>ENA-OWNT01000052-OWNT01000052.1-seawater-metagenome-genome-assembly--contig:-NODE-52-length-355370-cov-7.474124_pt1 | contig 355370 bp, 279 predicted proteins | sample MGYA00238136_ERZ651165 | MGnify/ENA primary metagenome ERZ651165 (study PRJEB26861, sample SAMN08777766) | seawater metagenome | isolation source: coastal seawater | place: USA: Florida | collected... | reverse complement strand
AGGGCCACATCCAGAGGTGTCGGACGATGTCGGGGGCGTCGACCACCGGAGCCAGCCACCAGCCGATGCCGGGCGGGTTGCTGAGCACGTCGAAGGCCCGCTCGGTGGTGCCTTGCCAGTTGATGTCGATGGCGTGGGGGCGCCACAGGTCGAGGCGCGCGCCGCGGGCGAGCACCAGAAAGTTGGCGTCGTCGATATGGGGTGGACGCGTGAGCGACGGCAGGGTCGCAGCCAGCACGACCGCGGCGGCCAGGGTCGAGCTTGGTCGGGGACGCTGCACCCGCGCAGACTACCCCTCCGCAGCCGTCCTCCGCAGACGACCGAACAGCTCCGAGAGTCCCTCGGCCAGGGTCTCGTGTACCTGTACACCCTTGCGCAGGCAGGTGACCCGCACGTTGGTCGAGCGCCAGTAGCCGCGTGGGCACACCACGATGAGGCGGTGGGCGGGGCGCTGGTGGAGCATCGCGCCGAGCTCCAGCATGGAGACGGGGGCCAGGCTGTCGGCGGACAGGTGGAAGAACACCTGGGTGGCGCGTTCCAGGTGGTCGAGCTCCCAGTGGATCTGCGCGGTGAGGCGGGGGTCGCCGTGGGCCGACCAGCCGGCGTCCCAGTCTGGTCTCCGAGGATTGTAGAAGATGACGTCAGGCAGGTTGTTCTCGTTCATCGTCCGCCGCACGACCTCGGCCTGCCAGTCGGGCGCCTGGCCCTGGTCGATGCTGCCGGCGAGAAAGACGGAGGCTTCGCTGGGGCCCGGGAGTTGGGGAGGGTGGCGGACACGAACCATGGGACACCTCTGATAGTGTCATGGTGACACAATATGGGGTCGTCGTCCATGTCCTTCAGAACAGCACGCCCGCGTTGAGGTACGGACCCAGCCGTTGGTCGGTGCGCTGGTAGACGGTGGTCTGGCCCGTCTCTTCGGGGAAGCGGGCGGTGAACTGCAGGTCGGCGCGGAGGCCTGCACGCCCGAAAGCGCCGGCGCCGCGGTACTTCTTCACACGCTTGTAGGCGACCAGTCCCAGGTCGACCTGTGCCGCAGCCGCCGCACCATTGGCCGAGTAGGTCTGGCCCGCCTCCACTGCCTTGAACTCCGCTCGCGCCAGGCCCAGGCCGAGCGAGCCGTCGAGGTAGGGCCGGAGCCGCTGCACCTCGTAGCGGCTGATGTAGTCAAGGGCCGACCAGCCGAAGACGAGCTGGCCGGTGGTGAAGTCGCCGGCGGCATCCACGGCGGCGGTGACGGTCTTCTGGTTGCCGCCCTGCACGAGGTACAGCTCCTGGGGCGCGTTCCACTGCCGCATCCGCATGCCGAGGTAGGTGCGGCTCTTGCCGGCGTAGCGCAGCTCCAGCTGTTGGTCGCTCATGTCGACGGAGCGGGTCTGGCCGTTGGATGCCCGAAAGGCCCCCGACTGGCTCGACGACCGCAGATGCACCGAGGTGGTGGCGCCAGGCCGGGGAAAGTGGCCGAAGCCGACGCGTCCCATGAGGTTCTGGACCTTGTTCGTGAGCCCGCCACCGGCATCGGAGCGGCGGTCCATGAACTCGAGCCCGAGGTCCACTCGCCCGATCTGACCGGCAAAGCCACCTTCTGTCGCCACCCCGGGCGTCAAGGTGAGCTCGCCTTCGAGGGGCTGCACCCCCTGCGCATAGTTGAGGTCATCGGTCTTCTGGGGCGCCATGCTCTCGCCGGTCCACTCGTTGAGCCAGCCGCCGCCGTAGACGACGAAGGTGGTGCTGCGGTGGTGGTCCGTCCAGTCGCCCACGTCGGGAATGGTGGCTGCGCGGGCATCATCGACCGAGGCCCAGCGCTGGAACTCGACCTTGCCCGTGGACGTGTTCCTGGCACCCACGGTGAGCTCGCCCGAGGGACCCACCACGAGGTCGGGCTCCCAGCCGATGTTCTCGTCGGCCGACCGCAACAAGGTGAAGGACTCCCACTGCCCGGAGTCGCCCAAGACGCCCATCATCAGGCCCTTGTTGAAGGCGTTGCGCCGGTAGTACCACACGGCCACGGGGGTGCCCTCGGCGGACAGGGCCATGTCGCTGTGCCAGCCGGATTCGGGGGAGCCCACTGGGGTCAGCGCGCCGCCGAGGGTGCCCGCGACGGCGCTGTTCGCCTTGGGGTCGTGGGCCAGGATGTGCACACTGTCGCCATCCACGACGCCCGAGACCTGGTGCCACAGGCGCCCATCGACCTCCTGCACGGTGCCGTCAGACGACACCACCTTGGCCTTGCCAGCCTCCCGAAACAGCAGAGTCGGCGTGTCTGCATCGAGGAGGCGGAGGTTGGTGGCGAGCTGCCCGGCCTGGGTCCACTTGGCGAGGTCCTTGGCGTCCTCGTCCCATCGAACGATGCCGGTCCAGGTCTTCTGCATGCTGTTGCCGATGACGAACTGCGCCGCCACCGTCCACTTGCCCCCATAGAAGGCGACCTGCAGCTCTTCATGCCGACCGGAGAAGGCCGGTAGCTCTCGGGTGCTCCAGCTGCCGTCGGGCGCTCTCACCGCGATGTAGAGGTGGGACTCGGTGCCGCCATCGACCGAGAGGTCCTCGCTGAGGATCAAGGCCACGCGACCATCTTCGTCGACTGCGATGCCCGCGTCCACGATGGTGGCCCCCTGCCAGCTCTGGAGGTGCTCGGGTGGGGCGGGCACTTCCGTGGTCCACTGGCCATCGGACTCGTGGGCATAGACGATGCTGGGCGCGTCGGCTGCCCCGAAGAAGCGGTCGAACAGGGAACCTTCGCCCACTGTGCCCTTCCAGGCGACCATATGGAGCGCGCCATCGGGTCCGACCCCCAGGCCGCCGGCGCTGCGGTAGTGCAGGCCCTCAGGTGCCTCGATGTCGGAGGCACCCGCGAGGCCGGCCGTGAGGCACAATGCAACCCAAGAACTGAACATGTCGCCTCCGAGGGCGACACGCTACCAGACTCACTCGCTGCAGCGGGGGTCCTTGGCGGTGAGCTTGAGCGCCTTCTTCACCACGAAGCCGGGCAGTGGCTTGCAGCCGTGGCCTTCTGCGCACACCCAGTCGTGGTCCTGGCGGGCGGGTGCATGGCATCCGGCACAGGTGCCTCCGATGTTCTTGATGTCGGTGGTGCCGCGCTCCAGGATGATGGTGTCCTGGCCCTTCACAGCAATCTTGAGGAACTCCCAGTCGTCGGTGTCGGGGGAGAAGCCGGGGCCGCGCTTGACCATCGCCTCGCCTGGGAAGAGCTGCACCACGGTGCCCACCGGGTAGGGGCCGGGAGCCTTGCCTTGTGCGATGGCGACGACAGTCTCCTGCCGTCCAGTCAGGCTCGAGTACCAGGAGCGGGCGACCTGGGTGCCCTTGCTCAGACAGTCGAAGTGTTCGGCTTCTACGGCGATATCGGCCACCGGCACCTCGGAGTCGGCAGGTGGGACCGGGTCTTCGGCGAGGGCGGCGAGCAGGAGCAGGGAGGCAAGCGGCATTGTGGGATTCCGTGGAGGTTGGCGGCCGGCAGCCTATCTCGATGGCCAACGCCCCGATTCGACTGAGGGTGGTGGCGGTCCGCGTGCGTTGCCTTCGGTACGCTGCCTGCGACGGGCAGCCGAGTCCCCCGAGGCGGATGGTGGAGGACGGATGCGTTGGATGTGTTGGGCGGGCTTGAGCGTGTCCCTGGCAGGGTGCTCGCTGGACCGGGACACCTTCCACTGCGAGCGTGCCATTGCCCACCTGAACACCTGTTGTGACGACCTTCAGGCCGACCGGATCTGTGGCGACGGGGTGTTGACGGACAACCAGGTCTCGCTCCACGACGACGAGGTGGAGTGCATCCTGACCACTCCCTGCAACAAGGCCCAGCCGGTGTGCGAGGCGGTGGAGGTGCTGCAGCTCGAGCTGGAGGACTCATGGGGCTCCACTGGTCGCCTTGACACGGGCAACGCCGAAGAGCTGGAGGCGGTATGTCTGTGATCGCGCTGCTGGCGGTGAATGTGGCAGTGGCCTCCTCCCCGCTGGCCGACACGGTGCGACAGGCCCACGCATCGACGGGAGCGCCTGTGGCGGTGTGCACGGTGGGCAGCTCGGCGCGCTCGGCGGCGGAGCGGGCCCTGGCCGAAGTGCCGAAGGGCGCCTGGGTGCAAAGGTCGGTGGCCAAGGTGGGCGACCCCGAGGCCGAGATGCGCCTGACCATGGAGCGAACGGGAGCAGCCTGTGCCGTGCGGGTGTGGGTGGACGGGGGCCTGCAGCTCACCACCTTCGGGGACTGTGAGCGGGCTGCGCCCGGGGCCGCGACCTCGCGGTGGGTGACCGGGGCGAGACGGTGGACTGGGTGGTGCGCGTGGGTGGCACCGTGGGCCAGACGTCCGAGGGACTCAAGGTGAGCTACGGCACCGTTGGCGGCGGGCTCGAGCTCAGCGGGGCCGTGGTGCGCGTGGGCCTGGGCCTGCAGGCGGGCAACTCCCGCTTCGTGCGGGCGACCACGGGAGCACCGGAGAACCTGGTGGGCTGGGGTCCTTACGCGGCGCTGCGGGTGCGGGTGGCAGACCTGGATGGCACGGCGCTGGTGGCTTCGGTGGTGGGAAGCAGCAACCTCTCGGGGGGCACCCCGGGGGTGGCAGCGCTCACCCTCGGTCTGTCCAACTGACGGGAACGTGCGGCACCACACCTTGCCCAGCGCGCTACTCCACCGCTGGGACCACCCCGAAGACTGTCGTGTCGAAGCCCGCCGGCACATAGCTCCGGCTCCAGATCTCCCTCTGACCATCTCCATCCATGTCGGCGGCCACCACGGCTTCTGCCAGTCCGGTCCGGTCCGGTCCGGTCGAGGTGACCACCTCGAACTCCCGGTCGCTGAAGGCGTCGACCACGCCGCTGAGGTCGCTGGCGCCGCCCAGCACACCCCCGATCCAACCTCGCCGGAGCGACGTGCTGGTGGTGCTCTGGTGCGACGTACCCACTGCGAGGTCGTTGACGCCGTCGCCGTCGACGTCGCCCAAGCTGTGGGCGCGCATCAGGAAGGAGCGGGCCAGAGAGCCGGCGAGGGTGAGGTCGGCCGCTTCGGTGTCGAGCCGGGCGGGCACGGTCGTGCTGCCCAGAAACACGAACACGGCGCCGCCGTAGGTGGCGAGGTCGCTGTAGCCCGATGCTCCGACCGCGATGTCGGCCAGGCCGTCGCCGTTGATGTCCCCGATGAGCTCGGTCGAATCGCCGATGCACAGGTAGGGGGTGGGTGCGCTCGACGTGATGGTGGTGTCCGGGGGCGGCGTCGTTCCCGACACCGGGCCCATCCAGAGCAGCGCCGTCCCTTCCCGAGACGTGGTGTCCTGGTAGGTGTTGTCGCCCACGATGATGTCTGACAGGCCATCTCCGTCGATGTCGGCGCCGTCGACGGCCCCGTCGGAGCCGAAGTTGTAGGTGAGGAAGCCGGGCTCGAGCGATCCACTGGCCACCGTGGTGTCGAGGACGCTTCCAGAAAGGCGGCTGGTGCTGCCTTGGATGAGGTAGGCGGTGGCGGCGCCGTGGGTGGTGGTCACCACCAGCAGGTCGTCCAGGCCGTCTCCATTGACGTCGCCCACGCCGGCGTGCTCCTCCCCGATGGCGGTGGTGGTGTAGAGGGTGGCCTGGGCCGCCGCTGCGATGGAGAGCGGTCCGGACAGGGCGGTGGCCGAGCCATAGACCAGGTGGACCTCCCCATCGGAGGGCGCTCCCAGCAGCAGCTCGTCGTAGCCGTCGCCATCGAGGTCTCCGGGAGCGCCGTAGGACGTGATGAGACCATCGGCGGACGCGCCGGCATGCAGTTCTACGGGGGTGGTCCAGGGCACCTCACCGGAGGTGGCGGAGCCGTAGAGCACGTACACTGCACTGTCTCCGGTGCCCGTGGCAGGTGGTCCGGACACCAGCAGGTCGTCGAGGCCGTCGCCGTTGAGGTCTGCGCCGACCATGCCGCCGTCGCCGGAGGGCACCACGCCGTGGAAGGGGGTGCTCCAGCCCACCTGGTAGCTGTCGCGGAAGCCGCAGTTGTCGATGGTGCCGTCACAGTCGTCGTCGACGCCGTTGCTGCAGTCCTCCACCGCATTGGGTCGGATCGAGTCGGCGGTGTCGTCGCAGTCGCCGTAGACCTCGCTCTCGCCGGTGCCCGCCTCGCACGCGAGGTCGCCCGGGGACCCCTGGTCGCCGTAGCCGTCGTGATCAGCGTCGGGATAGACGAGCACCGCCGAGGTGTAGTCGGGACTGGCGTCGTCGAGGTCGATGTCACCGTCGCAGTCGTTGTCGATGCCGTCGCAGACCTCGGCCGCATGGGGACGGATGGTGGGATCTGTGTCGTCGCAGTCGCCGGGCCGCGATGCGTAGCCCGAGCGTCCCCAGGCGTAGCAGTCGTAGACGATGACGTCGTCCACACCGTAGTTGTCGCCGTCTTCGTCGAGGTAGTAGGCGGTGCCGGTGGTGGGGTCGAGGTCGTCGTCGTCGGTGTCGATGAGGCCGTCGCAGTCGTCGTCGACGCCGTTGCAGGCCTCCACGGCGCTGGGAGAGGTGTCGGGGTCTTCGTCGTCGCAGTCGTCGTCGGTGAGTGCATGCCCCTCTCGCAGCGCGCAGCCCAGCACGGAGGTGGCTCCGATGGCGGCGTGACCGTCGCCGTCGGCGTCGCGGAACTGGCGCACCCCCGCCGTGTCACCGACCCATACCGAGCCGTCCTCGTCGTCGAACCGGCCGTCACAGTCGTCGTCGATGCCGTTGCAGACCTCTCGGGCGTCGGGATGGACAGCGGGATTGCTGTCGTTGCAGTCGTCGTGGTTGGGAGCCAGCCCGGGCCACTCCGGGTCGCAGCGCCAGACCCGCGGGGCGGTGGCGCCGAAGCCGTCGTTGTCGGCATCGGCGAACAGCAGCACGCCGTTGTGGACCGCGTCGACATCGGCGTCGTGGTCGTCGATCGCCCCGTCGCAGTCGTCGTCGATGTCGTTGCAGACCTCCCGTGCGTCGGGGTGACGGTGCTTGTTGCGGTCGGCGCAGTCCCCGCTGAAGCGGGAGGTGGGCAGCGTCTCGGCCTGGTCGGGGCACAGCCATGTGCCCTCGTGGCGTCCGTAGCCGTCGCCATCGACGTCGAGGTAGAGCAGGTCGGGGCCGCCGATCTCCGCGTCGAGGTCGTCGCAGTCCTCGGTGGCTGGGACGCCGTCTCGGTCGCCGTCGAAAGCGGGTCTCTTGTCTGCACCGATGCAGGCGCTGGCGAAGAGCGCACAAGCGACGGCCCGTAGGGTGGTGGGGAATCGCCGCATCAGTAGAGGTCTCCGCCGGAGATGAGCGACACCGTGCCGGTGCCCAGAGCGCCGAGGGGGTCGGCGAGAAGCAGGTCGTCTTGGCCGTCGTGGTCGAGGTCGCCCAGCCCGTACACTGCACCCAGCTGTGTGGTGGAGCCGACGGGGTGGACCTGTGCGTCGGGCTGCTCCAGGTCGATGCTCGCGGCCAGCGGGCCGAAGTAGACCCTCACCCCGGGATCAAAAGGGTTCCGGTCTTCGTCGTAGTGGCCGAGGACGAGGTCTTGGAAGCCATCCCCGTCGAGATCGCCCGCCTGGAGGGGGAGGCGGCCGGGGATGCGGCAGTTGCTCACTGCGCAGTGGAGCCGGGCGACATGGTCGTCGAGGGAGACTGGGCCAGACAGAGGACCTGCGAACACCAGGAACCCGTCGTAGTAGCGCGCGTCGTAGTCCGTCGACCAGATGGCGAGGTCGTCGTGCCCATCCCCATCCTGGTCGCCGATGGCCGTGGGCATTCCGCCCGCGGAACGGTCCGCGTCGCCCCCGTACATCCACGCCGACGCTGCCGACTCGTCGACGCTGCCAGTGAGCGGGCCCGAAAACACGAAGGCGGCGCCGTGGGGGGTGTGGTGGGCCCCGTACCCCACCACGAGGTCGTCGATGCCGTCGCTGTCGAGGTCTCCGCCTGGGCGTGCGGTCTGTGGGGTGACGCCGTTGAGGCTCGTGAGCGCGATCGTGGTCACGCCGTCGGACACCGCCACCTCACCAACCGAGGGCGGACCGGAGTGGATGTAGGCTCCCTCCATCTGGTGCAGAATCAGCTCGTGGAGGCCATCCCCGTCGAGGTCGAGGCGGCTGGGCCCGAGCACATCACAGAGGGTGTCGGCGTCTGTCGAGCCCGTGAACACCGTGGTGGCATGGTCGACGGTGGTGTCGGCGGTGATGGGGCCCGACAACAGCCAGGCCACCCCGGCCACGGCCCCCCAGGTGGGGTCTTCGTCTCCGCAGATGAGGAGGTCGTTGTAGCCGTCGCCATCGATGTCTCCGGGGGACTGCATGGCCCGGCCCGTCGCCATGCTCGAGGCCACGCCCGAGACCCGCACCGCAGACGACACCGAGCCGCTCGCACCCGCGGGGCCTGGCACCACGCGCACCTCGCCGGCAAGGAGACTGCCCGGCTCCCCGTCGGCCGCCGTGGCTCCCACGGCGAAGTCGTCGATGCCATCGCCGTTGAGGTCGCCCACCGCGATGGCGCTCCCCAGTGCATCACCCGGTGAGGCGCCGGTCCACAGGGTGGAGGCGTCTCCTGGTGTGAGGGACAAGGTGCAGGTGTTGTCGGGGCGGCCGGAGCAGTCCTGGTCGATGCCGTCGTCGCAGATCTCGAGTGCGCCCACGAAGATCTCGGGGTCGAGGTCGTCGCAATCGCGGCCATCGTCGACCAAGCCGGACGGTCTTCGGCAGGCGGCGTAGGCGGTGGCGGGATCGCCCTGCCCGTCGCCGTCTGCGTCGGTGAACCAGTCGGTGGTGCCGATGGCGTCGTCTTCGTCGATCAGCCCGTCGCAGTCCTCGTCCTCCCCACCACACCGCTCGGGGGCGTCGGGGTGGATGGTGGCGTCGGTGTCGTTGCAGTCAGTGGCGTGGGCGGACAGGAGCTCGGGTGGATCGCAGCCCCGGTACCAGGGGTCGGCGTCTTCGGCCCCGAAGCCGTCGCCATCGGTGTCTCGGTACCAGCCCGTGAAGGAGTGGACGGTGCTGTCGTGGTCGTCGCAGTCGTCGCTGTTGCCGACGAAGCCGGTGGGCCGATCACATGCCCGGAGAGTGCTGGACGCTGTGCCCCGGCCGTCGCGGTCGGCATCGCGGTACCACACGGTCGCGCCGCGGGCATCGGCACCGTCCACCTCTCCGTCGCAGTCGTTGTCGAGGCCGTCGCAGACCTCCTCTGCGCCGGGAAAGGCCAGCGCGGAGCTGTCGTTGCAGTCGGTGTGGGTGCGTGCCAGGCCGGGGGAGAGCGCGCAGGCCATGGCCCGGGTGGGGCCGCCATGGCCATCTCCGTCGAGGTCTTCGTAGAAGCGGGTGCCATTGATGGGGTCTTCGTCGATCTGCTGGTCGCAGTCGTTGTCCACCCCATCACAGAGCTCGTCTGCGCCGGGGTGGACCTGAGGGGCCTCGTCGTTGCAGTCGATGGATGCGACGTAGCCATCGCCATCTCGGTCGCGCTTGTCCGACCGGTTCCCACATGCCACGGCCAGGACCAGGACCAGGACTCTCCGCATGTCGACTCCCCATGTGATGGTGCTCACGGTCGCACCCTCAACGCCTGTTCAGGGTTAATGCTCCATCACACTGAGGGGTATGCCTCATTCTGGGTGTTTCGAGCGGCTCTTGTGGGCCGCCGGTGCCATCCGGTGGGGGATGGCGACTTCTGGGAGCCCTATGCGTCGCCGGAAGGCTGACCGAGGCCAGTTGAAGCGGCCTCCGACCCAGTGGAGGCGGGGATGTTCGCTATGCGGAGGACGGACCGGGAGTCCCCATGAACCGTATCCTCACGCTGTCCTGCCTCCTCCTCGCCGCCTGTGGGGACAAGGACGACGAAGATTCGGGCTCCGACGCCTTCGTCCCCGAGGAGGGCGACTGGGTGAACGTCAGCGAGACCGTCCTGAGCGACAGCTGCGGGCTGCCCGACTCCGGTGAGGATGACGGCCCGGCGGTGCTCACTGTCACAGGCGACGACACCTTCACCCTCACCCTCGACGACACCGACTTCACGGTGGACATCCCCTGCACACTCGACGGCAAAGATGCCGAGTGCGGCCCGGCCCTCGCCTTCGAGCAGGACTTCTCGTCGAGCGGCATCGATGGCGTGCTCACCCTGCACTTTTCGATGTCTGGCAGCTTCTCGTCGACGACCGCGGCCACTTTCGAGGTGACGGCCTCGGTGGACTGCGCGGGCACCCAGTGCGACGACATCTCGGCGGGGGCCGGCTTCCCGATTCCCTGCGAGACGGTGTCGGAGCTCGAGGTCGAGCACCAGCCGTAGCCGACGCTGGGCCGTGCGCCGGCGCACTGGGCGCGCGCTGGGTCATCACAAGCCGCCTCCGAGCGCCATCCGCCTGCGGGTCGTGGATTCTCGGGGCACACAGAAGCGGTCCGTTTCGGCGTGCGAGAGCGCCGATCGACCCGGAGATGGCACACCCATCCCGGTGAGGGGCTGGTTAGCCGGCCCGCCTGATCAACCGCTTCCGCCGCCCTGAGGCGAGAATTCCCGAAAACTCGCCACCCGCGGCCCTTGGAGACACGATGCATCTCAGCGATCTGACCCGGTACACCCTCCTCGGCCTCGCCCTCGGTGTGGGCCTCACCGCCTGCGAGCCCGAGACCGACAAGGAAGGCGGCAGCGAAGACGGCGGCGGCGAAGGCGGCGGCGACGACGGCCTCGGTGGCGAGGGTGAAGGCGAAGGCGAAGGTGAGGGTGAAGGCGAAGGCGAAGGTGAAGGCGAAGTCGACTGCTCCGAGCCCCTCGACCTGAGCGTGTGGCTCGACGCCGACGTGTTCGACGCCAGCCTGCTCACCACCACGCCCTACTCCCACGACGCTGGCGTGCAGGCCGTGCTCGATGCCCTGCCGGCTGAAGGCGAGGCCGCCACAGTCGAGATTCCCGTGGTCGACGCTGTGGTCACCAACGTGGGCTACGCGCCCGAAGGTGCGTCCCCCAACACCTTCTTCTCCGACATGAACGGCGCCGCCTTCACCTACTACGTCGATGGCCTGCAGGGTGTGAAGCCCGGCGACAAGGTGAGCTTCCTCGTCACCGAGATCACCAACTACTACGGCAAGCCCGAAGTCACCGGCGCCACCAACATCGTGGTCACCGCTGCCGACGAGCCCATCTTCTACCATGCGGCCACCGGCACCACCCTCGACTACGCCACCATGGGTCGCCAGAACGTTCACCTGTACGGCACCCTCACCAGCGACAACGGCGGCTGCGGCGGCGACTACACCTGCTTCACCATGCAGCACGGTGGCGAGACGGTCGACTACCGCATCAACCTCACCAACCTCGGCGACTACCCCGACCAGGTGGGTGACTGCGTGCAGATCTTCGCCCCGCTCGACACCTTCTCGGGCGCCCCGCAGATCAACATCGACAACTACGACTGGCGCTACGTGGTCTTCCTGTAGGCCAACCCAGTCTTTCCGCCATCCTGCGCGAGGTCCTGATGTCGTCGCTGCGACTCTGCATTGTTGCGTCCTGTGCCGGCATCGGCCTCAGCTGCGCGGATGTGCGCGAAAAGCCCGAAGACCCCTCGGAGTGGTACGACGAGGGTGTGAGCACCTGGGTGGAGGAGGCGGTGTCCTTTTCCACCGACGAGTACGCCATTCCCGAGGGCAGTGCCGATGGCATCGGCGACTTCGCTGCCCAGGTCTTCCCGGTGGGCGACTGGGAAGGTGAGAGCGACCTGTGGGCCATCAAGTACGGTCCGGGCGAGGGCTTCGGCGCCGACTGCGGCACCCTCGAGGACGACCACCTGCCCACCACCATCGAGGGTGTCGTCACCCTGCACCCGGCCTGGTACATCAAGTCCTACGGCTGCGCGCCCGACCCCGACCAGTCCTGGACGCCCGACTCCGAGGAGAAGTACTACAGTTCGTACTTCATCGAGGACCGCACGGGCGGCCTGTTCGTCCTCTTCGACTCCCGTGTGGCGCCCTTCACCATCGGCGACAAGGTGAAGCTGCGAGTGCGGGCCGTGCGTTCCAACCACTGGGACGACGCCGGCGACTACCTCGGCAGCCAGGACATGATCTACGCCCACGACATCATCTCGGTGGAGCGGGACTATGCCGCCATCCACTACGAGACCGTGGACGAGCCCCTCGCAGCGCGGCACATCAACCGTGTGGTGCGGGTCGAGGGCACTGTCGTCGACCTCGACGAGAGCTTCAACAACGTGACCGTGCAGACCCCGTCTGGCGCCGAGGTGGTCTACTCCCTCGGCCTCGACCTGGGCCGCCGTCCCTCCTCGAAGGCAGAGCTCGGAGACCAGGTCGTCGCGACCGGTCCGGTGCTGCTGTCCTATGACACCTTCACCATTTCGGTCGCCCAGGTGGGCCAGCTCACCATCGTGACCGCCGACTGAGCCTCCCGGGTCCCGTGCTGGGGCCAGGCCCCCGGCGACCCGGAACACCCTGTTTGGGAGTTCCCCGTGTTTCTCCGCACAGCCCCCCCGTCCCTCGTGTTGGGCGCACTGTTGGGTTGGTCGTCTGTGGCAGCCGCCCAGAGTGCCACCGAAGACCTCGAGTACCGCGAGTCGCAGCTCGAAGAAAAGGGCAAGCTGGAAGTCCGCGGCGGCTTCGAGGCCCAGTGGCACGAGTACGACAACCTCGACATGCGGTTGCTCAACGAGGAAAGCGACCAGGCCATCCTCGACAGCGACGACCGCAACTCCTTTGCGTTCACCGGCGTGCAGATCGAGCTCGGCTACAAGGTCGACCCCAAGACCCGCCTGGTGGTGGGTGCGAGCCACCGCGGCCTCTGGGGCAACGACCAGATCGGCCAGATCAACCAGTTCGGCGGCTTTGTCTACTTCACGAGCCTCTACGTCGACTACGCGCCGGGCGGCCTGAAGAAGGGCAATGTCAATGTGCGGATGGGCCGCGAGTACTACACCCTCGGTGGCCTGGGCGGAGCGAAGGAGTACATCCTCGCCGACGTGGTCGACCAGGTTCGGGTGACTGTGAAGACCGGCGACGCGGGCCGCATGGAGATCCTGCCCATCACAGTGGTGGGCAGCTCCTCGGCCAACGACGGCGCCAACTTCGTGTCCTACATCGGCCAGAACACCACCCAGACCTTCGGCTTCCGGGGCGACGGCATGACCCGCCGCTTCGGTGGCATGTACGTGCTCGACGGCATCGATGGCATGGATGTGCGCGCCTACGGCTTCTACACCGACGTCGGTGCGCTGGGGTCGGGCTCCGACATCTCCTACAACGGTCGTCTGGGCAACTTCTCCGACAACGACTGGACCGCCAACGCCGGCCTGCGCCTCGCCTACACCATCGGCGACATGGTCACTCCCTTCGCGAGCATCGACCTGAGCACCGGCGTCGACCGCAAGGAGACCGTGGCCCGCGACGTCACCACCTACGGCAAGGCCATCTACGGCGGTGCGGTGGTGGACACCCGCGACAAGAAGGGCGTCGGCTTCAAGGCGGAGGCCAGCTACTTCACCGCAGACGGCCCCACCTATGACGGTGAAAACGCCCTGCAGGACAGCCATGGCTACGTGGGCATGAAGGCCCGGCAGGTGGGTGGCACCATCACCGACCGCTTCATGGGTTGGCACCCCACTGCCTATGTGGGCATGTTCGGCGTCACCGACAACCCCCAGGACCTCTCCCGCAAGTCGGGCACCCAGGTCATCCACGCCTCGGCTGGCTACACCCTGCCGATGTCCCTGGGCGTCGCGGTCTCCTACTGGCAGCTCAAGGACACCGGCTCCACGGCCTTCGACCTCGACACGCTCACCCAGATCGACCCGCCCTTCGGCTACTCCCGCGGGGAGTTCGCCGCCCAGGAGCGTCTCGGCAAGACCCTCGGCTCCGAGATCGACGTCGACGTCTCCTACGCCTTGTCGGAGAGCCTCACCGCCCGCATCAACGGCGCGATGTTCACTCCGGGTGCGTTCTACGAGATCCCCATCGAGCGGGTCGCGGGCACGGCTCTTGGCGCCGACAAGCCCGAGAACGCCTGGGCCATCAACGCTGGCACGCGGCTGAGGTTCTGATGGGCCGGGCCCCTGCCATCGCGGTCCTCGCGCTGCTGGCTATCGGCTGCAACGAGGACCCCACCAACGAGATGGTCCAGACCGTGGGCTACCGATCGGGTGTGGGCGACACCACCTCGGGCGAGCGCGGCAACATCAAGATCAGCGAGGTCCTTTGGTCGGGCAGCGTCAACGATGCGGGTGTGCGTGACCAGAGCGACGTCTTCATCGAGCTGAAGAACGAAGGCGCGCTGCCGGTCAACATCACGAACTGGATCATCGAGCAGTCCGGCACCTTCACGGTCACCTGGCGCATCCCCGAGACCGACAACAACGTGCTCGGCGTCGGTGACCGCCTGGTCATCGCCGCCAAGGACACCGGCTGCTTCCCCCACGCCGACATCATCATGCCCGAGCTGCGGCTGCCCGACGGCGCGCCCTTCAAGCTCACCCTCCGCGACTCCGACGAGCGCCTCATCGAGCCCATCGGCTCGAAGACCATGCCGCCCTTCGCCGGTGGCTACGACTACGTGCGCAGCCGGTCGATGGAGCGCATCGAGATGATGTTCGGGGGCTACGGCTCCGAGCCGCGGTCCTGGCACTACTACACGCCTCTGCGCGACGAGGAGGAGGACGTTCCCAACAACGACCTCATCGCCGCCGTCTGCCAGAACGGCACCCTGGCGTCGCCGGGTCGGGCCAACTCTCCCGACTACTCGGGCGCCTTCGCCGCCGGCAACCTGGAGTGAGCATGTCTCGACTCTGCACATTGGGACTGATCTGCGGCGGCTTGACCGGCCTCGCGGGCTGTGCCCCCCCGAACCTCGAAGAGGGCTTCACCGTGGTGGAGCACTTCGTCGATGCGTCCGGTGAAGACGCCAACGCCCACTTCATCGAGGTGATGGACAGCGCCGACACGACTCTGCGCGTGGCCCTTCCATTTTTCGAGGACACTGAGCTGGCCGACTCTTTCGTCGATGCCCTCGACCGGGGTGTCGACGCTCGCCTCGTGCTCGACATCGACCAGGTGGAAGACGCGGGCGTGGTCCGCCTCGACACCCTCGGCATCGCGTGCATTCAGGCCGAAGAGGCCATCGTGCTGCGCCTCGCGGGTGAGGAGCCGCCCTGCATCCTCGCCGACGATGGCGTGCAGTACTTCGACTTCGCCAACAATGTCGAGGTCTCGGTCCCCTCGAGCGCCATCAAGATGACCCATGCCTTCGCGGTGGCCGATCGGGTCGACTTCGTGCGCAGCTCCCGGGCCGGCGACCTGCTCAACGGCACCCGGCTCAGCTCGGTGGGCCACAGCGAAGACCTCGGCGACGACCTGTCCTGGGAGCATCAACAGCTCTTTGGTGGCACCGATGCATCCACGCTCACGGCATTTTCGTCGTCGGCCAAGTCGGTCACCGACAACCGCTGGCTCTACCCCACCCAGTCGCGGGTGAGCATGGAGATGTGGTTCGGGCCCCAGGAGCGGCTCATCAAGCGCATCATCGACGCCACCTACCGGGCGCGCAGCAGCATCTACGTGCTCACCGACGACTTCGTCGACGTCAACCTTGCCCGGGCCCTCGACCAGAAGGGCGCCGACGGCTTCGAGGTCATCGCGCTGGTGGGTCCCCACTTCGGCGACACGCGGCCCGAGCTGTCCCGCACCTTCCTGTCCACCGAACACATCGTGAAGTACCAGATCACCGAGGAGCTCGACCATGTGCCCACGATGGTGCTGGTCGACTACACCGAGGACCGCGCGGGTGCCCAGCCCATGACCCAGGCATTCGTGCTCACCCACGACATTGCCGCGACCACCCGCTACTTCGGCGGCGGCTCGGCGGTCGAGGTGCTTGAACAGTCCGACCAGTTGATGGACGGCAACCTGCTGGTGCTTGACGACTTCTCCCACGACCCCTTCAACGATGGCGGCGACGAGAGCACCGAGATCGGCCTCGTCTACGACATCATGAACGACCACTTCGCCATGGCGGAGGAGCTGTGATGCGCACTCGCATTCTCGCTGCTGTGGGCATGGCGCTCGTCGCCGGATGCAACCCCCCGCCTGACCGTGTCGACATCGAAGGCACCGAGGGCGGCCGCATCGACGTGTTCTTCAACGACCCCGGCACCCGGGCCCAGAACCTGTGGGACCCCGATGCCGTCGACGTCATGATCGAGATGATCGACGGGGCCACCGCGTCCATCCACTTCGCGGTGATGGGTTTTTCGGAGCCCCGCGTGGTCGACGCCTTCGAGCGGGCCTACGACCGGGGCATCGACGTGCAGATGGTGGGCGACGCCGGCCACCTCTACAACAACGGCTACCAGCGCTTCATCGACCGCCACATCCCGATGCAGGTGGGCAACCTCAACCACATCATGCACGACAAGTTCATGGTGGTGGACGACCGCTTCGTGTTCTGCGGGACGGCCAACTGGACCCCCACCGACCTCATTCGGAACAGCAACAACTTCGTCGTCATCGACTCTCCCGAGGTCGCCGCCGACTTCGAGGACGAGTTCACCCAGATGTACAACGGGCTGTTCGGCCACAACAAGCTCGAGTTCGACAACGGCCGCCGCTATCAGGTGGGCGACACCGAGGTCGAGGTGTGGTTCTCGCCCAACGAAGATGCGATGGGACGCATCCGCGAAGTGTTGGTGGAGGCCGAAGAAAGCGTGCGCTTCACCATCTTCGCGTTCACCAAGAATGAGGTGGGCTCCGACTTCATCCGGCTTCAGGAAGGCTTCCTGCAACAGGACCTCGCCGATGGTGTGGCGGCCAACGCCGACGAGTGGGCCCAGCTCGCGCCCCGGGACCGCCGCACGGTGGCCGGTGTGGTCGACCAGTCGCAGCTTCACAGCAACGGCCAGTACCACGAGGCCTACCGGCTGCTCGCGGCCGGCATCCCCATGCAGCTCGACGGCAACGACAACAGCCGCCAGCCCGGCGACTACCAGGCCGGCGGCGGCCGCCTGCACAGCAAGACCATGGTCATCGACGCCCACGGCGCCAACCCCACGGTCATCACGGGCTCCTTCAACTGGTCGGCGAGCGCCACCTCGTCCAACGACGAGTTCCTGCTGGTGATGCGCGGTCCCCGCGTGGCCCAGATGTTCGACGTCTACTTCGAGCAGCTCTACCTCAGCGGCCGCCACTTCGGCGAGGACTCCGTGGCCGACGGCACTGTGGCCTACGGCGACGTCGTGGTGAACGAGGTGATGTGGTACGGGGTGCACTCGGAGTCGGAAGATGGCTTCGACGAGTACATCGAGCTGCGCAACACCACCGACCACGACATCGATCTGTCGATGTGGCAGATCTCCAACGAGACCGACGTGGTGGTGGGCCTTCCCCCGGGCTCGGTGATTCCGGCGGGCGGCACCTTCCTCATCCTCGACCACGTCAACGAGGAGTACATGGACGGTCGTCCCCAGGACGAGTGGTCGGCCTACCTCTACGGCGACCTGGTGGTGAACTCCTTCAACGACAATCGGCAGCACCGGCTCTACCTCAAGGACGGCTCCCTGGAGCTCATCCTGCGCGACCCGGGTGGGGTCGTCATCGACCATGCCGGCGACGGTGGCGCCGCCTTTGCGGGTGGACCCGACTCGGGTGCCGGCGTGGTGCGCAGCATGGAACGCCGCGCGGTGCCGGGCCATGGCTACGAGGCGGCCAACTGGTACGCCTGTACGTTGGATGAAGGCGCTGGTGTGACCAATCCCGACCTTGCCGGCGAGGTGATTGGCACGCCGGGGACCGGGAACTCGCCGGAGCGGTAGGCGACCGGTTTGGGTTGGCTCGGAGTGGAGGGCGGCTTCTACCAACCGTAGGGACCGCGCACCTCGACCTGCCCGTAGCGCCACTCCACGGTGTCCGCTGTGTAGCTGTAGTAGGGGTGGTCTTCGGACCCCCACCAGAACGCCAAAGTGGGGCTGTAGCGGTTCCAGTCTGCCCACGACCAGATGTAGGTGGTGCTGTAGGCGTTATAGACCAGAGCCGAGCCGTAGCCGTAGTAGTCTGGAACGAAGCCGAGGTTCATGTCCTGCAGCAGGGGACCGCAGTCGCCCATTGCAGAGTCGGTGTCGAGGGACCACTGCAGGTCGAAGTTGTAGAGGCAGCCCGCGCAGAATGGAGTGTCGGCGTAGGCATGGTCGCTGGTGGTCTGCCAACGCCCGACGCAATCGTAGCTGCCGGCCTCGGGGCCCCAGCCGGCATGCATCGTGTTGGCCTCCCAGTCGCACCACTCGTCCACCTGCCCGTCGCAGTCGTTGTCCTGCCCGTCGCAGGCCTCGGGTCCGCCCTTGTACACCTGGGGATTGTCGTCTTCGCAGTCTCCCGCACAGGTGGACACCCCGTCGTCGTCTCGGTCGGAGGTATTGAGGCCGGGGTCGGCGTCATCGCAGTCGGTGCTGTTTCGCAGCCAGTCCGGTCCAGGCGCGGCACAGGCGGCGGTGTAGGTGTCGGAGCCCGCCCCATCGCCATCGCTGTCCAGGTACCACACCTGCAGCAGTCCCTCGTCGATGCGACCGTCGCAGTCGTTGTCCAGGCCGTCGCAGGTCTCCTGGGCATCCGGGCTGGACTGGGGATCCAAGGGGTTGCAGGGCTCTTGGCTTGGGTCGCCTGTGCTGACACCGGTGTCTTGGGTTGCGGACTTGGGGGTGGGCGATGGGTCTTTGCAACCCACTCCAAGTGCGACTGCCACCAGCCACGCGCAGGGGAGTCCTCGAGGTTCACCCCTGGGCGGCATGGCGGGCCTCCTTTGGCAGCGTGGCGAACAGCGAGGCCATGCATGGGCGAAGCACCTGCTGGTGGACCGAGCGGGTCACCGCCGCCCGGATGGCTGGCGGGAGGATGCCGTGGGTCTGCAGGAGGTCGGGGTCGATGGGAGCGGTGCGGTCGGGCAGGGGCCGTCGAAGTGCTGCGTCGAATGCCCGGCGGACGTGGGCGGCGAGGCGTGGCTGTTGTCGAAGGCCCCATTGCACGAGGCGCCAGGCGTCGGCGGCATGGCGGGACTCATCTGCCACGATTCTGTCCAGCACCCTGCGAATCGACGGGACGCTGCATTGGTCGCGGGCGTGGGCGGCCAGGGCCGTCGACACCGTCTCCGTCACGCAGCCCTCCACCATGGTCTCCACGAGCACGTCGGCAAGGGTGGGGGGGCCGACCACGGCACCGCTCACATCGAGTGGGCCGGGCCCCACCGGCGTGCTGGCGAAGGCCTCGGCGATGCCGAAGCACATCCGTGCGTGGGCCACCTCGTCTGCGATGGCCCGCGTGGAGGCGGCCACCAACCAGGCGGGAGCCCCCAGGCCCAGGAGCTGGAGGTTCAGCCTCGAAAAGGACGCGACGGCCGCGTGTTCGTGGCGTCCCATCCGTGCCCATGCGGTGGCGAGGACGCCCCTTTGTGTGTCGCTGAGGTGCTCCAGCGGCAGGCATCGAGAGTCGGTCCACCCGGCTCGTGGTGTGGCCGAAGCGCGCCGTGGGCGGCCCTGGATGGCGAACGGTCGGCCGTCACCGCAGTAGTCGTCTTCGTTCTGACGGACCTGCGTGACGTAGCAGCACTCGTCCTCGATCGCGGGGTCCGGGCCGCACTCGACGACGGTGGCCCAGGTGTCGGACCAGCAGGCCGGCGGTGCGCCCACATTCTCGGTGACGTAGGCAGCTGCGTCGAAGTCGGCGCCCGAGGGGCAGGTGCCTGAGGTCGGGGCGGTACACAGCAACCAGAGCGCATCCTCCGCCCACGCGACGAGCTCGAGGTCATCGGTGGTGGGCCGGGGCGCGTCCGGGCATGGCGCCTGCTCGATGGCGGTGTCGCTGGTGTCGGCGGTCTCGATGCCGGTTTCGGCCGGACCGACCTCGCCCTTGTCCGGTCCAGCACATCCCCCGGCGAGGCCCATGGCGGCCAGGAGGTGGAGTCGAAGGCTGTCGTGCGCGTTCATCGATGCCCTGGGACGGAAGTGGGTCAGAAGTGATGGCCCGTCTCAGTCATCATCGCGCGCCTGCACCGGGCTCGCCGCCAGGGAGTGTGCGGGGACTGGACTGGATCAGGGATTTTGGGTCGGGCGAAATTAGCATAGACGCTTGCGCTGATTGTCTACTGAATTACTGTCGGTGGAGCAAAGGAGTCTACAATGTCCCGCGTCCACACCTGTCCCCCTGCCGACCTCCTCCTCGGGCACACCCGCCAGGGTGACCTGCACGTCTGCTTGTTCTGCGAGTCCTCCTTCGAAGACGGGCAGGTCTACCGAGATCCCGACAACGACGTGTTCAGGGTCGCTCTCAAGGCGGCCTCCCACCACGTCGACACGGCGCATGGCGGTCCGCTTGCGGCGCTGTTGGCGCTCGGGAAGTCCGGTCATGGGCTCTCCGACGTGCAGCAGCAGGTCCTCGTCCACCTCGGCCAGGGCCTCGACGACAAGCAGATCGCCACCGAGCTCGGCGGCCGGTCGCTGTCTACCGTGCGCAACCACCGCTTCCAGCTTCGCAAGAAGCACCGCGAGGCCCGCGTCTTCAGCGCGATGATGGCTCTGCTGGAGTCCGGGGAGTCCACGCCGGCTGCCCCGCCTTCCGAGCGGTTTGTGGAGTTCCACGTGGAACTGCCCACGTCCGACGACCGCACGGCCATCACCACCGACGAGGAGAAGCGCCTGCTCGACAAGTACTTCGTCGACCCGGAGCACACGGTCCTCGACCGCATTCCGAAGAAGGAGAAGCACAAGCTGGTGGTGCTCAAGCGCGTGGTGGAGCGGCTCGACCGCGGGGTGCGCTACCACGAGCGCGAGGTCAACCAGCGGCTCAAGTCGGTCCATGCCGACACGGCGGCGCTGCGTCGGTATCTCGTCGACTATCGCTTCGTGCAGCGTGTTCCCGATGGGTCGGCCTATTGGCGGACCGATGGGGATGTGTAGGCGTCCGTTTGCATTGTGAGCGAGTGCGTTGTCCTGGCGGCTGGGTTGTGACTTGTTTGCAGCCCGGCCGTCTTTGGGTCTTGGGGGCGTGTGAGGGAGGGGAGCGATGGCCGGCCCCGCTGGCTGGCGCGCCGACGCCCACAGCTGGATGGTCTATGCCCCGACCAATGACCCGACCCGTGGCATCACCAGCCCGGTCGGCTACGACTGGACCCCCTGGCGCCCGGCCTGGGTGCGGTCCGGGTCATCCGGGGGACCAGTCAGGATCTCGACTCATATGAGGTGTTGATCCCGGGCCTGCCCCACGCTACCGATGTCTTTCGAGCAGTCCCGGGAACGGGACCCAACGGTGAGGCGGCGATGTACTACCTGGGCAACCGCGTGGTGCCGGACGAGCAGCCCGATGGCAGCCTGGTGTTCGCCATCTACTCCGAGGAGACGGCCGACGACGGTCAGAAGACCCACATGCTTCTGGCGCGGCTGGAGGCGACGCCCATCGAAGTCGAAAACGTCTGGCGCTTCGATGCCTCGGTCGACGTCGACCAGCTCTCCGTGACGGTCCGCGACTGATGCGGCGCCCTTTGCTCATGGCCCTTGCCTCCGGTCTTGTGGGCTGCAAGACCCCTTCTTCCGAGAAGCCCCCGGCGACCGTGCCTGGGTGGAGGATGCTTGTGCGGGCGACCTCTACCAGTGGGACGGCATGGACCGCTACGAGGTGGCCAGGCCGACCGGAGAGTGCAGCGAGGCGTTGAGCGATGGCCTCGGCACCACGCCAGGGGACTGGCCGGTGCTCGAGGCCGCCGTCTTGGTGCCGTGAGACGCCGGGGTCGCGCGTGGGTGGGGCTCCATACAGCTGTCCGTTGGGGTGAGAGCGGGTGTCCGCGGACGTCCGGCCGGACAGCTTCTGTTGTCCAGGGCGTGCGGGGTGTTGGCGAGAATGATGTAATGATGGCCATCTTGTGGGTGTTGCGTGCGTGCGGTGCTCTGGCACGCTTCGTGCTGTCCGCGGTAGGCGGGTCCCGTCTCAGCGCTCTGGGCGGCCCCCGCTGAGGGACCTGTGCGCGGCACCGTCGGCACAACCCCCGCCGCCTTGGAGACCGGATGACCTGGACCCTCTTGCTGTGGACCGCGCTCATGCCATCGCTGGCGGCTGACGACGTGCAGCAGTCGGTGACCGTCAACCTCGTCCGGGCGACCTGGCCCGCCCTCGACGGCACCTACACGCGCCGACTGGCGGACCGGCACGGCGTGCATGGCGGACTGGTGGTGGGGGACTACAACCCGCTGTCCTTCCGCTCGCGGTCGAGTCAGGTGGGGGAGTACCATGAGGTGCTGTCGCTATATGGGAGCATCAAAGCCGGCTTCACCGGCTACACCTACTACTTCAAGCGCTTCGACCGGGGCTGGTTTGCAAATGCAGACCTTGGCTTGTCGCGCACCAATCTGGTGCTCTGGGCGGGAGATTCCCGCGCCACCCTCGACCTGACCACCTTCACGGTGGGTCCGACCTTGGGTTGGAAGAGGACGGGCAAGCGGGGCTTCACGGTGCTGGCCGACCTGGGCGTGGGATATTCCGCTGTGTTGGGAGATCCGAAGGCCACCTTCAATGGGGTCAATGACACCGTGTCGACCAGTGTGCGCCAGCGCAAGCAGGGTGGCTACGGTTGGCTCGGCGGGTTTGAGGTGGGGTGGTCGTTCTGAGCCGGGCCTCGGGGGCCGAATATGTGATATCGGGGGGTCTGACCCCGGGTTCTACTGCTGCTGGGTGAGCATGTAGAACTCGCTGCGCACGCCGTCTTGCTCGAGGATGGGCATGTAGCCGGTGACCCCCTTGTGGGGCAGGGTGACGGCGACGCGAATGACCATGAACTCGCTGTCTTCGTCGTAGAGCCACTCGGCCTCGATGTCGCAGGTGCCCTCGCAGGACAGGCCGGCGGCGTCGATGGCGAGCTCGGCGTGCTCGGCGGCGGCTTCTTCGATGAGGGTGCCGTCGGCGTCGGGGCCTTCGATGACCACGGAGCCCACTCGGGCGCTGTCGCGGGCGATACGGGACACGCGGTGCATGGTGGAGATGTAGAGGGACAACTCGATGATGGCGCCGAACAGCGCGGTGAGCACTGGCAGCACGAGCACGAACTCGAGGGCCGAGGAGCCGCGGCGGCGGTGTCGGAGCATGCTCATCCCCGCTGCCACTCCAGGCGCACGACCTGGGTGGAGGACAGGGTCATCTCCGCGAGGCCCAGCCCGATGAGAGGCACGAAGTCGAAGGTGACCTCGCAGGTGAGGGCCCGGGAGGGGGAGGTGCCGAAGGTCTCGACGTGGGCGGTGCAGCGCTCCTCGCACTCGGGCAGGCCGTGGGTGGTCATGGCTTCGACGAGGGCGGTGCGGGCGGTGTCTTCGACGTCGCTGATGTTGACCTCGTTCATGCCGGGGTCGACGAGGGCACCAGCGCGGCAGCCGAGGTGGGTGGCGGTGTCGAGGGTGGACTCGGTGTAGAACAGCCACGAGATGTCGAACATGCCGATCATCAGGGTGATGAAGATGGGCGCGACCAGGGCGAACTCGATGGTCTCGGCCCCGCGGCGGTTGCCGAGACGGGTCACTTGACCACCGCGAGGGGCAGGGAGGTGGCGATCTCCTCGAAGATCTCGACGAGCGTGGAGGAGTCGGAGGTGAGCACGTAGTAGCCGTCGCCCTGGGTCATGGTGTCCATGAAAGAGTCGTTGGCGTCGAAGCTGACGACCCAGGTGTTGACCTCGAGCTCGTCGTACATGTCTTCAGCGAGGTTGATGCTCTCGTTGCGGATGCTCCAGCCGCTGTGAGGGACGGGGCCCCGATACTCGCGCCAGCGGCCCTCGACATAGCCGGCGAGGTCGCGGTCTTCGAACTGTGGTGTGCCCCACCGGGGGTGGACGGTGTTGATCGACGCGGCGCGGCCGTCGGTGAGCACGACCATGGCCCTGTAGATGCCGTCCTCGTCGTTGTCTTCGAACATCTGGCGGGCCATGTGGAGGCCCGTGGTGTGGTCGGTGCCGGGCTCGTCGAGGTATTCGCGGGGCATGTCGGCGAAGCAGCCGCCGGGTGGGCTGGTGAAGTCGTCGCGCAGGGCGTGGCTGCGACCGTAGACGTTGCAGCCCTTGGCGGCCGTGGCGTTGAAGTTGCCGGCCTTGCTGGCGGTCTCCATGGCGTCCCACTGGGCGCGCACTGCCCCCGAGGAGGCGGCGTCTTCCATCAGGGTGAGCGGGGTGAACTCCCAGGCGTAGCGGCCGGTGAACACGGTCATGCCGATCATGTCGAGGGGACCGTGGGCCTGCTCCAGCACGTCGTAGAAGGCCACGGCGGCATCGCGGGCGTTGTAGTAGTTGGGGCGGGACCACGAGTTGGTGATGTCCATCACGAGCACGACGTGGAGGTCGCGGGAGGCGGCGATGGCTTCTGCCGAGACGTCGATGGACTCCCGGCCGAACAGCTGACCGAGGAAGAGGGGGATTGCGCCGCTGTTCTCGCGGGCGATGCGCACGCGGGTGGCGTTGGGCGTCTGCTCGTCGATGGTGAAGGTGCCGTTGTCACTGTCCCAGTCGCCGAACTCCACGGAGGTGAGCTGGGCGGTCTTGCCGACCATGGGGTTGAGGCCCACGAGGGTCTCGCCGGCGCGCTCGGCCTCATCGGTGTCGCCGCTCTCCCGGACGGACCACAAGGCGGCGATGCTGGCGGCGTCGGCGATGTCCTGGGCCTGGGCCTGGGCGAGGCGCACATAGGACAGATCGATGGACAAGGCTCCGAAGGCGAGGAGCACGACGAGCGCGCCTGCGGCCATGACGGCGATGCTGCCGCGGCGGGAGGCGGGCTCTTGGGGGCGTGGGTCAGCCATCTTGGACGTCCGGTCGTGGGAAGCGTGCCTCAGAGGGGTCACGGTCAAGGGTAGAAGGCCCCGCTGTGGGGCGCAACCGCTGCGTGCCGCTGTGGAAGGCCAGGGTGAGGTGGGGTGGTCGGGCGGACTGTGATGGGCGGTGTGCAATCGCGGTGACCACCAGGGCCCCCTACCGCACATACACCCGCATCGTGTTGTCCCCCGCTCCCGAGGTACCGGTGTTCAGGCCCAAGGTGGCCGCAAAGCCCAACGCCGCCCCTTCGTTGCTCCCGGCGCCCGAGGTGCAGCTCGGACACTCGAAGGCCGGACCGAGGGCACCGCCGCTCGGATCGTCGAATGGACAGCCATTGTTGTAGCCGTGGCTCCAGGCGGGTCCGTAGGTGGCGTGGTTCCAGGTGCTCGCGAAGCTCTGGCAGTAGGCGAGCGTCGACTCGTGGTCACCGAGGTTGAAGTACAGGTCGGTGTCGCACATGTTGCCGCCGACCGTGAGGGTGCCTCCGGTGAGGGCGTGGCCGTTGCCGTCCATGCCGAAGTCGCAGTTGAGGTCTCCGATGGCGTCGATGTGACTGCCGAAGTCCATGGTGCCATCCCCCACACCTTCGTACTCGGCGGTGGTGCCCGAGGGGGCGTGCACGAAGAGGAGGTCCTCGAACAGGATCTCGTGGGTGGCTGCCGACTTCATGTCGGAGGTGAGGTCGGAGACTGCGCCGAAGGTCGTGGTGTCGCTGCCCATGAGGTCTCGGTCGTCCCAGGTCCAGGTGTCGACACCGTCGTCTGACACCACCCAGGCCAGGGTCCAGCCGCCGCCTTCGGTGGTGAGGTCGCAGTACACCTCGTAGGCGCCCGTCGAGCCCGGCTCGATCCAATACAAGCCATCGGTGGACGCATAGGACAACACATCGAGGCAGTCGGCCGCCGGACATGCAGAGTCGCTGCCATCCATGGGGTCGCCCGAGCCGTCGCAGTCGTTGTCCTGGCCGTCGCAGACCTCGTCGGCGCCGGGGTAGACGGTGCTCTCGGCATCGTCGCAGTCGGTGTCGTCGGAGACCGAGGTGGAGGGAGCGTCGCAGCTCACCGAGCTGATGCTGGCATCGCCGTAGCCATCGCCATCGGAGTCGGCGTACCAGGTGGTGGCCGTGGACAGGTCGAGGCCGCGGTCGTCGTCGTCGACGAGGCCGTTGCAGTCGTCGTCGAGCTCGTTGCAGACCTCGGTGGCGGCAGGGTTCACGGCGGAGGCGGTGTCGTCGCAGTCCGTGGCGTCGGCCACGAAGCCGGTGGGGGCCGTGCAGGCTTCGGTGGAGACCGAGGCGTCGCCGTATCCGTCGGCGTCAATATCGGCGTAGAAGCTGATGAGCACGCCGTTGTCGGCCACACCATCACAGTCCTGGTCGATGCCGTCGCAGACCTCGGGCGCGCCTGGGTAGATGGCGCCGTCGGCCGGGTCGCAGTCGCCGGCCTGGTCGGCGTAGCCAGGGGGGAGGGTGCAGCCTTCGATCACGGCACCCAGATCGCCCCAGCCGTCGCTGTCGAGGTCGGCGTAGAAGGTCGTGGTCGTGCCCTCGTCGACGTCGCCATCGCAGTTGTTGTCCCGCTCGTCGCACACCTCTTCGGCGCCGGGATGGTCGGTGGGCTCGGCGTCGTCGCAGTCGGTGGCGTCGGCGACGAAGCCGTCTGGCGCCTCGCAGGACTCGATGGAGACCTCGGCGTCTCCGAAGCCGTCCTCGTCGGCATCGGCGTACCAGGTGCCGCCCAGGCCCTCGTCGATGTCGCCGTCGCAGTCGTTGTCCTCGCCGTCGCAGAGCTCCTCTGCCCCGGGCCAGATGTCGGCGTTGCTGTCGTCGCAGTCCGAGGCGTTGGGAACGGTTCCCTCGGGCGCTTCGCAAGCCTCCACCGTGGCCGTGGGGTCGCCAAAGCCGTCTGCATCGCTGTCGACATGCCAGGTGGACAGCACCCCCTCGTCGATCTGGCCGTCGCAATTGTTGTCGATGCCGTCGCACAGCTCCTCGGCGCCCGGACCCACGGCCGCGTCGTGATCATCGCAGTCCTCGTCGCTGGAGATGCCGTCTCCGTCGTTGTCTTCGGTGGCGTTTCCGCCGTCGGTCAGGCCGTCTTCGCCGGTCTTGGTGTCCGGCATGCTCCGGCAGGCGGCGAGCAGGGCGAGGGTGCAGAGGATGGTGCGGCGCATGGGGGGCTCCTGAGAGCGGAAGCGTCGCAGGCGAGGACCGTGGAGTCACTGACCTCTCGATGACACCAACCGCGCCGGTGCCACTCGTCTTTGCGCTTGTGGTCGTGCTCAATGTGCAAGGCCCGCGCGGGTCCGCGGTGGACTGGCTAGGGAGGCGCATGTCCCTTCCCGCTCCGTGTTCCCCGTGGAACCTCCCGCTGGATCCCTGGCCTGGTTCGGTGGGAGGCGCGCAGCTGTTGCCCACCGAGGATGGCCTTCTGGTGGTGATTCCCGAAGGAGCTGTGCTGCGTTCGGACGCCTTGTGTGCGGGGACGGCGGGGCGCATCCGGACCGTGTTTCGCGCGCTGTCCCACGAGGCCTGGCTGGGGGTGGAGCTGCGCCGGGTGCAGGGGGACGGGGCCACGGGTGGACTCTCGGTGGACCTGGAGCCGGGGAGGCGGCGCGTTCGGGTCGTGCGGTGGCTGCGCTCGGCGGGACACCAGGGTGTGCAGCCCATCCTGCGGTGGGCGGGCTCCGATGCCATCCCGCCGGCCGGGAGCTGGACCACGCTGGATGTGAAGCTCGAAGATGGCCTGCTCACGGTGATCGTAGAGGGGACGGCGCTGCTGTCCCACCGCGTCCACCACACCTGGGAAGGTGGGCACGGGCTGCGGCTGGGCGGACCCACTGTGGGCGATGGGACGGTGGAGCTGAAGTCCATCGAGGCGTGGAACATCGTGGAACAGCATCCGACCACTCTTCGGCACTTCCGCGTCGGAGGCCTCGGGCTCCCAATTGACAGCAAAGGTCACCAGGGCTGACCTGTCCCCTGGTCGCAATGGGCGGGCGTGCTCAACGTAGGCGCCGTGCCCGAGTCCCAGGAGAGCGACCATGGCCCACAAGCGCATGAAGTACACCCAGAGGTCTGGCGCCTTGCAGGAGGCGATGCTGTCGCCCAAAGCGCGGGCCAATGTGGCGGTTCCCCAGGTGCAGCAGCAGATGAACATCGGCTCGCTGGCCTCCGACCTGGACATGGCGGCGCCTGGAAAGGCCGTGATGCGCGGTGGTGGCGCTGCTCAGGTGCAGCGGGGGGGCCTGGTCCACAACGCCTGGACCACCACCGTGCGGGAAGGCGCCCGCGCGCTGGTCACCGACAAGCAGGGGCGCATCCAGATCGTCGACGGTCCGGCCCAGGTCTGGCGCTGGGGACGCAGCATCGAGGCCATGAAGCAGTATGTGGCCCATCCTGGCGACTTTCTGGTGGTGCGGCACCGAGACGGTCGTCAGACCCACCTCGCCGGTCCCACCTCCCTGTGGTTCGACCCCCGCGAGCATGTGAGCGTGGAGCGCGAGGAGGCCTTGCAGATCGCTGCGGAAGAGGCGGTGGTCGTGTACTCCGAGGGCGACGACGGTGAGGTCTCCCGCCGCATCGCTCGCGGACCGGCCACCTTCGTCCCCGGCGCCTCGGAGTGGCTGCACACCTTTTCTTGGCACGGCACGGTGGGCGGTGAGAAGGTGCCCGGCGCCCTCGAGTTCCAGAAGCTGTGGTTGCTGCCCGACCAGATGTACCACGACGTGGCGGAGGTCCGAACGGCCGACGATGCCGTCATCACCATCCGTCTCATGATCTTCTTCCACCTGCAGGACATCGACCGCCTGCTGGCCACCTCCCACGACCCCATCGGCGACTTCGTCAACGCCACCACCTCCGACGTGGTGGAGTTCGTGCGCCGCCACACCTTCGATGCCTTCAAGGAAAACAGCGACCAGCTCAATGAGCTGGCCACCTACCGCAAGCTGGTCGCCCGGGCCGAGCAGTGCGGCTACCGCATCGGAAATGTGGTCTACCGAGGCTATGGGGCGCCGCCGTCACTGCAGCAGATGCACGACGCGGCCACCGAGTCCCGCACGCGGCTCCAACTGGAGCGGGCCACCCAGCAACAGGCCCAGGAGCTGGAGGACTTCAAGCAGGAGCGGGCGATTGTGCGCGCGGCCCGGGAACGCTCGGAGGCGGCAGCGGCCTTCGAGCACCAGACGGAGCTGCGGCGCAAAGAGCGGGACGAGCGGCTGGCAGCGGAGGCGGCGGAGCGGCAGACGGCCCGGGAGCAGAGGCGCCTGGATGCAGCGGCGGAGCGAGAGGCGGCGGCTGCCGAAGATGCCCGTCAACAGGCTCATCTTGAGCGGCTGAAGTCGATGGGGGTCGACCTGACGGCGCTGTTGACGCAGGGTCGGGCCGACCGGGTGATCGAGCTGCGGGGGGGCGAGGGCGCGCATGTGCATGTGGACGGGCGGGGGTAGACGGGCTCACACCGTCATGAGTGCGACCACCACCCCCGTCGTCGCAGCCAGGCCAAGGGCCAGTGCCACCGGTCGACCCACGCGGGGGCCGCCCAGCACGACCGCCATTCCCGCCTTCACCAGTGTGTTCACAACTGTCGCCAGAGTGATGGCCCGCACCGCCACTCTGGCCTCCAGCTCGCTGTTTCGGTGCAGGTCGGCCATCGACAGCACGATGGCGTCGACGTCGGTGAGGCCGGCGGCCCCGGCGGAGATGTAGATGCCGGCGTCGCCGAAGCGGGCCTGGGCAGCGGCCGCGATGACGAGCACCACGGCGAAGGCGGCGCCCATTTTGAAGGCCTCGCCCAGCGAGAAGGGGTTGGCGAACTCGGGCACCTCACCCTCACCGGTGCTCTCGCCGCGTTGGCGGGTCCAGAGGACGGCCACGGCCAGCAGGCCCACCACTCCCATCGCGGCCTGCGCGGGGGCGGCGGGGGCGACGAGGGCGGGGTCGACCACGGCGAGCTCAACCAACACGCGGGGAAACATCACCCCGGAGGCCAGCACGATGGCCATGGCGCAGGCGCTCGCGAGGGCGGGGGTCTGTCGGCCGCGTCCAGAGAAGGTGAGGGTGACGGCGGTGGAGGAGACAAGGCCGCCGAAGAGGCCGACCAGGCCGATGCCCCGGCTGGGTCCGAGCAGGCGGACCGCGACGTAGCCGACGAAGCTGATTCCCGCGACGAGCACGACCACGGTGGTGATGGTGTGGGGGTTCAGAGCCTCGTAGGGCCCCATCGCCACATCGGGGACCAGCGGCAGGGCCACCACGGCCAGCAGCACGAACTGCACGGTGGCCTTCATGTCGGCGGCGTCGACGGCGCGGGCGAAGCGGTGGAGCGGGCTTCGGAAGGCGAGAATGCCGGTGAGCACGGCACCACCGGCCACTGTGGCCAGCACGCGGGTCTCGTAGGACAGGCCGGTGCCCTCGGCGAAGGGCAGGGCGCCTAGCAGAAAGACCACCATCGCGGCGGCTTCGCTGGTGAGTCCGGGGCGGTCGGGGCCTTCGAGGCGCTGCTGTCCGCCGAAGTAGGCGAGGGCGAGCAACATGCCCTGCACGCCCATGCCCACGGCGATGACGACGCTGCCCCACGCGGTGGCCAGCAGCCCGCACAAGGCGCCGAACAGCGAGAAGAGGGGGAAGGTGCGGATGCCTGCGAAGCGTGGGGCATTGCCGGCGGACCGGGGCTCCCGCTCGAGTCCGACGAGGGCTCCGGCGATGGCGGCGACAGCGAAGGAGAGCGCGAGGCGCTCGGGGGAGGCGTCCATCCCGTCAGCCTACCCCGACGGGTGGGCGGACCGCCCCGCTGACCCGGCTCAGGCCTGGCCCTGGCGCCGCTCGCTTGCGGTGACGGTGTTCTCCATCAGCATGGCGATGGTCATGGGGCCCACTCCGCCGGGCACGGGCGTGATGGCCCGGCACTTGTCCTTCACCCCGTCGAAGTCGACGTCACCGGCGAGGGAGCCGTCGTCGAGCCGGTTGATGCCCACGTCGACCACGATGGCGCCTTCCTTCACCATGTCGGCGGTGACGAAGTTGGGACGGCCCACGGCGGCGACGATGAGGTCGGCTCGACGCAGGTGGGCGGCGGCGTCGCGGGTGCGGGAGTGGCACACGGTGACGGTGGCGTTGGCCTGCTCCAGCAGCATGGCCATGGGGCGACCGACGATGTTGGAACGACCGAGAACGACGGCTTCGAGACCCTTCAGGTCGATCTCGTAGCGCGCGAGCATGCGCATCACGCCCAGCGGGGTGCAGGGAACCAGCGCAGGGCGTCCCTGGGCCAGGAGGCCCGAGTTGATGACGTGGAAGCCGTCGACGTCCTTGTCGGGCTGGATGCGCGAGAGCACCGCTGCAGAGTCGATGTGGCCAGGCAGGGGCATCTGCACGAGGATGCCGTCTACGCCGTCGTCTTCGTTGAGCTGGTCGATGAGGGCTTCCAGCTCGGCCTGGGGCACATCGGCAGGGAGGCGGTGGGTGTCGCTGCGAAAGCCGTTGGCCTTGGCCCGGCGGCCCTTGGTGCTCACATAGACCTGGCTGGCGGGGTCTTCGCCCACGATGACGACCGTGAGGCCGGGCTTTCGGGGCAAGGCAGCCACGCGGGCGCGCAGGGCGGGGGCCAAGGCGCGGGCGGTGGCCCGGCCGTCGAGAAGCAGGAAGGACATGGGACTCCCGGGGTGGCGGGCCCCTTATCCAGCTGAGAAGCCGAGCTGCTCGCCGAAGCGCTCCAGAGCGGACTTGAAGCCCATCGCGGCGCCGCCGAGGAAGCGCGGGGTGCCCGCCTCGAGCACGAGCACCATCTTCACGCCTTCATCGGTCTCCTCGAAGGTGACGATGCGCCGAAACTCGGTGGTCTGGCCGGGACCCATCGGGGCGTCGGCGGTGGTGTAGGACAAGCGCGTCATGGGCTCTACGTCGTCGTACACGGCCTCCACGGACCAGGAGGTGGGCCGTCCCATCGCCTCGAAGCGGGCAACCATCTGCGGGCTGTCGGCGATCATGCGGAAGACGAGCTTGCCGCCCGGGCGGAGGTCCATCGAGTCGACCTCGGCCCGAAAGCCCCGGGGACCGAACCACGACGCGAAGCCATCTGGGGTGGTCCACAGCTCCCAGACCGTCTGGAGGGGGGCGTTCCAGGTGCGCTCGAAGATCTCTCGGGCCAGGGCGGAGTCAGTCATCGGGGGTGTCCTCTGGGGAGCGGGGGTTGGTGGACTGTTGTAGAAGCTGCTGACGGCGGGCCAGCTCGGCGCCGAAGCGGTCGAGGCGGGCCTCCCAGGCGGGCCGGAAGCGGTGAAGCCAGGCCGACAGCTCGTCGAAGGGCTCCGCCCGCAGGGAGTACAGGCGCTGCTGGCCGCGCTTTTCGACGTGGACCATCCCGCACTCCCGCAGGATGCGCAGGTGCCGAGACACGCCGGACTGGGCGATGGGCAGCTGGTCGACGAGCAGCCCCACCGGGCAGGGACCCTCGCTCAGCAGCTCCACGATCTGGCGGCGCCTGGGGTCGGCGAGTGCCTCGAAGTACATTGTCATGCCGACATATATACACGGTGATGTATGTTTCGGTCAAGGCCGGTCGTGGGACGGGGGAGCTCCCGTCCCGTGCGGTCGGTGGACTCCTCGGGGCGCTTCCGTCGCGAGGGTCCGCCCCGTGGTGGTGACCGAAGCTCAGCGCTTGTCGAATGCGGTCTTGCGGCGGACGAGGCGGGCGGTCCGACCGACGTCGACCAAGGCGCCCGACTTGTGTTGCCGGTCGATCTGTGCCGCGTTGGCTTCGTCGGTGTCCAGGTGCATCTCCAGCTTGTACCGGGGGGACACCCGCACGAGCACGTCGCCGAAGACGAGGTCGCGGCCATCGGAGTCGACGGCCACCTCCACCACGTCCCGGTCGGACACGCCAAAAGCAGTGGCGTCTTCGGGGGTCATGTGGATGTGGCGCCGGGCGCAGATGACCCCTTCGTTGAGGTGGATCTGGCCGTGGGGACCGACAAGGGTGCAGGCAGCGGAGTTGCCCACGTCACCCGAGTCGCGCACGGGGGCGTCGAGGCCGAGGAAGAACTCGTCGGTGCGGCTGATCTCGACCTGGCACGCCGGTCGCTCGGGGCCGAGCACCCGCACCCCTTCGATGCTGCGCTTGGGGCCGACCACGGTGAGCTTCTCGGCGCAGGCGAACTGGCCGGGCTGGGACAGCGGCTTGATGGGCGTGAGCTGGTGGCCAGGGCCGAACAGGGTGTCGACGGCCTGTCGCGTGAGGTGGATGTGGCGCGCGCTCACCGCGATGGGGATGCTGAGAACGGTCTCCACGCGGTCTTTTTCGTTCACAATCGCGGCGCATTGACGGGCGATCTCCCGCTGTTCGTCGCAGGCCACCACGAGCAGGTTCACGCGAGAGTGGGCCTGGTGGATGCCGACGACGGGCCGGTCGGCGGACACCTTGGCGTCGCGGTTCTTGTCCTCGTTGAGACGGGCGCCCAGGAAGCCGAGACGTTGGAGGGTGCGGTGGCGTACCAGCGCGCTGTTCTCGCCGATTCCGCCGGTGAAGGCGATGGCGTCGACGCCCCCCATGACGGCGGCGTAGGCACCGATGTAGCGACGGAGGCGGTGCGTGAAGACGTGCAGTGCGAGGCGGCAGCGGTCGTCGCCCTCTGCGGCGCGTGCCTCGATGTCGCGGAGGTCGTTGCCCACGCCGGACAGGCCCGCGAGCCCGCTGCGTCGGTTGAGCAGCTCGTCGAGACCATCGATGTCGAGCTTGTCTTCGCGCATCACCCGCAACAGGAGACCGGCGTCCACGTCGCCCGCCCGGGTGCCCATCACGAGGCCCTCGAGGGGGGTCATGCCCATGGAGGTCTCGACGCTACGACCGAACTCGACGGCGCAGGCGCTCGCGCCGTTGCCGAGGTGGCAGGTGATGATGCGGAGGTCGCGCACGTCGGCCTGCATGTGGCGGGCGACCTGTCGGGCGGCCCAGGCGTGGCTGGTGCCGTGAAAGCCGAAGCGGCGCAGGCCGTGGCGCTCGGTGAGCGCGTGGGGCAGGGCGTAGGTGCGAGAGCGGCGGGGCAAGGTGGCGTGGAAGGCGGTGTCGAAGACCGCGATGTGGGGCAGGTCGGGCAGCAGCCGGCGGGCGGCGTGCATGCCGGCGACGTTGGCCGGGTTGTGGAGCGGCGCGAGGGGGGACAGGGCGTCGATGTCGGCCACCACGGCATCGTCGAGCCAGGTGGGGGCGGTGTAGCGGTCGCCGCCGTGGACGACGCGGTGGCCCACGCCTTGGATGGCGGTGCCGGCGGACTCGAGCAGGTCGGGCAGGAAGCGGTCGAGAACAGCGTCCATGTCGAGGCCCTCGACCTCATGTCGGCTGTCGGTGCAGCCCCGGATGGAGACGGTGGCCCCCGGCTGGCCGACGCGCTGGGCCCGCAAGGTGGCGACGCGCACGCCGGTGCTGGGGTCGAGAACAGCCGCCTTGATGCTGGAGCTGCCGCAGTTGATGACGAGGACGTGCATGGGACTCGAGACTCCGGGGGACGTCGGGCTCGGGTAGCCGCCTGTGCGCGGCCCGTCGCGTGTCGGCTGGGCTACGGTCGACCCGGTGAGGCCTGTCCGAGCAGCTCGGCGAGCTGGGTGAAGCGCACGGGCTTGGGGAGGAAGGCATCCATTCCGGCATCGGCGGCACGCTGTCGGTCGCCTGGAAAGGCGCTTGCGGTGACGGCGTAGATGGGCAGGCCGGCGGTGTGGGGGTCGGCGCGGAGGCGTCGGGTGGCCTCGAGGCCGTCCATGCCGGGCATCTCGATGTCCATCAGCACCGCGTCGAATCGGGCTTGGGTGGCGAGGTCGAGGGCCTGGGCCCCGCCCGAGGCCAGGGTGGCGGCGTGCCCGAGCTGTCCCAGCATGGCCTGCATCACCTGGAGGTTGACCTGGTTGTCGTCGACCACGAGGAGCTGGAGGGGCTTTCTGTGGGAGTTCGCAGGCGGACGGGCGGGTTGGGGCAGCTCGACCCGCTCGGCGGGCAGGCGGAGCGTGAAGACCGACCCCTCGCCCGGCGTGGAGCGCACGGTGAGGGTGCCGTGCATCAGCTCGGTGATTCGTCGGGAGATGGGGAGGCCGAGCCCGGTGCCGCCGAAGCGCCTGGCGGTGTGGTCCTCGGCCTGCACGAAGGGGTCGAAGATGGCGTCGATGCGGTCGGCGGGAATTCCGATGCCGGTGTCGACGACGGCGCACTGCCAGTGCGTGTCGCCGAGCCCATGCCGCACGGTGACCGTGCCGCCCCTCGGGGTGAATTTGATGGCGTTCCCGACGAGGTTGAGCACGACCTGCCGCAGGCGGTGGCCGTCGAGAAGCAGCCCTTGGGCGCTCTGGCTGGTGGCGACGACTTTGAGCGTGATGCCGCCAGCCTCGGCCCGGGGGCGCAGCAGCTCCGCCGCGTTGTGGACCACCGCATCCGGGGCGGTGGGTTCGGGGGCGATGGCGAGCTGATCGGCCTCTATGCGGGCCATGTCGAGCACGTCATCAAGGATGGAAAGCAGCAGCTCGCCACTATCTTGGACGACCGACAGGCGCGCGCGCTGAGGTGCGGTGGGGGCTTCGGACAGCAGCAGCTCCACGTTGCCGAGCACACCATTGAGGGGGGTGCGAATCTCATGGCTCACCGACGCGAGCACCCGGGACTTCGAGCGACTGGCGGCCTCGGCGGCAATGCGCGCCGTCTCCGCCACCAGGGCTTGCTCCCGGGCCTTGTCGCGGGCCACCTCTCGGGCCACCACGAGGGAGACCATTGCAAGGCTCACCAACACAAGGTGGACGGCGTACTGTCCGCTGTCATGCGCGGGGGGCCAGGTGGCCTGGATGGCGGGCTCGAACACCGCGAGCCCGATGGTGAGCAGACCCGTGCCGACCAGGCCCACGATGCCGGCCCGCAAGCCGCCGAGTGCGTAGGAGATGGCGGGCATCATTGCGAGCCAGGGGGCCGCCGAGGAGGCGAGGCCGCCGTCGATGAGCAGGGCTGGGGTGAGCGTGATGAGGGAGCTGATGGCGTAGAGCGCGCCAGCGAGAGGCGTGTTCCGCATGCGCAGCACAGCGAACATGACCCCCAGAAAGCCAGCGGTGCCCGACATTGACAGGGGGACGTAGTCCGGGTTGCCGATGGACAGGTGCAGCGGAACCGACACGAGGCACACGCCCACGATGGCTGCGCTGGACACGGCCAGTGCGGCGGCCCGGGGCTCGTGGTCGGACAGGCCCAGCCGCTTGACGAGGGTGCGCTGCCAGTCGGCGGTCCAGGAGTCGCGTCGTGGGGGGGCTTCGGACAAGCGAGGCTTCCGGGGTCGACGCGTCGGGGCCGCGGGCGAGGACCGGGGCAAGCGTACACCGAGTTGTGGCTGCCGGCTGGGATAGCCATCCGTTGTTCGCCGAATGCCCCAGTCAGTCGGTCAGTCGGCGCAGGTGTCGGTCGTCGGTGCTGGGTCGACGCTCGATGCACCGGACAGCGACGGGGACTCCAGACGGATGCGACCGTCTCCCCTGGTTCGTCGAGACGCCCCAGCGCTCCGGCCAGCACCTCCGTCGAGCGGCACGGCGCCGAAGGCGTCGAGGGTTGCCCCCCCCTGTTGAGAACGCCTCAGCACCCACCCCCCCATCCGGATACCTGCCCCGCATCTCCACCCCGGACCGCCCCATGCGCGTCGCGAACGCCCTGTTCTTCGTCGCCTACCTCGCCAGTGTGGCCGTCCAATTCAACGACCCCGACCCCTTGCGTTGGATCACCATCTACGCTGCAGCCGCCCTGTGTTGCGTCCTCTGGGAGCGCCGCTGGGGACCGCCCAGCGCCCCCGCATTCATTGCCGGCATCGCGCTGCTCTGGTCGGCCGGCTTGCTGGTGGCCATCCCCGCCGACGTCGACCTCGCCGGCTCGGTCACCCAGTGGCAGATGAAGGTCGACGGCAGCGAGCTGGTGCGGGAGGTCGGCGGGCTGTGGTTCGTGGCGGTGTGGATGGCGGCTTTGTTCTGGCGTCCGCGCGACAGGTGAATACCCAGCCGAGGAGACCCCGCAGGGGGCTTCGAGGCCCCGGAGGCGCTGTGCGCCGGAGGGCCGGAGGCGCTGTGCGCCGGAGGTTCCATGAAGACTCGTGTCCCAATGCTCGTCGGAACGCTCGCCATCGGGTGTGCTTCCCCAGCCGAGAAGACCTCCAAGACGACGACTGACACGTCGTCTTCGTTGGACAGTGCCGCCCCCGACACCCCCCTCGACCTCGCCTTTCCCCTCGCCGACCCCGGCGCCTTCGACACCGTGCTGGGCGTCGACCACGACCCGGTCGACCACTCAGACGAGGGGCCCATCGGCGAGGCCATCTGTGCCGACTACATGGGCCGGGCCTTTCCCCATTGCTACGACCAGCACGAGGGCACCGACTACATCCTGGCCGGGAGCTGGGAGGCCATGGATGCCGGCAGTGTCGAGATTCTCGCGGCAGCCGACGGGGTTGTGGTGGAGACGGTCGACGGCAACTACGACCGCTGCCACGCCAACTTCGAGACCGGCGACATCGACTGTGACGGCCACGAGATGCGGTCCAACCGGGTCACCGTCGAGCACACGGGCACCGATGGCTCGCTGTGGCGCACCCGCTACCTGCACATGATGAAGGACTCGGTGGCGGTGGAGGAGGGCCAGGTGGTGTCGACCGGGGATGTGTTGGGGAAGGTGGGCTCGAGCGGTCGGTCGTCCTTTCCGCACCTGCACCTGGAGCTGCAGGAGCCCGGTCCCACCGGTGAGTGGCGCATTCTCGACCCCTATGCCGGTCCCATGTCCCAGCCGGAGTCCTTTTGGTGCGAACAGGGCTCGGAAGATGGACTGCCCGGTCCCTGCTGATGCGCCCTACTTGGTGAGGCCGTGGTGGTGGGGCTGCTCGCGGGTGGTGAGCTCGGTGACGATCTCGCTCGGCAGCGGGAACCAGCGCAGCTCCTCGAAGTCGGTGGTGAGCGTGCTGTTGCCAGAGAGGTCGGACTCGGCCGCCTTGCCCTCGGCGGCGGCGAACACCTTCATCGCTTCTTCGAGGTAGCCCTCCAGCGCCCACTCGGGCTCGGTGGACTGGCGGGTGCGGTACTCGAGTCGTCCGCGCCGGTAGGACAGGTCGGTGAGGCGCAAGGCAGGGTCTGGACGCCCCTCTCGGTGACGCCACAACCCGGACATCGGGCAGAAGGTGTAGTCGGGCAGCAGCCGCCAGCCGTCGCGGGCCACCAGCTTCACCGCCTCGACGATGTAGCGGAAGCTGTCCTCGCTGATGAAGTAGTTGAAGTTGACCCGCACCCAGCCGGGCTTGACGCCCTCGCAGCCGCGGACAACCTCCCGCTCGAAGGCCTTGGAGCGGGTGATGTCGATGCCGAGCAGGCGGTGGCCATAGGGGCCTGCGCAGGAGCAGCCCCCGCGGGCCTGGATGCCGAAGAGGTCGTTGAGCAGGGCCACCACGAAGTTGTGGTGCAGGAAGCCATCGCCATGGCCCACCATGAAGCTCACGATGGACAGACGCCAGAGGTCGGGGTTGCCGAGAATGCGCACCTGCGGGGTGTCCTCCCACTCTTCGATTGCGCGTCGGATGAAGCGGTGCTCCCGCTCTCGGATGACCTCGCCGCCCACCGACTCCTTGAGCTGGAACACGAGGCCGCAGCGGATGGCGCCGATGATGGAGGGGGTGCCGCCCTCCTCGCGGTGGGTGATGTCGTCGAGATAGCGGTGCTCGAAGGCGTTGACGTAGGACACGGTGCCACCGCCGGGCACGGTGGGCACCGAGTTGTTGAACAAGGCCTTGCGCGCGATGAGCAGGCCAGGGGTGCCAGGGCCGCCGATGAACTTGTGGGGCGAGATGAAGATGGCGTCCTTGTAGGCGAGGGAGTGGCCGTCTTCGTCGACGTCGGAGCCGTCTCCGAGGGGTGGGATGGTCATCTCGATCTGGACGTAGGGACCGGCCGCCGCGAAGTCCCAGAAGCTCAGGGCGCCGTGTTTGTGCAGCAGAGCGCTGATCTCGCGGGTCTTGCTGCCGATGCCGGTGACATTGGAGGCCGCCGAGAAGCTGCCAATCTTGAGGGGCCGGTCGGCGTAGCGCACCAGCTCTCGCTCCAACAGCTCGAGGTCGATGCGTCCATCGGCGTCTTCGTCGATGGTGACGACGTCGGCGATGCTCTCGCGCCAGGGCAGTTCGTTGCTGTGGTGCTCGTAGGGGCCGATGAAGACGACGGGGCGGGCGTCGGGCGGAATGTGGCGGGAGAGGTCCCACGCACTGTCGAGGTCGGCGGGGATGCGGATGTTGAGCACGTCGAGGAGCTTGGTGATGGCCCCGGTGGCCCCGGTGCCGGTGAAGATGACGACGTGCTCATCGGGGTCGCCGCCCACTGCGTCGAGGATGATGCGGCGGGCGTCCTCGCGAAAGCGTGTGGTCTGCAGGCCGGTGCCCGACGACTCGGTGTGGGTGTTGGCGTACAGCGGCATCACCTGGTCGCGGATGAAGTCCTCGATGAAGGACAGGCAGCGGCCGCTGGCTGTGTAGTCGGCGTAGGTGACCCGACGGGGACCGTAGGGGCCATCGATGGCCTGGTCCTGGCCGATGATGCTGTCGCGGATGGTCTCGATGAGCTTGTCGCGCGCGGAAGGGGGCACGGGGGGACTGAGAGGCATCCGACACCAGGGTCTGGGGGTGGAGGGCAGAATACCGCTGCTGGGGAGGCCGCGCAGCCCGGTCGAAGGCTGTCGGACTGGATAGGCTTGGGTGATGGACTCCCGCAAGCCGCTGCCGCCGCTGCCCCCCCACGCCTTCCTCGATGTGTTGGGCACAGGCGGCATGGCCACGGTCTACGCCGCGCTCGACGAAGCCACGGGGCGCGAGGTGGCCGTGAAGGTGCTGCGTCCCCAGCACCGGGGGAATGCCGAGGTGGTGGCCCGCTTCATCGACGAAGCTCGCCTCGCCGCGCGCATGTCCCATCCCAACCTCGCCCCGCTGTTCTGCCTGGGCACCCATCCACAGCATGGGCCGTGCTTTTCGATGAAGCGCATCGACGGCCACACGCTGCACACCCGGATGCGTCCGGTCCGTCGCACCCCGAAGGGAGCCGTGCTCGACGAGCTGGTCGACATCGTGGTGGATGTGTGCGCGGCCCTGGAGCATGCCCACGCCGCCGGGGTGGTGCACGGCGACCTCAAGTGTCAGAACGTGCTGCTGGGGGAGCATGGCGCGGTCTACCTGATGGACTGGGGCAATGCGCGCGAGCATGGCAGCCCCGCACCGGTCGATGAGGCGGGTCGGCCGGTGGTGTTGGGCACCCTCGGCCTGTTGTCGCCCGAGCAGGCGCGTGGGGAGGAGTTGGATGCGCGCACCGACGTCTTTGGCGTGGGCACGATGATCTACACGCTGCTGGCGCGGCGGGTGCCCTACGGCCGAGGGGGGCCCCAGGGCCGCATCGACGCCGCCAAGGCTGGCCGCTTCGAGCCGTTGTCGCGTGCGGCCCCGAAAGCACCCGCCACCCTGCGGGAGATCTGCGAGCGGGCCATGCAGGTCGACCCCGACGACCGCTTTCAGAGTGTGCACGCCCTTCGTCAGGCCCTGCTCGACTACCGGCGCCGGCGGGTGGATGTGCCGGTCACCCGGGTGCGGGCGGGCGATGTGTTGGTGCGCGAAGGCGACGTGAGCGACGTCATCTACATCGTCGACGAAGGCCGCTTCGAGGTCTCCCGCGAAGCCCTCTCCGAACCCGTTGCCGAGGTCGGACCCGGCGCGGTCATCGGCGAGACAGGGGTGCTCACCGACGGGCCTCGCACAGCCACCGTCACTGCGCTCACGGATGCCAAGGTGCGCTGCCTCGATCGAAACCGGGTGGAGCAGGAGCTTGAGCGGGTCTCTCCGTGGATCCAGGAGATCCTGCGGAGCCTCGCCCGGCGGCTGAGAGAGGCCACCACCTCGGCGTGAGGAGGTGGGGACAGCGGCCGGTCCCCACAGCGCGCCAGCCCGAGGGGGTTGGGTCGAAAGTCGCTTCGGAGGCGTCCGATGGACAGCGAGACCGTCCCCCCCAGGCTCGTGAGGCCGCCATGCGTTCCATTGTTGTGTTGGGAGTCTTCTTCGGACCCCTCTTCGGTTGTGTCCCTCTGGGTGCAGAAGAGGACAGCGAGGGCCTCGTGGCCACCAGCAAGTCGGTGCGCCACGACGGCCTGCAGATCGAGTGGGAGGTGTCCGAGCGGTGGGACACGGGGGCCTGTGTCGAGGTGTCGGTGTCGACGCTCGTAGGCGAGCTGTCCGACTGGGACGTGATGCTCGACCTCGACGGCGACATCGGCAGCTGGCTCTGGGGCTATGGCGCGGCAGACGTGGAGCCCTTCTCGGCCCGCACCATCGGCGTGTTTCCCCATGACAGCCGCCTGTTCGATGGACAGGTCTCGACCTCTTCGTACTGCACCGAGCCCGCGGTGCTGCCGGTGTCGGTGCGTGGCCGGTCGGTCCAGGCTGTGGAAGAAGGGGACGGCGACGGCGGGGACTGGGGTGCGCAGGACGACCCGGTGCCCGGTGGTGGGGATGGCGAGACGGGTGAAGAGGACGAGCTTGTCGCGGGTGGTCTCACCTCGGGGGACTGGGGCATCTCCTGGCGGGAGGCCGGCGAGTCCCGCGGGGGGACCTGCCTGGAGATCACCTTGATGAACCTGTCCGACCGCTATGTCGACGACTGGTGGGCCCAGGTGCGCCTCGACCAGGCGGCGACCGTGACCGATGCCTGGTCGATGGGCGGCTTCACCTTCGACACCGATGTGTTGTGGCTCGTCCCCCAACACTACGAAGACGACGCCATCGACCCCCGCGGCACGGTCACCGGCACCGTGTGCTTGTCTCCCTACGCCGAGCCTGTGGGCCTCAGCGTCATCGGGGAAGGCGGCTGGGACTCGGGCGAGTCGGGTGGTGGGACCGCGCCGGACCTGCACGGGGAGGTCTACGATGCCGACTCGGGCTGGGCCTTGCGGTACCACGATGGCGGCACCGCGGATGGCGAGACCTGCGTGCTCATGATGTTCGCGAACCTGTCTGGCTGGGACGCCACCGACTGGGGCGGCCGCATCCAGCTCGACCGCAGCACCCGGCTCACCCGCTCCTGGACCGTCGAGGCCACCGCAGCGCGCGACAACTGGCTCGACTTCACGGTGGAGGACTGGGCGCAGCCGCTGGACCACGGCGATGTGGTGTGGGGCGGGGTGTGCACCGAGGCTGCGGCGGCGCCGGTGAAGCTGGAGATCCGGGCGGAGTAGCTACCGCACCCGCGCCAGGTGAAGCCCATCTCTCACAGTGAGCAGAACACTGTCCAGAAGGTTGTTCTCAGTAATCGCTCGGTTGAGCTGTCGGATCCCTTCGGTGGTCTCCCGCCGGTCTTCGGGGTCGGCCACGCTGCCGCTCCACAGGGCGTTGTCGAAGGCGAGCAGCCCGCCTTTGCGCATCATGGGCAGCAACGCCACGAGGTAGTTGGCGTAGTTTTCCTTGTCCGCGTCGACGAAGGCGAGGTCGAAGGGACCGTCGAGGGTCGACAGCGACGCCAGGGCCGGTCCTTCGAGCAGGCGGAGCTTGTGGGCGTCGGGGGAGGCGGCGAAGTGCCGTCGGGCGGCGGCGGCGTTGTCGGGGTCGAGCTCACAGGTGATGAGCTCGCCGTCGTCGGGCAGTCCCGCGGCCATCGACAAGGCCGAGTAGCCGGTGAAGGTGCCCACCTCGACGATGCGCCGGGCCCCCGAGAGCTGCACGAGCAGGCGCAGCAGGCCACCTTCGAGCCGACCGGTGAGCATGCCGTGGTCTTCGCGGTTGGCGCGGGTCCACCGCTCCACTTGCTGCAGGTGCGCGGGTTGGGGGGACGAGTGGGCGAAGGCGTAGTCGTGGACGGCTTCGGGGATGATGGGCATGGATACCTCGGCGTGGGGTGCGTCGTACCTTGTTCCTACCGGAGGTCGAGAACGCCCTTCTCGTAGCCATGGGGGACCGGTGTCCCATCGGCGAGCTGGAGCTTGGAGGTGGCGGCCCAGAAGCGGCAGGGCGAGGACAGCTCCGAGGTGGGGACCGACAAGGCCCAGCCGGCGGCGAGAGCGAGAGTTCGGTGGGCTTGGGACAGGCCACGCAGGCGCTATGCTCGCCCGCCCCGGGGAGCCGCCATGCGCCACATCTACGTCATCTCCGACCTCCACCTCGGAGGAGACCCCCACGACCCCGTGGTTCCGGGCGGCCGCGGCTTCCAGATGTGCAAGCAGGGCCCGCTGCTCGCCCGCTTCATCGGGGCGCTGGCCGACCGTGGGGATGCCGTCGAGCTGGTCATTGCGGGCGACTTTGTCGACTTCCTGGCCGAGCGACCGTCCACCGGTGGCTGGTCCCCCTTCCATCGGCAGGAGGCGGCCAGGCTCCTCCGCACCATCGCCGAAGAACGCGAGCCCGAGGTCTTCTCCGCACTTCGACGCCTGCTCGCCGCGGGCCACCGCCTCACCGTGCTGCTCGGCAACCACGACATGGAGCTGTCCCTGCCCGAGGTCCGCCGGGTGCTGGAGGAGGTGGTGGGCGCCGGTCCCGGCCGCGACCTCGTCTTCAGCTACGACAACGAGGCCTGGACCTCCGGCGACCTCATCATCGAGCACGGCAACCGCGCAGACCCCGCCAACGAGGTCGACCACGACGCTCTGCGCCGCGTGCGTGTGCTCCAGTCCCGCGGCCTCGACGACCCCCGCAAGGCCCCCTTCACCCCGCCCGTCGGCAGCCGCATCGTGGCCGAGCTGATGAATCCGGTGAAGGAGCGCTTTCCCTTCGTCGACCTGCTCAAGCCCGAGACTACCGGGCTGTTCCCCGTTCTCATCGCCTTGCATCCGGCCGGGGCCTTGAAGCTCGGGCGCCTGGCGGTGCAGGTGGGACGCATTGGAGGCCACGCCGCGGTGAACGCCGCCGCCCCTCGCTACGGCCAGGCCATCGCGGGCGGACAGCGCGCTGATGCCGTCGAGACCACCCTCAAGGCCAGCCTTCCCGACGATGTGGCCCAGGCCGTTCTCGCCGAGCTGCGCGGGGGCACGGGGCAGGCCATCTCGGGGCGACGGGCCCTGTCCACCTTGCGTGCCGGGGTCGTGGCGCGCGTGCTGAAGGCGCTGGTCGGCGAGGACCGCACGCTCGACACCTCGGCCGAGGGCGGTGCGGAGTACCTGCGGGCCGCCGAGGAGCTGGGACGCGCCGGCTGGAAGGTGGTGGTCTTCGGGCACACCCACAAGGCGGTTCACCAGACCCTCGACAGCGGCGCCCTGTACCTCAACACCGGCACCTGGGCCGACCTCATCACCGTGCCTGAGGCCATCTTGAGCGACGACCCCGACGAGGCCCGCGCCTGCTGCGAGGCCTTTCTCGCCGACCTGTCGACGGGGGCGCTGGAGCGCTGGATCCTGCGGCGGCCCACCTACGCCCACATCGTGCAGGACGACGCGGGGCAGACCCTTCGCGCAGAGCTGTGCGAGTACGTGGAGGCCGACCCCGACGCCACCGCCAACGTCCTGGACCGCTGAGTGCGCGCCCGCGTCGTCCGCATCTCGTGTGGCTCGCGGCGGGGCACGGGCGTGGTCGTGGCGCCCGGCCGGGTGGCGACGGCCTTTCATGTGGTCGACCCGAGCGAAGGGGCGCCGATTGTCCTGCGCTTCGCCCGGCTCGTCCCCGCTGACCGGAGCTGGCAGACCGCCGAGGTGCCCGCGCGGCGCATAGAGGGCGCCCAGGATGCCGATGCCGACTGGGTCTTGCTGTCCTTCGACCCGGCTGCCCTGGGGTGGTCGCCCGAGCCCGCGAAGCTGCGGGCCCTCGACGAGTCGGAGGTCGATGGCACCCGCCTGGCCTGGCGCTCCTACGGCTTTCCCGACGCCCAGCCCGACGATGGCACCAGCGCCACCGGCCATGTGCAGACCACGCGTGCCGAGCAGGGCGGGCAGGTGTCCCTGAGCCTGTTCAGCCATGAAGCCGCTGCGGGTCAAGGCATGCCGGTGGCGGGCTTCTCCGGGGCCCCTGTGTTTGTCGATGGCGCAGTCGTGGGTCTTCTGAGGTGGGCCCTCACCGACCAGGAGCGGGGTGCCTATGCCCTGCCGAGGAGCGAAGGCGGCACGTTGCTGGCGGTGCCGGTAGGGGCGCTGCACGACCCGTCGATGCCCCTTCCGGTCGGTGGCCTGCCCCCGCTGCCCCCCTTGCGCACTGCGGTGGGCTTTCCAGAGCTCCCCTTCCCCGGCCTGGCCCGCTACACCGCCGCCCATGCCCGGGTGTTCTTCGGTCGCCGCCGCGATGTGCGTCGCCTGCTGGGCCTCCTGGCCGAAGGGACCCCCGTGGTGCTGCTGTTCGGCGCGTCGGGGGTGGGCAAGTCGAGCCTGCTCCATGCAGGGGTGGCGCCGCGGGTTGCCGGACGCGTCGGCGTGGTGGCCCGGGGTGCCGAGGGATTGGCTGGCTCGTGGCGGACACTTCTCGAAGATGACCTGAAGCTGCGTGTTCTCGACCAGGTCGAGGAGGCCTGGACCCGTGGGGCCGGACGCTCGGAGCTCGACGGCTTGTGCCGGGGCATTGCGTCCGAGGTGGACGGCGGCGTGCAGGTGGTGCTGTCCTTCCGCAAGGAGTGGCTGCCGGAGGTGGAGGCCGCACTCCGGGCCCACGGCCTCGCCTACACCCGCTGCTTCGTCGAGCCGCTCGACCGGGCCGGGCTGCTGGCAGCGGTGCGGGGGCTGGTGGACGACCGCGAGGTGGCCCAGGCCTACGGTCTATCCATCGAAGACGGCGTGGCAGACGCCATTGTGGAGACCTTGTCCACGGAGGTGCGCGACGGCATCGGGCCGGTGCTTCAGGTGGCCCTGCGGAGGCTCTGGGAGCGCGCGGTCGACCATGGGGCCCCCCTTCGCTTCAGGATGTCGGACTGGGAGGCCGACAAGGCGCAGGGGCTCGGTCTTCCCGAGCTGGTGCGCAGCCGGCTGACGGCGCTGGAGGGAGGCGAGCCGCTGGTCGCGCGCGCGGCGGCTTCGGGGCTCGCGCTGGAGCTGCTGGCGGCCTTCGTGACGGGTGCTGGCACGGCCGGTCGCTTGTCGAAAGAAGAGTTGGGCGCGCTGTTCTCGGCGACGCCTGCCCCTGCGTTGGCGGCGGTGGTGGTCGCACTTTCGGAGGGCTGGCTGCTCACGGCAGACGGTGTCGAGGCCTGGCGCTTGAGCCACGACAGCCTTGCGCCGGTGGTGCTGTCGGCCCGGGCGGAGGCCTCCGGACCGGCTCAGCAGGCCCGTCGGGTTCTTTCGGCCCGCCTGCCGTTGTGGGAGCGCGGCGGACCGGTGCTCGACCGCGGTGAGCTGGAGGTGGTGGAGGGCGCTCTGGCGGACATGCCGGCGCTGGCGGGTGGGGCCTTGTCGTTGTTGGAGGACAGCCGGGCGCACCACGCGGTGGGTCGACAAGTGGGACGGCAGCTGGGTCGGTCGATGGCCTCGACACTGGCTGGACTGGTGGGACTGCTGTTCGTGGCGCTCGTGCTGGAGCGGATTCCGGCACTTCATGTGGCGGCGGTGCGGCGGACTGTGGAGGACACGTCTGCGCTGCAGGGGCCGCCTGGCACCACCACGATGTTGCTCCAGACGCTTCCCGTGGTCGCCGCCTGGGAGCGGGTGGGCATCCGGAACCCCACGGTCTGGGTGTGGGCCGAGCGTGCCTACCGCCTGGGTCGGCTGGGCCGCGATCTGCCGCCAGCGAAGGTGGGGTCGAACGAGCCGCACTGGTCCGATGAGAACAGCCTGCTTGCCCGTGTTGTCATCGCGGGTGCCTGGCTGGACGGGCGGGAGGAGGGTGGACACGGCCTGCCGGAGCTGCATGCCGTGCCGGATGCCGAAGCACTGGACAAGCTCACGGTGGCCTCCCGTGCCGAGCTGGCGGCCCGTCTGCTGCGCGATGGTGCGGAGGACGATGAGCTGGCGCGGGTGTTGGAGAGCGGGACCCACGGAGCGTGGGGGCTGGCGCCGCTGCTCCAGGCCCGTCGATCGGCCAGTGTCTTCGCCGGCCGGTGGCCGTTGGACTCCTTCGATGCGCGGCGAGCGGCCCCGCACATCGGCCTGGTGGATGCCGTGGACCTCACCCGACGCGACGAGATTGCCGGCACCTACGCCGAAGATCCAGCCTCATACGGCTTCGACCAGGTCCCCCCGCGGCTCGCCGCCCGTCCACCGGACCCCGACGCGCTGCAGAGGCTGACCCACTGGGCCGAGGTCTTCCAAGAACTCCACCCCTGCACTGCCGCCGAGCTGCACCTGCTCGCCGCCGTCCACACCACCCAGGCCGAAGACGTCGACCGCACCCTGGCCGTCATGGCGCGCTGCACCGTAGACCCGTCCCCCCTTCAGCTGTCCAATCAGGACACTGCCTGGGCCCCCTATTGGGCTGCCTTCGCCCGGCTCGCCGCCCGGACAGAGACCGTCCCCACCGCGTCGCCCTCCCTCCAGCACCTGTTCGTCCTCCCGCCCGACGGCAGCCTCCCGCGCTCCCCCGAAGGCGACGTCCTCCCGCTCGTCTTCTCCCTGCACGGACTCCAGCCCGGCTGGCTCCAGGAACTCCAGCCCGACGCCGAGGCCATCACCACCGCGGATGTCCCCGCCCACACGGTCGTCTCCCGCAGCCTCGCCATGGCCGCCTTCCGCGCCAGCCGGATGGGACCCGACTCCCACCACCCCGAGCTCGTCACCGCCTGGGCCGACGCCTGTGGTCCCCCGCCCCTCGCCGAGCCGCCCGACCACGAGTTCTCCTGCCATCCCGACGAGCTGGCCGTCCACCTCCACCGCGCCGGTCACACCGACCGCGCCTTGACCCTCCTCGAGTCCCGTCCGAAGGGGGCCACCGACTGCACCACCTGGCTGGAGGTCGGCGGCGTGGATGCCGCGCACCGATGCGCCCAAGATGGTCACTACTACGGCACTCCACAAGAGACCGCCGCCCTGTCCCACCAGCTGCACCTCGCCGGCCACAACCCCGCCAGACTCCTCCGAGCGGCCCTCGGCCTCGGCTGGGACGAGCGCAGTCCCCTCCATCTCGACGGCTTCCCCGCGCCGCTCCCCTTGAGCGCCGCTCTCCTCCGCAGCACCGACGACCCCGAGATCTGCACCGAGGTCACCTTCACGGCCGTCGCCTACGCCCACATCGGCGACCTTCGCCGCGCCCACCTGGTGTCTCTGCTCTGCCGCGACCGGTGGATGCGTGCCCTGTCCGCCCTGCACATCAGCGCCGCCGCCGAGGGCCACCCGATGTGGGCACCCCAGCACCTCCACGCGTGGGTCGCCCCGCTGCTCGTCGACCCGCTCGACACCGATGAGGCCCGGCTCCACGACTGGATGGCCGCCGACCCGTCCCAATGAGCGCGACCGGCCGGCGCTGCTGGCATCCTGCCGCCATGCGCGCGCTCCTCCTCCTGTTCTCCGTCTCCTGCACCACCCCACCCAAGCTCCCCACGGCATCGGAGCTCGCGGACTCGGGTGCGTCCTCCGGCGACACCAGCGACTCTGGTGACACCGCTGTGGGGGACACCGCCACGCCAGTCGTCTACACCGACCCCATCGTCCGCGGCGACACCATGGACCTCGAAGTCGGCGGGCCTGAGCTGACCGATGCCGTTGTCGTCGGCGACCTGTTGCTGTACGCCGGCCAGGAACAGACGCGAGATGGCGGCGTGTGGGCCTTCGATGTGTCCGACCCCGACAGTCCCGTTCTCACGGGCAAGACCTCCATCTGGCACCTGCAGCGGATCTGCTGGTCGGGCACCGAGGCCTGGGGCTTCACCCGTGAGGCGGAGCTGCAGCGCATCGAGCTGGTCGACCAGGCCCCCCACGCCACCGACCGCTTCGATCTGGGCCTCTGGGGCGGCGGGCTCGACTGTGTGGACGACCGCGTGGCCGTGGCCTTGGGGCAGGGCGGCGTGCGGGTCGTGCAGCGCACCGGGGAAGGGCCCATCCTCCTCGACGATGTGGCCACCCTGACCCAGCCGGCCGCAGACGTGCTCTTTGAAGGCGACCGCTTGTGGGTGCTCGGCGAGGACAGCCTGACCGCCTGGGATCTGAGCGGTGCGGAGCCCGAGTCCACCGGCTCCGTGGCCTTGAACGGGACCTGCAGGGACCTCTCGGCGGGCGCAGACTGGCTGGCGGTGGCCTGTGGTGCGGGCGGGGTGGCCCTGGTGGACCGTGGGGACGGCGTGCCCACGCTGCATTCGCAGTGGAGTGGCGCACTGTCCGCGCGCTCGGTGGCTGTGCAGGACGACCATGTCCTGGTGGCCGCCTGGACCGACCTCGCCCTGTTGGATGCCTCCGACCCCGCTGCGGTGCGCCTCCGGGCCACCGAGCCCGCCGGAAGTGCCGTGATGGGAGTGGTGGCGCACGGAGACGACCGGGCCTGGGTGGCCGACTGGAGCCGTCCCTTCGGCATCCGCTGGAGCCGCGAGGATGCCCCCGAGGTGCGCGCGACCGCATCGGTGGCTCTGCCCGGAGACACCGTGACAGTGGTCAATGACGGCCTGGCGGAGCTGGCGCTGGAGGCTGTGGAAGGGACGGTGGACCAGGGCACGGTCGCTCCGGGTGGATTTGCCTTGTGGACGCTCCCAGAGTCCGGCTCCGAGGCCCGGCTCCTCACCAACGACCCCGACGAGCCCGAGCTTGTCGTCAGCCTGTCCGCCGCCGAGGGCATGGCCCCGGGCGCAGAGGCACCGCGCTTCATCGAGACCGACCTCGACGGCACCACCTGGGACCTCGACGCCCTGGCTGGCAAGGTGGTCTTCGTGGGGATGTTCCAGGACGGCTGCCCCACCTGCGAGTCGGAGGTGCCTGACACCGACGCCCTCCTCGCCGACACCTACGGCGATGAGACCGAGCTTGTGATGCTGTGGTCCTTCGGCGGCCCCTCCAGCCGGGCCCGCGCCTGGGAGGAGGAGGCCGGCATCGCGCTGCCCATCCTGGTGGACGAGGACGACTCCATGCGGCGCGACTACTTCATCCCCAACGGCGAGGAGGCCTTCGCCGCAAACCCCCGCCACTACGTCATCGGGCGCGACGGGCGCTTCGTGGCGGTGTTGACGGCGCCGTCGCCGGGTGCTCTGTTGGAGGCGTTGTCCAACGCCTTGGCCGAGTAGGAGACCGTCTTGCGCACCGTCGTGTCCGCCTGCCTGCTGGTGTTGGGGTGTGCGCCCGAGACGAAGTCCACCCCAGCCGGCGCAGAGCCCGACCTCTCCCAGGCCTGCGACCCGGCCCAGGACGCCGATGCAGACGGCCTCGACGCCTGCACCGAGGCCGAGCTGGGCACCGACGACACCGCCCCGGACACCGACGGCGATGGCCTCTCCGACGCCGAGGAGGTCGACTGCATCAGCGATCCCACCGACCCCGACGAGCGGTGCTACGCCTGCGGCTGGCCCCACAACGACCCGGGCGACCTCACCGACGTGGGCACCGAGGTGGGCAGCACCATCGACAACATCGAGCTCATCGACCAGTGCGGTGAGCGCGTGCAGCTGTGGGACCTGTCCGGCGAGTGGCACCTACTCTTCATGACGGCCTCCTGGTGCCTGTCTTGCCTCGACGAGGCCCGGGAGTTCGACGCCGAACAGGCGGCCTTCGTGGCCCGCACCGGCCTCGACTTCTCCATCCTCACGGTGGTGTTCCAGGACAGCGCGGGCCGTCTGCCGGCACCCGACGAAGGCACCCGCTACGCCGAGGCCGCCGACATCGAGAACCAGCCTGTGTTCGTCGATCCCATCGCGGCGGTGCTGTCGGCCACCCCCCACGACGGCCTGCTGCTGCCTGGGGTCTGCGCACTGAGTCCACAGATGGTGCTCGTCGAGTGTGCCGACGGGGTGGGCGCGGTCGACGACATGCTCGCGGTGGTGGCCTCAGCGGCTCCTTGACGCCCCGGGGGTCGGCACGCCGGCGGGGTCGGGGTGGGCGAAGTCCATCGTGAACACCACCTCCATGCCTTCGGCCACACACCTGCGGTCGGCGCAGGCGCCGGTGCCCTTCAGTGGGTCGTCTGCGTGGGCGCGTCCCACGGCCCAGGCCACGATGCGGGTGGGGGTGTCGGTCGTGAACAGAGACTCTGCAAGCGCCACAAGCTCGTCCTGTTGGACCTTGTCGATGGCGTCAGCCACGGTGTGGTCGTAGTCCACCCCGCCGTCTCCCCAGGCCACAGGCCCCGACCTCTGCCACCAGCCCTCGTGAAAGGTCGACGGCGGCTCCCGCCACATCTCGGCGTAGGCCGCCCGTGCCGTCTCGAAGTCCCCGGCCGTCATCTTGCGCAGCGCCGCGGGCCAGTCCGTGAGAAAGGCGTCGGTGCGGTCCAAGAGAACCGATGGACCCGCCACGGAAGACTGGATCTGCACCTGCAGTCCCGGCACCCGCTGCTCATCGAAGCCCCATGCGCTCGCGACGTAGCCGAGCTGCTGTTCGGTGCGCAGCTCCTGGAAGAAGGGCGTGCTCAGCAGGTGACCGAGCAGGCCCCAGCGCGCGTGGGTCTCGATGCCGGGAGTTCCCATGTACAGCATCAAGATGGCCGAGTCGTCGTGGTCCACCTCCACCTCGTGGGTGCGCTCCACCCCTTCGGGCAGCCACCGCACCTGCTGGTAGTCGTGGCGCTCGCCGGCATCACCCTGAAGGAGCTGCTCCGCGCTGTTCTCTGCGATCTGACGCGCGGTGGCCTCGTCGACGTCGCCGTAGGTGAGCACGCGCAGTGCGCCCGGTCGCCAATAGGACTCTCCGAAGGCCACCACATCCGCGAAGGAGGTGTCCTCGAGAATGGCGATCCACTCTGCGTAGTCGGCATCTTCGGGGTCGATGGACTGGTAGGGCACATCGCGGAGCAGGTCGACGGGTGCGGCATGCACGCGGTTGCCCCAGGCCCGCAGGTACTCGGCCTTCTTGACGTCGAAGGCGGCCTCGTCGGGCCTGAAGGCCCGGGCCTCGGCGAGCGCCGCGGCGATGAGCTCGGCGTGCACGTCAGACCAGCCCTCGGCATGCAGCCGGAAGCGCGCCGGACGAAAGCCCATCCAGAACTCCGAGTCCGCCAGCTCCACCGGGTAGGTGAAGTCGATGAGGTGCTGGTCGAGCAGGCCCGAGTACAGCCAGGCCCGCACCTTGTCGGCGGGGGTGTCGAAGCCGTCGGCCGACAAGCGCAGGTCGAGCTGGGTGATGGCCTTGGGGGTCTGCCACTTCGCCGCTGGGGCCAGCCACACCTCCACGTTGCCCGTGTCCGTGACAAGTCGGGCCCGCTCGGTGGTCTCATCGGTGCGCAGCTCGGTGTCCTCGGGCACCCAGGGATTGACGGGAGGCATGGAGACCACGAGGTCGCTGCCGCCCAGGAAGCGCGCCATCTCGGCGTCTTCGAGTGGACGCATGCGCCAGGCCACATCGTAGAAGGCCTCCTTGGCGGTCTCGCCTTCGAGGCCCTGACCGTCGACAATCACGCGCACCCGCTCCGCCGTCAGCAGGTCGACAAGGCCCGCCAGCACCTCGGGATCGTCGATGGGGCGGGTGAGCCAGGCGTCGAGGGCGCGCTCAGCGGGGTGCTCGGTCATGGTCTCGGCCAGCCACTCCGTCAGGGGGCCGGGGTCCTGAGGGGCGCCAAAGGCGAAGCCGAGCTCTTGCAGCATCGTGGTCTCGGCCGCCAGGTGGGCTGGCATGGGCTGGTCGCGCAGGGTCTGGATGGCGGCGAAGCAGGCGGCCACGATGTCGTCGATGTGGTCGGCGCCTTCGGCGGTGAGGTCCATGTCCAGCTGGAACACATCGCCGTCGGGACCGATGCTGTCGCCCGGGCCGGCCGACAAGGAGGTGAGCCAGTTGCGGTCGGCGAGCTGGGCAAACAAGGAGCCCGGACCCTCGTCTCCCAACACATGGGCCAACAAGTCGGTGGGCGAGTCAGGCCAGACGTCGGCCTGCTCGGGGATTGGCCATTCCAACACAAGGCTGTGTACATCCTCGAGCTGGTCGATGTCGATGCGCACTCCGAGCTGGTCGTCGCGGAACTGGGCCGGCCAGTCGGGGGCCGGCTTGTCTTGGCTGCCCTGGGGAACGTCGGCGAAGAAGGCCCGCACCTGGCCTTCCAGCACGTCGAGGGAGTGGGTGCCCACGAGGGCCAGGCGCATGTTCTCGGCGGTGTAGTGTCGGGAGTAGAATGCGCGGAGATCGTCGACCACCAGGTTGTTGTCGCGGTCGGCCAGTGTGTCGAGCGAGCCCACGCTGAAGCGTCCGCCCGGGTGGTCGGGGTGGACCGTCTGTCCCACCGCTGCATACCACCTGCGCCAGCGGTGCTCGATGTTGAGACGGTACTCCGACTCCACCGCGTGACGCTCTTTGTCCACGTACTTTTCATCGAGGGTGGGGTCGATGAAGAAACGGCTGAAGCGGTGCAGAGCCTCGTCGAAGCCGCCGGGATCGACCACGAAGTAGTATTGGGTCACCTCGTCGCCAGTCCAGGCATTGGAGTCGCCGCCGTGGGTGGCCAGGTGGTCGCCATAGCCCTCGGGGTCAGGGTAGGTCTCGGTGCCGAGAAACAACATGTGTTCGAGGAAGTGGGCCAGGCCGGCACGGTCGTCGGGCTCGTCGAGGTTGCCTGCCATCACCGCGAGGGCGGCGGCAGAGCGCGTGGTGTCGGGGTCGGATACCAACATTGCGGTGAGCCCGTTGTCGAGTCGCACGATGCGGTAGTCGCGGTCGTCGAGCGGGGGCACACGGGCCGGCTCGGTCACGCCGGCACGGTCGGGGTCGAGGGGCACCGGCATCGGCAGGGGCGCCGGCTTGGCGCAGGCCATCGAGAGCAGGGCGAGGAACGGGGCGGACTGGCGCATGAAGACTCCCGGGCGGCCCACCTTGTCCCGTGGGTGCCCATTGTGCACGCATGGCGCGGCAGACGGGCGTTAGGGAGCGGGCGACCCCAGCGGAGGAGTCCCATGCCAAGGCCGCGCCTGCTGCTCGCCCTCGTCCTGACCTGGAGCTGCGGCTCGCCAGACGACAAGGCGTCCCACACGGGTGGGGACTCAGACGCCGACACCGACACCGACACCGACACCGACACCGACGCCGGCCTGGTCACGACGTGGCTGGAGACGGGCGGGTCGGCGAGCGCATCGTCGGCGGGAGAGGCGCTCTCGGTGACAGCGACCTGTGCCGATGGCGCGCCCTTTCTCGGTGGGGGCTTCGAGGCCACGGGGCTCGACATCACCACCAACGACTCGCCCGACCGCGCGGAGTGGCTGGTCGGCGGCGTGGCGACGGATGCGTCGGCCAGCCTGGCGGTCTCGCTGGTGTGCACCAACGCGTCGTGGACCGTCCACCCCGCTGAAGGGCCCCCCAGCCGCGACGGCATGGTGGGGCAGAAGATGGTCTCCGCCGTGGTGTGCCCGTCGGGAATGGTCGTGGGCGGCGGCTGCACCGGCAGCGGCATCGCCCTCACCGAGTCGGTCCCCACCGTCTACGAAGGCACCTCGAGCGCGTGGGCGTGTGCCGGCCGGGTTCTCGATGCCTCGGCGCAGCTCCAGGCGCACGCATACTGCGCCGAGGAGATGTTGGACGCCTACGTGGCATTTGCAAGCGCCAGTGCTCCCATTGGTCCGGCCGACGGCGTCGTCACGGTCGAGTCGTCCTGCCAGCCGGGTGAGCTGTCACTGGGCGGTGGCTTCTCGGGGGACGTGGAGGTGCGGGTCCACCGGAGCGAGCTGGTCGAAGGACAGGGCTGGCAGGCCGACTTCGAGGCCTTGGTGGACGGTCGGAGCGCCAACGTCGGCGCCCTGTGCCTGCGTCCGTAGAACCGGGCGCAATGCCGCCCCGGCCCTGCGCGTTTGGTGCGGATAGGGACCGGCACCCTGTCTTCCTTGCCCGCCCCGGAGCCTCGATGTCCACGAAGGTGCAGAAGCGCGGCCTCACAGCCCTCGCGGTCGAGACCCGGGCCCGCATGCGCCTCGTCACCTGGACGGTCGGGCTCATGTGGGTGCTCGAGGGCATCGACCAGCTCATCTTCAGCGGCGCCCTCGATGCCTTTGGCGTGCAGCCCTGGACGGCCCGCGGCCTGCTCGGCATCTTCGCGGCTCCGCTGCTGCATGGTGGCTTCGGTCACCTCATGGCGAACACCCTGCCCTGGCTGTTTCTCGGCTTCCTCACCACCACCCGCAAGCGCCTCGACTTCTGGGTGGTCGTGGTGGCCAGCACGCTCACTGCGGGCATCGGCTCGTGGATCTTCGGCGGGCTGGGCACGGTACACATCGGCGCAAGTGGCGTGGTGTTCGGCTTCCTCGGCTTTTTGATGGGCCGGGGCATCTGGGAGCGCCGGTTCGGCACCATCGCCTTGTCGGTGGTGGTCACCGCCCTGTTCGGCTCGATGCTGTGGGGCATGCTGCCGGTGCTGGCTGGCGTGGGCATCAGCTGGCAGGCGCACCTGTTCGGCTGGCTCGGCGGCCTGCTCGTGGCCCGCAGCCTCGGACGCGCCCGCTCGGCGAAGAAGCGGTGAGTCAGGCCATCTCCGGGGTGCTGCGACTCTGTCCCGAGCGGCCGCTGCCCGCCTATCGCTACGTGCCCGGCCGGCATCCGCACCCCAACAAGCACGCGGGCGGCCACAACTTCCTGGCGGCCGTCGACTGGGGCCAGTCCGCCTGGGAGCCCCACCGCCCCTGGCCGGCCAACCGCCGCTACCTCTACGCCCACGACCTCTTCGCCCACCGGTTCCTCTGGGAGTCCCACGAGGTCTGGGAAGAGCTGTGGCACGCCATTCCCGTCGAACGACCCGAGCGCCGGCTCATCCAAGGCCTCATCCAGACGGCGGCCACCACCCTCAAGCACCACATGGGGCACGACAAGGCCCGGGGACGCCTGGCGGAGCGGGCTGTGGTCCACCTGAAGGCGGCGGCGGTGCTGGGTGAGGTGGTGTGGGGGGTCGACATCCCGGCGCTGGTGGCCCAGCTGGACGCCCGGGTGGCGTGTCCTGTGGTGGGGCTGCGCATTCCGCTCAGTGCCGGTCCCAGGCCCCCCGCGAGATGCGCACCACCCACCACCCCGTGAACAGCGCAATCGCGGCCGCTATCGTCACCATCGGTCCAGCCGTGATGGGGATCCCCAGGGTCCCCGACACCGGCACCGGCGCGACCACCGCCAGGCCCAGAAACAAGCTGGCGCCCAAGGCTCCGGTGCGGGCCGCGCGTCGCATCCGGTCGCGGCGAAGGGCGTCCATGGCGTCGTCCCAGGCGTCGTCGTCGGGTTCTTCGCCGGCGGTGGCCACAAAGGAGGCACCCAGGAGCGGCTCGTCGCACTCGGGACACACGCTGCCCAGCTCGTAGCCCCGTCGGCAGGTGGGACAGGCCATGGCCTCGGCGTTCTCGGAGGGCACCCCGTTGCGGCTGTGGCCTCCGATGCGTTCGGCCACCCGGTTGCGACGGCGTTCCAGCGCGCGGCGCATCTGCCGCTGGGCCTGAACCAATGCCTGGTAGGCGGCCATCTCGCCGGCCATCTGCGCTCCGGGTCCTCGGGGTGCAGGGGTTACTCGGGGAGCGGACCAATGTTGCAGACCGACGGCCCTCCTGGGCAGTGTTGGGTGATGAACGCGCCGATGCGGGCCACCGCAGCCGCCGACTCCGGAAGGTGCGGGAACATCTGCCAGACGTGGATCAGTCCCTCCTCGACCTCCAGAGTCACCGGCACACCGGCAGCGTGCGCCCGCTCGGCGAATCGGGTGCTGTCGGCCAGCAGGATCTCTCGGCTGCCAACCTGGAGGAGCATGGGCGGCAGTCCCGCCAGCTCGCCCAGCAGTGGGGATGCCAGAGGGTGGGTCACCTGGTCGCCGGCGTAGAGCGCGGCGCTGTCCCGCAGGCCGCGCCGTGTCAGCATCGGATCGTCGACAATGCCCGGTACCGCGGTGTGTCCGGTGCCTTGCAGGTCGGTCCATGGAGACAGCGCGACCGCGCATCCGGGCAGGGGGTCCCCTGCCTCTTTGAGCGCCAAGAGGGTGGCCAGCGCGAGGCCGCCCCCCGCAGAGTCGCCGGCAATCGCCATCTGCGCCGGGTGGAGGCCTTGGGACAGCATCCATCGCCAGCAGGCGCGCGCGTCCTGCACCGCCGCCGGGAAGGGGTGCTCGGGCGCAAGGCGGTACTCGGGCAGCAGCACCCGAGCATCGGCCGCATGTGCAATGCGACCGGCGAGCCCCCGGTGGGTGTGGCGCGACCCCATGACGTAGGCGCCGCCGTGGAGGTAGAGGATGGCCCGGTCGGGACCGCTGCCGCTCGTGCTCACCCAGTCGGCGAGGATGCCGCCCACCTCGACCTCAGAGCACGCCACGTCGGGTCCCGGCGCAAACAGCTCGGCCGAGGACTCCATCATGACGCGCTGTTCGTCGATGGGCAGCTCCTCGAGCCCGAGCCCGCCGTCCATCATGGCGACCACCGCTTCGTGTTCTGGGCTGGGCATGGCATCTCCGAAACGGCTCGTCTGGCGGCCTGCTACCGGGCCGAGCGGCCGTCCGTGCAGCCCCGGTGGGGTCGGTCATCGCCCGTTCCCGCCCGCCAGGCCACCACAAAGCTGCGCCCTCCGGACCGCCCCCGTCCCACCGGCATCACGCGGTGCTCCCACTTCCAGCGGGCCGCGCCCGTCATCCGGTACACATCACCCGCCGAAAGCGACAGCTTGTAGACCTCGCGCGGACGGGCCTTGTCGCGAAAGCCGATGCAGCGCCCGTCGGTGAGGCTCACGACTGCCAGCTCGTCGCCGTGGCGCCGGTTGTCGATGTGCCACTTGAATTGGGCCGCCAGCTCGCCGTGCCAGTGGGTCACCCGGTACTGGTTGGGGGCCTTGTCGAACAGGCCGAGGCTCTGCAGGCGCCGGCCGATGTCCACCATCCAGGGCTGCTGAGGCTCGGTGCGGTCCAGGCCGTCGAAGGCGCCGAAGTAGCGGAACAGGGGGTTGAAGGGCGGCGGGGGCAGGCGGTCGCAGTGTGCGAGGATGGCCTCCACATCGCTATTATCGAGGAGCTTTGGATAGAGCTTGAGCCCCGAGGGTCGGCGTGCGGGCATGGGGCCTACCAGAAGTGGGAGGCGAAGAGGTCCATCGTGGCCGCCACGCCGCTGTGCAGCAACACACCCGGCCAGATGGAGCGGTTCTGTCGTGCGATCCAACACAACAGAAAGCCCGCGAAGATGCTGCCCACCATTTCGGGCACGGGCTTGTGCATGTGCATCACCGCGAACGGAATCGTGCTGATGAGCACCGCCCGCACGCCAAAGTCCTTTTCGAAGCCGAACAGCATGAAGCCGCGAAAGAAGAACTCCCAGGCCGTCCACTTGGTGAGGTAGACGAGCTCATAGAGCACGTAGAGGCTCGCGCTGGCCGCGACCGCAGGCACCTTCGGGTAGGTCGCCTGGAAGGACTCGCCCTGGCTGGCGAACCACACGAAGGGGACGAAGGCGGCCCACAGTCCCAGCACGATGCCCCACTCCTTGTGGGTGCCCTGGAGCCGAAAGCCGAGGTCGCGCGCGGTCATGCCCCAGGCGAGGCGGCACACGACGAGCGGCACCACCAGCAGACACAGCACGGCCATCGTGTGGGTGTAGGCCTGCACATGGAAGGCGGGGGCCTGGATGCCAGACACCGTGGCCATGGTCTCCAGCACGGCCTCGGGCATCCACTTGCGCTTGGACAGGGTGCTGTAGGTGAGCAGGCTGGCCGCTGCCAGAGCGGTGAGCAGGGCCGGACGCAGGCCCATGCCAGGGAAGGCGCGGTCGAGCAGGGCGGCGAGGCGGGTCATCGCGGTCCGGGGGGCGGGGGCGTCGGCATGGAGCTAAGCCGGACAGATGACGCGGTGCACGTCCATCGTCGCCTTGGCCCTGGCTGGCTGCTCCTGGTGGCAGGGGCCCGCCTCCTGGGACCGTCCCGAGCCGGCTGACCGGGCGGCCTTTGTCGCGCTCCTCGACTTTCCCGAGGCCCCGCTTCCGGCGGAGGTGAGCTTGGGAGAACCGCGGAAAGTGACCGGTGGCACGCTGTTTCCGGCCCGAATCTCCTGGTTTCCCGGCTTCGACGTCCACGGTGCCTTGCTGCGCCCCGACGCCCCCACCGGGGCAGGCGTGGTGGTCGCCCAGGGGCACTTCGGGGAAGGAAAGTCGAGTCCGGAGGCCCAGGAGATCGCCCTGCGGCTCGTCGAAAGAGGCGCTGTGGTGGTGATGGTGGACACCCCCGGCATGGAGGAGGCCGACCGCCCTGGCCGCCACATCCACTTCGACCCCGGTGCCCACAACCGCGCCCTGCTGAGCGCCGGCGGAACGAGCGCGATGGGCCTGCAGGTGTCCCAGCTGCGGCGCGCAGTCGATCTGTTGCAGGCCGAGGGAGCCACGCGCATCGGAGCCACTGGAGCGAGTGGCGGGGCCGTCCAGTCGCTCTACCTCGGCCTGTCCGACGACAGAGTCCACGCCATCGCGCTGGCCTCCTATGTGCCCACTCCGCGAGAAGCCCGTGCAGGAGGCTGTCCTTGCGACCAGGTGCCCGGCTGGCCCGGCCCCGACCCCACCGTCGCCCTCGCGCTCCCCATCCCGAGCCTCTGGCTCACCGACGGTCCCGCCGAGCGCCCCCACCTCCCCGATGATGCCGAGTGGCACGCCACCGAAGGCCCCCACAGCTACACCCCGGAGATGCAGGCCCTCGCGCTCACCTTCTTCGCCGACCACCTCGGGCTGCACCGGGTCCACGGGGACGGTCCCCACGGCCTGGGCCCGGCACCCATCCAGCCCATCCGCACCGCGTCGCTCACCGAAGACGACGCCGACATCAACGATCTCGCCCGATTTCTCCGGCCCACCCGCACCTGGGCGCCCGGACGACAGGGCGAGGGCCACCACGAGCTGAGCTGCCAGGGACGCGGGCCCACCGTGGTGGTTGCCGGCGGGGTGGATGCCGACCTGGCCGCCTTGGAGGCAGCCGGCCTCAAGGCCTGTGCCGTGCGTATTCCCGAAGATGCGGTGGGCCACGACCAGGCGGTGGGCACGGCAGGCATGCCCTACACCCAAGTGCTGAGCGGGGCGCTGAAGGCGGCGGCCGACCGGGTGCAGGCCAAGGCCGTGTACGCCGTGCGGGGACATGGCCTCGTCGCTGCTGGAACCGGCCTGCCCTATGTGGTGCGCGACCCCATCCGCAGCTTGTCGGAGCTCGACCCCACGCAAGACCCGAACTGGGTGCATGTGCCGGGCGCGTGGTGGGGGGCCCTCGACCCTGTGTGGGCGGGTGCTCTGGCGTCGGGCGCCGAGCCTGCAGTGCTGGCCCTTCGGTTGGCGGAGGAGCTGAACACCGATGTCCCTTGAAGCCCGGGTGCTGGCCCACATCGCTGCCCAGGGACGGCCCCCTTCCTCGGTGTCGGTGCGTCCGATCTCGGGCGGGGCCTGCCAAGACAACCTGCGGGTGGACGTGGTCTGGGCGGACGACTCGACATCCCGCCTCGTGCTCCGAAGCGACGCCCCTTCTTCGCTGCCCGGCAGCCTCGACCGGGCCACCGAAGCCGCGGTCATCCGGGCGGCCGTGGCAGCGGGAGTGCCCACACCCACGGCGAGATGGGACGCCCGGGACCTGGTGCGTCCCGGTGCCGGCGCCTGGTTCATGGACTGGGTCGACGGCGTGGTGCTCGGTGGCAAGGTGGCCCGCTCCCCCAAGCTGGCGGCTGCCCGTGACCGCCTGCCCGACCAGCTCGGACACGCCCTCGCGGCCATCCACCGCGTGACGCCCGCCGCCGCCCCCGACCTCCAGCTTCGTGGCCGGGAGGACGACCCGGTGGAGCTTGCTCTCGACGAGCTCGCGGCCATGGTCGACGGCCTCGACCGCCCGGCACAGTCCCTTGCATTGCGGTGGCTGCGCGGTCACAAGCCTGCGGGGGCGGGCACCACCCTCGTCCACCGCGACCTCCGCCTGGGCAACCTGATGGTCGACCCCGAAAAAGGCCTCGTGGCCGTGCTCGACTGGGAGTTCGCCCGCTTCGGCGACCCCATCGAGGACCTCGGCTGGTTCTGTGTGCGCGACTGGCGCTTCGGGGTCCCCCAGCTCGGCGGTGGCGGGGTGTGTACCCGCGATGCATTGCGTGCCGCCTACACGAAAGCCAGCGGTCGTCCCGTCTCTGCAGCCGACCTTCGCTTCTGGGAGGTCTACGGCAACGTGCGCTGGGCTGCCTCCGCGATTCTGCAGGGACAGCGCGCCCGCGCAGGTGGCAAGGACGGCCAGGGCGTCGACATCGAGCTGCTGGCGATTCCCCGTCGGGCGGCCGAGATGGAGTGGGAGGCGCTGCGTCTGATTCGCGAGACCGGCATGTGGGACGCCATTTCCACTGACACTACTGGCGTGCCCGGTCCGGTCGGTGATGGGACGCCTCCCGACGCGCTGCTCCAGGCGGTGCGCGGCTGGCTGCGGGGTCCCGTCCTCCAGACGCTGACGGAAGCCGATCCCGCGCTGGCCTTTCAGGCACGGGTGGTGGGCTTTGTCCTGGGGGGTGTGGCCCGCGAGGTCGAGGCCCGCTGTCTTGGGCCCGATGCAGCGTCCATTCCCGAAGACGACCTGCAACAGGTGCATGACGCGGTGTGCCAGCGCCTGCTTTGGGAGCTGTCGGTGGTCCAGCCGCGCTATTTGTTGGGGGAGTCTGTGGGGCGGTGACGCGGGGCCCCTCGGCTTGGGTTGGCAGGGCCCGGAGGTGGGAGTGGACCCTCCGACGAAGCAGAGGTTAGCCTCGCGAGATTCCCCTGATCATCGAGTATCCGATGCGCACCACCCTGCTGCTTGCCCTTCCCTTCGCCCTGTTGGGCTGCTCCAAGTCCCTCGACGGCAAGGCGCGCGACCCCAATGCCGCCACTGGCGACGGTGGCGACGACGGTGGTGGTGGTGACGACGGTGGAGATGACGGCGGCGACGACGGCGGCGACGACGGTGGAGATGACGGCGGCGACGATGGCGGAGACGACGGGGGCGAAGAAGCCTGCGACGACCCCCCAGAGGCGGGCACCGTCGCTACCGTGACCGACTGCGAGTACGTCCCCGAGGCCAGCGGCTCCACCTTCTCGGCCCGGGTCGAGTGGAGCATGGCCCACGCGCTCACCGACCCCGACGATGCGAGCACCGTCCCCGCCTACACCTTCGCCGACTCCCCCACCATGGACTCCGTCTTCCAGGCGCCCGCGGTCGGCCAGGCCACCGACGACGACGGCAACGGCATGGTGAGCGGCCAGGACACCCCCGACATCGCCATCATCACCGGCGACGAGTTCTCCGGCGACGACCACTCCGCCCTGCGGCTGGTGTCCGGCGATGGCGCCCAGGTGTGGGACACCGTGGAGTGGGAGGTGGCCGACAATGGCGGCAGCTACGCCCCCTTCCTGTTCGCGGGTGTGGCCATGGGCGACATCGACCTCGACGGCCTCACCGAGCTCGTCACCACGGTCGTCGATGGCGCGGGCGCGTGCTTCCCGGCGGTCTACGAGGTGAGCCTCACCGGCGCGCTCACCCTCGATGTGGTCGGTGAGGACAGCATCTGGTGCCAGGCCAGCGGCTACTCGGTGAAGTCCTCCCACGCCCCTGCGCTGGCCGACCTCGACGCGGATGGAAACGTCGAGATCATCCTCGGTCGCAGTGTCTTCGACGGCTCCGACCTGTCGCTGCGGTGGGAGGGCTCGGGCGGACGCGGCTGGTACAACGCCTGGTTCGTGGGTGCCGACGGCTACTGGAATTCGGGCTTCCACTCCTTCGCCTACGACATGGACGGCGACGGGCTGGAGCTGGAGGTGGTGGCCGGCTCCACCGTCTACACGGCCGACGGCGACGTCTACTGCGAGCTCGGCAGCTACTCGGGCTCCACCTGGGTGCCGGCCGACGACGGCTACCCCGCGGTGGCCGACATGGTGCGCTTCTCGGGCACTTCGGCGGGCGAGCCGGAGATCGTGCTCACCGGCAACCAGAAGGTGAGCGTCTACCACGGCTCCGTCGACCACGACCCCTACGGCTTCGACCGCTGCGTGGAGGTCGACAGCCTCACCAACGACCCCTACCAGACCTCCATCGGCGAAGACCTCCCCGCCCACCCCGACTGCGACGAGTCCCGCAAGAGCTTCGGCGGACCGCCCACCATCGCTGACTTCACCGGCGACGGCACCCGCGAGGTCGGCGTGGCCGGCGCCTGCTGGTTCACCATCTTCGACGTCGACTCCGGCGGCCTGCAGTACGCCGCCATGACCCAGACCCGCGACTGGTCGAGCGCCTCCACCGGGGCCACCGTCTTCGACTTCAACGGCGACGGCACCGACGAGGTCATCTTCGCCGATGAAGACGCCCTGTATGTGTGGGAGGTCACCGGCTCGGGCAGCATGCGGCCGTGGGAGCGCTTCAGCACGGTGCTCCACGACACCAACCACAAGTCGTGGACCATCCACGAGTACCCTCTCGTTGCCGATGTCGATGGCGACGGCAAGTCCGAGCTGCTCGTGCTCAACAGCCCCCGTCCCGACCACATGGACGAGTACGGCTTCTATGTGTTGGGTGCGGCTGACGACGACTGGGTGTCCGCCCGTCCCCACTGGAACCAACACGCCTACTACGTCACCAACATCGACGACGACGGCACCATCGGCACCGCAGACCCCAACTACGCCCCCTACACAAGCGAAGACTTCAACTCCTTCCGCCTGCAGGCCCCCGGCAGCTTCGGCGCCCTCGCAGCGCCCAACCTCGCCCCCGAGGTCGACGTCTGCCAGACCGAGTGCGGCGAGCAGGCCCACATCTGGGTGCAGGTGGCCAACACAGGCGCCTTCATCTCCGCCGATCCCGGCGTGCAGGTGAGCATTTATGGCGACTCGAGAGGGAGCGAGACCCACCTCGGCACCTACGAGTGGCCCGTCGCCATCACGCCTGGCGAGCTCACCGACCCCGTCGAGTTTCGCGTGCCCGACTGGGCCGACTACGACGCCATCTTCGCGGTGGTCGACGACCCCGACGCCGGCTCGGGCTCCGCCGACTGGGGCACCGCCAAGGAGTGCGACGAAGACGACAACCGGGTCGAGGTCGACCTGTCCTCGCTATGTGAGTGACGGCAACCACTCCGGGAGGACGCCATGTGGTTCTGGCTGCTGAGCACCGCCCTCGCGAGCCCTGGGGCCTGCCTCGATGGACAGCACCGGCCGGTGTTGGCCGTGCGGGAGTGCTGCTGGGCCGGACAGCGGTGGAGTCGCCAAGACGACGTCTGCATGGGTATTCCCAGAAAGTGTCCCGAGGGCTGGTCGGTGCAGCTCGGGCCCCCGGACAACCCCCGGGCCGCCATCTGCGACGACATCTCGCCCGCCCCCTTCCAGCTCGATGAAGACGGCGAGTTGCTGGGCCTTCCCGGTCGGGTCGACGCCTGGGGAGCCGACCCTCGGCTGGGTCCCGCGCTGGCCTGGGGAGAGCCCGAGATCGATGGCGACCTCGCCAAGCACCGCATCGATGATGTGTTGCGGTCTCACCGCGCCGAGCTGGCCGCCTGCTCCGAGCTGGTCCGCGCCGACCGCGCCACCGCGACCGGGGTGGTCCGGGTCCACTGGCGCATCGACCGAAAGGGCCGCACCTATGCGGTTCGCGTCCGCAAGAACACACTGCGCCACCACCGCACCCGGGCGTGTCTGGTCAGCACGGTGCGCGACATGACCTTCTCGGAGCCGGTGTCGGGCGACAGCGTGGGCGTGGCCTACACCTTCGTGGTGGGCGAGTACCGGTAGGGCGGGGTCAGAGGGGCCCGGGCCGGCACTTGCTGATGGTGGTGGGCGCGATGGGCGCCGTTGTCTTGGGAATGAGCGGACGCAGCTGGTCCAACACGAGCTCGGCCCCGGGTGTGCCCACGAGGTTCTTGTGCTCGCCGGGGTCCTGGGAGTGGTCGTAGAGCTCCTCTCCACCGTCGCCGTAGCGGATGTAGCGCCAGCGTTGGGTGCGGATGGCGTGGTTGGACTCGCCCTGGGTGGTGAGCACAGGACGGTGCCAACGCAAGCTGGGGTCGGCGAGGAGTGGACCGAGGTCGATGCCGTCGATGATGTGGGGGACGGTGGCCCCGCAGATGCGCGCCAGGGTGGGGTACAGGTCGATGAGGCCCACCACATGGTCGCAGGGGCCCGGTGTGATGCCCGGTCCGGCGAACACGAGGGGGACGCGCGTGCACTCCTCCCACAGCGCGAACTTCTTCCAGTGGAACTTCTCGCCCAGCGACCAGCCATGGTCCGACCACAGCACCACCAGGGTGTTCTCCTTGTGGGCGGAGGCGTCGAGGGCCGCGATGACCTCGCCCAGCATGCTGTCCACGAAGCTGGTGGCGGCCAGGTAGCCACGTACGGCCGACTGCCATTCTTCGGTCTTCACCACCTTGTGGTGGGTCTTCATGTAGGCGAGTCGCTGGCCCTCCGCGGGAATGTCGGCCATCTCGTCGGGCGGCACATGGGGCAGCACCACCGCGTCGATGGGGCGCTCGTCGAAGAAGGGGCGGGGCGCATACCAGGGCAGGTGGGGCTTCATGAAGCCGGCGGCCAGGAAGAAGGGCTGGGCCTGCGGCAGGGCGAGCTGCGCGGACACCCAGTCGGCGATGCGGCGGTCGGGGTGCCCCTTGTCCTTCTTCGAGCGCGAGCGTCCCCAGGCCATGTCGTCGACCCGCACCAGGTCGGACTTCCTCGGCCGCCCGCCCTCGTCGGTGTGCAGCTTGTCGCAGGGGTCGCCCATGTAGGCATCCCACACGCCGCGGTCGCCGAAGTGGAACACCTTGCCGGCGCCGAGGGTGCGGTAGCCGTGGGCGCGCAGGAGGGCGGGCAGCGTGGGCACCTCGCCGAGGGGCACCCACCAGGCCGACTGGTTGTTGTAGACGCCGCTGCGGTGGGGCGCGACGCCGGTGAGGGTGGCGGTGCGGGAGGGGTTGCAGGCCGGGGCGTTGCAGTGGGCCTGGGTGAAGGCGCGTCCGCGGGCGGCCAGGGCGTCGATGTGGGGGGTGGACGCCTGGGGATGTCCACCGAGAACACCCGTCCAGTCGTTGAGATCGTCGATTGATATCCAGAGCACGTTGGGAGGACGGTCCCCGCGTGCGATGGGGACGAGACCGGCGGAGGCGAGGCCTGCGAGGACGTGTCGGCGGCTCAGTGGGATGGACATGGGGCGGGCTCTATCTTTGCGGCCTGGGGCGGACCCCTCACCGGCCCTCGGGAATGCAGCTCAGCGCCAGTCCTTGAGGCCGTCCTCGGCGAGCTGCAGTTCTTCGGCCATCCGCCTGACCCGATCGAGTTCCTTGTGCGAGAACAAGGATGTGTCGGCCGTCTTGAGCACCCTGGCGTCTCCGGTGCGCACCAACAGGGCGAAGCGTTCGCGGGGGGACAGGCCGGGCCAGTCCGAATCCCGGGCGCCGAGTTTCGACAGCCACAGGGGACCACTACCACTTGGTCCGTCCACCACCCGGCTGCGGCCGAAGTCGACGAGAGGCACCTTCTTCACGGGCTCTGCGGGTGCCGTCAGAGAAGACAGGCTCCCGAGCAGACCCCCGGAGGCCTCCCGCTCGGCGCCGGGTCTGGGCGGGGCCCGCTGCACACCCAGCACCATCTCCCGCTTGTCGGAGGTCGTGGCGCCGGTGGCGAGGTGCAGGCGCATCAGGCGGTCGAGGGGCACCAGCAGCATCACCGCGAGGAGGTGACGATTGGCCTCTGCGTGCATGGGCAGGACCATGTCGACCGTGGGGCAGCGACTGATGGTGGCGGCGGCGTAGGCGTAGAAGGCACCGCGCTCGGACAAGCGCTCCGACAGCTCGGCGAAGGCTGCGTCGCTGCACAAGGGCGAGCTTCGGGTGACCTCCTCCAGCACGGCATCGGCGGACGGCGGTGTGTGGGCGGACAATGCGTCGAGGGCGCCCCAAAGGCTGCCGATGTCGCGCAGGGGACCATCAAGGTGGTCGAGGCGGAGCACACAGCCGGTGGCTGAAATGACGGGACGATCGAGGTGGTCGGTGTTTCCACGGTCTGCCACCACGCTCACCAGCAGGCGCTTGTCCGGCAGCGGAGCGAGCTTGTACGACCGCCATGGCTGCGCCTCGGTGCCTGCGCGACCGGGGTTGGCCGGTGGGGACAGCGGAAAGGCTTCTCGTCGGAGTTGGTCGAGGCTGGCGCTGCCGAGGGGACCTTCGACGACAGGGCGACTCTGGAAGTCGGTGCTGAAGGTGGTGATCGGCATGGGACACCTGGCGTGGGCGTGGGCCGGCAGATGGGGACAAGCACCGATCCAACTGGACCTTGGAGGTCTGGTGAGGATCTGCTCGGCCGGGGACCTCCCTCACTTTAGCGGAGGGGGGGGGCAGAGCAGGGGAAGCCGGAAGCCGTCGTCCAGTCTCGGGTCTGCGGGTCTGGGTCCTCAGCGCTTCTGACGCCGCCAGCTCGCCCACATGCGGCGCACCAGTCGGGCCGCCATCGCCGGGGTCCCCAGCACCGCCTCTCCGTCGAGAACGTCGCGAGTGACGCCACTCTGGGCGCCAACTCTCGCGCCCCTCCCGATGCTGCGGTGGTCTGCGATGCCCGCCTGCCCGCCGATCTGCGCGCCGTCGCCCACGGTCACGCTGCCTGCGAGCCCGGCTTGTCCCGCGAGCACGACCGCCTGACCGAGCTGGCTGTTGTGACCCACCTGTACGAGGTTGTCGAGCTTGCTGGTGCGTCCGATCCGGGTGTTGGTCAGTCCGCCCCGGTCGATGCAGGTGTTGGCCCCCACCTCGACCTCGTCCTCCAGCACCAGACCCCCGAGCTGTGGCACGCGCTCCGGACCCAGCGGTCCGGGTGCGTACCGAAAGCCGTCCGCTCCCAGCACCGCCCCGGCATGGATGCGGCAACGGGCCCCTATGACGGTGTCCGCGTAGACCGTGACATTGGGGAATAGCACGCTGTCTTCACCGATCTTCACCCGCGCGCCCACCACACAGCCCGCCGACACCACCACCCCCTTCGCCAGCGTCGCGGTGGGGTGGACGACCGCGCTGGGGTGTACGCCCTCGACGTGCGCTTCAGGGAAGCAGTCGCGGAGGAGCTGGCCGAATGCGCGCAGGGGGTGGTCGACCACCAGGCAGCTGTGCCCCTCCACCATCTTGTGGGTGAGCAACAGGCCGGCCCGGCAGTCGGGCGGGAGGCTGCGGCCCCCGAACCAGGCGAGGGCGTGGGCATCCGCAGACTCGAGCGGGGCCACGCCGTGGACCGCCAGCAGGGGGTCGCCGTGCAGCTCGGCACCCAGGCGGTCCGCCAGTGCGGCTGCGGTGAGCGGTCCCTGCGGAAAAGGGTGAAGCGGACTCACTTGTCGTCGAGCACGTCGGCGGCGAGCGTGGCCGAGATGACCTTTCGGTGGAGCACCTCGGCGCGGCCCGACAGCAGGGCGACGTCGCTCACCTTGCCGGACTCCGAGATCTGTCGCGCGGTGTCGGCCACTGCACGGGCCGCCTCCTCCACGTCGACCGAAGCGCCCTCCATGCGGGCGATGCGCACCATCCAGCTCCGGCGGGCCTCCTCGTCGAGCACGCTGTCGACGGGGGCGGGATCCTGGGCACGGGCCTGCAGAGCGAGGAGGCTCACGGCGAGGGCCATCAGCAGCGGCAGGAGAACGCGGGGGTGGTGCATCGTAGGCGCTCCGGAGGGGCCTTGTGTCACATGCGCCCGGGGTGGGGTCAAGCCCGGCGGGCCACGCGGCCTATTCCACCCGGCGCCCGAGCCCGAACAGTCCGAGCAGCCCGAGCAGCCCGAGTCCCAGAGCGCCCAGGCCCGCGCCCAGCAGCGGGGGGGCGTAGGCCATGCGCACCTGGCCCGCTGCGGGCACCACGACCGCGAGCTGCACACCGGCCGAGCGCAGCACAGGCAGGGAGGTGCCCTCGAGCGTGGCTGTCCAGCCGGGCCACCAGGGCTTTCGAAGCACCACCACGCCTGGCGCATCGACCCTGAAGACGACCTCTGTCAGGCTGTTCTCGGAGATGGTCACCTGCGCCGCGCCCTCGGGTGTCGCCCCCGTCCACTGGCCCGAGGGGTCGTCGAGCTGTCCCATCATTTCCCCTGGACTCCGGGCCGACATGGCGGCTTCAACCGCTTGTTCGGCGCTGTCGTGTACCTGTGTTCCACGGGGAACAGTCGCGTCTGGGAGGGCGGTAGGCAGGGCGTAGACCGGGGGGGCGATGCCGGCGGGGGTCTTGTCGGGAACCCGCGGCCCGGGGGACCCAAGAGCGGTGGCGAGGTGGGTGCAGCCCAGAGCCGTGGCGGCCTTCACCTGGTGCTCGGGGCGGCCGAGGTGGTCACGCCAGAGGGACACGGTGGGTGCCGTGGCGCTCGACAGGTAGTGCTGGGGGGCGCCCGGACCGCCGCACTGGTTGAAGTCGGACTTGCGCTGCATCCACTGCACGAGGGTGACGCCGGCCAGGCCCCAGTCTCGGGTGGGCTCATCGAGCCGTGCCGAGGGGGTGGTGGGGTCGGTGCACAGCACCACGGTGGGTGTGTCTCCCAGGGCAGCCCGGGGGGCCTCGAAGTCGAGGATGGGACGGTCGAGGGTGTCGATGTGGAAGGGCGCGGCGAGGGCGAGGTCCGCCACCAGCACCCACGGAGCGAGGGCTGGACGCCGCCGCCAGACCACCACGAGCACGCCCACCAGCGCGGTGGCTTGAAGCCCTCGCTGCACCAGCCACTGGCCCGGCTCGGGTCGCACACCGGGATCGGTGCGTACGCCGAAGGTGAAGGCGTCGGAAAGCGCCTGCAGCTCGGCGCTCTGCAGCGTCACCACGGCCACTCCGAGCAGGCTCAGCGCCCCCGCTCCGCCCAGCACACCCAGGAGCCAGCGGGGCCGGTCAGGGTGGTCCAACAGGTGCAAAGCGCCCAACAGCAGGGCGATGCTGGCGGGCGCAAAGTACTTGGCGGGGTAGCGGAACAGGCCCACCGGTGGCACCACCGTCTGCACGAGGCCGTAGAAGGGGGTGTTGGCACCGAGGGCCATCAGCAGCAGCAGGGTGGCTCCGAGGGCCCACCAGCGTGTGCTCTTGTGCCACCACGCCGCCAGGCCCACGGCCAGCACCGACAGCCCGATGTAGGGCGTGGGGTTCCACGGCATGCGGGTCTCGGCGCTGCCGGTCCAGAGGTTGAACAGTGTGGCGCCGGAGGTGAATCGCTCGCCGGCCACCCCTGGCCACACCACCCCCAGTCCCTCCGGCAGGCCCAGCGACCACAAGGTCTGGTTGCCGAAGGACAGGCCACCGGACCGGGCGATGGCGTCGCGCAGGCCGAAGGTGGGCAGCCACTGGGCCATCCCGAGCAGCACCCCCACACTTGCCGCGGCCAGTGCCAGGCCGAGCACCCGCCGAGAGGGACGGGCCCGCAGCGCCTCCGCCACCGCCAGGGCCGCCGCGATGGCGAAGCCCTGCAGCTCGCCCGCCAACAGCAGCATGCCGAGGCCGATGGCCAGCTCGATGGGGGCTCGGGCGCGTGTGGAACGGTCGTGGAACAGGCCCAGCGCGGCGGCCCACACGAGGGGGGTCCAGGCGGCACCGCAGAGGTAGGCGCCGTGGAGCACGAGGTTGAGCACCGTGCCCGACAGCACATGGGCGAAGCCGAAGGCGACGGCGGTGCTGTCCCGCAGGCCGGCGCGTCGGCCCAGCAAGGTGGCGGCCCACCCGGCGAGCGCGAGGTGCAGCACGCTCCAGAGGCTGGCGGCCAGCTCGGGGTCGGCGATGGGCCGAAGCAGCCAGGTGATGGGATAGAAGACGCCGCTCTGGGGCTCTGCCAGGAGGGGAGCGCCGCCGCCGAAGGCCGCGTCGAGCAGCAGGCCGTCGCCGTCGCGCAGCGCACACTGCATGCCGAGGAGCACGAGGCTGTGGTCGAGTCCGCCGTAGCGCCGTCCCAGCAACAGCGGCAGCGAGAACAGCAGGAAGACGACGGCAGCGACCAGCAGACCCGGACGCACACGCTCGGACAGGACAGACGGCATGGCGCGGCATCCTACCGTCCCGCTCGCGTCAGGCCTCCCGGCTGGGGCTCATGCGCTGGCTTGGAGTGCCTTGTACAGGCTGTGGGCGGCTGCACCATGCTCGGCGTGGTGGTGCATGGCGTGGGTGCGGATCTGGAACTCGGCCACACCCACGGGGGTGTGTACGGCGGTGTGCAGCGACTGGTAGCCGTTGGCCTTGGGGTGGGCGATGTAGTCGTCGGCCGCGCCCTCGACGGGGGTGAAGCGCGCCTGAATGTGGTCGAGGATGGTGTAGCAGTCGTCGATCTCGTCGACTCGCACCCGCAGGGCGAGGCGGTCGAGGATCTGCTCGGGTGCCTTGCCTTTGCGCGCGGCCTTGGCGGCCAGGCTCTGGGGCGACTTCACGCGGGCGGTCACCGCGGCTTCGATGTCGAGCTCGTCGAGCACAGCGTGGGTGTCGGCGGTGAGCAGGCCGATGGCGATGTCGTCGGGGAGGGCGGCGAGCGAGGGGGCCGGGGCGACCGAGGCGGGCAGGGCCGTCTCGCGCTGGGAGGCTTCGGCTGGGGAGAGCAGGCCGAGCCAGAGGCCGAGTGCGGGAGCGAGCGAGACGACGGACATCGGAGCACCTCGAAGCAGTGACGGCGCCCACCTGCGCCCCTGGATCCTCGCGCCAACCCCAGGAAGACACATTTCGACATGAGCGGGGCTGCGGTTGCCGCGGCGGGACCCCTCGATGCCGTCCCACCGACGATTCTGGCGAATAGAGCCCCACCGATGCCGTAGCGGTGGTCACACCCAGGAGACCCGTTGACCGCACCGCTCGTCAGCCTGCGCGCCACCTTCTTCCTCACCTGCCCCCGCTGCCGCAACGCCGTGCCGGTCAACGGGCTCACGACCGAGGTGGTCTGCCCCCACTGCCGACATTCCGAGGCACTCCCGCCCGAGTGTTGGCGCGCGGTGTTCACGGGCTGGCTCGTGGCCCAGGCGCTGTCCACCGACGACAGCACCCCGCGGCAGCATGTGATCGACGGTGTGTCCCCCATGCAGGGAACCTTGCGGGAGGTCGGTCCGGCTTGTGTGGACTGTGGCGAGCGGCTCGGTCTCGACACCGTGGGGCCGGGGGGCCTGTCCTGCGCGTGTGGGGCGCACCAGCGGGTCCGGCAGGCGGGTGGGTTGGCCCGAATGCTCGTGCCACAGGCCGTCTTCGTGGTGGGAGAGACTCTGGCCGGTGCCGACGATGGGACCGCAGGTGCCGCCGAGCCCGTGCTGTTTGCGTGCATGGGGTGTGGCGGGTCGCTGTCGGTGGACGGCAGCCTGCGCACGGTGGACTGCAGCTGGTGCCGTGCGAGCAACTTTCTGCCCGATGCCTTGTGGCAGCGTTTCCATCCGGTGCCCACGGTGCGGGCCTTCCACCTGCTCTTGCGGCTCGGCGCCGACGACCGCATCCGGCTGCGCGTGGCCGACCTCCTCGAGGCCCGCCGCCTCGCCCGCGCCCGACACCTGCCCGAGGATGTGTGTGCCCGCCTCGCCGAGCACCGCTGCGATGTGGTGCGCACCCGGCTTGCGCGGAAGCCCGCGTTGCCCGAGGCGGTCCAGCTTCGCCTCGCCAGCGACCGGGATGCGGATGTGCGGCGTGCTCTGGTGGCCAACCCCTGCACGACGGTGACCACACTCGCTCGCCTGTCGAGGGACAGCGGCTGTGGCATTCGACAGGGAGTGGCCGAGCGGCCCGAAGTGACGCCCGAGGTCCTGGCGGTGCTGCTGCGGGACGGCGACTGGGAGGTGCGTCGCGCCGCAGCCCGCAACCCCCGCACGCCCCTTGGGCCCCTGGTCGAGCGCGTGCGGTGCGAATCGGACCGCGACGTCCTCGAAGCGGTGGCGGCACGCGATGACGTCGGTCCTGTGCTGCTCGACGCCTTGGCCGACAGCAGCGATCGACGCACGCGCCTGCGCGCCGCCCGCCACCCCCTCACCCCGCCCGAGGCCCTGGCCCGCATCGCCGACGGCCGCGATGCAGACCAGCTGCTTGCGGTGGCCGACCATCCGTCCGCGACCGCCGCCACCCTCGCCGCCCTTGTGAAGAGAGGGGGCGTGTGGGGAGTGGTGGCCCGGGGGCACCCCACCTTGGTCCGCCACCGCGCGGCCCGCTGGCAGGTGGTGCGGGGCCGGCTGTTTCTCGCCATGGCCGGTGGACTGCTGGCGTCGCTTGTCGCCACCACCTTGATGTGGATGCTGGTCGTGGCGTAGTAGGCTCCCCGCCCGGCCCACCCCCGCGCGCCGGTCCCGTCAGCCTGGTCGGACAATGCCGCTGCTCACCGTCGTCACGCCCTTCTACAACGAAGCGCGCACTCTGCGGCCAAGCATCGAGCGTGTGCTGGCCATCGCCGACGCGGATCTCACGCTGGAAGTCATCCTCGTCAACGACTGCTCGGGCGATGGCAGTCCTGCGGTCGCCGAGGCGCTCGCGGGTGAGCACGACTGTGTGCGCCTGCTCCATCATGAGGTCAACCAGGGCAAGGGGGCCGCGCTCCGCACCGGAATCGCCCATGCCACCGGCGACTTCGTGGCGATCCACGACGCCGACCTCGAGTACGACCCCCAGGACCTCGTGCGGTTGTTGGGTCCGTTGCGGGCGGGTCAGGCGGATGTGGTGTTCGGCTCTCGCTTTGCCTCCGGCGGGCCCCACCGTGTGTTGTATTTCTGGCACTCGATGGGCAACCAGTTCCTCACCTTGCTGTCCAACATGTTCACCGACCTCAACCTCACCGACATGGAGACCTGCTACAAGGTGTTCCGCCGTGAGGTCATCCAGCAGGTGGAGATCGAGGAGAATCGCTTCGGGTTCGAGCCCGAGGTGGTGGCCAAGATAGCGGCCATGCGCCTGCGAATCTACGAGATGGGCATCTCCTACTACGGCCGCACCTACGAGGAGGGCAAGAAGATCGGTGTGCGCGACGGCTTTCGCGCCTTGTATTGCATCTTTCGATACAACGCCCACCGCGCGCCAATCCCCATCCAGTTCATGTTCTACCTGTTCATCGGCGGTACCGCGGCGGTCGCCAACCTGGGTATGTTCACCTCCTTTCGGGCTGTGGGCATACCCATCGTGCTCGCGGCGCCCGTGGCCTTTGTGTTGGCCGCGGCCCTCAACTACTGGCTGAGCATCTGGCTGTTGTTCCGGCACAAGGCCCGCTGGGACGCCCGCTCGGAGCTGCTGTTCTACTGCCTCGTGGTGGCTGGTGGCGCTGTGGTCGACCTCGGTGGCACCGCCGCTCTGGTCGGCCTCGGCCTGTCGGAGTGGCTGGCGAAGCTCGGCGGCACCCTCGCCGCCTTGGTGGTCAACTTCGTCGGGCGGCGCTTCCTCGTGTTCCCCGAGTCCACCGTCGGACCGTGGAAGCCCCAGAACGGCTGACCGGCTTCATTGTGCGCTGGATGCTCGAGATGGCGATTCGGGTCGGTCGCGAGCATGATACCGACAGGTCCGACTCGACTGGAGATCGGCGTCTCCGGTGTCCCCCACTTCGCGAGGTGACCCATCACCGCAGACCCAGCACCCCGTAGCCGTGTGCTCGTGGTCGACGACGAGCCACTGGTGCTCGAGAGCCTCGCCATGCTGCTGGAGGACGAGCACGACATCGAGACGGCCGGCTCCGCGTCCGAGGCCCGCCAGATCCTCGAAAACAGTGATGTAGACGTCGTTGTATCTGACCAGCGCATGCCGGGAGAGCGGGGCACCGAGCTGCTCACCTGGGTGCGGCAGACCCGAGCCGACACCTACCGCATCCTGCTCACGGGCTTCTCCGACGCCGATGCCATGGCCGCCGCCATCAACGATGCCGCGGTCTGGCACTTTCTGCGCAAGCCCTGGGACAACCACGAGGTGCGCACTCTGCTGCGCCGGGCCGTGGAGGCTCGCCGGGCCCGACAGCTGTTGGCGGAGAGCCAGCGCCGGTACGAGGAGCTGTTCCACACCGCGCCGGTGGGACTTGTGCGGGCCGACTCCTCGGGTGCTCTGCTCGATGTGAACCGCGCTTTGCGCAACCTCACCCAGGGCCTCGTGGGGTCCGTGCCCCAGCTGGTGGGCGAGCGCACCTGGGAGCTGCTGCTGGAGGCTCTGGAGGAGGCCGGACGCGTCGACGGCCTGGAGATGACTCTGGAGAGCGACAACGTGCCGGTGCGGGCCACGGCCAGCCTCATGCGCCGACCCGGCCAGGACGACCTCGTCCAGATCGCCTTCGCCGACCTGCGGCCGGAACTGGAGATCAGGCGCACCTCGGGCGAGCTGGCCCGTGCCCAGAGCCTCAGTGCCCTGCCCCTGTTCGTGGCGGGGGCCATCCACGACTTCAAGAACCATCTGTCCACCGTGTCGATGAACGCCGAGCTCCTCGAGGAGACCTTGGCCGACGACGCCGAGCTGGCGGCCTGCGCGTCCGACATCGCACGGGGGGCCCAGCAGGCACTGGAGCTCAGCCACGAGCTGCTCGACCTCGGTCGGGTCGATGGGGACAGTGCCTCCGACGCCGACCCCGACGACGTCATCGCGCGCCTCGGTCGGCTGTTCCGTCGCGCGGTGCCCCGCGACGTCCGCCTGCAGGTCGACACCCCCCAGACCGAGCCACTGCGGGTGGCCCTCGGACCGCGTTCTCTGCACCACGCGCTGGTCAACCTGGTGATGAACGCGCTCGACGCGATGAAGGACACCGGCGGCAAGCTCACCGTGAGCCGACTGCCGGAGGCGGTCGATGGTCGGGTGATCCTCGAGGTGCGGGACACCGGTCGAGGCATGTCCCCGGAGGTGCTCGCGGCCTGCACCTCCGCCTTCTACACCACCGACGCCGACTCGGGCACTGGACTGGGCCTTCCCACCGTGCAGCGCCTCGTGGAGCAGGCCGGCGGACGCCTGCAGATCGACTCGGAGCTCGGGCGGGGGACCACCGTGTCCTTGCACCTGCCCCAGGTCTTCGACTTTTCGGAGGGACCCACCGCGCCCTTGCTGGGACGCCGCGGCGTGGTCGTGGCCCTGGTCGATGCCCCCGAGGTGCGAGGAGCCCTGCGCCGGCTCATCCACAACCTGGGCTTTCCCTCCATCAGCGCCGACTCCGCCCACGATGCCTGGTCGAGGGGGGCGGCCGTGGCTCTGGTGGATGCCCGCCGCGTCGACCTGCAGCCCCGCAGCGACGCCCTGGTGGTGATGCGGCGCGACGACGACACCCTCATCGAGCTGGAGCGGCTCGCCAAGCCCTGTGACCCCGAGCATGTGTGCGCGGCGGTGCTGCGGGCAGCGGAGCCCATCACTTGAGCTGGGGCCGTGCGCTCGCGGCAGTGACGGCCGGCCACCCGATGTTGACGGCAGCAGTGCGCACCATCGGCGGCCCGGGTGCCCCCCGCGCCTTCGCCCTTCCCGACGCCCTCGTGCCCTGGCGCACGCTCGGAGAGTGCGGACCGGTCTCGGTGGACATCCTGCTCGGGGCGGCCATTGTCGATGCCTTCGACGCGCCCGAACCCAGCGTGCTGCGGACCGCGCTCTTTGCGAGCCTGGGCGGGGCGGCCCACGAAGCGGCGGCCCGGCTCACCGGCGACCGCGGCTGGACCCGCACCTTCGTGCAGTCCGTGGCCTGGCAGGGCCGCCTCCATGGCCTGCTGGAGCCCATCCTGGGGGGCTCCGCGGGCACCCTGCTCCGGCGGCTGCAGGCCCGGGCACTGTGGTGGCCGGTGCAGTCCCGGGGTCGCCCGGAGGATGTGTTGGAGGACGCCCGGCGAGCTGCCGTGCTGCCGCTCGCCTTGTCGGCCGACTGTCACGATGCCTGGGAGGTCAACCGGGCTGGCTTTCTCGACCGGCCAGAGCTCCATGGCGACCTCTTCGGGCCCCTCATCGTGGCTGCCTCGGTGCCGGGGCCCATCGGTCGCTCCATCGCCGAGGCCGCGGGGCGTCGTCGACCGACAGGGCGTCCGGTCTACTACCGCGACCTGCCCCAGATGCCCCTCGACACCGATGATGCCGCCGCTGTTCTGCAGGCCGCGAAGGTCCACCCTGGCAGCCTCCCGGGGGCCCTGCTTCAGACTGCGCGGCGGGTGCTCGCCCAGGCCTTGCGGGAGGACGGCACCGTGGACACCTGGGTCGTTCTTCCAGGCGAGCCGGCGCCGGAGCCACCCCTCGCCAGCTGGTACGGACCCCTCTGTCCCGCCATCGCAGCCCGGGCCGGTGCCGCAGGCGTGTGGCATCCCGAGGACAAGGCCCGAGTGGTGGAGCGGCTGCTGGATCGGGCTGTCGACGGGGCCGTCCACTCCCCCCACTACGCCGACATCGTGGTGTCCACTGCGATGGTCCACGCGCTCACGGCAGACCCCGCCACCCGCGCATTCTTGCACGCCGCACCGGGGGGCAGCGCGCTGGCCGAGGCAGAGCGGGCGCTCGCACTGTGCCGCTCGGGTGCCGTCGAAGATGCTCTCTACTACGACGTCTTGGCCAGACTGCTGCGGGCCCGCCGCTGGGACGGACGCTGGCCCGCCGCCGACTGGTTCGTGTGTCCCCATCCGTCTGGAGAGCTGCGTCCCTTCGGCTCGGTGACCGTCAGCTCGGTGCGGGTGCAGGCGGCCCTTCGGCAGCTGGGTCGGCGTCCTCCAGAGGGTCGACCGGCGGACTCGGCGGCAACAGCACGGTGAAGACAGCGCCCCCCTCATCGGCATTGTGGACGGTGAGCGAGCCCCCATGCTGGCGCACGAAGGCGTAGCAGAGGCTGAGCCCGAGGCCGGTCCCGCCGCCGGGTCCCTTCGTGGTGAAGAAGGGCTCGAACACGCGGTCGAGAACATCTTCGGGAATGCCGTCCCCCTGGTCTCGCACCTGCACCCGCGCGCCGCCCGCCTCGGTCGCCCAGGTCTCGACCGTGACCACACCCCCCGGAGGAGAGGCATCGGAGGCGTTGACGATGAGGTTGGACAGCGTCTGGTTGAGCATCGCGGGGTAGCCGCGAATGGCAGGTGGGTCGTGGTGGACCACCTCGACGGTCACCTCTTTGCGACGCAGGCGCGTGTCGAGGAGGTTGAGCGTGACCCGCAGGCTCTCGGGCAGCTCCACCAGCTCCAGGCCCTGGCGCTCGGGACGTGAAAAGGCCCGCAGGTTGGTGACGATGTCGGCGGCGCGGCGGGCGGCGTCTCCCACCAGCCGGGCCATGCGGTTCTGGCGGCCCTCGGGCAGGGTCTCGCGGAGGAGGTCGGCGGAGGAGCGGATGACGCCCAGGGGAGTGTTGAGCTCGTGGGCCACGCCGGCCGCGAGGGCACCGAGGCTCGCCATCTTCTCCCACTGGAACAGCTTGACCCGGGCCCGGGACAGCTCAGCGGTGCGGTGCTGCACGGTGGACTCGAGGTCGGCGTTCATCCGCCTGATCTGCTCCAGGGCCGCGGCGTGGCTGAGGGCCAGGGCGAGCGCGGAGGCGAGGTGGCGCAGCACCACGATGTCTTCACGACCGGGCAGCTGCCGGCCCGGCAGGCTCCCACAGGCCAGCAGGCCGACCGCCTCGGTGGCGGTGCGCAGTGGCAGCACGACCTCGAGGCCTTCGGCCGCCATCCAACGGTCCACGGGGTGCTCGGGCCCGGCCTCGCCGCGAATCCACACACCCTGTTTGTCGACAATGGCCTGCCACACGTCAGAGTCGACGCCGAGCCCCGGCTGCTCGCGGATGTCGTCTGCGTCGACCCACCAGCTCCTGGGCGCAGCTCCGGTGGCATGAACCACGCCCCCGCGCCGCACCGACATGCCCGACACCACGGCCTCCAGTACAGCGCGGGCGGCGGGGCTGGCCTCGTCGAGAGAGGTGAGCTGTTCGGCCACTTCACGCAGCACCCGCCGGTAGTGGAAGCGGTTGCGGGCGAATGTGCGGTCGAGGGCGGTCTCCATGCGCTGCTGCACGGGCATCAGAGCGAACGCGAGCACGAGGGCGACCAACAGGGTGGCATCGTGGGAGCCGGCGTCGGCTGCTCCGCGGGACACCTCGGAGGCGAAGAGGGCGAGGCCCCCGTGGTAGGTGACCAGCACAGCCGCGGTGACAAGGGCCCCGATGACCGTGCGGCGAACGTAGACCTCGATGTCGAAGAGGTTGTGGCGCAAGATGGCCACGCCGAGGCCAAGGGGGATGGCGTTGGAGGCCACCATCATCACGGCGTCGGAGGGCTCGCTGGCGCTGTCGAAGCCCACTGCGGCCGGCAGCCGCACGAGTGCCCAGGCCACGATGGGAATGGCGACGCCCCACAGCACCCACCGGGCCTGCAAGCGGGCTGTGGTGTCGTCGATTCGGCGCGTCACCACGCCCATCGCGACCATGGCCACCACCACCAGCAGCACCGTATAGGCCATGAGGGCGCTGAACACCCCGGCGAGCCAGGCGCCGGTGGACAGCAGCAGGCCCACCCCCATGCCGAGGCTCACCCAGCGGCGACGGTCGGCGCTCAGCCACTGAACCGGAAACACCATCATCAGGTCGATGAGGGCCATCAGGCCGATGATGCCGCCGATCATGCGGGCGGCGGGCAGGCCGATGGCGAGGGCAGGCGACAGCGTGAGCCCCCGGCTGGCCATCACCATCGCGGCGAGGCTGCAGACGATGGCGGCCTGGCACAGCAGCAGCAGAGCCTGGGCCGCGCGTTGTCGTGGGCGTCTGGCGAGAACGAGCGCAGCCACGCCGGTGATGAAGATCACCGTGAGGCTGGTGGGCAACATCCTGTACAGCGCGTCAGACCACGAGGGGGTGCGCAGAGGCAGCTGCACTGCGGTCGGGGCTGCGCCCATCGGGACCAGCTGGGCGGACACGCTGCTGGTGCCTCGGGTGGCGGCGTCGATGGCGGCCTGGTCGGCGCGCCAGCGGTCGAAGTCCTCGGCGGTCTCGAGGTAGATGGGGTGGCGTGCGAGGCTCGGGACGGCGAGCTCCACGCCGGCGAGAGAGCTGATACAGCGGCCGTTCTCGGACCCCTCCGGGACGGCCAGGCGCCACGCACAGTCGGGCAGGCCTGGGACCGGGCTGTCCACCTCGAGCCGTGGCGAGCTGCGGACGGCCGAGATGCCCCCCAGCAGCATCGCCCCATTCACCAACAGAAAGACCGCCAGCACCGGCCACAACCACGCAGGGCGTGCGTCAGCCATCGTGGGGTCCCTCGGCAGCGGCGGTCAGGAGCACTGGGTGAGGCCACCCTTGCCGGGGTTGCCGTTCTCGTCGGGCAGGCCCACCTCAGGGTTGTAGTCGGCCATGATCTGGTCTTCGTCGACGGCGGTGCGGTAGGCGGCCACCATGTGCTCGGCGTCGCAGCGGGTCAGCCGGATGCCCCAGGAGTCGGCCAGCGCCACGATGCGGCCCTCGGGGTCGTCGGTGCACCGTGCGGCCGTGAAGGCAGCGACGTGGTCGTCGCAGTTGTCCGCCATGCGAATGCGGAAGGTCTCCATCGCGCCAGACGGACGCAGGCTGCGCGAAAAGGCATCTCGGGCTTCTTCGCGGTTCTTGGCGATGTAGCTGTTGTCGGTGTTGTTGTCAGACATGGAGCCTCCCTCAGGGACGGACAGGGGACGGACCGGACACGGGCAGTGGAGTGCGTATCGTGCAGCCCGCGACCCGACCGTCGTTGGTGAACAAGGACTGGCCCAGGCCGACGACCCGGGCCTGGCAGCTGCCGCAGATGCTGCGCTCTGGACAGGTGCCGCAGCCGGTGTGGTCGCGGCGGCCGATGCGCTTGTAGTCGGCGTGGTGGCGCACCCGCTGGATGAAGCCGCCCACCCGTCCCTTCTGCAGACGACCCAGGGGCAGGCGGAAGGGGTGGCAGGGCGTGAGCGTGGCATCGGCCTGCACACACAGGCGACCACGGCCGGCCTCGCACTGCCACAGGGCGCTGGCGGGCACGCCGTAGTGACGCAGCCAGGGGTTGATGACCGGGTAGTCGGCGACGGTGACCCCGGGGCCTTCGCCGAGCATCAAGGCGGCCACCTGTCGGGCACAGCTGCGCACCGCCTGGACGTCGAGCACGCGGCCCACGCCGTCGTCCGCATCGGAGAAGAGTGGCCAGAGCACGAGGTGGAGGGGCTCGCCGAGCAGCTCGGTGAGGTGGTCCTGCCAGCGGGCGATGCCGAATTCCACCAGCTCCGTGCTCAAGATGCTGGCAGGAAGGGCGTTCACACCATGAGCGCGAGCCCGTCGGAGGGCGGAGACCACCGCCTTGGCGTTCGCCGTCCCCCGCACCCGCTCGTGGACCCCCGGTGGACCGTCGATGCTCATGAGCAGGCGCACCGGAGCGGGCAGAGCGGACAGCCGCGCGAGGCGGGCATCGGAGAGGAAGGTGCCGTTGGTGTTCACCACGACCTCCTCCACGCCCTGGGCCACCGCGCGGTCGAGCAGCTCCCACACGAAGGGGTGGGAGAAGGGCTCGCCACCGGTGAGGTGCAGGTGGGGGCGGTAGCCGGCCAGCTCATCGAGAATCTCGACAAGGAGGTCGTTGCCGAGCTGGGCCAGGTGCCGCATGTCGGCTTCCTGGGCGAACACGAAGCAGTCGGGGCAGCGCAGGTTGCAGCGGCGGGTGAGCTCGATGTCCACGGTGAGGGGCGTGTGGGCGAAGGCAGCCGCCGCGAGCTCCCGGGCGTGGTGGGCGGCCAGCCGGTCGACCCGATGCTGAAGGTGCTGCTGAAGGACGGCTCCGTCGCAGCCCCACGCGGCCAGGGCGGCCAGGGCGTCAGCGAAGGCGGCGGCGACGGGCTCGAAGCAGGTGTCGAGTCGACCGGCCCGGTCTGCGGCGCGCAGGCGAGCGGGGAGGTCTGCGGCGGTGTGCAGGCCGGGGATGGCGCCGAGGGTGGACAGCCATGGACTCGACAGGCCCTCGGCGAGGTCGGTGTGGGCACCGAGGCGGTCGTTGGTGAGCTGTAGACCGGTGGACAGTGCGACAACAGCCTCCACCAGGGCATCGACGTCGGTGCGTCCCGCCGCACGGGCGAGGGCGACCAGCGGCAAGGCCATCGGCAGGTACTTGTCACCCTGGCGAGCGAGGCGGGTGGGGGTCCAGGCGGTGGTGGGGTCGCGGCGCCACGACAGATCGGCGAGTGCCGCCTCGATGAAGCGGTGGTGGAGGCGCTCGAAGTCGGCCGCAGCCTGCGAGGGGTCGAGCTGGGCAAGCAGTCTCTGGGCCCGTGTGAACAGAGCGCTCTGGAGGAATGCCAGGGTGCGGTCGGTCGTGGGGTCGTCGACGAGATCGTCCTGCACCCGCACCGCGAAGTACAGCGCCAGCATCGCCTCACCCGCACAGGTCGCGCGCTCGGGGCGGGTGTGGAGAGCGGTCGCCACGAGCTGCAGGAGCACGAAAGCAGGGGTGCCCGTGGGGGACACGAACAGCGCCTGGGGCTCCTGCTCCGGCACCCGGGCCGCCCACCTGCCGTGCACCTCCGCAAGCGACCCACGGCTTGCCGGGGGCAGGTTGTCGGCCCAGTGGGTCCACCGTGCCCAGGCGGCGTCGAGCAGCGACCTGGTGTCGCCTAGCAGCATGACACCTGGGTCTTGGAGGCCGGGGGCACGAACTCTCGGGCGCGCCACACGGCGGCTTCGGCATCCACGAGGCCATGGCCGAACCACTGCGACCAGCCGTTGGTGAAGTGCGGGCCGTTGCCATTGAGGTTGTGGTCGTGGGGGATGTAGGCGCCAGGGTCGAGGTCCCGGCGCGCGGTCTCCTTCAGGATGATCCGCACCTGCTCAGCGGACAGCAGGGGGTTCACCGACAGCATCAGGGCCGCCACGCCGCCGATGATGGGCGCGCAATGGCTGGTGCCCCCCCACCAGCAGTACAGGTGTTCGCAGGCGCCGGTCTGCTGTTGGTTGGGCTTGAGGCGCTGCTGGGCGGTGCCGAAGCCCGGACGGTTGGCGGGCGCGATGGGCTGGTGGCCCCGGTAGCTGCGGTTGTAGTTGATGCCGTCGGCCGACCGCGAGGCGCCGTACCAGTGGATGGCGTGGCCGTTGTTGGTGGGCGCCACGATGTCGAGGCCCTCACCAAAGCTGGAGAATGCCGCGCGACGCAGGTGGCTGGTGACCCCACCGACGCCGAGCACACCGGGCACCGAGCAGAAGTTTCCGCGCAGAGCCGTGCCGGGAGGATGGCGCCGCAGCTTCTTCTTGCGGGTGTCGTAGAAGACCACCCCGCGCGTGTTGTCCTGGGGGTCGAGGGAGATGGGCAGGCCGTCGTTGCCGGAGGGAAAGACGATGACGAGGCCGTTCTTGCGCCGTCCGCCCCGGTTCGCCGCCGCGACCAGAGTGAGCGAGAGGGGCAGGGCGATGAGGTTGACCGAGCTCGGCAGGTTGTTGAAGGCGCAGATGAGCACGTCGGCATTCGCGCTGGCGTGCTGCACCGCCCGAATCATGGGTCCGGGCGCGACGGCGGCCTGCTGGCCGTGAAGGTCCATGCGGATGGGCAGCAGGGTGCAGCCGGGCGCGATGCCGCGGGTCTCGCTGTGCTCGCCGGCGAGCGCCACACCAGCGGTGGGGGTGCCGTGGAAGGCCAGGTTGTCGGGACGGACGTGCTCCAGGCCGATCTTGCCGGTCTCGGCGTCCATGGCCTTGTCGCTGATCTTCACGCCCTTGAAGCAAGGATGGTCGAGGTCGAAGCCATCATCGATGACGGCCACCACGATGTCCTTGCGACCGCGGCTCAGGCCGTGGGCCTGGGGCAGGCGGACGCCGGGATTGATGGTCGGGCGGGTGAAGGGGTCGACCCGGCCATGCAGGTCCCACTGCCAGGGGTACAGGGCCGCATTGCGTCGCAGCGGCATGCGCAGCTCGGGCTCTGCGCGGACCACGCCTTCGAGCTCCGACAGCTTGCCCAGCAGCTGGAGGATGTCGAAGCGCCGGCCCTCGTCGGTCACGCCAAGGGTGTGGACGTGCTCGGTGGACAGGTGCCGGTCGAGGGCGTGGGTGTCGAGAATGTGCGCCAGCAAGCCATTCAGCGTGTCCTCTGTGAGTCCTTCCTCGCACACGAGGTGGAGCCGCCCCGTGGGGTGCAGCAGCTCGCCTGTGTCCTCCAGCAAGAGGCTTGGCTGACGGTGGTGCCGCCACTTCTTCATGCCGTCGGGCAGCAGGCCGCCCCGCCGGTTTCGCCGCACGACACGACGTTGCTCACCGCCCAGCCACACATCGTGTGGACCGCCTGACTCGAACATCCTGCCCTCCTCGCCCAGGGGGGGAGGCGGACTGTATCGTGCGGAGGGCAGCCCGGTGGGCGCCGGTCCCGAAAAGCACGGGTGGGCGAGGGCCAGGTGTTGGATGCCCTGCGCTGCAGCAGCCCAACATAGGAGCGTGGGTCCAGGATGCACAGCGCCGTGCAAATCGGGCCCATAGCGACCCCGAGATGCGCGTGCTAGGGTTTGTTCGTGTCGGGAGTCCGCTCCAGGAAGCGGGCGTGAATGACGCCAGGGTGGTTGCTCTGGTGTGGATGGGGGTGTTCATGGTTCCGTTCTTGTTCCTCGCCTGGTCCCAAGCCAGCGCCTTTTGTGGCACCTATGTCTCGGCAGCGGGCACCGAGGTGTACAACTCAGCGAGCGAGGTGGTGCTCGTGCGGCAAGGCACCCGCACCACGCTCACCATGGCCAACGACATCGTGGGCACGCCCTCCGACTTCGCGATGGTGGTGCCCGTGCCGCAGGTCGTTCGCCAAGACGACGTGCATGTGGTCGATCCCGCCGACATCGACCTGCTCCGCACCTACTCCACGCCCCGGCTGGTGGAGTACAAGTGCAGCGACTTCGCGCCCTACTGGGAGCACCCCTGCCCGTGGATGGAGCAGAGCTGTCCCAGCGACCTCCCCGACACCTATGGCGTGGCCGACTCGGGTGGAGAGGGCGAAGGGGAGGGCGAGGCCGGCACCGGCTCCGTGGCGGTCGAGGCCCGGTACATCGTGGGCGAGTACAGCATCGTGGTGCTGTCGGCCGAACAGTCCGCCGACCTGCTCACCTGGCTCGAGGCCGAAGGCTACGCGGTCCCCGAGAGCACGGCCAACCTGTTGCAGCAATACATCGACGAGGGCAGCTACTTCCTCGCGGCCCAGATCGACGAAGGCGCCGACCTTCAGGACGGTGACTCACTGTCCCCCCTCCAGTTCGCCTACGACTCCGAGGCCTTCGGGCTGCCCATCCGCCTCGGCACGGCCAGCTCCACCGGCGAGCAGGACCTCATCATCCACGCCGTCACCGATCTGGAAGAGGGCGCGGTGGGCATCTCCAACTTCCCCGAACGCGGTGTGGAGGACGAGTGCATGTGGGACCCCACACTCGGGAGCGGCGAGTTCGGCGACTTCTACGCCGAGCAGTTCACCCAGGCCTACGAAGACGAGCCGGGCCTGATGTGGACCACCGAGTACGCCTGGAAGCTGGTGCCCGAGCAACCCAAGTGCGACCCCTGCACCGGTCCGCCTCCCGAGCAACAGGAGCTCACGAACCTCGGCTTCGTCGTGCAAGGCGCGCCGGCCTACCACATCACCCGCCTGCACGCGCGCTACACCCCCGACGAGGCCACCCAGGACCTCATGCTCTACACGAGCCGACAGCACCCCCAGTCACAGGTGCGCTACATCCAATACAAGGAGGAGATGGAGGACCGCTATCCCTTGTGTGGGTCGGGCTGGGAGGCCGACCCAGCCACCTGCTCCTTCGAAGATCCCTACGCCGACACCGAGTGTCTCACCGAAGAAGAGTGGGCGGACGACTGTGAGCGGCACTGTGGCTGCAGCACGCGAGGCACGGCAAGCTGGGGCGTCAGCGGCGGACTGGGTCTGTTGGGACTGATGTTCGTGGGTTGGAGACGGCGATGATGAGACGCACTGTCTGGATTGGACTTCTTGCACTCGGGTGTGGCGGCAAGGCGACCACCACCGAAGACGGCACCCCCGACCGAGACCCCTCGGCCGACGGCGGACCTTGCGACGAGGTGGTCTGGTACGAAGACCTCGATGGGGACGGGTATGGCGTGTTGGACAACAGCCAGGTCGGCCTGCGGTGTGAGCCTCCGCCGCTGCACTCGTTGAAGAACGGCGACTGCGACGACCGTTCGAGCGGCGTACATCCCCATGCCCCGGAGGTATGTGACGGCCAGGACAACGACTGCGACAACATCGTCGACGACGACGACGCCTCGGTCACCGGCCAGCCCGCCTACTACCTCGACGAAGACGGCGATGGCTATGGCGACGGTCCCATCGTCGGACGCGCCTGTGTGCCTCCTGCCGACCACGCCTTGCTCCAGGGCGACTGTGAAGACGCCAACCCCGCCGTCCACCCGGGCATCTCGGAGGACCTCGAAGACGGCGTGGACAACGACTGCGACGGCCTGGTCGACATCCTCGGGGAGCTGTCCGGGCAGTGGACCGAGGTGACCGGGCAGAGCGCGGTGCCCGACGACCCCGACTGCCTGAGCGTGTGGGCGGTGCAAGGGCGGGCGCGCGCGGACATCTGTCCCACCTGCGACCTCGCCTTCTGGGTGGATGGCACCTTCGACCCGGCGGCCTCCGTGCTCCATGGCGAGGACTGTCCGGCCCAGGACCGCTCGTTCGGCTTTGCGTTGCTCGACGATGCGGCCGGCGGCTTCTATCTCGGTCTCATCGAGCCGCCGAGTGGCTACTACTACTACGTCCGCGACTATGGCTACGTTCTCGACGACCAATACCACCTCACGCCGGTGCCGGATGTGCCGGTGAGCTGGGAGGACGGTGTGTTGTCTTTCGAGGCTGGATGGATCGACAACTCCACCTACTGGCGGGGGGAGCGGGTCTACTACTCGGACTGGTGGGGCTTCGAGGGCGTGGTGGAGTAGGTTGGGGGCGCGTGTAGGTGGGACTGTTTCGGATCTTCCACAAGGTGACAGGGGCGTCGGGCTGCAGTAGCCTCGGCGGGTCGCCCGGAGCCCCTCTCAGATGTTGTCCCTCATCCTCCTGGCCGCACTCCCGGCGGCCGCCTTCGAGACCGCCTACGTGAGCTTTGGCGCCGACGCCCACTTCGCGCGTGGCGACAACCGAAGCTACCAGGCCGAGCGGGTGGGCTTTTCCGAAGACCCCAGCTACATCGAGCACATTGCGCCCATGGGCGTGGGGCAGGGTCTCTACCTGGACTTCACCACCGGGGTGGCCGGCGAGTGGTGGATGCGCACCGCCATTCGCCGCAGCGACAACGAAGACCTCAAGCGCCTGCGCAAGCTCATGGTGCAGGGCGGCTACCAGAACCTCGGTGTCCACCTGCAGCGCGACCGGGTCCCCACCTACAACAGCATCTGGTACGAGGGCTCGGTGCCCCCGGGAACGTTGGTCGGACAGATGCCTCGGGTGGGAGAGCACCGCCAGGACCTTCTCGCGGTGTATTGGCTGGCCAACGACCTCTTCAAGATCGGTGGGGCGCGCATGGTCGAACAGAACCCCTACATGGTGGGTCTGTTCAATGAGCTGGAGCCTGGGGAGGACGAGTCCCACGGGGTCGCCCACACGGTCATCGACACCGAGTACAAGCTGGTCTTCTATGGCGTCTACATGGCCTGGAACACCGTGGAGCTGCAGGTTCTCGATGGTGGCATGGACATCGGCACCATCGGCATGAGCAACTGGTTCTTCTTTCTCGACTTCGAGAACTTCTTCGCCTTCGGCGGCACGAGGATGAGCGACACGGCCCGCGACACCGTGAAGGAGGTCACGGGTCGGGAGGTGGACTACGATGGCCGGCCGCTGTTCCGAATGGAGAACAGCATCCGTCCCGTGCTCGGCTATGTCACCGACAGCTGGCCCCGCGTGGGCGTGGGGCTCGGGTATGGCTTTACCTCCCGGTCCACCCTGTCTTGGGAAGACCACTACGAAGGCACCTCGGGCGGCGAAGACACGTACTACGCGCCCGATCCCGCCATCTGGGACGGATTCGCCCCCACCTGGCGACACGGACCCTACCTCCAGCTCACCATTGGATTCGACTGATGCGCGCGCACCTTGTCTTGCTGCTCTGTACCGGCTGTCGATTTGGCACGATGGGCAACTGGGTGTTGGAGTCTGCCGACGACTCCTTTGTGTTGAGCGAAGCGGCCGTCTTTGCCAGCGAGCGGTTGGAGGACGAGCGTTCGGGCGCGGACGGGCGGGCCCGGGTGCTCGACTTCGACGACACGGGCGCCCCCGACGACGGCGACTTCGCCAGCCAGGGACTCGAGTACCACGTCGGCTTCTCGGTGGAGTTCTGGTCGAAGCAGGCCGACCGCTGGGTGCGCTACGGGGCGGGCTCCATGGCCTTGCTCGACGCGTCTGACGGCAGCCTGGTCGACACCTACGGGCTCGTGATGGTCATCGGCGCAAATGAGAGCGATGACGCCGAAGGTGACGTTCAGATCGATATTCTCGGCGATGCGACGGACGCTTCCTACGGCTACTGGTTCTTCAACTCGGCCGGCGACCAGGACGAGTACGAGTGGGAGGAGGACGACTACCCGGACAACCTCTACGACCAGTTCTCCACCGTGTGGAGCGCCTCCTGTGAGCGCAAGTTCCGCACCCTGGACTGTGGGGAGGCCGTGTTCGCGCGCCCCGAGGCGGATGAGGAGCGCCCCACGACCGTCAGCTCCTCGGGCGAAGGCGAAGGCGAAGGGGGGGCGGATACCGGAGAGCCCGAGGACACGTCGTACTGGTATGTGCGCTGCTCCGGCGCGCCGGGGGTCAAGTGCCCCTTTCCGAAGAACCTCGAAGGCCGCCATGAGGCCACCTGCGAGGCCAGCCGCAACGACCGCACCTATCCTGTGGACGCATGGGTGAATGGCGACCTGGAGCGCGAGCCCGGTCGGGTCTCCGTTTCGCTGGAGGTCGACAGCAGCTCACTGGAGATGGACATCCGACTGTCGGGCGAGCAGACCGACGAAGACCCCTTCCGCTTCGAGGGGGACTGCACGGGCACCGTCGAAGAAGGCGGTGACGAGGTCAATCTCAGCGAGCATGACTGGGGCGGCTCCATGGAGTGGCGCGAAGAGGGCTAGCTAGCGCGGCACCAACACCGCCACCTGTCTCGGACCCAGCTCGATGGTGAGCGTGCCATCGCCCGACACGCTGAAGCTGCGGGCATACTCGCCGGGCAACACATCGTCCAACACCGTGCTCGGCGCGATGTCCACCACCATCGCCTCGCCGTCGAAGGCCGTGCGGCTCGTCTGGGAGGCGTGCGTGTTGATGGCGATGAGCACCGTCTCGCCGGTCTCGGCCACCGTGCGCTGGGCGACCAGCATGCCGGCGTCTTCCTCGTCGGCGGTGTGTTCTGTGGTCCAAGCGTAGGTGAGGTCGCCGCGGCGCAGGGGCTCGTGGTCTTCGCGCACGTCGGCGAGCACCGAGATCCAATCGAAGATGGGACCGTCCTGGCGCATCCCCGAGTCCCACAGGCGCTCGCGGTTGGCGGGGTCGTTGCCGCCGTCGAAGCCCTGCTCCGTGCCGTAGTACAGGATCGGAATGCCATCCCGCAGCATCAGCCAGGCCAGGGCCGGGTAGATGGCCGAGTCGTCGTCCTGCTGCCAGAGGAAGCGGGCCACGTCGTGGTTGTCGAGGAAGGACAGCGGCAGGTCACGCGGTGCCACCCCCACGCCTCCGTCCTGGGGTGCGTCGCCCCAGTTTTCGTAGCGTTGGGCGTGCAGGTTGGCGATGCGTTGGGTCGCACCGCCGTTCTTGAACACGTCGTCGAACACCTGGTACTTGGCGGGGAAGTCCACCACGCCGTCGAGCATGCCGTCCCAGGTGTAGGAGCCCACCAGCTCGTCGTTTCCGTCGAAGACCTCGCCGAACAGCAGGAAGTTCTCCTTGCCGATGCCCTCGGCGTGTTCGCGGATTCCGCCGCAGAACTCCACCCAGAAGTCGTGCTCCACATGCTTGATGGTGTCGATGCGGTAGCCGTCGATGTTGGTCTTTGTGATCCAGTCGCTGAAGATCTCGATGAGCGCCCGGCGCACGTTGGGGTTTTGGGTGGCGAGGTCCTTGAGACCTCCGGGAAAGTCGGCCAGTTCGACCTGATCGAGGTCGTTCCAGTCGGTCACGCGGCCCATGCGATTGTACCAGTCGAAGTTCTGGAACTGGGGCGGCTGGGGCGGCATGCGGTTGAGCTCCGGCATGTGTACCCAACTGATGGGCGCATCGCCGGCTTCGCCGAGGCTGGTGAACGACTGGATGCGACGGGGGTCGAAGGCCGGGTCCCACTCGGTGACCATCTGCAGTTCTTCAGTGCCGTCGGACGAGTACCAGGTCTGGATGTCGGGTTGACCGTTCTGGTTGATGTCGTAGTAGAACAGCTGGCCCACATGGTTGGCGACGATGTCGACGATGACCTTGATGTCGTGCTGATGCATCACGTCGACCAGCTCTCGGAGCCGTGCGATGTCGCCGAAGTGGGGGTTGGTGCGCTCGAAGTCCTGGGTCCAGTAGCCGTGGTAGCCGGCGACACCGGCGTCTTCTTCGACGTTGAGAACGACGGGGGAGATCCAGATGGTCGTGACGCCGAGGTCTTCGAGGTAGTCGACCTCGTCGATGATGCCCTGCCAGTCACCGCCATGGTGGCGGGCGAGATCGCTTGGGTCGCGGGTGACGTTGTAGTCGTTGTCCCGTTCGCCGTTCGCGAAGCGGTCTGTGATGAGCTGGTACATCACCTCGTCGCGCCAGTCGTCGACATGGTTCGTGATCTTCGGGTTCTCAGCGTAGGGATTGGTGGGCGTGCAGGCGCTGGCCGCCGCGGCAGTGGCCAGGATTGTGGTCCACTTGAATGCAGACAGCCCCGTGTGTTGTGGAGAGGGGCTCTGGACGGGGCGCGTCATCGCACACCTCCGGGACGGTAGGATGCAGAGTCGAACCACCACTCCACGCCCACTCCGAGGCGGTGGTGGTGGGCGGAGGTGAAGCGGACGTCTTCTTCAGGCCACAGCCAACGCGCGTCTTCGTTGAGGCGGCCATAGGCGTAGGTGAGGTGAATCCAGGGGCGCTCCATCTGGCCGGGTCGGGTCTGCAGGCCGGGCATCAGGGCGAATTGGGTCACCGCCGGCGCTCCGGGCGCTTCCGACTGCGGAGACAGGCCCGCCGAGACGAAGCGCTGGTGGGACAGCTCCGTGGCGATGACGCCGTGCTGGCCGATGAAGAGGGACGGGCGCACCGACACTGCGGTCTCCACCCGGTCGTCCCAGTCCGCAGACACCCCGTCGGCATCCTTGAACGAGCGCAGCCAGGCCCCCCAGAGAAGACCGAAGCGGTCCGTCTCGTGGTTGCCGGCGGTGGCGAGCAGGTGGGTGCGGGCATCGGACAAGGAGCCGTCGGCGGCATACCCCCGCTCAGGCACCCCAAGCTCCGAGAAGGAAGCCAACCCTCGGCTATAGCGGTACCAAAGGTGCACAAAGGAGCCGTCCGACCACCCCCAGGTGGACAGCTGGGCCCCCCAGGCACTGCCCTTGTCTGCGGGCAGGACCTCGGTGAGTCGGGCTTCGACACTGCGCTCGCCCTCGGGCAGCTTGTGCAGCTCCGAGTACACGCGGGCCCGCACCATCAGGTCGCCAGCGGGGATGAGCCGTCCCACCCGGAGGGCAGCGACCGTGCGTTGGCGGTCCAACACATCCACATCCGTGGTGGCCACACCGCCGGGAGTCTGCACGCCGAAGGTCTGGTGCTGAAAGGCGCCCGAGGACAGGCGGTTGAGGCCCATGCCCACGCGGACGTCCCAGCCGTTGCCCTCGTAGCCGCCGCCGCCGCCGACGAGGTTGAGGTTGTCCATGGGCCAGAAGTCCCACAGATAGACATCGTCTCCACGCCACATGCGGGCGCCCGCCCACGCGTTCCAGCCCTCGTTGCGGGGTCCCATCGCCTCGGCGAAGAGGTTGCGGATGGCCACATTGGTGTCCCACTCGCCGGTGTAGTGGAAGGTCTGTCCCGCAAAGGCCGGCGTGAGCACCGCCCGAAAGTTGGCACCCCCATCGACCTCATCGATGAACACGAAGTCCACCTCGGCGTAGGGCGCCTTTCCGATGCGGGAGCCGAAGGTGACGATGTCGACCAACTCGGCCTCGCCGCCAGACAGGTCGGTGGCCGCACCCCCGCGGCCGTAGGTGCCCATGGCGAGCTCGGTGGCGTGGGCGGGAAGCGCGAGAATGAGCGCAGCGAGGGCGATCATGGCTGCACCAACAGGGCGTACTGCCAGGAGTCGAGGGAGATGGAGAGCTGTCCGCCGGAGACCGAGCCGCCGATGCCGCTGCCGAGGCCGTCGGAGAAGCTGGCGCTGCCCACGCCCAATGCAGACACGTCGACCGAGACGGTGCGGGAGCCGCCGCCCTTGTTCATGGCGACGATGGCCACGTCCCCCCCGCCGTTGTCGAGGGCGTAGATGTAGAGGTCGTCTTCGAGCCAGAGCTGGGTGGCTGTGCCCCGTCGCAGGGCGGTGGAGTCGGCCCGCACCTGTCCAATCGCCCTCACCCGATTCAACAGCTCGGTCTGGTTGGCCGACAGGTAGGGGTCGAAGTGCATGAAGCGGCGGTTGTCGGGGTCTCCGCCGCCGTGCAGGCCGATCTCGTCGCCGTAGTAGATGAGCGGCACGCCGGGCTGGGTGAGCGTGAAGGCGAACGCCATGCTCGCCTTGTTGATGAGGTCCCACTGGTTCACAGAGGAGCCGCCGTCGGCCATTGGGTCTTCGAGCCAGCCCGACCAGGGGTCGCCTGCCACTCCGGTGACGGCGGTGGCGAAGCGCTCGATGTCGTGGTTGCCGAGGAAGGGCGACATGGCGTGGTAGTCGTCGCCGTAGGTGTCGCGGCTCCAGCCCACCGAGGCGTCGAGGTCGTAGAAGGAGCCCCCGCCGCCGGTGAACACGCTCCGGATGCTGTAGTAGAGCGGGAAGTCGAACTGGCCGTGCAGCTCGTGGTCGCCGACGTAGTTCATGATGAGGCCGCGGTCCGACGTGAAGGTCTCGCCGATGGTCCAGAAGGTGGCGCCGCCCTCGGCTTCGATCTCGTCGAACTCCTTGCGCAGAGACCGCATGATGACGTGGTCCATGTGCTTGGCGGCGTCGATGCGCACCGCGTCGATGTCGTAGTCGGCCACCAGCGCCATCGTGTCTGCAAGCTGGCGTTCGGTGATGTCGTGGTTCTTGTAGTTCAGGTCGGGCAGGTAGCCGGTGAACCAACACTCGACGGGCTTCTCCTCCCAGCCGCAGCCCGCGTCGCCACACACGCAGCCGCCGGTGAACCAGTCTGGGCGCTCGGTCGTCCAGGTGTGGTCTTCGTGGACATGGTTGAGCACGAGGTCGAACAGCACCCGGATGCCGTTGGCGTGGGCTGTGTCGATGAGCTCCTTGAGACGGTCGTCAGCGGCGGCCCCGCTGTCGCCGAAGCGGTTCTCGATGGAGAGCGAGTCGATGGGCCAGTAGCCGTGGTAGCCGGTGTACATGCGGCCGTCGGACACGCCGGCGTAGGCACCTTCGGGGTTGTCGTAGACCGGGGACAGCCACAGCGCGTTCACACCCAGCGCCTGGAAGTAGCCGTCGTTGATGGCGTCGATGACGCCCTGGAAGTCGCCGCCCTGGTAGTTGGCGGTCGTGGCCACGCCGTCCACCGGGCTCCACGGCTCGCTGCCGTAGTCGCCATTGCGGAAGCGGTCGGTGAACACGAAGTACAGCAGGCCGTCCTCCCAGTCGAAGGGCGTGCTCTCCACCCACAGGGGCACCCACAGCGGGTTGTTCTCGGCGGGCATGCCGTCGGTGTCGCTGGCCCACACGCGCAGGCTGTGCTTGCCCTGGGGAAGGCCCGAGACCGAGACCGTGATGGTGCCGTCCTCCACGCTGGTCTCGGGGGTGATGCTGGTGTCGCCCACGGTCACGCGCACGCTGGCGGGGTCGATGGGGGCACCGCCGTCGGCTGCGGCCACCTGGATGACGGCGTCGAGGGTGCCGGATGCCGTGGCCTCGGCAGAGGTGGCCTGGAGCAGGGGCTTGTGGCAGTCGCCCACCCGCAGGGCCCGGTTCTCGGAGTCGCCCACCCACTTGGTGTAGACGTTGACCGGCGGCTGGTCCTCGTAGGTGCCGTCGTAGACGTACTTGAAGGCGTAGGTGCCGGGGTCGAGCACGCCCACGTCGGCGGTGTAGACGCCATCTGCGTCGGGGCCGGTGAGCGCCTCGGGCGTCCAGTCGTTGAACTCGCCGGAGATCTCGATGGAGCCCGGGGAGCCCGACGGGATGTGCCGCACGGTGACCGAGCACTCGCGTTCGGTGAGGATGATGCGGTCGGGGTCGTCTTCGATGGTGCCGTCGTCGCCCCCATCGCCGCCACCGCCGTCGTCGCCGTAGCCGTAGCCGAGGTCGTCGCCGAGGAGCACGTCGTCGGGGTCCCACGGCTCGTCGGGCACGCCGGGGCACTGGTCGCCGAGGCAGTCGGACTCGCAGCCGGCGAGCCAGAGGGAGGGCGCTGCCAGCAGCACAGCGCCAAGGTGAAGCCGGGTGAGCCTCATGGGTCCTCCGGGAGCGAGACACGGGGAAGTCCCATTGCGCACGCCGAGTCGGTGGGGAGGAACAGGGCCGCCGAGTCGGGCGGAACCTGCAGAGTCGTGGTGGCGCCGGGAGCCATGGCCATGGGCGGCATGGAACCCAACACATCGCGGAAGTCGGTGGCGCCCTTGAGCGCGGGGGCATCGAGCTCGACCATGACGGCGGTGTCGCCGGCGTTGAGCACCACGATGGCGGGCTGTCCGTTGCCGGCGTCGCGGATGTGTACCCAGGTGTCCCGCCGAGCGAAGACGACGTCGAGCTCGCCTCGGCGCAGGGCCTTGCTGCACGACCGGGCCTGTCCCAACACCCGGGTGACGTCGAGCAGGGTGAGCTGGTGGTCGTTCAGGCCGTCTTCTTGGGAAAAGCGCATCGGACGTCGGCAGTCGGGGTCGGTGGCGCCGGCCATGCCGAGCTCGTCGCCCTGCCAGATGACGGGGAGGCCGGGGAGGGTCATGGCGAGGAGCTGGGCCATGCCGAGTCGGCGGTAGGGCCGGGCCCGGGCGGGGGTGGACGGGGGCGCGGTCCAGGGCGCACCGGTGTTGGCGCCGTCGGCCTCGCTCAGGAAGCGGGACACATCGTGGTTGCCGACGAACAGGGCCATCGTGGCCCCCGAGCCTTCCCAGTTCGCCCGGCTGGTCTCCAACACAGCGGCCACGTCGGCGGCATCGGCCGAGTCCCACGCGAGCCAGCCGCGCAGTGCCCACATGAAGGGGAAGTCGAACTGGGAGTCGAGGCCATGGGGACCGAGGTTGTGCCGGAGCTGTCCCCAACCATCGGGGCCGGTGAAGGTCTCGCCCAGCAACAGAAAGTCGGTGGGACCGCCGCTCTCGAGCACCTTGTTCACCCCGTGGGCCACCTCCCGCACGGCCGCCCGGGGCACCATCGGCACCGCGTCGATGCGCAGGCCGTCGAGGTCCCAGCGCAGGGCGGTGTCGCGGATGGCGTCGGCCACATCGCCGGGGACGCCGGGCTTGTCCCAGTCGAGGTCGGGCATGTAGTCGGCGAACCAGCAGGTCTCGATGTTCTCGTCCCACGGGCACGATGCGGTGCCACACACACAGCTGTCGTCCCCCAGCTCGTGGAAGCGGTCGTCGCCTTCGATCCACCAGGGATGCAGCTCGTGGACGTGGTTGGGGATGACGTCGAGGACAACGCGAATGCCCTGTTGGTGGGCATCTTCGATGAGCGCGCGGAGGTCCTCCTCGCTGCCGATGGACGGCTCCACGCCCTCGTGGGAGACGGGCCAGTAGCCGTGGTAGGCCGACATCTCGTGGCCGTTCAGGGTCTCGTAGGTGCCGTCGGGGACCGGGTAGACCGGCGACAGCCACAGGGTCGTGACGCCGAGCTCGGCGAACCACCCCTCGGTGAGCTTGTCGTGGACGCCCTGCAAGGTGCCGCCCGCGCGCGCGCCCGCCCCATCGACCACATCGGGCAGGTCGGGCAGAGCGCCCTGCTCATCGGCGAAGCGGTCGATCATCACCTGGTAGACCAGCGCGTCGGCCCAGGTGTGGCGGCTCGGCTCCACCCACAACGGGATGCGCGCCTGGGTGCGTCGGCCATCGCGGTCGTCTGCGGTGACCACCACCGTGTGCTTGCCCTCGGGCAGGCCCTTGGCGTGCAGGCCGATGCCCCCCACCGAGGCGTCTGCGGTGACCTGCAGGCGGTGGCCCGTGAGGGTGCGCGCCCGCACGCTGTCTTCGTCGAGGCGTGGGCCGTTGTGACCCCGAAGGAACAGCAGGCCGGCCTCGATGACCCCCATCGCCGTGGCTTCGGCGTGCTGCACCAGCAGCTCGGGCTCCCGGCAGTCCTCCACCCGCAGCAAAGAGCGTTCTGAGGCCCCTCCGGTGCGGTGTTCCAGCAGGGGGGCGTAGAGGTCGCGCTCGGCCCGGCCGTCCACCTGGAACATGTAGGCGTAGTCGCCGGGCTCCAGCTCCAGCTCCACCGACCAGGCGCCGGGGTCCTGCTCCCTCAGGCGGTCAGCGGTGGGGTCCCAGTCGTTGAAGTCGCCGACCACCACGACATCTTCGGCCTGTCCCTCATCGGTGTACCACAGCGTGCTGGCGCACTGACGCTCGGGCGCGCACCCGGCGAGGGCGGCGGCGAGAGCGGTGGTGGCGAGGGGACGGAGCACGGGGCCTCAGCGCGCGAAAGGTGGGGCCTGGTGGACGGTCTCGGCGGGCAGCTCCCCGCTCTCCAGCACCAGCGGCAGCAGGTGGGGCTTCATCATCGGAGAGACCACCGCATCGGGGTCGACGCCCTTTCGCCGTGCCATCAGCGTGATGTCGAGGATGATGTGGTTGGTGGCCACATCCACGATGCTGGGGTTGGTGGTGAGGACGGCGTGGTTGTCGGCCAGTGGTTCGGTGCCGCCGATGAGGGCCTCCCGGCGGTCGATGACGACCAGTGCCTTGTGCGCCCAGTGGGACTTCCCCTCGTCGTGCTCCACCGAGTCGGTCCAGCAGGAAAAGCCCGGGGGCGGACCCTGGATGGAGGCCGGCGAGTGCAGCACTCGGTGCAGGGTGCGGTCGCTGATGGCGTCGAGGGCGGGCTGGAGCACCTTGAGCTCCCGGGGCCACATCGACAGCCACACACTCTGCTCGGCGCCGCGAATCATCTGGTCGATGCGCCGCATCACCTCGTCGTAGCGGCGCAAGATCCACACGGGCTCGGGCCGGGGACGCTTCGGCAGCTTCCTCAGCTCCTCGGCGGCTTCCACGATGCGTGTGTTGGCGCCGCGGCGCACCTGGTCGAGCCACTGCTCGGGCTCGGTGGCCACGAAGCGCTCGGGCTTCTCGCCGTACGCGAAGGCAGCGCCCGCGCTCTGGAGCTTGCGGAGCACGGTGTAGACCGCGGACCGCGGGATGGAGGAGCGGCTGGCGACCTCGTAGCCGGTGAGGCCGTTCTCATCTTCGGCTTCGAGGAGGGTGAGGTAGGCCAGCGCCTCGTTGCGCGACAATCCGAGCCCCTCGAGGCGGGTCACCAGCCCCTCGGGAGCTGCGGAGGAGGAGGTCAGAGCGACGCCATTGTTCCGGGACCGGGCCATCAGGGCTCCTTGGAGGTGACGTAACTCTAAACTGAGTCACGCTTGGGCGCAAGGCCAATGCGCGGCAACAGGGTGGGGTGCCTGGGCCGGATCAATCCTGGGTACGGTCCGCATGATTCGCTCTCAAGGGCGTGGCAGTGGGTGCGATGGAGCGTTCGCATCCACCCGGAGCAGGGGGTCGCACTTGTGGGCATTCCCTAGGGCTCGAGAGGACCGATGGACACTCAAAAGGCCTTTCCCAAGGGCATCATCGCTGCGAACACCCTGGCCTTCGCGGCCGCCTTCGCCGCCTGGATCCTGTTCGGGCCCTCGGTTCGGACCCTCGCCGAGGAGCTCGGCCTCAGTGCGGTCCAGGCGGGGTGGATCAAGACCATCCCCATCCTCACAGGCTCGGTGATGCGCATCCCCATCGGCGTGATCACCGACCGCTTCGGCGCTCGGCGCACTTTTTCGGGCCTGCTGATGCTGGGCGCTCTCGCGGTCTTCGCCATGAGCTTCGCGAGCTCGGCGGCGGCCTTCGTAGTGGGTGGACTGGTGCTCGGCATGGTGGGCACCACCTTCGTGGTGGGGGTCCAGTCGGTGTCCAGCTGGAGTCCGCCGGGCCGGCAGGGACTCGCGCTCGGCATCTTCGGCGCAGGAAACGTGGGCACGGCCTTCACCACGCTGGCGATGCCCGCCCTGTTGATCTCTCTGGGCTGGCGCCCGGCCTTTCGCCTCTACGCTGTGCTGCTGGTCCTCACTGCGGCTGGCTACGGCGCCACCGTCCGAGACGCCCCGGGGGTGGGTGGTCGGAAGACCTTGAAGGGACTGCTCGCGCCGGCCGCCAGCGCCCGTGTCTGGACCTATGGCCTGTACTACACCGCCTCCTTCGGCGTCTTCATCGCGGCCTGCCTCACCCTGGGCGACCTGTACATCGACTCCTACGGCGTCTCCATGGCCACCGCCGGCTGGCTGGTGACAGGCTTCACCTTCACCGCCGGCCTGTCTCGCATCCCGGGCGGCGCCTTGTCGGATCGCTTCGGTGCCCGGCGGATGCTGCTGGTCTCGCTGCCGCTCATCGGGGTGTCCTTCCTGCCGGCCATCTTCGGCCTGTCGGTGGCGGTCGTGCTCGTGAGCACCGTGCTGGGCGGCATCTTGATGGGAGCCGCCATGTCCGCCACCCTGCGGGCCATCCCCACCGACTTCCCCGACTCGGTGGGCGCGGTCGGCGGCCTGGTGGGTGCCATCGGAGGTCTCGGCGGCTTCTACCTGCCTCTGTTCGGTGACTGGACGGCGACGGCCACCGGCACCCCGGCCCACCAGCTCGTCCCACTCGTCTTCACTGCGGTCTTCGCGGCCTTCGTGGCGCTCGCCATTCCCGCGTCCTCCACCGCACCTGCCCCGGCCCTGGAGGCCAGGTGAGCATCGACATCTCCCGCTACCAGGTCTCCCTCAACCTCGCGGGCCGGCAGCGCATGCTGAACCAGCGCCTGATGAAGGAGACCTTCGCCGCCGCCATCGGAGAAGCGGTGGACTCCACAGGCACCATCGCCCTGCTCACCGGCAGCTGCGAGGCCCTGCTGTCCGGTGGGTCCGCCGTGGTGGTGCCCGGTCCCTCACCAACCACGGCCGAGCTCCCCGAGCCCCCCACCGACGACCTCCGCGACCGCTTCGTGGCCCAGCTCAAGCTCATCCACGCGCTCGTGGGCAAGGTGGAGGCGGGTGCTGCAGTGGGTGAGGTGCTGGAGCTGGGGGACGAGCTGCACTGCGTGGCCAACGGGGCCTGCACCGCTCTGACCGAGTGGCTGGCTGAGCAGAACCACCAGGAGCGCAAGGCCACCGAGACCCTCAACCAGTGGACCGATGCGGCGCTGCACGGCGTGCGGGTGTTCGGCGAGTGCACCTCGGTGGACGCCGTGGCCGCTACGCTCGTCGATGTGGCCCAGGCCGGCATGGGCGCGCTGCGGGTGCAGTGGTGGGACGCCTCGGGGGACGTTCGACTCGATGGTCCCACGCACCCGTCCGGTCCCCGTCCCACACAGGGCGGCTGGGACGGGGCGCGTCTCGTCTGCATCAACTCCTGCGGAAACACCCTGCTGATGGAGTGTTCGGAGCCCCCCGCCTTCCCCGACGCCCAGGCCCGCATCGGCGGACGCCTCCTCATGATGGCCACCGACGCGCACGACCGGGCCGACCGGGATGCCGTGTCCGCAGTGGTCGCCGAGCAGCTCGATGCCAGCGTGCAGGAGCTGCAGTCCTCGGTGGTCGGCCAGGCCGCCTCCAGTGCCGAGCAGGCCACCGCCGTCGCCGAGGTCACCTCCACCCTGTCCGAGCTTCGGCAGACCTCCGCCCAGGCCCTCCAGCAGTCCATGGACATGCAGTCTGCCGCCGAGGAGGCCGAGGAGGAGGCCCGCGCCGGTGAGCGGGTGGTGAGCCAGACCGTGTCGGGCATGCAGACCGTGCGGCAGCAGGTGGAGGTCATCCAGGAGAAGATCCGCACCCTGTCCGACCACACCACCCAGATCGGCGACATCATCACCACGGTCAACGAGATCGCCGAACAGTCCAAGCTGCTGGCTCTCAACGCCTCCATCGAGGCCGCGCGCGCTGGCGAATACGGCCGCAGCTTCAGCGTGGTCGCCAACGAGATGCGCGACCTCGCCGAGCAGTCCAAGCAGGCCACCCGACAGGTTCGCCAGCTGCTCTCCGACATTCGGGAGGCCACCGGCGCCGCCGTCGTCGCCACCGAGGATGGCATCGCCCAGGCCGACGAGGGCCAGGTGCTGGTGAAGCAGGCCGGTGAGGTGATGTCCTCGCTGGGTGAGGTCATCTCGCGGGCGTCCGGGGCCAGCCGGCTCATCGCCAACGCCAGCCGGCAGCAGGGCGAGGGTGTCCGGCAGGTGGCCGACGCCATGGTCGCCATCGACGCCGCCCTCCGCGACTCTGCAGAGGCCTCGGACGGCATTCGGGTGGTCGCTGAGGTGGTCGGCGAGCTGGTCCACAACCTGCGAGACAGCGATGTGAGCGACCCGGCGTCTGCGGCGGCTTGATCTCCGGGTCGACTGTCCCACCCACCCCACCGCGGGCTACGCTGGGCGCGATGCTGCGCGTCCTGCTCGCCCTGTTGCTTGCCGTGGTCTCCTCGATGCCCGGGGATGCCGCGGCTGCTGTGCTTCAAGATGGCGTGAACATCGAGCAGATCGACGACGACTGCTGCCCGGCCTGTCCCTCTGGCGAGTCCGACGACGACTGCTGCGAAGAAGGCTGTGGCGCCTGCTGTGCGCCCGGTGGGGCCGCGCTGACGGCCTCCTTCACAGCACTGCCCGCCGTCTCGACGGTGTGGGAGCGCGTCCTCACGCACGGCTCTCCGCCCACCAACCATCCGCTGGCCACCGGTCCCCCGCCCACGCCACCGCCCATCGGCTGATCTCCCTGCACGCCCTCATGGCCTTTGTTTTCGCATGGAGATCACATGTTTCGTCCCCTTCTGTTCGCGGTCGCCTTCCTCGCGGCCTGTTCCGGCACGTCCTCCTCTGAGCCCGCCGCTTCAGCCTCCCACGGCGCAGCCGATGCCGTCCCGGGCTCCCACGCCGACTGGTGTGGAGAACACGCCGTCCCCGAGTCCCAGTGCACACGCTGTGACGCCGCCCTGATCCCCGCCTTCCAGGCCACGGGTGACTGGTGTCCGGAGCACGGCCTGCCCGAGTCGCAGTGCCTGCAGTGCAACCCGGACCTCAAGATCGAGCGCCCCCCCAAAGACGCGGCAGGCTGACATGGCCCCGACCCTGAGCGGGCGCCTCCGAGTGGTCGGAAGCATCCTGCTGGGGCTCGGTCTGGTGACCTGTGGACAGGATGCTCCTCCCTCTGGGGAGGCGGCGGTGTCCACGGTGGCCGATGCCGGGCTCTGTGCCGAGCATGGCGTGCTGGACAGCGTCTGCGCCCAGTGCAATCCGCGGCTGGCGGCCGTGTTCCAGTCCAAGGGCGACTGGTGCGCGGAGCATGGCCAGGCGGAGTCCTTCTGTCCCATCTGCCGACCCGAGGCGGGTGGACGTCCCGGTGTGGCGCTCACCCCGAGCGATGGGGCCCCCGCCGACGGCACCCGCGTGCGCTTCAAGACCCGGGCCGCCGCAGAGCAGGCTGGGCTGGAGGTGGTGGCCGCCGAAGGGGCTGAGTGGACCGATGGGACCGAGGTGGTGGTGCGCTTGAATTGGGACGCCACACGCACCGCTGCCCTGACCACGACCGCGGCGGGCGTGGTGGTGCAGGTGATGGCCGAGGAGGGGGACCCCGTGGAGCAAGGACAGGTGCTCGCGGTGCTCAAGAGTCCGGCGGCGGCGGCGGTGCGGGCCCGGCTGCATGCGGCGAGTCGCGCCCGGGATGTGGCTGCGGCGGAGCTGGACAGACAGCGACGACTGCTGGCCGATGGGGTGACCAGCGAAGCCGCGATGCTCGATGCCGACGCTGCTTTGGCTGCTGCCAGTGCCGAGCGTTCGGCCTTGTCGGCCGAGCTGTCCATGGTGGGCGGCGGGTCGCGGGACGGGGCGCGCCTGCGTGCGCCGATGACCGGGGTGGTGCGTGCGCGGCATGTGCGGGTGGGCCAGGCGGTCGACCCACAAGGTCCCCCCCTCTTCGAGCTGGTCGACCCCACCCGGCTGTGGGCCGAGGTGGACATCCCCGAGACCGCGCTCTCCGAAGTGTCGGCAGGACAGCGGGTGCAGGTCCGCGTAGATGCCCTGCCAGACGATGTCTTCGATGGTGAGCTCGCCACGGTCTCCCCCGGCCTCGACCCCCACACACGCACCGCTCGGGGCCGCATCCCCCTCGACAACAGCGACGGACGGCTGCGGGCCCACCTCACCGGAACCGCCACCATCCTCGGCCAGACCGCCTCCCAGGCCCTCGTGCTCCCCGAGTCTGCGGTTCAGCGGGCGGGCGACGTGAACCTCGTGTTCGTGCGGGAGACCGTCGACAGCTACCTCGCGAGACGCGTGCGGGTGCTGGCCCGACAAGGAGACCGGGTGCGCATCGCCGGGGGCGTGGAGGTGGGCGACATGGTCGTGACCACCGGCAGCTTCCTGCTGAAGACCGAGACCCTCAAGGACAGCATCGGCGCCGGCTGCTGCGACGTGGACTGACATGCTCTTCGACGCGGTGATTCGATGGTCTCTGCGCCACCGGGCCCTCGTGGTGGTGGGCTGGCTGCTGCTCGTGGTCGTGGGACTCTGGTCGGCCTCGCGGCTGTCCCTCGATGCCTTTCCCGACACGACGCCCGTTCAGGTGCAGGTCAACACTGCGGCGGCGGCCTTGTCCCCCGAGGAGATCGAGCAGCAGATCACCTGGCCCGTCGAGCAGTCGCTGGCCGGGCTTCCCGAGCTTGTGGAGCTGCGGTCCATCTCGCGCTTCGGCCTGTCCCAGGTGACCCTCGTCTTCGAGGAGGACGCCGACATCTGGCGTGCCCGGCAGGTGGTGTCGGAGCGGCTGGCTGGGGTCCGACTTCCCCAAGGGGTGGACGCGCCCGAGCTCGGCCCCGTGGCCACCGGTCTCGGCGAGATCTTCCACTACCGGCTGACCGGCGATGGTCACACGCTGTCCGAGCTGCGCACCGCCCAGGACTGGATCCTGGCCCCCCAGCTCCGCGCGCTGCCGGGTGTGGCGGAGGTGAACACCTGGGGTGGGGACGAGCGGCGCATCGAGGTGTTGGTCGAGCCCGCTGCACTGGCTCGCTACGAGCTGCCCCTCGACGCCGTGCTCGACGCCCTTCAGCGCGACAACCGCAACGTGGGCGGCGGCAACATCGACCGGGCCGGGGAGACCACTCTGGTGCAGGGGGTGGGCCGCTTCGCCACCCTCGACGACATCCGCCGCTGCGTCATCGAGACCCGGGAAGGGGTGCCCGTGCGCCTGTCCGATGTGGCCACCGTCGCCGAGGGACGCGCGCTGCGACAAGGGGCCGTCACCGCGCAGGGACAGGGCGAGATCGTGCTGGGGCTGGGCTTTCTGCTCCGGGGAGAGAACAGCGCCGACGTCACCCGCAGGCTGGAGGTGCGCCTGGCCGAAGCCGCCGAGGCCCTGCCCCCCGGAATGGGCGTGCAGACCCTCTACGCCCGCACCGACGTGGTCGACGAGGTGCTGGGCACCGTGCGCCGCAACCTGCTGGAGGGGGCGGCCCTCGTGATCGCCGTGCTGTTCGTGTTCCTGGGGAACTGGCGAGCCGGCATGGTGGTGGCCCTGGTGATTCCGCTGTCCATGCTGTTCGCCTCGAACGTGATGCTCCAGCTCGGCATCGCCGGCAGCCTGATGAGCCTCGGGGCCATCGACTTCGGGCTCGTGGTGGACAGCGCCATCGTGCAGATGGAAAACGCCGTGCGACGGCTGGGAGAACGACCCGGAGAAGACCCCGTGGAGGTCGTGGGGGACGCCGCTCTGGAGGTGCGCAAGCCCACGATGTTCGGCGAGCTCATCATCCTGGTGGTCTACCTGCCGGTGCTCGCCCTCGAAGGCACGGAGGGACAGCTCTTTCGGCCGATGGCCCTCACCGTGGTGGCCGCACTGCTGGGCAGCATGCTCGCCTCGCTCACGCTGGTTCCCGTGCTCACCAGCCTCGTGGTGCGGCGGGGACACACCGGCGAAGGCGCCCTCGTGGCCTGGCTTCAGGCGCGTTACCGGCCGTGGCTGAAGCGCGCGATGGCCGCCCCTGGGCCCGTGCTGGGCGGTGCTGTGCTGCTCGTGCTGAATGCCCTGCTGCTGGCCACTCAGCTCGGCACCGAGTTCGTGCCCCGGCTGTCGGAGGGGGCGGTGGCCATCAACACCGTGCGCCTGGCGAGCGTGAGCCTCGACGAGTCCGTGCGCTACGGCACGCAGATCGAGAAGGTCCTGCTCGAGGCCTTTCCCGACGAGGTCGACCAGGTCTGGACCCGCACCGGCACCGCCGAGGTGGCCACCGATCCCATGGGCATCGAGCAGTCCGACCTCTTCGTCACCCTCCACCCACGACACGGGTGGACGAAGGCCGACAGCCAGCCTGAGCTCGTGGCGGAGATGCAGGAGACCCTGTCGGTGCTGCCGGGCATGAACCTCGTGTTCACCCAGCCCATCGAGATGCGGGTGAACGAGATGGTGGCCGGCGTGCGGTCCGACCTGGGCATCAAGCTGTTCGGCGACGACCTCGGGCGGATGCGCGAGCTGGCCCTGCAGATCGAGGACATCGTCGAGCAGGTCGACGGGGCGACCGACCTGAGCGTGGAGCAGGTCACGGGCCTGCCCGTCCTGCGCGCTGAGGTGAGGCGGGACGTGCTGGCGCGACACGGCCTGCAGACAGACACTGTGCTGCAGGCGGTGGAGGCGGTCGGCGGCATCGAGGCGGGCGCGCTGTTCGAAGGCGAGCGGCGGGTGCCGGTGGCGCTGCGGCTGGCGGAGTCGGCGCGGCGCAGGCCCGAGCAGGTGGCGCAGCTGCTGGTGACCGGACGGGGCGGGGTGCGCCTGCCACTGGGCACTCTGGCCGACGTCTCCCGGGCGGATGGACCGGGCGTCATCCAGCGGGAGTGGGGACGCCGGCGCCTCATCGTGCAGGCCAACGTGCGCGGACGGGACCTCGGGAGCTTCGTGGACGAGGTGAAGCGCCGAGTCGCCGCGGAGGTCACCCTGCCCACCGGCTGGTTCGTGCAGTACGGCGGCCAGTTCGCCCACTACGAGCGGGCCCGGGCGCGCCTGATGGTGGTGGTGCCCCTGGCCCTCGGGCTCGTATTGCTCCTGCTCGTCAGCACCTACGGCCGTCTGCGAGACGCTCTGCGGGTGTTCACGGGGGTGCCCTTCGCGATGGTGGGCGGGGTGGTGGCCCTGTGGCTGCGGGGCCTGCCCTTCAGCGTGTCGGCGGCCATCGGCTTTGTGGCCTTGTCCGGTGTGGCGGTGCTGGCGGACATGGTGCTGGTGTCGACGATTCGCCGGAAGCTCGACGGTGGACAGGCGCTGCGGCAGGCGGTGGAGAGCGCGGCCATCGAGCGGCTCAGACCCGTGCTGATGACGGGACTGGTGGCGGCTCTGGGCTTTCTGCCGATGGCGCTGTCGACGGGCATCGGCGCGGAGGTGCAGCGCCCGCTGGCCACGGTGGTGATCGGCGGCTTGCTGTCGTCGACGGGGCTCACTCTGCTTGTGTTGCCCGTGCTCTACCTCCAGACCGGTGACCGGCGATGAGGCCCTGGCAGCGGACGGTGCTGGTGCTTGTGGGGCTTCAGGCGGCCCTGTTGGCGGGCTGGCGGCTGGTCGAAGGCGCCCGCTCCGTGCCCCCTGCAGTGCAGCTGGAGGCCATCGACGCGCCCGCCCCACCGCTCACCCTCACCCGCGACGGCCTCCCCGTTCCCATCCCCGAGGGGCCCCACGTCGTTCACTTCTGGGCCACCTGGTGCGGTCCCTGCCAGGCCGAGCTGCCCCGCCTCCTGGCAGCCTGCGAACAAGCCGACCTTCCCCTCCTGGCCATCACCGAGGAGCCCTGGTCCAGGGTGGTTCGCTACTTCGAGAACAACGTGCCACATGCCATCGTGAGAGACCCCACCACCACCGCCGGCACGGCCTGGCAGGTCTCGGGCCTCCCAGACACCTTCTTCGTCTCCAACGGCCGCATCCGAGCCCGCGCCGGCGGCCCGCGCGACTGGACCCCCCAATCTGTTGAGCGCGGCGTCAGGTAACTGTTGTTGCACTTGCCGCTCAACGCATGGCGCTGTTGAGCACGGTGCCCGGAGTTCCGGGTTGCATCCGCGGCGTGGCGCGCAGCGGCTCTTGAGGAGAACCCACTTGTGGGGCGGCTTGTCGGCGGCGGCGCCCCGAAGGCGGTTCCACCGGCCCCGCGTGCGGAGCACGCCTGGGCCGGCTTGTGCAACAAAATCTACCTGACGCCGTGCTCAACGTTTTTGGTCAGGGAGGGGTCGTCGGTCGCCAGGAGGAGGTCGATGCGGGCGCGGGCGATGGCGGCTTGGAGGTGGACGATGGCGGCCTGGCCGTCGAGCACCTGGCGCTGGAGGAGCAGGGTCTGGGGCAGATCGAGCTCGCCCGCCGCGTAGCCCGCCTCCAGGCTGTCCAGAGCGGCCTGGGCGTCGGCTGTCGGGTCGGCCTCGAGCAGGGCTTCGAGGGCATCGGCGGCACGGGTGCGGTCGGCGGCGTTGTGCTGTTCGGAGGCGATGCGGGCCGCCAGGGCGGTCGTGCTGCCCTGGGCCACGGCGCGGTCCGCGGCGGCTTCGCTGCGGGCGGCCTGGTTGCGGTCGAAGACCGGGAGGGTGAGCTGGAGGGTGGGCCCTGCGAAGGTCTCGCCGTCTTCGGTGCCCACGAAGGCGCCCACGCCGACGGGGGACAGGGTGGCGGCACGCTGGCGGGCGAGCTCGGCGTCGGCGGCGGTCAGCCGGGTGCGTGCGGCGAGCAGGTCGGAGCGCGCGTGCGTGGCGGTGGTGGGGGTCGGTGCGGCGCTGCGGGGGTCTGCGGTGAGGGTGTCCGGGTCCACAAGCGCGCCGACGGCGCTGGACAGCTGCTGGAGGGCCTCGGCCTGGACAGCCTGGGCGTCGAGCAGGGCGCGGGCGGCGTCGACTTCGCTGAGGCGGGCCAGCCGGAGGTCGAGCTCCGAGATGGCGCCCTCCTCCAGGCGTCGGCGAGCGGCCTGGTGTAGGCGCGCGGACAGGTCGAGACCCGAGCGGGCCACATCCACCAGAGCGGTCGCCACGACGGCATCGACGTAGAGTGAGCGGGTGTCGGCTGAGGCCTCGAGGCGGGCCCGGCGCAGAGCGTGGGTGGCCGCCTGCACCCGGCTGTGGGCGGCCTTGCGTGCAGCCTTGCCTTCTGCCGTGAGGGAGATGGGCTGGGTGAGTGCCGCCCCGCTCCGGCTGCCATCGGTGGCCAGGCGTCCTGAGACACTGGGGTTGGCCAGGAGCCCGCCGAGCTGCGCGTGTGCTCCGCGCGCTCGGGCCAGCTCGGCTTGTGCGGCCAGCACGGTGGGGTGTACGGAAATGGCGGCGTCGACGGCATCCTCGGGAGATAGCGCGCCGGCGTTGGACAGCAACACCAGGGAGGTCAGCATGGAGCGGAGCATGGAGCGGTCCAGGTGAGGGGACGTGCCGCGACTCTATGCTGGCAGGCATGCGCCAGCGGGCGGCAGGGGCCGCGCAGCGGGTCTCCGGGCACCGGAGACGGAGGGCCCAGCCGGGAGACCCCGAAGGGGGCTCGTGGCGTCTCGGGGACCGACCCCCGAGAGCACGCGGTGGCCGGGCGTCTCGTGAGGCGCCCGGTCCAGGCGCCCCGAACACCCGCGCTCAGCTCCCGGCGACGGCCTGCTCGGCGGCGGCCACCACCTGTTGCCGGAGGGTCCAGCGGGACAGCTTGCCCGTGTCGGTGCGGGGCAGCCGGCCCGGGGGCATGAGGTGGACCCGCGTGACGCGCACGCCCAGGCCGTCCTGCACGCGTTCTCGGAGGTGGCGCATCAGGGCGAGCTGGTCGCGGCGGTAGCCCTTGAACACGGCGGTCTCCACAAAGAGGTGGACCTGTTCGCCGGCGTCTCCGCCGAGGTCGAGGCCGAGGGCGGCGCAGGCTTCGACGTTGTCGGCCACTTCGACGATCTGTTCGACCTCGCGGGGCCACAACAGGCGGCCGGCGATGATCATGACGTCTTTGGCGCGGCCGACGAGCGTGAGCTGCCCGTCTTCGGCGAGCACTCCCACGTCGCCCGAGCGCACCCAGCCGTCGGGGGTGAACAGCGCGCCGGTGCGCTGGGGGTTGCGGTAGTAGCCGAGGGTCTGGGAGGGGGAGCGCAGGCAGATCTCGCCGGGAGTGCCCACTGGCAGGCTGTTTCCGTCGGGGCCGCGGACATCGACCTCCATGCCGGCGAAGGGGACGCCGAGTGCGACACGCCCCTGGGCATCGGTGGTGGTGGGCTCGTCGGGCGGCACCATGCAGACGCCCACCGCGACCTCGGCGAGTCCGTAGGCTGGACGCAGCACCCCCTCCAGCTCCAGAGCCTCCTCGACCCGTCGAAGGGTGCGCGCCCGGACGGGTTCTCCGGCGACCACGCCGATGCGCAGCGACGAGATGTCGAAGCGGTCGAGGTTGCCGCCGAAGCGGAGCAGGAAACGCCAGGCGAAGTCGGGAGCGGCGGTGACGGTGGCGCTGAAAGCCTCGATGGCCTCGAGCCACACGAAGGGGTCGAGGCGGCGGGGCAGGCACACGAGGCGGGAGCCCAGATACAGCGGTACGAGGGCCATCGCGACGAGGCCGAGGTCGTGGCTCAGCGGCAGCCAGGACACGAAGCTGTCGGACTCGGTGAGCCGGGCGGTGGGGATGATCTGCCGGACGTTCGCGAGCAGGGCACCCTGGGTGAGCATCACCGCGCGGGGGTCGCCGGTGGTGCCCGAGGTGTACTGCAGCATCGCGAGGTCGCCGGGCTGGGGCCGCGGCAGGGGGCGCGCGCCGTCGACGGGCTGGTGGATGAGCGCACGGGCCGACAGCAGCATGGTGGCCCGGTCGCCGAGGCCGGCTTCGAGGCGCCGCAGCACCGGGCGAGCGAGCTGTCGCTGGGTGACAATGGCCTTGGCATCGCAGTGCTGGGCGATGCGGGCGATGCGCTCGGGCAGAGGAGTGGCGGAGAGCGGGACGGCGATGGCTCGGAGCATCTGGATGCCGTAGAAGACGGCGAAGAACTCGGGCCGGTGGGGAATCACGAGCAACACGACGTCGCCACGGCCCACCCCGTTTCGGCTCAGCGCGGCGGCCACCTGGGCGGCCATGCGGGCGAGCTCTCGGAAGGTGAGCCGGGTGTCGGGAAAGGCGAGGGCCTCGCGGTCGGGGGTGATGGCGGCCTGTCGGGAAAGCACGCCCACGAGGGTGTTCACGTCGGCGTGGGGATCGGTGGGCAGCCAGTCTCTCAGGGCCGCTTCGTGGGGCAGCAGCTCGTTTCTGCGCGCGCGGGTGGCCTGGGTGGCCACGACCGAGTCACCGCCGTCGTCGCCGCCGGCCACGATCTCCCAGTACAGCTCCTCCACGGTCTCGGTGACGTGGATGTCGAGGCCGGACAGCGGCTCTCCGAGGAGCTCCTCGAGGCGCTCGACCAGCTGCACGAGGTCCATGGGGTGCAGGCCGAGGCCGGATGCCAGCAGCGACTCGGGCTGCACGAGCGCGGGGTCGATGAGCAGCTCCTCGGCGAGCAGCTCCACGAACTCGGCGTACTGCACCGCTCAGTGCCCCAGGAGCGAGCGGGCGCGGCTGGTGCCGGTGGGACCGCACTCGTTGATGATGTCGAGAACGGCCTGCTTGTCGACGTCTCCGCGGACGGCGCGCAGGGCGAGGGTCTCCAGGCCGTCGGAGATGGCCGGGGCCTCATCAGGGTCGGAGAGCAGCTCGGAGAGCAGAGCGCGGGCGTCGGCGTGGTGGGGGTCGGCGGACAGGGCCTCGATGAGGTGACCGAAGGCCATGTCGGCGTCTTCGTAGATCCAGCACAGCCTGGCGGCGTGGGCGTGGAGCGGTGCGGAGTCGGACTTGCGGACAGCGGAGGCGGCCTCGACGAGAACGGGCACCAGGGCATGTCCCTCGGCCTCGACGAAGGCGTCGTTGTCGGAGAGGGTACACAGGGCGTCGAGGATGTCGGGGTGGCCGGGCCAGCGGCCGAGGGCACCGTGGAGCAGGGCGGGGACGGCCGACCGCCAGCCGGGTTGGTTGGCCCGTGCGAGCGCATCGAGCGCGGCCGAGGTGGGGTCGTTGAACTGCACGGGCGGGTCTCGCTACTCGGGGTGGGGACGGGCGGACACGAAGTCGACGGACACAGCGCCCTGGAGGTGCTGCTTGAGCCAGGCCAGTGTCTCCACATGGACGGGGTGCACCTGGTAGGCCTGCATGCCGGCGAGGTCGGCGTGGCGCGTGAGGAGGGCGAGGTCGTAGGACCGGCCGCTGCGCACGATGTCGACCCCGCACTCGATGTCGAGCAGGGCGGGAATGCGGCCCTTCATGGCCAGGATGCGGTCCCGGGCCTCGGCCGCGATGGTGAGGTCGGCGAACTGCATGCAGACGACGTGGGTGAGCATCGGGACTCCGGGCTTGCCGCTGGGATCGGGGTCGCGGGGGCTGCACTGCCCGTTAGCCTGCCGGCGTCTTCGCTGCCCCGGAGGTGTCATGTCCAAGCTCGACGGTCTGCTGCCCGACTACCCGCTGCTGGCGGCCCCCCACCTGCCCACCAACGGTCCACGCAACCTGCTCACCCAGGCCGGCCTGCGGGATCCGTCTACCGGCGAGCCCATCAGCGATGCCCTGGCGCTGGGCATCTCGGGTGGCCTGGGCTGCGGCTACATCCTCTGGCAGTTCAAGGGGCGCATCGGCACGGTGCTCACCATCGGCTTCACCTGGCGCTGGAACTACGGCACCGAGGCCCCCACCAACCTGCTCACCCGCCTGGGTGCCACCCCCCGCTGGGTGGAGACGGGCAGCCGGAAGAAGTCCGCCAAGGCCGTGGCCGACGCCCTCGCCGAGGGCAAGGCGGCGGTGGTGTGGCTCGACCAGGTCCACCTCGGCTACCTGCGCCAGCCCACCCACCTGGAGGGCTGCTTCGGCTGGCATGGCACGGTGTGTGGAAGCACGGAAGATGGCGTGCTGCTGCACGATCTGGGTGAGCATCCCCGGTTGGTCTCCCATGCGGTGCTCGAAGACGCCCGCGCCCGCATCGGCTCCTACAAGAACCGGCTGCTGGCGGTGGAGTCCTTCAGCGAGCCCTCGCAGGAGCAGTGGGCCGCGGCCGTGCGGGCGGGCGTGGCGGACACCACCGACTACCTGTCCTCTTCAAGTGCCTCCTTCTCGATTCCGGCCATCAAAAAGTGGGCGCGGATGGTGGTCGACGCGAAGAACAAGAAGGGCTGGCGCAAGGCCTTTGTCGATGGACAGGGACTCGCGAGTGCCTTGGAGTCGACCTGGAGCAACCTGTCGCTCGGCTTGTCCGATGGGACGGGCCTGCGGCGCACCTACGCCCGCTTCTGTCGCGAAGGGGCCGAGGTGGCGGACTGGCCGGCCCTGGCCGAGGTCGCCCCGTTGTGGGACGCCGCGGCAGACGCCTGGGCCACGGTCGCCGAGACCGCCCTGCCCTCCGATGTCGGCGGCCTGTCCGAGCTGCGCGCCCTGGCCCAGAAGCGCCGCGACCTGTTGCTGGAGCCGGCTTCCCCGGAGGTCGACGCCGAGCTCGACCAGACCGCCGCCGACCTGATGGCCTGCCGCGACCGCCTCGACCTCGCCTACCCCGAGCCTGAAGCCGCCCGGGAGGCCCGACTCGACGCCTTGTCCGCCGCCCTGCACGCGGTTGTAGCGGCCGAGACCGCCGCCGTGGCGGCCATGAAGGACATCAATTGACCCTCCGCGACTCGCTGACATCGGCCCTCGACCGCCGGGGCCCTCTGCTCGAGCTGCTTGCCGAGGAAGGCACCGACTGCCTGCGGCTGTTCCACGGCATCGCGGAAGGCCGGCCCGGGCTGGCCATCGACCGCTACGGCGACACGGTGCTCGCCCAGGTGTGGCGCCTGCCCCTCGAAGACGCCGAGCGGGAGGCCGTGGAGGCGGTCCATGGGCCGGTCGTGTGGCGCTACCGCGGCGTGGCCCAGGAACCCACCGCGCCGTCGACCTGCCGAGAAGGCGGGCTGTCCTTCCAGTTCCAGGCCATCCACCGTGGGATGGACCCCTGGCTGTTTCTCGACTTTCGGGCCGGGCGTCGGCGGATTGCAGACCTCGTGGGAGAGCGCCAAGGCTGCGCGGTGCTCAACACCTTCGCCTACACCGCCACCGCAGGGGTCGTGGCAGCCGCAGCAGGTGCGGGACGGGTGCTGAACGTCGACCACGCCCGCAAGTGGACGTCCATCGGCCGGGCCAACGCACGCGAAAACGACGTGGACATGACCTTTCTGCAGGTGGACTACTTCGCCGCTGTGCGCCAGATGGCCGGGCTCAAGGTCGGACGCCGCGGCCGCAAGCTGCCCACGGTGCGGCGCGAGACCTTCGACCTCATCGTGCTCGACCCCCCCACCCGCACCAAGGGTCCGTTTGGTGCGGTCGACATCGACGGCGACTACCCGAGCCTGTTCAAGCCGGCCTGGCTGGCCCTCAAGCCCGACGGCGCTCTGCTGGCGACCCACCACAGCGCGAAGACCTCGCTGGAGGACTGGCTTTCGGTGTGCCGACGGTGCGCGGAAAAGGCGGGGCGTGCGGTGGAGCAGGTCGACGTGATCGAGGTCGACGCCGACTTTCCGAGCTTCGACGGAGCGCATCCGCTCAAGATGGCGGTGTTTCGGTAGGGCGGTTCAGGCGTCGGGGTCGATGCCGAGTGCACGGAGCTTTTCGGCGAGGGCCTGGGCGCGTGCGGCCTCGCGATCGGCGCGTGCGGTTTGCTGTTCCGCGCGTGCGGTTTGCTGTTCCGCGCGTGCGGCCTCCCGTTCGGCGCGTGCTTCTGCGGCGGACAGGGCGTCGCGGATCTCTTCCATCGTGCGGAAGGGCTTGCCGTCGGGACCGGTGATGACGAGGGTGTCGTCGATGACTTCGAAGGTGCAGCCGAGCAGCGGGCTTTCGTAGCCGGCGTTGGACTCGGCCACCTCAAGGTCGTCTCCCTGGCGCACCCACACGGTGAGATGGGACTTCTCGGGGTTCCAGGAGATGAGCTCCCGGACTCCGAAGCGGCCGTACCACTGCACCTTCCGCCAGATCTCGCCGAGGGTGTTGCCAGGCGACCACACCTCGAAGACGACGTCGGGTGGCTTTCCATCCTCCCGCCACTGCAGGTAGCTGCTGCGGTCGCCCTTGGGTCGGTCCAGGGCAACCAGCACATCCGGTGCCCGTCGGGTCTGGTTGTCGCCTTCGACGGGGTACCAGAACAGGTCTGCGGCCACGAACGCTTGAGGGAGCAGGGAATCGAGGTTTTCCCTGATGGTGACGATCCAGCGGTACTGGGTGGTGTTCTCGGCCATCGGCTCCCCATCTGAGCACGGGTAGAAGGGGTCGTGGACGAGGCCGCTGTGCGATTGGATGGACACGGTGGCTCCGACAGGTGGTGGCTGTAGTGTAGCGCGAGTTGGGGTCTTCAGTCCCGGCTGAATGCCGCCCCACCCACCCCCCGTGCTCACCGCCCACGCCGTCGCCAGGGCCAGCAGCGTGAAGATGAGATCCACGAACTCCAGCCCCAGATCGTAGACCTGCATCGTGAGCCAGCGCGACAACACCACCGCCAACAGGGTGCCCCCACACGCGCTCAGCCGGGCCATCGCCGGCGCCTGTGGACCTCTGGCCACGTAGACGAAGCCGCCCACCACCAGCCCCACCGCCCACGCGATGTAGCCGACGTCGAAGCCCGTGGCGGCGACGAACTGCCCCCACACACCACCGGCGACCGCGCCTGCCCCGAAGCCGACGGCGATCAGGACGGGTGTGTTCGCAGGCTCGGGTTCCTTGATGTAATTGCCCACTGGCAGACTATTTTGAGGTGGGCGGGCCCGTGTGGTGGGCGGCGGCTGTGCGGGGGCAGGGGCGGGCTCACCGAGGTCGGGCTGCGGGGTGCGGGCCGCGAGGGACCACACCGAGGCATGCGCGTAGAAGCGGTCGAGCTCGGGGTCTTCGCCGCGGGAGGCCCGGGCGTCGAGGGGAACCATTGCGTGCACCGTGGACAGTTGCCAGCGGTTGTCCACCGTGACCCGAGCGGCAATGTGCCGAAGCGCAGCCAGCAGGGCGAGGCGACCATTGCGGCTGGCGGTGTGGCCTGCTCCGGGCCAGCCGAAGGTGCCGGAGGGCTGAATGGCCACCACCCGGGTCGTCGGTAGGCACGACTCCGCGCCACTTGTCTCGCGGCACCACAAGCCCGTGCAGGCCGGGTCGACGCAGGAGCTGGCCGGCTTCATAGGCCGTGGTGCCCAGCACCTCGCCGAACGCTCGGGCGACCTCCGCGGAGGGTCCGGAGGTGCCGCCGGCGACGTCGATCACGAGCTGGTCAGGAGTAGACATGGATGGCCTCGGCTGGGTGGATGCGTCCCCAACGGGTTCCGGCGCTCGGCTCCCTCAGCCCACCACGTCCACCCGGCGGGTCGTGCCGGATGTCCCGTCCTCCCCCACCCAGAACGACATCGCCTGCTGCTGGGCCCGGCGCGTCCCACTCCCGTCGAGCAGGCGGAAGGGGGCCTCGATGTCGCCCACGTACAGTGCGCCCACACCCTTGTCGGACAAGGCCATCAGCTCCGAGCCGCCCTCGTGGTGCATCCACACATGCAGGCGGCTCCAGGCAGGGTCGGCCGAGTCCAGAAAGCCGTTCCCATCGCTGTCCAGGGCCCGCAGCTCGGCGTAGCCGTCGTTGGTGCTCGGACCGAACAGCTCGCTGCCGTCGTCGACCTCGCCGTCGCCGTCCTTGTCGTGCACGAGGTAGGGCGAGCGGTTGCCGAGGTGGTGGAGGTTGTCGAGGGTGCCGTCGCCATCGAGGTCCACCGAGAGACTGTCGTCGGCCACGCGGGTGCCGGGCTCGCCGAAGTCGAGCACCAGTGGGTCCTTCACGGCGTCCCCTGCCCGGAGCTGCCAGCTGCGCCGAGACCGCTCGAAGCGCCGCTGGAGCACGTCCATGTCCACCTTCAAGATGCGGCCGTCCTCCGTCTTGAGGGTGGCGGAGGCCTGGAAGCGCTGGCGTTCGTGCCGCTCGTGGACCTCCTCGACGTCGATGCGCAGTCCCCAGCCGGCCCGTCCATCGTCGGCGCCCCGGGCCTCCTTCTGCATGCGCGCGGTCTCCTCGAGCTGGTCCATCGCCTCGGGGTCGTGCTCCAGCTTGTCCATGTCGATGAACTCGAAGCGGTGGCCCGTGACGGTCTCCAGCAGGATGGCCAGCACGAGCAGCTTGAGGTCGTCGATGGGCAGCTCCTCCTCCTCCTCGGTCCCCTCCACCTTGCTGGACCCGGGGAGCAGCCCGGCGTCTGCGAGCTCCTCTTTGAGGTCGGACAGGGCGTCTTCGGCGTCTTCGGCCATCCGACGGGCGAGGTCGGACAGCGAGACGGTGACGGCCTCGGGGCGCTGGGGCGGACGGTCCACCCAGGCTTCCACGCGCTCTGTGCGCTGGACGGATGTGCTGAGGCTGTGCGAGGCGCTGAGGCTGACGTTGCCGGCGACGATGTGCATGGGGACCTCCCGTAAGATGCAAAGGTCCTCGGATGACCGCGGTTACCGTTGCACCCAACCCCAGGAGTCCCCATGGCCATCACCGGCGTCCACGCCATGTTCTATTCCGACGAAGCCGCCGAGCTGCGCGCCTTTCTCCGCGACAAGCTCGGCCTTCCAGCCCGCGATGTCGGAGGTGGGTGGCTCATCTTCGACTTCGGACAGGCCGATATGGGCGTCCACCCGACCGATCCGGCCAAGCCGCCGCCCTCGGGCACCCACGACATCAGCTTCGTCACCGACGACATGCATGGCACCGTGGCGGAGCTGAAGGCCCGCGGGGTGGTGTTCGACGGCGAGCCGGTCGACCAGGGCTTCGGCCTCACCGTGCACTTCGAGATGCCGACCGTCGGCAGGGTGATGCTCTACGAAAAACGCTACTGACGCCCACTTGCGCACGATTCGTCAAGTGGATCCCAGGCGGCGTCCATACGGGTGGGTCGAACCTGGAGGTCCCATGCCCGTCGTCCGAGTCAGTGCCCACATCGGCGCCCCCGCAGACGCCGTCTTCGCTGCCATCACCGACCTTGCGGCCCTGCCCGACACCATCCCGAACGTGGTGGCGGTCGAGTTCCTCACCGAGCAGCGCACCGGTGCGGGCACCCGCTTCAAGGAGACCCGCCTGATGAACGGCAAGGAGCACGTCACCGAGCTGGAGGTGGTGGAGCAGGACGACGCCGCGCGCACCGCCCGCATGGTGTCCGACATGCACGGCACGGTGTGGGACACGCGCATCCAGGTGTCGCCCGCTGACGGCGGCAGCCTGGCCGAGTTCGCGATGGACTGCCGCGGCAAGGGCGTGGTGCAGAAGGTCATGAACGTGCTGATGCAGGGCATGTTCCGCAAGGGCATGCAGGCCCACCTCGATGCCTTCAAGACCGCCTGTGAGGCCGAGGCTTAGAACGCGCGCGCCTTCAAGGCGATGGAGCAGTCGAGGTCGAAGTCCCGCCAGCCCGGCTCGTCGGGACGCCTCCGGAAGCGCTTGATGCCCGGCAGGTCGGCGGGCTCGCTGTTGGAGCGCGGCAGCCAGACGTCGTAGAGGTGCTCCCAGGCCAGGGCGATGTGGCCGAGTCCACCTCGGATGTGGACATCGACCGAGCGGATGGCGCCGAAGCGATGGGTGCCGATGTCGCCTTCAGGCAGGGTGTTCTCGGGGACGGTGAAGGCGAGGTCGAAGCGCACCTTGTCGATGGGCGTGGTCTCGAAGTTGTCCCAGCTCAGGCCGAGGAGGCGCTGCCGGGTCCAGTCGATGCCGCGCTGCTGGAGCCAGTCGGTGAGGTGGACGTAGCCCTCCTGCAGCAGCTCAGCGTCGAGAAAGGGCGTGGGGACGCGCACATAGGCGACCAGGCAGGCGGGATGCTCGACCACCCGGGGGTGGAAGGGCGGACAGGTGGACCGGGCCTGGGCGAGGCCATCCTCGTAGTCGGGCAGCGTGGGGGTGAGCCGGGTGCGTCGGTCCCACCGGCTGGGGGCGAGGCCGTAGTGCTGCTTGAAGACCCGCGAGAAGTCCGATGCCGCGCTGAATCCGACGTCATGTGCGATGTCGCCGAGCGGACGGTCGGGTCGGGCCATCATGAGCGCGGCGGCCCGCTCCAGGCGCGCACGTTGGACGAAGCGAGTGAGGGTCTCGCCGGTGGTGGCCTTGAACATGCGCGCGAAGTGGAAGGGCGACGCGTGGGCCACTCTGGACAAGGCTGCCAGCGACAGGTCGTCGCGCAGGTGGCCACGCACATGGTCGACCACCCGGTTGACGCGGCGCTCCCAGGACATGCGGGCCTCCGACCCCAAGCCTACCCCAGGCTGGCCGGCGCCTCAGTTCATGTCGGCGAGGATGCCCTGGTAGTGGCTGGTTCCGCTGTCACTTCCGATCTTGAGGCGACCGCCGACGATCCACTGTCGGCCATCGTCGGGATGGGCGCGCACGTTGGTGCACTCGACCACCACCTCCCAGCTGCCGAGGCCGACGGCTTCGAGGCGACCCTCGATGCGGTCTCCCACTCCAGCAGGTCCTCCGCCGGCCGGGAACTCGATGCCGATGCCCCGGGCGGACAGGTCGTAGACCTCCAGCAGCTCACCTTCCCCGGTGACGAGACCCCAGCCGCCGTCGGCGAGCAGTCGCGGAGACTGGCGCATGGCGGCGGGCGACAGGTCGACGGGCACCGACAGCACCCACCGCTCCTCGTCTTCGGCCTCGACGAGCTCGGCCTCGGCGTCGAAGTCCGTGCTGTCCGCCCACTTGATGCGGCAGGGCGTGCCCTCCGCGAGGAAGTCGGTGCGGTCCCCGGGCTCGTCGAGCACGAAGACGAACAGGCCCAGACCGGCGTTGGCCGAGAGCACCTTGCCGGCGACGAGCTGGCCGTCGATGGCGATGGTGGCAGGACCGGAACGCACCGTCTGGGAGGGCGTTGTCGAGGAGTGGAAGGAGACCTGTGCGGGGGCCATTGCGACCTCGGGGAGGAAGGTGCCGGGGGGGCGGCCACCCTCCTCATCGCACTGAGGACAGGCGGGTTGAGGTCAGGATGTGGGGGAATCCGATGCGGCGCCTGTGTGGGGTCGGTCCCTCGCGCGCCAGACCAGATCTCGGAGTGCGAAGACCAGCTGCATTGCCGCACGCGCTTCTTTGGTGGCGGCGTCGAGGGTGGGTCGAAGCGGGGACCCCGCCTGCGCTGCGGGGTCCTCCTCGAGGAGCTCCATGGCCCGAAGGCCGGCGCCTGTGCCGATGAGATCGACGCAGAGGAATGCGGCAGCCATGGGCGTGTCGACGGCGGTGGCATTCTTCGTCAGCGCTCCGACCAGCGCGCCCATCGACCCGAAGGTCTCCTGGATGTCGTCGAGGAACGGGGCCAGGTCGTCGGACAGCCGGGCGGTGTCCGGGTGTGTGGCCAGCCGGTGGAAGGCCTGTTCGGCGACGCGGAGTTGGTCGCGGAGTCGCGCGGCCAGCTGGGCCAACTGAGCTTGCTCGCCGGCGGCCCAGGCGCTCATGGGGTGGCCACCCGCCACTCCAGCGCCTGCTCCGCCCGCCACGGCTTCACCACGCTGTCGCCAAATGGCAGCTCGGTGGGTGGATGCCACTGCTCACGGTGCAGGGTGAGGGTCTCCTCGGCCACGGGCAGGCCGTAGAAGGCGGGGCCCCGACGGGAGGCGAAGTCGCCGAGCTTGTCGAGCTTGCCCGCCTTGTCGAAGACCTCGGCATACAGCTCGATGGCGGCGTGGGCGGTGTAGCAGCCCGCACATCCGCAGGCGGACTCCTTGCCGCTGACGGGATGGGGCGCGCTGTCGGTGCCGAGGAAGAAGCTGTCGTCGTCGCCGGTGGCGGCGGCCACGAGGGCGGCGCGGTCTTCGGCGCGCTTGAGCACGGGAAGGCAGTAGTAGTGGGGCTTGATGCCACCCACGAGCAGGTCGTTGCGGGTGGCGAGCAGGTGGTGTGCGGTGATGGTGGCGCCCACCCGCGGGCCGTGGGAGCGCACGAAGTCGACGCCAGCGGCGGTGGTGCAGTGCTCCAGCACGACCTTGAGGTCGGGATGACGGGCGAGCAGCGGGGCGAGCACCTCGTCGAGGAAGCGGGCCTCGCGGTCGAAGATGTCGACCTGGTGAGCGGTGACCTCGCCGTGCACCAACAGTGCGAGACCCAGCTCGGCCATGCGCCCGAGAACAGCGTCGACGCGGCCAATCTCGGTGACGCCGGCCGCCGAGTTGGTGGTGGCTCCGGCCGGGTAGAGCTTGACCCCGAAGACGGCGCCGCTGTCGATGGCCTCGTCGACCTCGGAGGGGTCGGTCTGGTCGGTGAGGTAGAGCGTCATGAGTGGGTTGAAGCGCGCAGGGTCGCCGCCCGCTCGGCTCAGTGCGGCGAGGATGCGCTCGCGGTAGGCCAGGGCCGCCTGGGTGGTGGTGACCGGTGGCTTGAGGTTGGGCATGACGATGGCCCGGCCGAACTGGGCAGCGGTGGCGGCCACGACCGAGGCGAGGCGGTCTCCGTCGCGAAAGTGGACATGCCAGTCGTCGGGACGCGGAATGGTGACGGTCACAGTGCCTCCTGAGGCGGCTGTTCCTATCGCACCACCGTTGAGGAAGGTGTCAGGTTGTCGCGGTTGCACAAGCTGCGATTTGTTGAGCGCGGCGTCAGGTCTTCGCGGTTGCACTTACCGGCCGGGGCGCTGCGCGCGCGGCCGGGCATCGCCCAGAATGTGGTGTTGATGGGGAAGTGCAACGCGCAGCTCCGGGCACCGCGCTCAACGAGTCGGGGTTGAGTGCTGTTGGTGCAACAAATGGGTCCTGACGCCGCGCTCAACAAAAACGGTCTGGGCGGCGGGTTGCGCAACGCGCGACTTCTGAGAAGAAACGGGCGGCAGTGGCACAGCAGCAGTCAGCAGTCAGCTTGGTCATGGCGGCCAGCGGCCCCTGTGGGGGAGCTGGATCGGATTGGACGAGAACGCTGCTCCCGAAGCCACTCTCGTCGCCGTCTGATCACGAGTGCAGGGACCGGGGCGCGGAGCAGCGTCCTGTCGAGGCTGGGGACTTTCCGACTGTCGAAGCGTCTGGCGGCCGGGCTGGGGGAGGGAGGAGGTGACCGTGGATGTGGAGGTGGGCAAGCCGACCCGTGCGGCGCAGTGCGGGCACGACCACAACCGACCTCTCCGACCACCTCCCCGACCACGAGCGAACCGACGATGGTGCTATCGAAGCCAAGAACCCCTGCACCACGACCAACGCGGCCACCGTCGCCCTTGAACCACTGTGTCGGCGCGAGTCGCTGCCGCGGCGCCTCCCCTGGGCTCACCGGCTGACCTACGGCCGGGTCCGACGACACCGGTGACCACCACCCCTCCATCATCGTGGCTTTCTTCCCACGATTCACCGTTGATAGCGACTGAGCCTCGACGCGGCTGTCTTCCCACGAATCAACGCCCAATGCCTGGCACCGTGCAGGGTCAGGAGCTGCGAGCCCGGCGCATCTTGAAGGCCTGGCGACCTTGGCCCCAGACCGTGCGCACCACGGAGCCGAGCGGGGCCATGTCGGGGGCGGGCTCTTGTCCATGGCCCATGCGGGCGAGCTGGTTCTCGTACCAGGTGACGTCGAGCATCGACATGGTGTCGAGCATCTTGATGCCCGTGGACAGCCGCTTCACCTGGCTCACGGGCGCCTCTCCGGCGAGCACCTGCTTCGGAAAGTCGGGCTGGATGGCCAGGGTGCGGGCGAGTCCCACCATGTCTGCAGCTCCCTCGACGACGGCCGCCGACATGCCCGGCGCGGTGCGAAAGCCGCCGGTGACGCAGAGAGGCACGTCCACCTGCTCACGCACCTTCTCGACGAAGGCCAGGAAGTAGCCCTCCCGCTGCTTCGTGCTCTCCTTGAGCTTGCGTCCAGTCATGGCCGGGGCCTCGTAGGTGCCGCCCGAGACCTCGACCAGGTCGATGCCTGCCGCGGCCAGAGCACCGATGACCTCGATGGACTCGTCCTCCGAGAAGCCGCCCTTCTGGAAGTCCGCCGAGTTGATCTTGATGCTCACCGGCACCTCTGGACCCACCGCCTGTCGCACCGACGCACACACCGACAGCGCGAACCGGGCCCGGTTCTCCAACGAGCCACCCCACTTGTCATCGCGCCGGTTGTGGTGCGGAGAGAGGAACTGGCTCACGAGGTAGCCGTGGGCGCCATGCACCTGAACACCGTTGAAGCCGGCATCCACGGCCACCTTGGCCGCCACGCCGAAGCGCTGGATGAGGTCTTCGATCTCGGCCTCCGACAGAGCCCGCGGCACGGCGAAGGCCTTGGCGAGCATGGGCCCGAAGCCGACCGCGGAGGGCGCCACGGTCTCGGGAGACAGAAAGCTCGGTGACTGCTTGCCGGGGTGATTGAGCTGCATCCAGATGTGGCCGCCTCCCGCCTGTCCCGCCTCGGCCCACTTGCGCAGACCGTCGATGTGGCGGTCGTCTTCGATGACCACATTGGCCGGCTCACCCAGCGCGCGTCGGTCGATCATCACGTTGCCGGTCACCGACACCCCAAGTCCGCCGTCGGCCCAGCGCCTGTAGAGCACCGGCAGGGCGTCGGAGGGGCCGTGGTCGGGCGTGCCCATCACCTCCGACATCGCCGACTTGAGGATGCGATTGGGCACGGTGGCGCCGCAGGGCAGGGTGAGCGGCTGGGCGAGCTGGTCGGACATGGGCACCCTCGGGGCACGGTGGGCGCCGGGCCTATCTTTGTCGGCTGCTTTTGCGAGATCCTGGCTGAGTGTGAGGTAGGGTCCGGGCGCCGCCCTGGAGGTCCCGATGCGCTCTGTGCTCCTGTTCGTCCCCTTTTTCGCCCTCGCATGCTCTGGAGACAAGGGCGGTGACAGCGGAACCCCTGACGGGGACACCGACACCCAGGACACAAGTGACACCGGCGAGGAAGACAACCCCTTCCCCACCACCTCCTGCGCCGACCACGCCGACCCCTGCGTGGAGATACTCGCAGGCGACAACGACGGTCTGTTCGAGATCTCCAACCTCCTGGTCGATGGCCAGACCATCGTGCTGGGCGCCGGGGAGTGGCAGCTCGACAACCAGGTCACCTTCCGGGGTGCGTCTGGCGTCAGCCTGATCGGGCAGGGCATGGAGCTCACCATCCTCGACTTCGCGGCGGAGGAGGTGCAGACCAACGGCATCGACGCCATCGGCGATGAGCTGCTGCTTCAGGGCATGACGGTGCGCGACGCCAAGAAGGACGGCGTGCGCGTGGAGGACTCCGACGGCGTGGTGATGCGCGACCTCAAGGTCACCTGGTCCACCCCGGAGTCCCCCGAGAACGGGGCCTATGGGCTGTACCCGGTGAAGTCGTCGCGGGTGCTCATCGAGGACTGCGAGGCCCACAATGCCGCCGACGCGGGCATCTACGTGGGTCAGACCCGGCACACCATCGTGCGCAACAACCTGGCCACCGGCAACGTGGCGGGCATCGAGATCGAAAACACCCAGTTCGCCGACGTCTACGGCAACACCGCGACCCAGAACACCGGCGGTCTGCTCATCTTCGACCTCCCCGGCAACCCCATCGTGGGCCGCGACATCTGGGTCCACGACAACGTGGTCACCGACAACAACACGCCCAACTTCGCCCCCGGCGGCACGGTCGCCATCATCCCCGCAGGCACCGGCACCGTGGTGCTCGCCAGCCGGCGTGTGGTCATCGAGAACAACGAGTACGGCAACAACAATTCGGCCGACATCGCGGTCATGAGCGGGCTTGTGGTCGAGGGAGACCCGGCCCAGTGGCTGCTCACGCGCGACGAGCTCGTGGGGGATGTGGACGGCATGACGCTGCCCGAAGACGAATCGGGCGTGTACAACTTCCTCACCCGCAACATCGTGATGTCGGGCAACAGCCACACGGGCTCGGGCACCGCTCCGGATGGCTCCGACCCCGAGGCCCGTGAGATCGGCGCACTGCTCGCGCTGCTGTACCTGGGCCAGCGCGTCGATGATGTCCTGTACGACAGCATCGGGGAGAGCGCCTTCGACGCCACCGACCCCTCGGGCAACAGCAACGACAACCACATCTGCGTGGGTGGCAACACCGGCGGCACCTTCGCCTCCCTCGACCTCGAGACCCTGGCGGCGCGCCTCGAAGGGGGCGAGTTCCCCAGCACCGACTGGCTGTTCCGTCCCGACGCGCCCTTCGCGCCCTTCGACTGCACCGCGCTCGAAGGCGACGCCATCCCTGCCATCTCGGTGGACTGAACATGCATCGAATTGGCCTGCTGGCTGCGGTTCTCGTGGCTTGCTCCAGCCCCGACAAGTCCACCGACGACCCCACGACCGGCGAGGGAGACACCGACACCGAAGACACGGCCGACTCCGGCGACACCGCCACCTCGGCGTGGGGTGAGGTGAACGTCGACCCCGACGCCGTCCCCCCCGACCTGCTCAGCACCATGCAGCTGGTTCGGTGGACCGACGGACAGGTCGAGTACAACGACGGCATCGTCCCCTACAGCATGAACACCCCGCTGTTCACCGACTTCGCCCTCAAGGACCGCGCCATCTGGATGCCCGACGGCAGCACCGCCAGCTGGCAGGAGGGCACGGTGCTCGACTTTCCCGTGGGCACGGTCATCATGAAGAACTTCATGGTGAGCCCCGACCTGCGGGACCCCGACGCCCCCCTTCGCATCGTCGAGACCCGGCTGCTCATCCGCGGCACGGCCAAGTGGACCGCCTGGCCCTACCTCTGGCGCGACGACGGCTCCGACGCGGACCTTCATGTGGGTGGCGAGGTCTTCAGCCACGACTTCATCGACACCGCCGGCGAAGCCCGCACGGCCCACTACCTCGTGCCCCAGCGCAACCAGTGCGTCGACTGCCACGAGACCTACGACGAGACGGGTGAACGCGCCCTGCGTCCCCTCGGCCCCGAGCCCCGCCTCATCCACGATGGTGTGGTGCTGGAACGCCTTGTCGCGGAGTCCAAGCTCACCGGTCATCCCGACCTTTCCACGCTGGCGCGCGCCGTCGACTGGTCGGACATCGAGGCCCGCGGGGTGGATGCGCTCACCGTGGAGGAGGTCGAGCTCGCCGCCCGCGACTACCTCCACGTCAACTGCGCGCACTGCCACAGCCCCAGCGGCATCGAGGGCGTCACCTCGCAGTTCTTCCTGAACTACGACCACACCGACCCCTTCCATCTCGGTGTGTGCAAGCGTCCGGGCTCAGCCGGCGAGGGCGGCGAGGACCGAGAGTTCGACATCGTTCCGGGCGACCCCGAGCAGTCCATCCTCTGGTACCGCACGGCCACCGAGGATGTGGGCGCCATGATGCCCGACATCGGCCGAAGCCTCCGCCACGACACCGGCGCCGCTCTGGTGTGGCGCTGGATTGCCGAGATGGAGCCCGACGACTGTTCTTCGAGTGACTGAGGCGGCCCGCGGGCAGACGTCGACCCACCGATTGCACAGGCCCGGCACCCGGCGTCCCGAGCCCCTCCCCGTCGGTGGCACACCCCCCACCTATGGTCGGCGTGCTCGGAGGTCTCGATGTCCCGCACGTTCTGGGCGGCCCTGCTGGTCGCCTTCGTCTACCTGTCCCATGCAGCTGTCCACCTGAGTCAGACCTTCATCGAAGCGGGGCTGAGCTTCGCAGCGGCCGACGCCTTGTTGGACGGGCTGGGGCTGGCCCCCTGGCCTCACGCCGCCTGGAGCGAGACCTTCGACCGTCCGCTGTGGGTGCTGTTGCTCGCGGGGATGGGGCGCCTGGGCGTGCAAGTGGACCTGGCTGCGAAGGGGCTGGGCCTGCTGCTGGGCGGGGCGGGCCTCGGGCTGTGTGGGGCGGCGGCCCGTCAGCTTGGCCTGCGTGGACCCTGGCCGTGGGTCGCTGCGGGTGTGCTGGCCCTGCAGCCGTGGTGGGTGGTGTGGTCGGTGTCGGGCTCGGGCGAGGTGCTCTACGCCTCGCTGGTGCTGGCGGGCCTGGTGCGCCTCGGCGTGGAGCTGTCGGAGGACCGGATGCCTCTGGCCGGGGCCTTGCTGGGGCTGGCCGCAGTGGCCCGGTGGGACGGCATGCTGGCGCTTTCGCCCGTGGTCTTGGCGGTGTTCGGGCTCAGCTGGCGCCGGCGCGGTCTCGGCTTCGCGGCGGTGACTCTGGGCCTGGCCTTGCTGCCCTTGGCGATGTGGGAGGTTGTGCGGCTGGTGGCCTTCGATGCCCTGCTGCCGCCCATGGCCGAGGCATTGTGGGGCGGACATCCGGGTGCCCACCGGCGGGTCTGGCGCCTGCTCTTTCGCCACCATGCCGAGCTGTCCACTGTTCTCGCGCTGAGTGCGGCGGTGGGACTCCGGTTTGCGCGGGGTCGGCTGCCGGTGCTGTTGGTGGTGGGTCTGCTGGGCGAGCTGCTGGCCTTGCTGGCGGTGGGCGGCGACTGGGTCACGACAGGACGGCGGCTGCAGCTGGGGACGGCTCTCGCGGTCCCCCTCGCCGTGGGCGGATGGCAGGTGGTGTGGACGCGGACCCGCAGCTGGCGTGGACGGGGCCTGGTCGGCCTGCTGGGGGTGGGGGTGGTCTACCTGTCCTTGGAGCGCTCCGCCGACCACGCGCGCGCTCCCGAGACCCTGCTCACAGATGGCCTCCGGCGGGTGGAGCACATCCAGGCGCACGCCGAGAACAATGACATCATCAATATCTTCGTCGCCGATCCAGACGTCGCTGCCTACCTTTGCTTCACCAGCTGGCCCCTTGTCGACCTCTCCGGCCACACCCAGGCAGATGCATTGGACCGCCGGGCCCTCATCGACCGGCTGCTCGCCCCCGACGGCCCCACCTATGTCCACCTGCATGGCGGCTGGGCCCGCGCCGTGCGCGCCACCGAACACCCCGACTGGGAGGCCACTTTCGTCGAAATACCCGGCTATCCCATCGGCAATGGCCGCACGCACGTCGGCACCTATGTGCGGCGGGCGGCGCTGCCCTTCGACGAGTGTGGGGACGGGGGGTGGCCCGGGGCTCACTGCCGCTGAGCGGAGCAGACCTCCATCGTCTTCGAGCACACCAGCGCCCAGTGGTCGCCTGCTGCGGCCCGCACGGTGCCGGCGTCGGTGGACTGCATGGGGTCGAAGAAGGCCTTGATGGTGTAGGTGCCGGGCGGGACCTCGCCAATGGGGAAGCGTCCGGCCGCGCCCACGAGCCACACGCGCACGCCACCTTCTGAGGTCACCGTGGCAGTCGTGCTGCCCGACCATGGGCTGTCTGCGGGCTCGGGAGTCGGCTCGGCCGGGGCGGCTTGTGGGGCGGGGGGGGCCGGCTTCGGGACAGCTGTGGGCGGGGGCGCGGCCGGCGCGGGCTTCTTCGGTTCGGGGACCGCGGGGGCCGGTGCTGGGACGACAGCCGCGGTGACCTCGGGCTCGGGAGGCGGACTCGGCGCCGGCTCGGCCTGCGCTGGCTTTGGCGGGGTGTTCACCACCGTGCTGTCGATCGGGCGCGGCTGGGTGCCCCACCAGAACAGGCCCACCAGCATCGCCGCGATGACCGCGCCAAAGACCATTCCCGGCGACACGCCGAATTCGCTGGGAATGGGCGGCAGGCTCTCATGGACGGGACCGGTGGACCGGGGAGCCGTCGCGCGTCCGGGGGGGGCGGTGCGGGGTGGGAGGCTGTCGAGTGCAGGTGGCCCGGAGACCTGGACGGGTGGGGTGGGCTCGGGGGCCGGGGTGGCCTGGGCTGCCGGGCTCGGTCGGGTTGGCGTTGGCGGACGGACCGGCGGGGCCAGCTGTCGCGGAGGGGACGCGATGGGGGACAGGGCCGGCTCGGGCACCAGGGTCGGCGACGCGCTCTGGGAGGGCTCTGGTCGCGAGGCGGGCGGGCGGGGGGCCGGGGTGCGCTGCACACTCCGGACCGGTGGCACGACGGGCGTTCCGAGCTCTCGATCTGCGCGGCGACGGGCGGCGTCGAGGCGGGCCGTCTGCCAGTCCTTCAGGGTGCCATTCCAGACCGCAGCGAGCGTGGCACAGTCGGGAATGCGGCTGTCGGGGTCGGGCACCAGGGCGCCGAGGATGGCGCGTTCCATCCGCTCGGGAAGGTCGGGTTGGAGGCGGCGGGGAGGCTCGTAGACGCCCCGAGAGACTCGGTTGAATGTGTCGAGGCGGTCGTGACCGTAGAAAGCGGGGCGGCGGCAGGCCAGCTCGTAGAGCACCGCTCCGAGAGCGAAGACGTCGGCGCGCTCGTCCACCCCGTCGCGGTCGCGGATCTGCTCGGGTGCCAGGTAGACGGCGCGCCCGGCGGCCCCCGGCAGGCCAGCCCTCTGCAGGCCGGGACGATTGGCCATCACCACCGTCACGAGGCCGAAGTCGGCGATCTTGGGCACGGTCTCGGAGGCGAGTCGCACCTTTGAGGGCCGCAGGTCGCGGTGGACCAGGCCGTGGGCGTGCGCTGCCTGCATGCCGGACAGCAGGCCGCGTCCGATGGCGTCCACAGCCTCCAGGCCTGCGGTGGTGCGGGTCATCCACTCGGCAAGGGTGGGACCGGCGACGAGCTCGGAGACCACCGCCGGCGTCCCCTCGATGTCGACCAGATCGGTGACAGACACGATGTTTGGATGCCGCAGACGGGCCTGGACCCGCCACTCCCGTCGCAGGCCGTCTCTCACCGCCGTGCCGCGGGCCGTGAGCACATGGAGCGCGTGCAGGCTGTCGAGTTCGGTGTGCTTGACGCGGTAGACCGCGGTGACGCCGCCTTCCTCGAGGAGGGTCTCCACCACGTATCGATCGACGCGGTCGCCGGGCTGTAGGTACATCTCGACTCCGCCTACCAGCTTGCCGCGCCGGGTCCGCCATGGGCACCGATGTCGCTTGTGCTGCCATCGGGGTCGAGGATGGCGGTGTCCCCTGCGTCGATGAGCAGGGAGCCGGTGTCGAGCTGGAGGTCCCACACGGTGGGGTCGCTGCTGCTGACGTCGACGAAGCCGGGGTCGACCGAGATGTTGCCCAGCAGGCCGGTGGGGTCGGAGCCCGAGTAGCGCGGTGTGTCCATGTCGTAGACGTTGGAGTGGGACTGGGCCACCGAGCCCCAGGCCACCGACGCCACGATGGAGGTGTCGTCGAAGGTGTTGGAGGTCATGGTCACGTTGTTGAGGCTGCCCGAGAAGCCGTCCTCCACGAAGAACAGGCCGCCCAGGGCCGTGCCGCCGCCCGCGTCCACCTCGTTGCCCACGATGGTGACGTTCTCGAGCGAGAAGCTCGACACGATGCCGCCAGCAATCAGCCCTCGGATGTCCACCGAGCTGCCTGAGGGGGCCTGGCCGCGGTTGCCGGCGAACACGCCATTCGTGATCTCGATGCGGCCGTTGTAGGCGATGGCCATGCCGTAGAGGTAGCTCTCTCCCTGCATCACATTGTCGATGAATCGAACGTTCTCGAGGACTGCGGTGCCGCTGCGGGCGTAGATGAGCCCCCACGCCTCGCCGCAGATCACGGTGTTGCCGATGAAGTCGACGTTGTGCCAGGTCGGCTGCACCGCTCCGTTGGAGTAGACGATGCTGCCCGTGCACTGGCCGCCCGAAGTGCCCGTGTTGTCGGTGATGAGGAGGTCTGCAAAGGTGCCGGCCGCCGCACTTGCGTAGATGGCGGCGCCCTGACTGCCGGAGCCGCCGGTGATGGTGAAGCCCTGCAGCTCGGTGCCGCCCGAGCCCCCCGCAACGGAGACCACCGAGCCTCCACCGCCGCCATCGATGATGGTGGTGTCGCGGTCCTGGCCGTGGAGCACGACGTCGCGGGTGATGCTCAGGCGCTCGGTGTAGGTCCCGGGAGCCACGCAGATGCGCTCTGAGGTGCCGACCACGTCGATGGCGGACTGAATGGTGGCGTGGTCGGCGCTGGGGACATTCAGCTCGAAGTCGACGACCGAGTCGCAGTTGTTGTCGGCACCATCGCAGACCTCGTCGGCGCCTGGATAGATCAGCGGATCGGCATCGTCGCAGTCTCCCGAGGTGTCGACGTAGTTGGTGGGTGCCTCACAGGCGACCACCACCCCACCCGGGCTGTTGGTGCCTACGCCGTCTCCATCGGCATCTTCGACCCACGATGGCGCATCGACCGCGTCGTCCTCGTCGACCTCGGTATCGCAGTCGTTGTCCACCTCGTCGCAGACCTCGTCGGCCTCTGGGTTGACCGCGGGGTCGGTGTCGTCGCAGTCGGTGTCGTCGAGCACGTAGTCGTCGTCGGGAGTGCAGGTGACGACGTCATTGTCGGGGTCGCCGAAGCCATCGCCGTCGTCGTCGAGATACCAGGTGCCGGGCTCCGCATCGCCTTCGTCGGTCAGTCCATCGCAGTCGTCGTCGACCTCGTTGCAGACCTCCGTGGCGCCTTCGTAGATCGCGGGGTCGACATCGTCGCAGTCTCCGGCCACCGCCACCCGCTCCTCGGGGGCCGTGCAGGCCAGCACCTCGTCAGCGGGGTTGCCCTGGCCGTCTCCGTCCCCGTCACGGAACCAGGAGATGGCGTCGACGGCGTCGTTCTCGTCGATGTCGCCGTCGCAGTCGTTGTCGATGCTGTCGCACAGCTCGTCGGCGTGGGGACCGATGTTGCGGTCGGTGTCGTCGCAGTCGGTGCCCCCATAGGCCGCCGCGATGGCCCCATCGGCGTCCTGATCCATGGCCGCGTCGAAGTCCTCTTCCTTGAGGCGAAAGCAGCCCGACGCGATGCCGGCCGTCAGCAACAGGAGGATGCGGTGGCTCACCATGCGAACACCGCCCCCACCCCGGCCGCTCCACCGAGTCCGAGGAGCAGGGCGGAGGTGGTCGAGGCGGTGCGGTTGCGCTGGTAGAGCTCGTCGAGCGCGGTGAAGCCCTCCGGCGGGGACTCCAGGAACTCCTGTTGAGTGCTGCGGGCGATGAGCGCGAAGGTGGTGCCGCCGGCCAGCAGGGCACCAGAGCCCACCGCGAGCGCGATGCCGAGGCGGTGTTCGGCCAGCCCGCCGGTCTTCACCGGTGCCTTGACCACCGCGTACATCGGCAGGGCGTCGCCAGGACGCAGGTAGGTGGTGAAGGACATGGTTCCGTCGACCCGGGTGAGCTGGGCGATGGTGGGACTGTCGCTGGGACGGTCTCCTTCGCTGCCATCAAAGGTGAGGGCGCCGTCGGCGGCCCGGGGGGTTGGCTCGGTGGCGGCTGCGGTGGGGGCGCTGTCGAACAGGCCCCGGATGGGGTGCTTCGGGGGCAGCAGGCTGGCCGGAATGCTGTGCGCCGGCTCGATGCGTCTCGCAGCGGAGAAGGCCTGGGCGGTGCGGTCGCGCTGACCGGACACATAGAGCCAGAGGCCCGCGTCGCGGTGGTAGCGCGCGGCCAGGTCGGGGCTCACTGCGGCATCCACGCAGGGAAGCTGCAGGTGGGCCTCCTCCATCTTGAGCAGGAAGCCGTCGTCGTCGGCAGACCGCCAGGCGCTCTCGGCGGCCTCCAGGGTGGCGGCGAGCTGCTCCGGAGTGACCGTGGCAGCGCACTCTTCGGCGGAAGCGACACCGGGAATCGACAGTGCCAGCGCGAGTATCCAGGAGATCATGCGGTCGTCCGTGTGCAAGGTCCCGGTGGGACCACGGCCTTTGGGGTCGAATCATGCCAGACTTGCCCCGGTTTCCGGCTGTGATCCCCCCCCTCGTCAGCCACTCTCTCGGGCGGGGGCTGTGTGGCGTCGTGCGCGTGCTAAGGAGAGCCGCAGGTCCTCTTTGGACATCCCGGCCCTGGTCCCCCGAACCGCTCCGGCCCGTGGCACTCTGACCCACCACCTGCAAGGCGACCATGACCACCCTCGACGTCGGCCAGGACATCGACCGCTACTCCATCGAGGGCGTCCTCGGTCGGGGGGGCATGGCGGTCGTCTACCGGGTGCGCCACCGCGACCTCGACAGCCTGCATGCGCTCAAGGTCCTCACGATGATGTCGCCCTCCGTGCGCGACCGGCTGCGGCTGGAGGGACGCGCCCAGGCGAAGCTGCGGCACCCCAACATCGTGTCCGTCACCGACCTGGTCGATGTCGACGGCGCGCCGGGCCTCGTGATGGAGCTCGTCGAGGGCCCTTCCCTCGAAGAGCGGCTGCAGAACGGTGAGATGGACCTCGCCACCGCCGATGCCATCGCCCGCGGCATGCTGGCGGGTGTGGTGGAGGCGCACCGGCATGGACTGGTCCACCGCGACCTCAAGCCTGGCAACGTGCTCCTCGCCAGTCAGGGCGGTGCGCTGGTCCCCAAGATCACCGACTTTGGCCTCGTCAAGGTCGTGATGGCCGACTCTGTGCCGGGGCGCAACGCCACGCGTGCCGGCTCCACCATGGGCACACCCGCCTACATGGCCCCCGAGCAGATCCGAGATGCCGGCGGGGTCGATGCGCGGGCCGACCTCTTCTCCCTCGGCGTCATCCTCTACGAGCTGGTGTGCGGGCAGTCGCCCTTCGTCGGCGGCGACATGCTGGAGATGTTCAACCGCATCTGCAGCGGCGACTACCGGCCCCCGACCGAGCACAACCCGCTGCTCCCACCCCGCATGGTGACGGCCATCCAGGCAGCCCTCGTGGTCGACCGAGACGCCCGGGTGCCCGACTGTCGCACGCTGCTCGACCTGTGGGTCGGCGCCGACGCCGGCACCCACGGGACCCCCGGCCTGCCGCCCTCCCGTCCGCCTGAAGCTGATACCCGCTCGCTCACGCCTGCCGTGCAGTCGATGGAGACCTACTACCAGGAGGAGGACTCCGGCGAGCCCTTCCCCACCATCGTCCCCGAGAACAACGACAGCGAGACCATCTACGAGGAATCGGCCGCCCGGCCTCCCGTTCCGGAGCCCGCTCCGGAGCCCACTGTGGATGCCCCCGCGAAGGCCCCGCACCCGGGCCGTGTGGTCGGCCTGGCCGCAGTCGCGGGTGTGCTGTTGCTGGGGGCGCTCTGGGTTGGATTCGGTGGGACGACCGAGCAACAGACCAACAGCTCGCTGTCCACCTGGACCCCCGTGGCGCCAAAAAAGGCCGAGTCGGAACCCGTGGCGGTGCAGCCCCCGGTCGACGAGCCCGCGGAGGTCCCCGAAGCCCCCGCCGCTGTCCCCGCTCCGGCCAGGCCGGCGCCAAAGCCCGCGACGCCTCCGCCCCAAGACAAGCCCGCGCCTGAGTCTGCGCCGAAGGTGGAGCCGAAGCCCGAGCCCCCGCCAGAGGCTGCCCCCAAGACCGGGCACGTTGCGGTGCAGGGCATCGAGCGGGCCTGGTTGGTCAACTCTGCTGGTCGCTTTCCCCCGGGTGATGTGCCACCGGGCACCTACTCGGTAAAGGCCTTCTTCGATGGCACCGAGGCCGTTCCCGCCGGCCAGATCACCGTGGTGGCAGGTGGTCGGCATGTGCTGAAGTGTTCTGCCACGCTCACGGTCTGCACCGCGCAGTGACCCCCCGGAGCCCGATGTCCGCCACCTACGACTTCGAGCGCATGTCGCTCCAGGAGTTCGCTGCACTCAAGCAGGAGATCGAGCGCACCATCAAACGCCGCTTCGAGCGCCGCATCGCGCTGGTGTTCACCGATGTGGTGGGCTCCACGGCCTTCTTCGAGCACTACGGCGACGCCGCAGGCCGGGCCCTCATCGAGCGACACCACCGCTTGTTGGATGCCGCCCTCGCGCCGGTCGGCGGCCGGGTGGTCGACACTGCCGGCGATGGCGCCTTCGTGGTGGTCGACGATGTGCCCCGGGCTGCCGCGGCCCTCATCGCCTTTCAGTCCGGCATCGCCCGAGACAATGCCTCCATGCCCCAGCACGAGGCCCTCCGGGTGCGCACCGGCTTGCACTGGGGCCCCGCCCTGGTCGACCGGGAGGTGGTGAGTGGAGATGCCGTCAACTTCGCCGCCCGCATCGCCAACACAGCCGGTCCCGCCGAGGTGCGTCTCACCCCCGAGGCCTTCGGCGAGCTTCCCCCCGAGCTGCGCATCCGCTGCCGCTCCTTGCCCGAGGTGAAGCTCAAGGGCCTGCTGCTGCCGGTGCGGCCCATCGTGCTCGACTGGCGCGACCCGGACAAGGTCCCCAGCCGCCTGTTCGTCGTCGAGACAGGTCAGCGCATCGGCCTTCCCAACAAAGACACCATCTCCGTCGGCCGCCTGGCCACCCACGACGGTCGTGCGGCCAACGATGTCGTCCTCCATCACCCCGACCCCACCTCCTCCAGCCGCATCAGCCGGTGGCACTTCCAGCTGGAGCGGGTGGCCGACGGCATGCAGGTGCGGCAGCTGTCCCGCGGTCGCACCGAGGTGGATGGCCGCCCCCTCCAGCGGGGAGAGGTGGCCACGGTGACACCCGGCAGCGAGCTGGTCGTCGCCGGGGTGCTGCACTTGCGACTGGAGGTCTCGAAGGCCGCGGTCGCTGCGGAGACCCGCTACGGCGGCCCCTGAGGGCGGGGGAGTTCAATCGGTCAAGAGGCCGTACCGATCGATCTCTTCGTCGGACATCACATGGATGTCGTCGGCGGGCGCCGAGTAGATGGTGAACCAGTAGAAGTCGGGTCCGAGCTCCGGGCCCAGCATCTCGGTGAAGAACGCGACCTGGGCGACGTGTCCGGGGTGGTCCTCCGGCAGCTCATGGGCGCTGTTCTCCCCGTCGCTCCAGCTGTGGACCCCGAGGGTGGGGTCGGTGCCCACGGAGCGCCCGACGCCGGCGCAGAACAGGTCGACTCCCCCCGAGTAGGCCGCTCCGCCGTCCACCAGCCGCGTGTCCAGGCCCGCTGCCCGGAGCATGCGGCCCGTCTCCATGTTGGCCTCGTCGTTCACGCTGCCCGGCACGTCGCTGAGCGCGATGGTGTGAACCTCGGGGAAGGTCTCCACCAGGTAGGCGAGCTGGTCGTAGGTGGACGAGCCCAGAGAGCCATCGAGTCGGGCCTCGCCGGCCTCGAGATCGAGCGCGAAGGTCGACGAACCCGCTCCGATGCGGCCGTCGATCTGCAGGCTGTGATCGACCATGTCGGCGTCGGTGACCGTGCCGGACAACAAGAGCCGGTCGTCGTAGGGCACGGGCTCCAGGGTGAGGTCGGTGGCGGTGCCCCACAACACGGTGGCGGGACCGGCGCCTGGGGTGAAGTAGACGAGGCCGACGCCCATGGTGATGTCGAGGCTGTCGTCGAGCTCGACGAGTGCGAAGGCGTACTCGGCGTCGTCGCTGTCGAAGAACAGAGCGGCACCGGAGTGGGACAGGCCGGGCACATCGCCCGATGCGATGAAGTCGAACTCGCCGAGGAGAGTGTGTGGCCTGCCATCGAGGGTGAGCGTGCCGCCCCCTGGCGTGGCGAGAAGCGTGGTGTCTCGGTCGTCGATAGTGCCGGTGTCGGCGGTGTCTTCGGTGGATGCCGTGTCGTCGTCTGCGGTGGAGGGCGACTTGTCTGCCGGCGGTCTGCAGGCGGTGGACAAGGCAAGCAGGGCCACGATGGACCGACTTCGAGCGATGGAACAGCACATGGTGTGCTCCGATGTCTGGCTGCGGGGTCCGCGGAGGACCCGGCGGGTCTCGACGCCGGCGCTCCCGTTCTGTTGGGGACGCGGGCGGGTGTCGGGCGGTGACGACGCTGTCCCGCGACTCCGACGGTCGCACCGTAGCCGGGGTCCGCCAGGCCCGGGAGACCTTCAGTCCGGATGGACGGTCTGGCGCGATAGCGCGGCAGTTCGGGCGACCAGCTCATCCACCGACAAGGCCCCGGGGGGCAGTGGAACGCCCATCTGGGCGGGGAGGACATGCTGGCGGCGGGCGAGGTCGCGGTCGAGGGCATGGAGCAGAGCGTCCATCTCGTCGTTCCAGGTGGGGGCCTGCGGGGCGGTGTCGGCATGTCGGGACAGGGCCACCAGCATGGCGGCACAAGCGGCGCGGGGGTCGCGCACCCGCGGGTCCCGTCTCCACCGGAAGGCGGCCGCGCCCAGCCCCATCGCCACCACGAGGGCCACCGAGCCGGCCAGGCCCGGTCCCCCCGTCCCCACCCACAAGGCGACCCCGGCCAAGGCGATCAGAACTACGACGGGATGGGCCTTCAGCCAGGCGACAAGGCCAGTGCGGTGCTGTCTGGCCAGCGCCACGACGGCAGGGGGCAAGGTGCGATGGGGGGCAGGCAGCGGGCTCTCGCGGAATCAAGGGGTGGCGTGGTCGAGCTTGTCCAGCGCGAGGGCGTCGGCCATGTTGGGCAGCCACTCGAAGCCGTCCCGTGAATCGTAGCGGGCGTCGTAGCGGCTCTCGTGACGGCGGTGCATGCGCACGACCACCACGTCGGCATCGGGGTACACCGCGAGGAACTGCCCGTTGTCCTCCACCAGGGCGCCGACCTCGCCATGACCGTCGGCCGGAACGCGTCCCGGCACGTTCAGGCCCGCGCTCCAGCCGTCGGTGCGCACGGTCCAGGGGTTGTCGCTGCCCTCGGTGAGCGCCAGGTCGGTGGCGGCGTGCTGCATTCCGGCGAGGAGTGCTTCGGAGGGACGTGCCCAGCCGCTGTGAGACGCGCCCAGAAAGGGCATGGAGCGGTCCTCCCCGCCGAACAGGCGACCGGCCACCAATCGGCCCTCGGATGCGATGAGAACAGCGTCAGAGCGACTGTTTTCAGCGCCGAGCACCAGGCGGTCCACCAGCACGGGGGACAGCCCGACGCTGCGCGGGTCGTCCACCTTGGAGAGGCCTGGCACAGTCAGGGAGTCGTCGTGGCGGCGCACCTGCCGGCGAAAGCCGATGAAGGGGTCGACCTGGTCGCGGTTGCCGTCGTGCCAGTGGACCAGGCCCTCGAGGGTGTCCCCCTGGCGGGTGCCTTCGAAAAAGTAGTCGTCGGTGGAGCGGGCGGGCGCCAGGGTGAACGTGAGCTGTCCGTCTGCGGTCTCGGAGAGCGCCTTCAGCTCGGCGTCGGTGCGGCTGTGGAACACGGGGTCGAGGGAGGCCGAGCCCGTGCCGTCGGCCTCGACCTGCAGCACGAACTCCAGGTCGCGGGGCCTCCATTCCTGTCGTCGCAGCTGGAGGACCCACAGGCCCTCGGCATCCACCGCGGCCGAGACGGTGCGGGGGACCGAGTCGGCGGGCAGGACAGAGCAGGCGGGCAGGGCGACGAGCAGCGGCAGCAGGCGCATGGGACCCCCGGTGTGGCGCCTTCAGCCTACCGTTGGTTCACGGCGTGTCGGTGTGCAAAGTCACCACCTGTCCGGCCAGTCCGCTCGGCAGGCTGTAGAGCGTGGCGTCTTTGGTGGACAGGGACTTGAGGTAGCTGAGCTGGGGACTGTGGCCGCCGTCCCTGTAGCTCACGAACATCGTGGGGAAGGTGGACTCCTCCTCGGTGAAGTCCATGAAGGGCCCACGGAACTGGAAGGTGCGCGGCGCTCCCCCGGCGCCCTGGCCCCGCAACACCATCACAGTGACGAAGTCCCAGTGCAGGCCTTGCTTCTCGGCCGCCATGAGGAACAGCCCGAAGCCGGGCGTGCCGGTCTGTTCGGTGAGGCAGAGCCCCACCACGCCGGTGTCGCTGCCTACGCGCCGGTGCATGTCTTCGATGATGCGGTCGAGCTGCCAGCTGCTCACCTCGACGTCGATGGGACGGAAGGCCTCGTCGACCTTGGGCCAGCTCCCCCACTTGCTGAGCTGGACGGAGGCGAGGTGCTCGAAGCGGCGTCCGGCAGGTGCTCTGCGCGCGTTCCCGTCGGTCGGTCCCCAGGCCGTCACCGCCTCGGTGGACATGCCCTGCGTCCACCCACTGAAGTCCCGCCACAAGAACAGCACGGGCGCTGCGAAGACCACGACCGGCAGCACGGCGCGCCACACCGACGCCCCGAAAGCACTCAGTCCCAGGGCCAGGAGGGGCAGCACGAGGGGCAGCAGGTAGCGGTCGGCCTTGGAGTTGAGCCAGGTGAGCACGAAGAGGCTGGCCGCGGCGCAGGCCACGATGAGGACGAGGTCGCGCAGGCCTTCGCGGTGCTTGCGCAGGTCGGCGAGCAGCAGCAGGAGGCCCACGAGGAGCAACGCGAGGCCTGGCCAGCCGAAGAGGTCCTTCAGCACGGCGTAGTAGAACATCTGGAAGTCGAAGGTGGACACGTCGGCGCCGAAGCTGGAGCCCAGGCTGTCGATGGTCTCGTCGCTGCCGTCCAAGGTGGCGGAGTGGAAGACGTAGCCGATGATCTCCGGGCCCTTCGCGGCGAACAGGGGACCGGCAGTGACCGCGAGCCCGGCGCACAACACAAGGCCGTTCTTCGCGCGGGCCACCCAGCCCGGCCGGCGGCGGGCGGCCACCCAGGCGGTCTCCAGCAGGATGACGACGCAGGGGGCGAAGAGGAAGATGGGGAAGGTGTACTTCACCCAGAAGCCAGCGCCGATCCAGACCCCGGCGACCAGGGACGCCCGGCGGTCGGTGAGCCCCTCAGACGCCATCAACCACGACAGGGCCTGGGCCACGAGGGCCGCGCTGGCGATGTCGACGCCGTAGTTGTCGACCTGGTGCCACATGAGCGGGGTGGCGGCGAGGCCGAGCGCGAGCACCCAGGCACGGCCCGGCGTGCGGCGAATCAGGCGCACCCCGCCGTTGTAGGCGAGCAGCAACCAGCTCAGACCAGCGAGGGCAGGCACCGCGACATGGGGTCCCAGCAGGGCGTACAGCAGGGTGGCAGGGACGTAGGCGCCAGGTGGATGCGGGGCCACCAGCGACATGAAGTGGCGGATGAAGGTGAAGACCTCACCACTGCGCAGCTCCCAGCCCATGCGCATGGCGATGCCGAGCATGTGCGGACCGTCGCCCCCCGGATGACGCTGGGCCACCAGAAGCGGACCGCCCACCAGCACGGCCAGCAGCAGGAGGGGAATCCATACGGCGAGGCGCCGGGGCCAGGGTCGGAGGGTGCGTCGGGAGGCCATCGCGGGGTCGCCGGGGGGTGGGTGGTCGGTGGGCTATCATGCCCGTTGTTCGAATCGGCCCTCGCTGCGATTCGCGAAGGAGCCCATGAGCACGCCCTGGACGCCCGACCATCCTGTGACGCGGTCCCACCTCCTCGCCGTGCTGGCGGCCCATCGACCAGATCTGCCCACCCAGGGGCTCGCCCCCATCGGCGTCGGCTGGGACCACGCGGTGTGGCGGTGCGGCGAGCTGTTGCTGCGGTATCCGCACCAGCAGTGCAGCCTCGACCTGGCGGCGGGTCGGGTGGGGACCTTGAAGGCGCTGGCCGAGCGGCTTCCGGTCGCGGTGCCGAAGCCGGTCTTCGTCGCAGAGCCCGTGTTGGACCATCCCGGCCGGTGCGTGGCCTACCAACACATTCCGGGCGCGATGCCTGCCGAGCTCGCGCTGCCCCGTGCGGACCGGGTGCGCGCCGCGGCGCTCTTGGGTGAGACCCTGCGGTGTCTGCACTCGCAGAACGCCGAAGACAGCGTATGGGACGGTGTTGTCGTGGACGCTCGCTCAGGCGAGCTGGCGCTGCGGACCCAGAACGGACGCCTGCGGGCCGAGCAGCTTGCGGACACCGAGTACGGCAAGCTGGCGCAGCGGGCAGCGGACCGGATGGCGGAGGTGCCGGCGGAGGCGACGGAGCTATGCCTGGTGCACGGCGACCTGCATGGCGGGCAGCTGCTGTTCGACCAGGACCACGCGCTGGTGGGCATCATCGACTGGGACGAGCTGCGGGTGGGCGACCCGGCAGCCGACCTGTTGCTGGTGTTCGGCTTTCTGCCCCCGGAAGCGAGGGACCGCTTCTGGGAGGCCTACGGGGAACCGGTCGGCGAGGACCGCGCGCGTCACATGGCGCTGTCGGTGGGGCTGGCGATTCTCGCGCAGGCGGTGCACGCGGGGGACGGGGCGCTGGCGGCGGAGGCGGCGTTGGGCGTGGGGTTTGCGTTGGGGTGACCCCGAGAGAAGGGGGCCCCGACCGGTGAGGTCGGTGCCTGGGGCAATGGGGCGCTTCGAGGGTCAGTGGGCCACGACTCCGCCCGACGAGGTCCAGGTGAGGTAGCCGTTTTCGAAGTTCTGCCGCGAGCCGGAGCTGGTCGAGTATTCGTTGCCGGTGGGCCAGCCCAGCCAGCATCCCGAAGGTCCGCCACAGGAGTGGTAGTAGCTGTAGAAGCCGTGGCGAACGTTCCAGGCGGCGTTGGTGTTGTTGTAGGAGGTGCAGTAGTCGCCCGGGGCACAACCGAGGGCCTGGTAGTAGATTGCGTTGCTGCCCCAGGAACCGCCCGAGTAGTACTTCACCCAGCCATCGGAGGCGACCCGAGAGGCGGTCACGGAGGTGGGGCTTCCGACCCTGGACTTGCCGAGGGACGTCCTGCGCGACTGGATCTTGCCGTGGTTGTAGCTGGTGTACCAGCTTGTGTTGGATGGGGTCGACGTTCGCTTGGAGCCGCCGGAGTAGTGCTTGATGCGGAAGGGGATGGACGACCCGCCGGACTCGACCTGCAGGTGGATGTGGCAGCCTGTGGAGTAGCCATTGGAGCCGATGGTCCCGAGCACCTGGCCACGCTCCACCCACTGGCCGTGGCGGACGTAGACCTCGGCGAGGTGGGCATAGCGACTCTTGTAGGCGTCGGAGTCGTGGTCGATTCGGACGTAGTTGCCGTAGCCGGTGGTGCAGTCGTCGCAGGTGGCCACGACGGCGTCCACCTTTCCGTTGGTGATGGCCACGACGGGTTCTCCACAGTCGCCGGAACCCGGGATGTTGAAGTCCCATGCATGGCCGTGGCCGCTGTAGGTGCCCGCCTGATACCGCTCGCCGCTCATCATCGGCAGGTGGTAGGCCGGCGCACTGCTCCTGGCCGCGTTCGGGGTGTCGTGGTCGTGGAGGTCGCGCCACTCGGGCCCACTCTCAGCGGGGACATCGAGGTCCTCACCGGTGTCCTGGGTGGCGTCGGCGCAGCCGGCGAGCTGGAGGGCGAGGACGGCCCAGATGGTGAGCGTTGCGGTGTCCTGGGACTTGAACTGGGATGCAGACATGGTTCTCCAATGCGTGGCAGGTTGACGCCACGAGCTTGTGGATTGGGTGTTGGGTTGTGTGGGGTGGAGGTTGGCCACGAGGGTTGTGGGAGGGTGCGGTGCGCCTACTTGACGTGCTTGGCCGGCACCCAACCCTGCTCCCCGGCCATGGTGGTCACCTTGGCGGCCGAAGCGGTCTCTTCGGTGACGAACAGCTTCATCCCCTTGGGAATGCTGACCACCTTGGTGGCACCGTCGAGGTCCGACGAGTCCCACAGGGCGGTCGCACGCCGGGCGACCACGGGCCGACCTTCCGGCAGCTCGGGACACCAGGAGTAGTCGGGGTTTTCGGTGACCGTGTAGGTGAGGCCGTAGGCCGTCTCCAGCGCCTCGACCTCCCGGATGCGGGCGGAGACCGCGTCAGCACGCTTCTGGGCTCCTTTGTGGCCGTTGATGCTGGCGGCGTCGCGGTAGTACGAGGCCGCGGCGTTGAGGAATCCGATGGACTCGAGATAGACGCCCATTGCGAGCTTGGGTTCCACCGCGTAGGTCTCGGCCTTCTCCACTGGGCGCACCGCGCAGACCGCCTCGGCCAGCTGGCCGTCGCGCGCCAGCTTCACCGCTTCGCGAATGCTCTTGTTCCGGGCGTAGTCGAGAGAGTCCACCGTCCAGAATGGGGCGATCTGGTTTGCGATGCGGGGCCCGATGCCGGTCAACGTCTTGGCGGTGAGCTCTGAGGTGGACTTGAGCTTGCCCATATCTTCGGCGCACTTCGAGTCCTTGGCGGCCAGCTTCAGGGTCTCTTCGGCCAGCACCACCTGTTCGGCGCCGGTCACCCGCCAGTTCACGGAGGTGTTCACGATGCGGCGCTTGCACTTGACGGTCTCGTAGACCGGCTTGCCCTTGTCGTTCTTGACTACCTTGCCCTGCGCGTTGCGCTTCTTGCGCTTCGCCTCGTAGCTCTCGACCTTGTCGGTCACGCTGATGCGACCGTCGACGACCGCGTCGGCGTCCTTGCCCTTGAGCTCGAACACATCCACCCGCAGGCCGTCTTGCACCCGAATGGCCTTTGGGCCGGCGGTCCCAGCGACCGCACCGCCGATGCCCGACACGAGCTGACCCGCCTCTCCGCCCACCGTGGCGCCGGCCACATCGCTGCCAATCTCCAGCAGTCCGCCCACCAGACCCGGGCCGGAACGTCCGGAGCGGTCGGGATCTGCCAGGGCTTGACGAAGCTGAGCGGCCACCTCGGCTCCACGGACGCCTTCGAAGCTGTTGACGTCGATGGAGGCGACGCCTTCAAAGACATGAGGGGGCGAGTGGACGCGTTCGACACGAACGCTGGGGCTGAGGGGGCCGGCGATGGCTGAAGCGGTGAGTAGACTGGCGATTGCGAACGACATGGTGAACCTCTCCCTGCTGGTGGAAAGCAACGCAGTGGGCGCGCTCACCGGGGAAAGGCAGTGCGGGACCGGGGGCTCTAGGCCGGTCGTCGAAAAAAACGGAATACGACGGTCAGCGGGTCCGCCATGCGCTTGTCGGATCGATGAGAACGCCGACGTTCACGCTGTTGATGGCCAGTGTGTCGATTCCGTCGGAATGCCCGATTCTCATCCGGTCGTGGGTCATGCGGCCCAGCGCAGCCACGCCACCAGTGAGCCCGACTGTCACGCCTGCCTCCGCCCCCCAGAGCGGGCCGGTCGGGCTGGCCAGCTCTTGAGGATTGTCGAGCTCGAGTTGGATGCGGCCCCCGCGAATGCCCGTCGTCAGGCTCACGGACCGAAAGCTGACAGATGGTGCGAGGACCCCCAGGGTGCGCGTGGTCGGACCCGTGGCGTCGGCGTGTTCCAAAGCCACGAGCAGCTCAGGCAGAAGGCGGACGGACAAGCGACCCGAGAGCTGGGCGCCACCGTCCATACCGGAGAACGGCCCTGCTTCCGCCAAGGGTGTCCGCCATCCCTCGGTGACGCTCAGGGTGGGCCATCCAGAGACGCGCCCGGGCATCCAGTGCTCCACGACGTGTCCACCCGCCGAAAGGGTGCCGAGACCGAACACCCGTGCCCGGGGCAGCCAGCCCTCGCCCAGGCGCAGTGTGGTGGCTTGCTCGGGGAGGACGACGGGCTCGCCCGAGCCTTGTTCCACGAGCGTGCCCCCGAACCTGTACATGGCTTCGGGTAGCTCGCGGAGCACGATGGACAGGGGAGAGTCGGTCGGTGGGGTGAGCCAGGTGCGGGCTGCCCGGGTGACGGCCTGGTCGGACAACCGGGTGTGCTGGCCCACATGACGGACCTCGGCCGAGGCGTGCTCGTGGGCCTCGATGACGGAGATGGCGCCGTCTCCATCGGTGTCGGCCTCACCCGTCGCCACGCCCTTCGCGAAGGCTGTGGTGTATGCCACCTCTCCATCGAGCTCGTAGGCGGCGCGGCCCCAGGTCGATGAGTACAAGGTGAGGTCGCGGACGATGCGGGGACGGCCGCTGCGGAGAGTGGGGCCGCTGTCGCCGGCTTCTGTGGCGTTGGCCGGGACGAATCGGGTCTGGCACGCATCGATGGTGACCACCTGGTGGCCGGCACCCACCTCATCCACCAGCCCGCGGAGCCAGGCTTCTGTGGGTGCGCGATCCCAACAATGGGTGCCGAGAGTGGAGTCGGCCAGCCGCAGGTGTTGCGACCACCGGCCCGATGGTTGCGTGGGGTCGTCCGGACAAACCACGCCGTGGGTGACGATGTGAACGTAGATCAGGTCGTCGGGGCCGAGTCCGGCGTGTCGAAGGGCGCCGAGCTCTCGGGCGAGCTACTCCTCGGACACCTCCGGTCCGGTCAACAAGGTGACGCGGCGAAAGCCCGCTTCGTGGAGGGTCTCGGCGAGGAGTCGCGCAGAGTTCTCCGCGCCAGTGAGAGCGTCGCGGCCGGGGGCGATGGCGCCATCCAGACCCAGGATGAGTGCGATGCGGTCCACCTCGTCGGTCGACGGCGCGTGGTCCCAGGTCTGGGTGGCGGCCTGGGCGAGCAAGCTGGTGGACAAAAGGACTGGAGTCAGCCCCATCGTCGCCTCCGAATCCCCATGGCGAGCACCGCCAGCAGGGCGCCCAGGCCCCCCGGCCTTCCGTGGCTGTTGGCGGTATGACAGCCCACGATGCGGCCGTTGTCGGGCTCGCCGTCGCAGTCCCGATCCTCCGAGCTCGGCGTGGCCTTGGCTCCGACAAAGATGTCGGGGCGGCTGTCATCGCAGTCCAGGAGGTTGTCCACCACGGCCTGGCCTTGCGGGCAGCCGAGGTAGGGGGCGGCTGCGGCGCCCTGGCCGTCGCCGTCCTCGTCGAGCCAGCCGAACACCCAGCCATCTTCGTCGACGAGCCCGTCGCAGTCGTTGTCCACACCATCGCAGGGGTCGGGGAGGCCTGGCGCGACCGAGGCATCGGAGTCGTCGCAGTCCCCTGCCTGCGCGACGAGGTGGGCGGGGGCTGGACAGCCTTCAAAGGGGGCATCGGCATCGCCCCAGCCATCCCCGTCTGCGTCCAGCCAGCCCTCGACGTAGGCGTCTTCGTCAATGATGCCGTCGCAGTCGTCGTCCTGCTCGTTGCAGAGGTCTTCGAGACCGGGGCGTCGGGTGGGGTCGAGGTCGTCGCAGTCCTCGGGCTCGACTGCTCCGTCGCCGTCGTCGTCGTAGCCGAGGGTCTGCTCGTCGATTCGAAGGTCGCAGTCCTGGTTGACGCCGTCGGCCACAGTGCCTTCGTCGGCCAAAGGGTGGACGTCGGCTCGGCTGTCGTCGCAGTCGCCCTGGTCGACGCTGTATCCATCGCCATCTACATCCACTGCGCGGGTGTTTTCGTCGATGTCTCCGTTGCAGTTGTTGTCGAGACCGTCGCGCAGCTCGTCGGCGCCGGGATAGGTCCAGGCGTCGACGTCATCGCAGTCGCCGCCGTCGGTGGGGTGCCCGTCTCCGTCGCAGTCGTCGGTGTCGACACAGGCCCCGGATGGGCCATCCAATCCGTTGCAGTCGCTGTCGATGCCGTCGCCGAGGGTGTCTTCGGAGAGCGGGTGCACGCTGTCGTCGGCGTCGTTGCAGTCGGTGCCGCCGAGGGTGATGGGGAGGAATCCGTCGGCGTCGAGGTCGGGCATGCCGAACAACACCCAGGCGCCGCCTCTCTTGCGCACGGTGTCGACCGCGTCGTAGCCGGCCAGGTGCCGCGCGGTGATCACGAGGTCGGCGAGGCCGTCGCCGTCGAGGTGGCCGAGCTCCAGCCAGAAGCCGAAGTGCGCGCCGACGTCCCACTCCGACTCCGCGTCGGGGGCGAGGTCGGTGAGTTGCACTGTCCAGTCCACCACTTCCGCCGCATCGAACACCCCGGTGCGACGCTCGGTGCGGCCGTAGAGCACATAGACCTCCTCGCGGCGCTCCCCGAGGGTGTTGGCGTCGGAGATGAACAGGTCGTCGAGCCCATCACCGTTGAGGTCCGCCCCTCCCGCAAAGCTGCGGCCGAAGTACCGTCCACCATGGTCGCCACAGATGAACAGATCTGCGGTCTCGGGCCCGAGCTCGATGCGCGCCGGAAAGGGGTTGGCCGGGTCGGTGTAGTAGACCGCGACGGCCCCTGTGTAGCTTGCCTCGGGACGACAGAACGAGTCGTCGGAAAAACCTGGAATGCCGATGATTACGTCGTCGTAGCCATCTCCGTCAACGTCGCTGCCCGGGCCCGCTGTGATGTGCGTATAGCGGATGCGGTCGCCGGAGATGTGCCAGATGGTGGTGGCATCCGCCACAGCTGTGCTGTCGGACAACACGTCGATGTCCCCAGGCACGCGCGTTGCCGTAGACACGCAGCCGGCCCCCTCGCACTGGTCGTTGCTCCCGATGAGCACCCACGGACCGGTGGGGTCCGCTTGTCCGCCACACGCGACCGAGGCTCCGAAGCGGGCACCTGCGCTCGGCGGAAAGTCGACTGGATGGGGGCTCGCCATCACGGCGGTGCCGGGCTGATGGCACACATCGAGCTGTTCGCCGGTGGAGACGTCGGCGTAGGCATCGCCGATGAAGAAGACCGAGCCCGACTCGTGCACCTCCCCCTCTGAGCAGGGGGACTCGCTCGACTTGGAGGCGGATACCACGAGGCCGGTGCCAGCCCCGAGTGGACAGACCCGGGCCTTGTTGCCGAAGTAGTTGGCGCTCTCGCTGTACCAGACGTGGGTGTTGTCGCCGTGCCACGCGCCGAGGGTGTCGCGGTCTTCCCAGGGTTCGGCGTCCGGTACACTGAAGAACAGCCCGCCGCCGTATTGGTAGCCGCGCGCGCCGACCACGAGTCCCCCGCGCGGCCAGCTGGTGGGGTCAGGTACGCCCAACACATGGCTCCCCACCGGATTCACCTCTGTGCTGCCCAGGAGCCACGGCGTGGAGTCGGTGGGCAGCAGGCCGCCTTCAGATGCCTGAATGTCGAACGACTCGACCAGGACGGCGTTTCCGAGCATGTCGGCTGCTGTCAGGGCATCGCCGAACGCTCCCAGCAACAGCTCGGGTTCGCCATCGCCGTTCCAGTCGGGCACGATGGCCGCCGACTGACCGAGCTCCTGCCCGCCCCGCACTCGGTCGGGATCCGCGACGATCTGCGTGACACGAGGCCAGGCGTCGGCGGTCCAGACCAGCTCCAGGTCGGGGGGAGCTGCCTGAGCAGTCAGCAGGCCAAGGCATAGCAAGGCTGCCGTCACCGAGACTGCCGCAGCCGCCGGCGACCCGAGCTGTTGGGCGCCATCAAGGCTGCTTCCCGACGGTCAGGTTGTGGCGAGTGAACAGCTGACCTGCCAGAACGGCCTCGGGGTCGCCGGTGAGCAAGGCCTCCGCTTGTATGGGCGCTTCGGCTCGGGGGGTCACCGCGATGGCGGTTGCGGCGCCGACCGCCAGGTCTCGGGCCGTCGCGAGGCCAACGCCGCGGGGGACGAGCGGCACGAAGCCTTGGGCGTCGATCAGGTAGACCTGCGCGCCTGGCGTGGCCTCCAGCTGAAGCTGGTCGGTGGGTGAAAGTGGGGCCGCGGTGGGCAGTGAAGTGGAAGACCCCTGGACGATTCGAATGCCCAGCCTGGGTGGTAGGGGATCGGCATCGGTCCCTCCGCCCAGGGTGCGGATCACCCGTGGGTGGGGGTCGGTGGGCGACGGGGCGGGGCGAAGCAGGACAAGTGCCATGGCCGCCACCGCAGCCACCAACAGCCCGCCCGCAAACCAACGGACGTTGTTCGCGGGGCGTTGCTGTGGGGCCGGCTTGTGGGTCATCTCGACCAACGACGTGGGCATCTCAGGGGCTGCGGGCTCGTCCTCGAACAGCTCGGGGTCATGGACTCGCGTCACGGCGAGGCCGATTGCACCCGCAGCAAGTGCACGCTGGCAGTCGGTACATTCGGCCGCGTGCTCGGCGTAGTCGACGGCCTCGTCGTCGCTCAGTGTGTGGTCGAGCAGCTCGATGGCCCGCTCGGTTCGAGGACAGACGCTCATGCTGCACCTCTGATCATCATGGACTCCCCCACACAACGCGCCATCTTCTGTCGGGTGCGTGTGCGCTTTGGAGACACCGCGCTCACAGTTGCCGAGGTTGCAAGCCCTCTTGCCACGAGCTCCGCACCGATGTCGGCGCTGGTGCTCCCCTGTCGCTCCATCGTGAAGATGACCTGCTCAACGGCACTCAGGACGGTCTTCCAGCAATGGTCGATGATGAACTCCCGGCGGGTCCATCGGGCGACGTAGTCTGGTGCGCGCTTGGGGTCTTCGTCTCGTACACGCTCGGCCTCGTCTCCTTCAGGACCGGGCCCGGCGACCTGCCGGGTCACCGTCTGCTGTCGCTTGAAGGCATTCCGGACCAGCGACCGCATCTGGCTTGATGTGGTCTCACCGGGGTCCAGCTCGCCAGATCGCGCTCGGTCGATGGCGCGGGCGATGGCCTCCTGGGCGAGGTCTTGTCGGTCTTCACCGGTCGATGCGTACCGCCTGGCCCATCGAGAAGCCAGCTCGGCCAGACGCCTCCAGTGGTCTTTGCGGTCGTCCCCTGCCATCGGTGCTCCGCCGCGCAGCCTGTGATCGAGCCAAGGACCTCCGCTTTGGGGGGCCCGGGGAAAGCTAACGTCCGGACGCTCCAGGTGGGCCAGGGGCTTGCGGGTGGACGCAGGTGGCTCTGTCGAGGAAATCGGGGACTGCGTGGCTGTGCGAGACATGGGGCCTCCGAACAGTGAGGGCAGCCAGCACGGGCGGGGTCTAGTGCGCCGCCACAGACAATCCGGACGATTCCCGCAGGTGAGCGGCTGGAATGGAGCGTGGGTCACCGGCTACGTGGTCAGCCCGGGGTGGGGACGCCTCGGGTCGACGGAGTTGTCGATGCCGTCCCTCGGAGCGTGGACATTTCTGGTGACCGTTGGCGCCGCGGCTGGAGCAGAGCGGGTGGCCGTGCTGTTCGGCCTGGATGGACAGGTCGGCCCCGGCGGCGATGACATCCAGTCTGCCGAGACAGCGGTGGTTGCGCTGGGAGGCGCGCTGTCGCGGGTGGGCTTCGACGTGGGGGTGCATACTGGCGCAGACGTTTCCCTGAATGGGATCGAGGCGGTCTTGTCTGCCCAGAAGCTCGGTCCGGACGACACTCTGCTCGTGTATGTCGCCACCCACGGCGCCACCTGCCCACTGCGGGATCGCCGTCGGTGGGTTCAATACCTGCGCGTGGTCGGCACCGTTCCCACGGCCACCTGCTGGGAGGATGCCCTCACGGATGAAACGCTGTTCACCTGGGCGGAGCAAAGTGGGGCGGGCAATGTCGTGCTGGGTGTCGACGCCTGCATGACGGAGGTGGGCGTGAAGCGAGCGGGGGCGGGTGCAGACCTCATCCCGCCACAGACGGACGACCGCTCCCGCCAGACGCTGGTGTTGCGGTCCACCAGCCCCGGAAGGCCGGCCTACGAGGTCGACGGTGAGCTTCTGTACACGGGCGCCTTTCGCCACGGCATCGAAACGGGCGAGGCGGACCTCGACTGCGATGGTGCGGTCACCGCGCTCGAGGCCCACGACTATGCGGCGACCCGGGCCCATGTCGTCACCTCGGGACTCGACGCGCCCGTCGTGGCCCTCAAACAGCACATCGCCTTGGGCGTGTCTCGAGACATCGTGTTGGCGGGAGAGGTCGGTGCGCCCCAGTGCAGTGTCCTCCACGACCTGCCGCCTCAGGTTGGCTGGGCGCTCGGGGAGGCGTCGGAGTATTTGGGACTCGGGCCCTCAGGGTCGGTGAAGGTCCCTGCTGATGGTCGGGGTCCGCTTGTGCTGGAGCGCGTGCCAGAGCTCGGCGCGGAGGGCGGAACCTCCTCTCCACCGCGTGTTCCCGCGTTGAGAGTGCGCGGGGTGCCCTACGACAAGCCAACCGAGCTCGACGTCGGCCCCTGGATGCCGGGCCGTGCCCGAGGTCTGCCGACTGTCACCGTCTACGGACTCGCCAATGTGTCTCAGGCCGAGGGTGCTCTGGTCGGGGGCGGGCTTGTGGTACGTGAGCAGGTCGTTCCGGAGTGGTCGGTGTCCGCAGATGTAGGAGGACAGGCGGCGCGGGCCGCGGCCCACCTGGAGACGGGACTCAACTACCACTTCCGCCGATGGACGGCCGAGGGGGTGGGGCGGTTGGGTGCCGTGACCCAGCAGGGTGCCTGGGCTGCATCCGCTGGTATCGGCGGACACCTCCGCATGGGGTTGGGTCGCACGATGGCCGCCGACTGGGCCGTCATCCATGACTACGTGGGTGCATCGGGTGGGCAGACCCAGCTTCGTCTCGGAGTCATGTGGGACCCAGGAAGCCAGCTCGCCTACAACCGGGCCACGTCTCAGGCACAGTCCAGTGGAGACAGCTTGCGCCCCCAGCTTCTCGCTGCAGCGGCGACCAGCGCCATGGTGTCGATGACGTCCTACGCCATGGCTCGGCAGTCCTTCGACGCCTTCCACGACCCTGCCACGCGCCCCGGCGAGCTTTCCGAGCTTCAGAGCCGCACCAACAGCCTCTACGTGACCTCCCTCGCATCGGGGGGGCTCGCGCTGGGCCTGCTGGGTGGTGTGGGGTACTCCGCGGTGTTCTGAATCCCTCGATGGCCAGGCTGGTCGTCCGGCGGAAACCACTCAGCCGCCGTACACCACATACGCCTTGCCGTGGCCGTGCGATTCGGGGTCGCCCGGCCAGTCCCAGCCGTAGGCGCCGATGTAGAAGTCATCCTGGCCGTCGCCATTGGTGTCTCCGAGGCGCCCCACCGTGGTGCCCGCCCCATCCAGCTCCGCCTCGCCCAGGAGCTGTGCCTGACTGTCATCTATGGACAGGATTCCTTCGATGGGGCCCGCGACGAGGTGCACGACGCCAGCTTGCCACGGTGCGTCGCTGTGGTTGAGCGCGCGGACCAGAATGTCCCCCTTTCCATCGCCATTGAAGTCTCCAGCGCTCGCAAGGCCCCGCCAGCTTCCGATGGTTCTGCTGTCCTCTGAGGCCTCCACCACCCCGACCGCCGAGTCGGCCAGGTTCGAGATGGCAGACACCGGCCCTGCGAGAACGAACACCCGAGTGGGGGCACTGGAGTCGATGTAGAGCGGGTCGGCCTGCACAGCGAGGTCGGTGTGGCCGTCGCCGTTGAGGTCCCCCACCACCGCGGCATTGCCGATAAGTGCTGGATCGTCGACCACAAGGGCGTCTTCGAGCCCTTGCGAGCCTTGGGCCGATGCCGACACGATGGCGAGGTCGCCGTGCCCACTTGTTCCCGATTCGGTCCAGTCCCGGCGGACCAGCAGATTGCAGTCACCATCCCCGCTGAGGTCGCCCATGGTGGAGTACAGGGACACAGGGGTCTCCGGGCCTTCTGCAATCCACTCGGCGCGGGACAGATCACCTGCGGGGGTCGGTCCATCTGCTCCCCGAACATCCATTGCCCAGATGCGGTCGGTGTCACGGGTGACTCCCACCACCCCTTCGCAGATGTGGGGGTCGGTCGACCAGGCGAGCCCCTTTCCGTGGTCGCCTGGGATGTTCGCATCGTCGAGAATGGTGAGCTGCGCGATTTCGTCGACGACATGGCGCCCGCCGGTGAGCGGGCCGCTCACGAGGAACACAACCCCCCTCCCCGTGGCGCTGTCGTAGTCGTCGGGGAGCCAGTAGGGGGCGGACAGCAGCAGCTCGTCGTAGCCGTCCCCGTCGGTGTCGGACAGGGCGCCGACCTCCCTGCCGATACCCGAGATTCCGACCTGAGTGGCCGTCAGCTCGATGGCAAGGGAGTGCGTGGGGCGGTCGCCCGTCAGGGGCCCCAAGGCGATGAAGGCCGCATAGGCGGGGTTTTCGTCACCGACAAGGAGGTCGGCGGTTCCGTCCCCGTCGATGTCACCGGCCGGTGCCAGCGCGGCACCGATGCCGCTGGGATGCGTCAGCTCGGACCAGGTCTGGAAGGGAGCGCCGGAGAGCTGCATGGCTCCATCGAGGGCGCAGCTCGCGAAGATGCCATCGCAGTCGTTGTCCAACCGGTCGCCGCAGTACTCGATGGCGCCGGGATGGACGTCTGCGAGTGTGTCCTCGCAGTCGTCACCGCCATGGCTGGCCGCGTCGAAGCCGTCTGCGTCGGCGTCATAGTCACTGGTTCCCGAACAGTCGGAGTCGACGCCGTCGTACCAGGTCTCCTCGGCACCCCGATGGACTGAAGGGTCGTCGTCGTCGCAGTCGCCGTCGGTGTGCATCCAGCCCACGCCTGGCGACACGCAGGATGGGGTGGTGCTGTCGTCTGCCCCGTAGCCATCCCGGTCGCCGTCGAAGTACCAGGTGGGGGCGTCGGCGGAACTGGCTGGGTCGATGTGCCCGTCGCAGTCGTCGTCGAGGGAGTTGCACAGCTCCGTCGCTCCGGGATGCACGCCGGGCGACTGGTCATCGCAATCACCGCTCGGTCCATCAGCCACGAACTGCTCGCTGGGGGCGTTGCAGGCCTTCACGGACAGCGTGGACACCCAGCCATCGCCATCGGCATCGGCGAACCACTCGATGGGTCCGGTCACATCGGGATCGGTGTCGTCGCAGTCCTCGTGCCAGACAAGGCCGTCTCCATCGCTGTCGAGTCGGGCTTGCAGCTCCGCATCCGGGATCCACAGGCAACCAGCGACCGCGGCCCACAGGGCTGCGAGGCTTGCACCCTGGCGTGTGGTGAGCTGCATGGCATCTCCGGACTCTCGACAGGCTACCTGGGTCGAGGCCGGAGGAGGTCGCCTGGACCGACGTGCGACGCGGGGGACGCTCGGCGCGGGCATGCGGTCGGGCGGCGTTGCAGTTCTCTGCTCGTGAGCTTCGTCAGGTGACCGGCCGGTCACCAACGGCTCCGTGCTCCAGCCTTGCCCAAGACCACCATGAAAAGGAGCACCCCCGACAGGATTCGAACCTGTGACCGACGGCTTAGAAGGCCGTTGCTCTATCCAACTGAGCTACAGGGGCAGACTCGGGACGCCTCGTCGCTCCGGAGGTAGAGCGGGCGTCGACCGTGTCGCCCTGCCCGCTATCTCAGGAGGCGAACTGAGCAAAGGCCGCTTCGAGCGAGCGCTCGGACGGCGTGTAGAGCTGGGCCACCGCCGCGGTGCCACCGGAGAAGGAGTAGAGCTGCGGTGCCGACTCGGAGCGCAGCACAGCGCGGCCTTCGGTGCGGAGCTCGGAGCGGGCGTCGCTGGCCAGCGTGGAGATTCCGCCGGGAATGACCGAGCTGACCGAACTCTCCGCGATCTCCACCTTTGGAAGGCTCGGAAGGGCGGACTCGTCGGCGGCGTCGGTGCGGGTGGACTCGATCTCGTTGGCCGCTGCAGCTGCGGCTTCGCGGGCGCGTTCCGACTCGCCGTGTTGCTCGCGGGCGAGGGCCTGGCGGGCCTGCGCCTCCATGCGGGTGGCGCGGGAGGCCACAGCGCGGTCGGCGGCAGAGGGGTCGGCGGGTGCCAGGGCTGCGCTGCGGATGCGCTGGGCCTTGGTGATGGTGTCTTCGGGCTTGCGCTCGGGCGAGGTGTCGATGGACACGCTGCCGCCGATGGCGTAGCGCTGTCCATCCGGTCCGGTCTGGTAGCTGAAGGATGGCGCGCCTGCGAGGCCACCAGCGGCGGCTACGTGGGCCATCTCGTGGGCCCGCACCGCGGAGTCGCGGGACTTCAGCTTCTCGACGACCGCGCGCTCTTCTTCGCTGAGCTCGCCGGGCGCCTTGGCGCCATCACCAGTGTTGCCGCTGGCCGATCGATCGATCTGCTCGACGCCGCTCTCGCGGGCTTCTTCAGCCTCCCGGGCGACCTCTTCGGCTGGGTTTTCGTAGAGCTGAAAGACACCCTGCTTGTCGGCATCTTCGGCTGCACCGAACAGCTCGACGTCGGACATCACGTCTTCGAGGTCGTCGGGTGCCAGTGGGTTGCCGGTGCCGGCCTTCTGGCTGGAACCACCCGTGTCACCGCGCTCGAGAACGGCGGCTGCGGCGGGCGAAAGCTCCACCACGACCCCAAGATCGGGAACCGGCGTACGAGTTGCCTTCAGGTCCTTCGACCCCGACCCGATATCGGCACCCGACGTGCTGGAGGCCGCCGATACCGACACGGGAGCGCTGTTGAGCGAGCTTGCCAGCTGCATGTCTGCACCTCCGTCCGGTGGAGTGGTGGACGCCTGACCCTCGCGAGGGGGGGGCGCTCTTGACTGCGGGCCAGGAGACCTGGGAAGGTCGCCGGGTGCAGGCCTGGGCGCGGGAGCGCGGGGGCCGCTCAGGTGGAACACACGATCGATATTCCACCACGCACAATCATATCCGTCCTGGCCAAGCCTCGACAAGAATGAAGATGGTGTGCGGGTCGTAGAGTGCGCTTCGTCACCGAACGTCACGCAATGATGTCTGCTCCGTCCTGTGGAACCGCCGCCTCACGCAGGGCCTCGAGCTTTTCGATATGGGCCTTCCACACGTCTTCTTCGCGGAATCCCCACCGCTTGTTGTCGTGGACGATGCAGAACCGATACCCCCCCAGAGCGGCGAACAGAAGTTCATACACGTTCTTGATGTGATCGTCGTGCACGTAGACGCCACCCGGGAATCCGGGGCGTTGGTCGAGGCCGATGATGTTGCGCTGGAGCATCGTCTGGTTCACGGCCCAGTCGCCGCGGACCATGCCTTTTGTGCCCACGTCGGGGAAGTCCTGCCAGAGGAAGTCGGGCTGGCGCGCGCTCGAGGCCTCGTGGTGCACCGGACACCACGCTTCGGGCGCGCCGGCCTCGTTGCGGCGCAGGTAGTACTCGAGGGTGGCCTCGCCGAAGCGTGCGGTCAGCTTGATGCGCCAGTGCTCGGTGCGGCGCTCGGCGTCCTCGGCGACCAGCTCGGCGTGGATGCGGGTGACCACGCCATTCCAGACCTCTGAGCGCATGTCGGTGTCTGCGCAGATGTTCTGGCCGGTGCGCAGCGCGATGTCGAGCAGGGCCCGGAACATCTCGGGGTCGTCGCGCTTCATCTCCCGGCTGAGGGTGAGCTGCAGAGGCGTGCGCAGGGTGAGCTTCACCGACTCGTCGGGGAGGGGCCGCTCGGTCCAGGCGCCGTCGTCGCCGCGCTCCACCTGCACCACTTCGCCATCGACCTTGCCGCTGGCGGGCTCCAGGTAGACCTTCCACAGGGTACGTCGGGCGGGGTCGTGGAGCTGGCTGCCGAGGAAGACGCGCTCCTCATCAGCATCTTCGCTGAGGTCGAGGGTGAGGGTGCGCTCGACGCGCGTGGGGTAGCCGTTGTCGTCGTAGGCGTCTTCCTGGAGCGTGGCGACGAGTCGGGCGCCCGAGATGTCGAGCAGGCTGGTGTCGCCCTCGATGGTCTTTACGAAGCGCGGGTTGGCTGCGAAGTCGATGGCCTCGGGGTCGGGATGCCAGCGGTAGAAGGCCTTGGCGAGGTCGAGCTTCTCCCCCTTGAGCTCCACTTCGGTGACCACCAGGGTGTCGGCGCGTTGAGACAGGGGCCACCGCAGGGACTGGCCGGGCCGGCTTCCGGCAAGCTGGAATCGATCCGGCCGGCTGTCGTTGCGGGCCCCTCCGAAGCGGGTGATGCCGCGGCGGATGGGGTCGGAGCCATCGGTGGGCAGGTAGGTGCTGCCGAGCTCCATGGCGCTGGCGACCATCTCCAGCACGAGGTCGCGGTTGTAGACCGTGGTGCCGCCTGTGTCGGAGCGGTACTCGGTGACCGAGGTGTCGGCCTCCGCGCCGGTGAGGGTGATGCCCACCTGCTCCATCACCGCCTTGATGTCGCAGTGGCCCGCCCAGCTCACCCAGCCGATCTCGCCGGGCTGGATCCAGCCGTTGCCATCCCAGTCCACCCGCACGCCCGCTCGAAGCCGGGCATCACCGGGCATCCGCTCGAAGGTGAGTCGACTGGCCTCGACGGGAATGCGCCGTAGGAGGTCATCTTCGACCTCTACCTCGGTGCCGTCGCGCAGGCGCAGGGCGTCTGCAGCTCGGTGAAGCCACGCGCCCGCGTGGGCGTGTTCGGCGGTGGGCGCGATGCGCAGAAGTTCGTAGGCAGGCACATTCTGCTCGGCCGACTCGGGGGTCTCCGAAGCGATGTGGCGGGTCTGTCGGTCGATGAGCAGCCCTCCAAGCTGCTTTTCGATGTCGGACTCCACCACTTTCTCGAAGGCGTACTTGTGGCGCATCAGGTGGTCGAGGTGGGCTCGGGCCTGCTTGCGTTGGCGGCGCACGGACTCGGCCTGGGCGGGGGACAGCAGGGCCATCGCGGCGCTGCCGGCCTCGGGGAGGGCCTCGAGCACAGACTCGAGGTAGTGCACGAAGGGCGCGTCGTGACCGAAGCTGTGGTAGGTGCCGGTGTCGTGGTCGTCGAATTGGATGTCGCCGGCGTAGGCGCGGTCTTCGAGGGTGCGCAGGGCGGCACGGGCGGCCGCGCGCTCGGCGGCGGGAAGGGCGTCATCGACGTGGGCGCTGGCCGAGGCGAAGAAACGGGCGGTGCGTTGGGTACGCAGGCTGTTGCGGTGCCATTCGCGGCTGGTGTCGGCGACGTCGTCGGGAAGCTCGCCCACCAGCTCGGCGGAGGCGGTGTCCCAGGCGGTGGAGAGCCACTCGGCGAACGCAGCTGCGGTGGCGTTGTGGGTGGCGTCGTCGGGGGCCTTGAAGGCGGACTCGGTCCCGGCGTCGTCGACCGGGGGCAGGGACACGCGCAGCCGAGGGTGGGGGCGGCCGGTGGTGAGGTGGGTGTCCTCGACCGACTCGAAGAGGGTGAGGGCGACCCGTCCGCCGGGGGACAGCTCGGTGTGGCGCACCTTCTTGAGACGTGTGCCGGTCCACCAGTCCTGTTCTGGCGCGCCCTGGAGGGCGGCACGGGCGGCTGGATCGATGACGGGGGGCTCGAGGAGCGGCATGACGCCTCCTTGGACCTGTGGGCGAGGGCCGGCAGAGTTTGGGGCCTTTCCAGCACCAGCGGGCGGGCCTGGGTAGGGGAGCCTGAACAATTCCGCGCTCATGTGGACCGCGGCATCACCTGGGGTTGGATGCACCGTGTCCCAGAGTCCACCGGAAGGTAGCACGGCCTCGGAGTCGGTCCCGGACAGAAAACGTCCGGCTGAAGGCCGCTGGGCGACATGGCAAGATGCCGTGCTGTGGCTCGTTCTCGGAGGAATGGTCTCTGCGTGGGCGGCGTGGGCGCTGGGCTGGGGACACCTCGACCGTCCCATCTCCCATGTGCGGGGCAGCGACTGGGACTACCAGCTCACCCTGCTGGAGGCCTGCGGGCGGCTGTGGTCCGATGGGCTGCTCCCGGCCTGGAATCCCTGGACCGCCGGCGGCGTGCCCCTGTTGGCCAATCCCGAGGCGCCGGTCTTCCACCCCATGGCCTTCGCAGCGATGGTGGCGCACCCCGCTTCGGTGGCCCGCGTCGTGCTCATCGTGCACATGGGCATCCTGGGGATGGGGACGGCGGCGCTGTCCCGGTGGCTGGGGGCCTCCCGCCTCTCCCTTCCGCTCGTGGCGGTGGGGGTGGTGTCCACCGACGTGCTCGTGTGGCGCATGGCCCATGGTCACCTGATGATGGCCCAGGCTGCCTGGATTCCCGTGGCCCTGGTGCTGGCGGTCGGGGTGCGCGGCTCGATGTGGGCGGGCGCATTGTCGGGGCTGGCAGTGGCGGTGGCCGCCCACGGTGGCGGGCACTACCCCGCCTGGATCGCGCTGGCGTCGACGGGGCTGTTGCTGGTGTCCCTTGCGGTGAGCCGTGGGATGACACCGCGCGATGTGGCCGTGAGGTTGGGCAGCCTGGCGGTCACCGCGGGCCTGCTCATCGCCCCTCGGTGGGTGCCGACGGCCATGGGCCTGGCTGACTCGCATCGCCTTCGCGGGGGACAGGCGCCGCTCGCGATGGGCGACTTCTCCCTGATCGATGCGCTGGTGGGTGTCTTCGCGGCCGGCGAGTGGACGGGACTCCCCCGCGTGACCGGACTGCACGAGGCCCTGCCAGCCTGGTCGACCCCGGCCTTCGGTCTGCTCGGCCTGGCTGGAGTATTGCTGGGACGCGGTCGCAGTGGTCGGGTGCGCGCGGTGGGCCTGCTGGTGGTCCTCGCCGGCTGGCTGAGTGTCGGTCACAACGCGCCCGTCAACCTCTTCGGTCTGCTCCACCTCCTCCCACCGCTCGACCGCTTCAGGAATCCGGAGCGCTGGGCCATGACCTGGGTGCCGCTGCTGGTGGCACTGTCTGCCGTCGGGGTGGGACAGCTCATCGGCCGGCTGCCTGGGCGCTGGCTGAAGGGGGTGGGGGTGGGCGCATCCGGGCTGCTCCTGGGCGTCCACCTGCTGCTCGCCTTCCCCCAGGTCGTCGAAAACGCCGACATCGACCAGGTCACCGCCGACGCCTACTTTCGGGCTGCCATGGAGGGGCCCCCGGCGGGCATCGGCACCACCGAGCACTGGTCCTCCAACTTCGAGGCCGCTGGACACCACACGAGCTGCCTGCCCTGCAGCGACGCTCTGCTCCACGAGTCCCCCGCCGAGCTGTTGGAGGGTCCCTACACCCTGTCCGCGCCCGCCGAGCTGCGCGGGTGGACGCCCACCGAGGTCCGCTTCATCGTCCCCCTCGACCCCACTGCCGATCCCCGCACGCCCCAGACCCGGCTCGTGGTCGTTCCCCAGGCCCACCACCCCGGCTGGCAGGCGACCGACTCCACCGGGCAGCGCCTCGACGTGAAGGCCCATGCCGCTGGAACGGCTGTCGTGGTGCCGGTTCCCGATCGGGAGGTGCGGCTGTTCTTCGAGCCTCCCGGATGGTCTGTCGGTCGGCTGCTCGGGCTGCTGGGCATCCTCGTCGTGGCCGGCCTTGGCCTGTCTTCACGAGGGGTGGTCTACCGAGAGCGGGAGAGGCGCGCGCCGCCCGACTGAAGCTCCGGAGCACTCCAGGAACCGCCAACCCCAGCGGTCGTCCTTCAGCTGGGCGGTCGCGCACCCTTCACCGTAGGGTCACCTGAGGGGCTGGGGCAGTGACGGGGGTCAGTCCACCCCGCACATGGTTGACGTTTGCAGCTTCGTCTTGGCTTTGGATACCCCCGTCCGCCACCCCATCTGGAGCCTCACGGCAGCCAGGCGGGTCCCAAGACGCCCATCCACAGGGCGAAACCCGCAAGCGCACCCGATACTGCGCCCGCTGCCCACGACCCGCGCACCCTGGCCGGCACCTGGCTCGCGGTCCATGCGATGACGCCGACCGCCCACAGAGAGCACACCCAAGACAGCGTCATGGTGGGCCATTCCATCATCATGGACAACCGGCCCTCGTCGCTCCTCTGCAGTCGCTCGGAGGGGACCATGCCCAGCGCCACCGAGCCGAGCTGCACCAGGGTGTTGAACAGGGGACGGCTCCAGAACAGCGCCAGCACGGTCCAGGCGATGCCGGTGAAGTCGAGGTGGACCGCCCGCCGCCGCCACCATGCGAGGCCCAGCACTCCGAGGCTTCCGCACACCAGGGTCGACAGGGGACCCGCGGCCACCCCCCAGAACTCCACCTCGGGACCCAGCCGTCCCGGACAGCCCGGGCTCACCGACGCAAAGTGCAGCACCGGCCGGCAGCCCTGCAGCTTCGCCATGCCCCAGTGTCCGAGCTCGTGGCCGAGTGTGCCAAGGGTTGCGGCTGGCAGGAAGACGGCGCCGGTGCGGGCCACCACGCCGAGCTCGCTCCAGCCCGCCGGGTGGGTGGTGTCGCCCGATCCTGCATCGCTCGTCAAGCCGACCCTCCAGCCCCGTGCGCGTCGATCCGTACCCCGGGGTGAACCGGGGCGGGCCGTCCCAGACACAGGTGTACCCATGCTCGAAGATCTCGCACATTCGTATGACCACGGGGGCGACCCCACCGAGCTCGGTCGGCTCTCCATGCAGGCCGATGTGGCCTGGCACCTCGAACGCCAGCAGCTTCTCCGCGTGGGCATCAGCGCCGACTCGCGGGTGGTGGACGTGGGCTGCGGTCCCGGCCTGTTGAGTCGCCGCATCGCCACCCTCGTGCCCTACGGCTCGGTGGTGGGCGTAGACGCCGACGACGACCTGCTCGACAGCGCCCGGCTGGGAGCCCGGGTGGGCGGCCTCGACCATGTGTCCTTCGTGAAGGCCTGGGCCTCGGAGATGCCCCTGCCTTCCGCCTCTGCCGACCTCGCCTATGCGCGCTTCCTGCTCCAGCATGTGCCCGACCCCTCGGCCGTGGTCTCGGAGATGGCGCGCGTGGTCGCGCCCGGTGGTCGCGTGATGATCGTAGACACTGATGATGCCGGCGTGGTGATGCATCCGGAGCCCGAGGGACTGCGCGAGCTGCTCGACGCCTCTCGAGAAGGCCAGGCGCGTCTGGGTGGGGACCGTCACATTGGCCGCAAGCTGTCGGGTCTGCTCACCGCGGCGGGCCTGGAGGGCGTCGAGGTGCGCGTGGTGCCCTTCACCGCCGATCTTGTGGGTCCCGAAGCGTGGACGCAGATCTGCCTTGGCTTCAAGACGCGGCTCATCCACCCCGACCGCTTGGACGCCGAGACGGTCGAGCAGACCCTCGCGGACGTGCACAAGTGCCTGCAGACCCCCGGCGCATTCGCCCAGTCGCTGGTCTACGTGGCCGTGGGCACGGTGAGCGAAGACGAGACCGTGCGCATCTGAGCCGAGGCCTCAGCGACAGGCGATGACGATGGGCCGGCCATCCATCACGCCACCGCCCGAAGCGGTCCAGCCCTCGGGCAGCTGCTGTCCCTGACGACCGCCCGGCTTGATGTTGTCTGGGTTGTGGACGAACGGGACGGGGAAGGCCGCGCACTCTGCAGCACCCCCGGCGGGCGCCCCTGCGGGGGGCGGCGGGGCGGGCTTGGCGACGGCGGTGGCCACCCATGCACCGGTGGCGCCGAGCGTGGTGGCGAGGACGAGGGCGAGGGGCCAGCTCTTTTGGGACCGCGACATGGGGACCTCCGTGTGGGGTGGGCTCTACTTGACGGAGACAAGGTGGGCCAGCAGCGGCCAGAGCCCCGAGTGCGAGGTCTGGCGTGCCACCCTCCTGTGCGTGTACACCGGGGGAGTGACCCCCAGCCGACCCCGAGGTGTCCATGTCGATGTGGTTGTCCCTTGCCCGTGTGAGCCCAGATGCCCTGTCAGCCATCCTCGAGAGCCCCGAGCTCATGGAGGCCATCTTCTTCGACGACGACGCCCCCGCGAAGGCTGCGGAGCTGGGCATCGAAGCGGATCACTGTTGTGGGGTGGACTTTCTCACCCTGAGCCAGGTCCACGCGGCGATGGCAGAGGCGATGGGCGAAGACGAGCCCGACGACGTGCTCGATGACGACCTTGCGCCCACCGGCGTCGTCGACTTCGACGCAGGCTACGGGCCGGGCTTCTTCTGCAGCGCCGAGGCGGCCAAGGCAGCGCTGGAGACGAGCATGCTGCCCGAGCTCGACGACGATGCGCGCCGCGTGATGGCGGCGGCGGCGGCGGCGGGAGAAGCCCTCGTGGGGGTGGTGTCCTGAGGCGTCACTCGGCGGACAGCACCGTCCACTCGCCCCACAAGCCTGTGCTGGCGGTGGCGCCGCTCGCCATGGAGATTTCGAACACCCAGGCCCGTCCGTCTTCGGTGACGGCGGTGATGCCGTAGCCGCCCACGGAGCGGGCCTCGACGACATCGGCCAACAGGAGCGTCTTCTCGCCGGGATAGGTCCGCCAGAGGCTGCCATGCGCATCGAGCTCCCAGGTGGTGGCCCAGGCCCGGGGCACAGACTTGCGGGGGTCGCCCGGCTCGCAGGCGATGTGGGCGGGGGGGCCGTCCTCCCAGCTGCAGTAGGTCTCCTGTCCCTCATTGTTGATGAACACGCCGTATTCGTGGTCGTAGGACTTCACCACCCCGGCGGGCGGTCCCCCTTTCCAGGCTTCTGCGGCCACCCAGCTGCGCAGGTCTCGGGCGAGGGCCCGCACGTCTCCGGAGTCGGTGACCACAAACAGAGGATCGGCCGGAATGGCCTGCTGGACGGCACCCAGGTCGGGCAGCTGCCGGGCCTTGCGTCCGGTGCGGCTGTCGAGGGCGACGCAGCGCGCTTCGGGCGGACGCTGGGCGCACAGGATGTCGTAGTCCCAGCCGTTGACCTGCACCCAGAAGGGGTCGACTCGGAGTGCGACACCGGTGGCGTCACCGCTCCACAGCTGCAGCGCCTCCGACGCCTCGCCTCCGCCGAAGCGGTGGAGCTGGCCGGCGGTGTCGAGCCACAGAAAGTGCCGGGAGGTGGCCACCACGTCCACGGCGTCTCTGGCCACACGGGTTGGGGGCTGGTCCTGTCGAGACGTGCCGTCGGGGGCCTCGGGCAGGTCTCCCCAGCACCACAGCGTGCCGTCCTGTCCCACCGCACATCCGCGGGCGTCGTCGATGGCGGCGTGGACCACCGGCGCCAGCCCCGGCACCGGCACGGGGGAGGTGAGGAACTCCGCCAGTCCTCCGAGGCGGTTGCAGCGCACCTGCCGGGCCTCGGCGACGCAGAGCTGGTCGCTGGCGAGCTGGAGGTCTCGGATGCCCTCGAGGCCCATGTCCACGAAGCCCTCCCAGGCCTTGGAGCCCTCGTCGAGGCCCGGGTAGCGTTCGGCATCATTGGTCGCGCAGCTCACCCGGCCCGTCTTGTGCAGAATGCAGACGGAGCGTTCGCCCACGCCCACGTCCACCGCATCGGTCACCCCGCCGGCAGTCGTCAACAAGGCGTCTGGCAGGGCGTTCACGACCAGATCGGTTCGCACACACGACACCGCTCCACCGCGTGTGCGTGCGCAGGCCACATCATCTGTCGAGGCCACCTGCACGACCTCCTCCATGGCCGCCAGAGGACCGAGCTCCACCTCATTGTGGGCCTTCACCCGTCCGTCCTTCGTCACGCCGATCCATCGGTCGTCCACCGAGGTCAGCGCCACCAGCCCTTGTGCTGAAAAGGCGTCGTCGTATGCACAGACACCTTTGCCCGAGCGGGCCAGCACGCAGTTGGCCTGGCCGTCCTCCGAAAGCACAGCGAGCGGGCCGAGCTCCTTGGTGAAGGCCCGTGGGGTGCCGCCAGCGCACACGAGCGCGCCCTTCCGAAGACCGCACACGCCGTTCTTGACGGTCACCAGATGCGCCATGCCGTCGAGCTCGGGCACATGGGCGAGCGACAGGCCTCCCCCCACATCGCCCCAGCACCACCACTCGGTGCCGGACTTCACGCAGGGGCCTGCCAGGGTGTCGAGGTCGCCGAGGACTGCACCAGCGGCGGCGGGGAGGTGGAGGGAGACAAGCAGAGCAAGCATCGGCGGAGCCTGCCACATGCGGAGAGAACGAAAAACGCCGGCGTCCCCTTGTGTTGGAAGGGAACGCCGGCAGGAGGACGTCAGGTCAGGTCAGCCGTCGAGCTCACCGAGGGTGAACCGAGCCATGAGCTGCGGTGCGGTGGTGTCGAAGCCGACGACGTCGAGCATGCCCTTGTCGTCGGGATCGGCGATGGTGAAGCCATTGGAGACCATACCGGCCACGATGAGCCGAGCGTCGATGCCCATCTTGTCGCGGTAGCGACGCAGAGCCTCGGCGGGATGGACCTTGCCGTGCCACGTCTCCGAGTCGGTGTACACCACGAAGGTGTCGACAGGGATGCGGTGCTTGAGCGCGTACTGCATGGGCAGCGCGCAGTTGGTGCCGCCCATGGGGATGCGACCGAATGCCTGCTGGACCTGTGCGAGCGACGCGTTGTGGGGAAGGTCGACCTTGGTGAGACCGGTGCTGAAGGCCGTGAGTCGGCACGAAGCCTCGGCACGGTGGGTGACCGCAGCCATCGCAGCCGCGCCGATGGCGGGCGTGATGCCGGTCATGCCGGAGATCTCCCGCCAGCCCATCGAGCCGGAGACGTCGACAGCCAGAAGATGACGCTTGCCGGTCTTGGGGACCGCGTCGAAGCTGAGCGAAAACGCCTTGTCGAGGGCCTTGACGACCTCGCGCACCGGGGTCCAGGACAGGCTGCCCTTCACACCGCGGCCGCGCCGGTAGGTGTTCAGAGCCACGAGGACCTGGAGGGGGTGGATGCGCGCGCGCCGCAGCTGCTCGGCGTCGGTGAGCTTCCGGTAGACGTGTCGCGTCGCGGTCGAGCCGGACGAGAGCAGGCCGAGGGAGGTCATCTTCGCGAGGTTGCGGAGCATCGCCATCATGGGCATGCCGCGGCCGGACCGGAGCATGGCGTCCCAGACGTCGCGGTCGCCGAGGAAGCGCGTGGGCACCTCTTCGCGGACCAGACCATGGTCGGTGATGAGTCGAATCACGGTCGCAGCGTTCTCAGCGTGCGCAGCTTCGCCGACGAGGCCGAGTCGAGCGGGCGCGCCGGCCGACAGCTCACCCTTGGTGACCCAGCGATACAGCGCATCGTGGGCCTCGGAGGGCGGCGCGGGGTGGGCCTTGCGGAGCACGTCTCGGTGCGACCAGCCATCGCGCTGACGGTACTTGCTCACCTGGTAGGCGAGCTTGTCGACGTCGTTGCGCTGATACCAACGCGAGAAGGCACGGCGGGTCACGCGGCCCCAGCCACCCATCGCGTCGACCGCGGTGGCGAGCTGGAACAGGTGGGTGCCGGTGCGGCAGACGCGGACAACGGCGTCAGCAGCGGCCTTTCGGGTGGACAGGTCGCCGGCCTTGAGGCACATGGCGAGGGCGAGGATGGCAGAGTCGTTGCGGGGAGCGCGACCGTTGGACGACACATCCACGATGACCTGCACGGTGCGCAGACCGTCGGCCTCGATGCACTGCATCACGGCCTCGGCGTTCTCGAGGGTGAGCTTGCGGGCGCTGGCGTAGTAGGAACCGGAGCTCGAACCCAACACAAGGAAGCGCACGAGCTGGGCCCACCGGTCGACCTTCCAGACGTATCCGCCGGCCGAGTTGCGGACCTGGGGGGTCTTCACATCGGCCATGGGGGCGCGCTGGCCGGTCTGGAGGTAGGAGAGCATCTGGGCGAGCATGGTGCACCTCTGTTCCGTCCCCACGTTGTGTGTTGTGTCTGGGGACCGGGCTGGGTTGCGGCCCGTCCGCAGGAATGGCGGTCGGGCGAGGCGTCCCACACCATGTGGGACTGTGTTGGAGCTGGACGGCTGGACCGTCGATAGAGGGGCGGGACGGGCGAAAGAAACGGCCAGGGGGGGATCGTTAACAGCGATAACCCTGGTCCTGCGGCCCATCCCATTTGGTGCTGAGCGAATTCCAACGCAACGTGCGAACACGCGCGTGGGAGGGTTCGGTTGCAATCCGGCGAGACCTTGCGGCCTCCCTCCGGATCCGAAAGAGCGATAATGAACCCTCGGCGGCTCCACACCAAAAGGCGGTGTGCAGTGAGGACGACCCCCGCGCTCGGGGCGGAGAGAGGCGCGGGCAAGTTGTGTCGTACGGGGGAATCGAGTGGAAGTCGGTAACCGTACGACTTCGGCCCACGCGGTTCGGTTGAACCTGAAAAGAGTGGCCTCGGCGAGACTCGAACTCGCAACCTCGGGTGCTTCAGACCAATAACCGTGAACCATCGGCCCACCCGCGATGGGAGGTCGGGGCGGAAAAGGGGCGGCAACGGTGTTTTTACGCGCTCTACCGATTGAGCTACGAGGCCGGGGTGCGCGTGGAGCGCGGGGGTCGTCATTCGTGCTGCAAAGAACCTTGCGGGCGGTGCGCTTGTGGGCGCTGGCCCGTCGGACGCTTGGGTTCATTGCAGGGGGTGTGCCAACTTTCTCAGGCAGACGGGGGTGTGGGGTTGGAGCCGATGAGAATGGCTTGACAATGCATATTTTCGACGTTCCGAATCCCCCGTGGGCTGGATCTGGCTCCCGACGTCCTGCGCGAAGGCGGTGGTGGGGTGTAGATCTAGATATCGCTGGCGATACCATCAGATAGTCCCGCTGGGTCGTCCTCCCGAATACACCCCGCAGGACCTGGAGGACCCCTTGGCCGACGCCCTGCCCGACTTCTTCCACCCGCTTCGGGTGCGCTACGCCGATACCGATGCCCAAGGGCATGTGTACTTCGCGAACTACCTCACGTTCGCCGATGAGGGCCTCTCCGCCTTCATGCGGCACCTCGACTGGGGCTCCGACACGACCGCCGCGCGTGGGGTCGACTTCGTGTTTGCGGATGCCCAGGTGCAGTACCGAAGCCGGGCCTGGTTCGAGGATGTGCTCCACATCCACATCGGTGTGGAGCGCCTGGGCCGCACCTCGCTCACCACCCGCTTCGTCGTCCACCGGCCTTCGGATGACACCGTGCTCGCCGAAGGGCGGCTCGTGCAGGTGTGCCTGGACATGTCGGTGCGTGAGAAGACCCCGCTACCCGACGACCTCCGACAGAGGGTGGGTGCCTGAGTCCTCGGGACCGGGGGAAGCCGGCAGCCAGCGGGCCAGCAGCTCGTGCAGGGCGTCTGCCGGCAAGGGCTTCGGGAGCATGCCGACCATGCCCGAGGCGGCGGCCCGGGCCTTGGCGTCGGCGGTGGTGGAGGCGGTGAAGGCGACGATGGGAGGGGCGTTGTCGCCGATACGGGCCTGGATGATGCTCGCCGCCTGGTAGCCGTCCATGTCGGGCATGTGGCCGTCCATCAGCACCAGGTCGAAGTCTTCGGAGAGGGCGCGGTCGATGGCCTCGGTGCCGGTGCTGGCCGTGGTCACGTCCACCCCGAGCAGCTCCAGGGCGGCCTCGGCCACGATGAGGTTGACGGGCTCATCGTCGACCACGAGCACGCGTCCCTGCACCCGGGTGGGTCGGTCGGCCAGCGTCGGACCGTCGGCGGCCAGCGCCAGCACGGGCTGGGCGGCGGGCAGGCGAATGCGCACCGAGGCGGTGGTCCCCCGACCGACTTCGCTGTGGAGGCTGATCTCACCGTCCATCATCTCCACCAGGCGCCGCACGATGGCGAGACCGAGGCCGGTGCCGCCGTGGCGTCGGGTGGTGGACAAGCTGGCCTGCTCGAATGGCAGGAACAGGCGGGGCAGGATGTCGGCGGGGATGCCCACGCCCGTGTCGGACACGTCGATGCAGACGTCGGCGCCCTCTCGCCGTGCGGACAGCGCCACCTGGCCCTCCCGCGTGAACTTGATGGCGTTGCCCATGAGGTTGAGCACGACCTGCCGGAGGCGGGTGGGGTCTCCCTCCAGCATCCAGCTCGCATGCGGATCGATGTCGACCACGAGCGCCAGGCCCTTGTCGGCTGCCGGGCGTTGCAGCGTGGCGGCGCACTCCTCCAGCAGCTGGACGAAGTCGATGGGCACCGCCTCCAGCGACAGGGCTCCTGCGTCGAGCTTGGACAAGTCGAGCACGTCGTCGACGATGGCCGACAGGTGGGTGCCGCTCGACAGCGCCGACGCCACCCAGCGCCGGGCCTGCTCGTCGATGTCCCGCGTGAGAACCAGCTCGGTGAGGCCCAGCAGGCCATGCAAAGGGGTGCGGATCTCGTGGCTCATCGTGGCCAGAAAGCGCGCCTGTGCCTCGGCGGCCTCGATGGCCCTGGCTTCCGCCTGACGCCGGGTGCGATTCTCCTCTTCCAGCCTGGCATTGAGCAGCTCCAGCCGTTCGCGCGCGCTGCTGGACTGGCCCATGGCCACCGCCACGCAGGCCACCGCCGCGGCCGTGTACATCAAGAAGCTGAAGATCTCGAACCACAGCCTGTACTCCGGCCTGGGAGCCACCCCCAGCTCCGGGGAGAACACCGCAAGCCCGAGGGTGAGGAGCACCGATAGGGCGAACACCGATGCGTGGACGAGCGCGTGCCGGCGTTCAAGCAGAAGCCAGGCCAGCACCGGGTAGACGGTGAGCCAGGCCGCATGGATGGTGGTGGCGCCCCCGACCAGGTTCACCACACAGGTGAGCGACAGGGCCGTGAGGGAGAGAAAGGCCCAGCGGAGCCGGATGGTGGGGCCCCAACGGTGGGCGAGCCACGCGAAGATGCTGTACAGCAGGGCACATACGCCGACACCCGCGGCGAGCAGGTGCTCTCCCATCAGCGCGTAGGCAGCCGTGAAGGACAGCGCCACCACGGGACCGAGGGCCAACGCAGTGCGGCTTGCGGTCTCGGTGTACCTGGGCAGGGGAGCGGGGATTGGGGCGTCCAGTCGGTGCATGTCGCGGGGACATGGCGAACGGGGCCGCCAGTGTGATGCACGCGGTGGAGCGGGGGAAGCCCTATCCCCCCCCTAATGCCACCCGATGACCCAGGCCTGCACCGGGTCAGCTCACTTGCACGTCTTCTTGAGCGGCAGCTCGGCTGTGATGGCGACCTCCGACCACAGCTTGCTCACGCCGTCTGCCCCCTTGTGGAGGTCTTCGCAGACCTTGTTGAGTGCGGTGATGGACTCGCCGGCGCCCCAGGTCTCGACATCGAGGGTGCCCGACAGCGACAAGGGGTTGCCTTCGGAGTGCTTCACGTCGACCACGACGTCGTGCGTGGCGCCGTTCATGGTGATGCTCAGGGTGGCCTTGCCGGCGCTGTTGGCCTTCACCTTGCCCTTGATGGTGGCGGTCTCGGCCATGGTGCCGAAGAAGGACTCCTGGAGCTTCTTGTCGCGGTCGGGGTTCTTCGAGTTGACCGAGGCGGTGTCGATCTCGAAGGTCAGACCGTCGAGGGCCTTCCAGGGGGCGTCCATGTCCTTGGCGCCCGTGACGGTGACCTTGTCGAAACCGCCGCCTACACCGGTCTTCTCGGTGAACTTGAAGGCGGTCCATCCGACGGTGGCACCCTCGCCATTGGCCGACCAGGAACAGACCGGGGCCTTCTTCTCGGCGGGGGCTTCGGCCTTCTTCTCCACCTTCTTCTCGGCGGGAGGGGGGGTGTCACCGCAGGCGACGAGGGTGGACAACAGGGCGACAGAGGCGAACAAGCGCATGGGGGACTCGGGAGCTGGGGGATGGACGGCGCACTATCGTGGCGATGGGCCGTGTCAGGGAGAGGTTGAGCCCACCGCGGACCTGATCATGGCCTCGGACAGCCCGAAGTCGGCGCTGTCGTAGACGTGCCGCGGACCCTTCCGCTCCGTGGGCGTGTGGGCCAGCGCCCGCCGGAAGTCCGCGGGGAGGGGCAGGCCGGCTCGGGCGTGGATGCGGGCCACGACTCCGGCGGGATTGCCGACCAGATCGTCGTAGTCGACGTCGATGAGCCGCTGTTCGGTGAGGCGGGCCCGGCCATCGCGGCTGCCGGCGAGCAGCTGCACCGCGTCGTCGAGGCAGGCCTGGCCGAGCGCGTGCAGGTCGAGGTGGTCGGTGAACTGGCCGTGGAAGGAGGCGACGAGGCTCGCCCGGCTCGGAACGGTCACTGCCGGGTCGCGGTGGGTGTGGACGAAGATGGCCTCAGGCAGGGCATCTGCGATGGCGGACAGGTGCTCGGCATGCCCGGGTGCCTTGAGGACGAGGCGATGGCCGGGGGTCGCGTGGGCGAGGCGGAGCAGGTGGGAGCGGTAGCTGCGGTAGGCGGACTGTACGGGAGCCCGGTGGCGCCACTTCCGGTAGCGTTCCACGGGGAACATCAGCGGGAAGGACGGAGTGACCATGGCGTCGTCGAGGAGGAAGAAGCACTCCTCGGGGGCATCCACGTCGGTGGCGTGCTTGGCCTGCACCTCGGGAGCGAGGCGCGCGAAGGTGGACAGGGACCGCCGGGCACGGGCGCGCCGTCGGTCGGGGCCGCGGGTGGGGGGGACAGGGTGTTGGACCTCCCACAGCTTGAGCGCGCGGGCATCGGGGGCCTGGGCGAGCAGGCGGTGCAGAAAGGTGGTGCCGGAGCGCGGAAGTCCGACCACCACGAGCACGGGACCCGGCAGCTCCCCCGAGATGGGGCCGGCCGCGATGCGCTGCAGGCGGGTGCTCAGGGCCCGGAGCAGGTGGAGATGGAGCGCCAGGCGGCCCAGGCCGTTGAGCGTGGGTGGGTCGTCGACGGCGGCGCAGAGCGTGTCGAGCCCCTCGTCGAAGATGGCTTCGTCGTCGGCATTCCAGCGGGACAAGCCGGTGGCCTTCTCGGCCTGCCTCTTGAGCGCGTCGGGCTGCAGAGGCGGCGCCACCCCGAGCTTGCGGGCGGCTCGACTGGCACGGTTGAGGAGGCGGACCCCCAGCGGACGACGCGGTGTCATGGGCAGCGGATTAGCGTGCTGACGCCCCCCGTGCTGTCACCTGCGAGGTCAAGCCATGGTCACCTGCACAAGGCGCCTGGAATGGGACGCCATGCACCGCATCCCGCTGCATGAGAGCAAGTGCCGCGCCTTCCACGGCCACCGCTACGCCGCGGAGATCACCTGTGCGATTCCGGAGCTCGACGAGCTCGGCCGGGTGGTCGACTTCGGTGTGGTGAAGGAGCGGGTGGGCGGTTGGATCGACGACAACTGGGACCACACCGCCATTCTCATGAAGGGCGACCCCGCCGCCGCCCCCATCGCCGAGGCCAATGCCCGCTTCGGCCGTCCGGTCTACTGGACCGACCGTCCTCCCACCGCCGAGGTCATTGTGGCCGAGCTGGCGGGCCATGCCCAGCGACTGCTCGCCGACACTGGCGTCACGGTGGTGCGCATCCGCCTCTGGGAGACGCCGAACGGCTCGGCGGAGTGGACGGCAGACGCCCCATGATGCGCTGGCTGCCGCTGTTCCTGATGATCGGCTGCGCACATCGGACACACCGGGAGGCGGGCAAGGCCTCCTGGTATGGCCCCGGCTTTCGCGGCAAGCCCACGGCCTCGGGCGAGCGCTTCGTCCCCCGCAAGAAGACCGCTGCCCACCGCACTCTGCCCTTTGGCTCGGTGGTGAGGGTCACGCGCACCGACACCGGCCAGAGTGTGCGTGTGGTGGTCAATGACCGGGGTCCCTACGTGGCGGGGCGTGTGGTCGACCTGTCCAAGGGCGCGGCACGTCGCATCGACATGCTCGACGATGGGGTGGTGCCGGTGGAGCTCAAGGTGGTGGGTTGCCGGCCTCGCCGAGGGCCTTGCGGGCGTTGATGCGGACAGATTCTGTCCGACATGACGCGGGCAAGCGGGTGAAGGGCGCCCATGCGCATCCTCCAACTCGGTGACACCCACCTCGGCCTGGCTTGTCGCACCTGGGGTGGTCCCCCGGGGTGGCAGAGGTCCCACGACTTTCTGCGTGCCGTCGAGGTTCTGCTCCAGCCGGCTCTGGCGGGCGAGGTCGACCTGGTGGTGCATACCGGTGATGTGTTCGACCGGTCCAGTCCCCCCAGAGCAGCGGTCGAGGCAGCGGTGGCCCTCTTCGAGCGGGTGGCAGACTGTTGTCCCATGGTCGTCGTGCGCGGAAACCACGACCGCAAGGGCCTGGGCAAGAGCCTCGGTCGCTCGCGGGGAAACCTCCACATTGTCGATGAGCACACTGTTCTCGATGTCGCTGGCCTGCGGATGGCTCTGGTGCCCCATCGGCGACAGGCGGCCGACTGGGCCGACGATGCAGCGGCGGTGTCTGCGGGTGGGGTCGACCTGTTGGTCTGCCATCAAGGGGTGGATGGGGTGCGGGTGCCCGGCTTCACCTTCCGGGTGGGCCGTCCTGCCGAGACCCTTGGCGTGGAGCACATTCCCGCCGGTGTGCGTCACATCCTGAGCGGCCACATCCATCCGCGGCAGGTGGTCCGCCTGGGGGACACGGAGGTGGTCTACGGCGGCTCCACCGAGCGCACGGCCGCATCAGAGGCGGAGCAGGCGAAGGGCGCGGTGGTGTGGGAGTGGGGGACTGCCCCCCGCTTTGCCTTCGTCGACGGACCCTCGCGTCGGCTCGTGCGCGTGAAGGGAGCCGACGACCTGGACCGCGTCCAGCCCGGCGACTTCGTGTCGATGGCGCCCCGTCTGCTGCGGTCACTGGGCCCCGCGGTCGGCGTGCGGGGCGGCATCTTGCGCCTGCCGCGGGCGCGTCCTGCTCCGAGCCGACAGCAGCTCCGCCTCTTCGGGTGATAGTGCGCGTCGTCCTCCGCCCCGAGCCTGCCGATGTCCGAAGCCGCCGCCCCTGCCGTCCCCCAGAAGGGTCCTCGCCTTCCACATGTGATGGCCCTGCTCACCATCGTGGTGGGCGTGATGAGCCTGCTGTCGTGGGTCGTCCCCTCCGGTTCCTTCCAGCGGGAGACCGTGAAGGTGGGCGCCATGACCAAGCAGCTCGTGGTCCCCGGCTCCTACGCGGCCCTCGACAAGGTGTTCACGCTCCGGGGCCTGCTGCTGCCGCCTGGGGATCTGGCCGACGGACAGGCCGCTCCGGTGAGCCTGCTCGGCTTTCTGTCCGCCATCCCCCGCGGACTCGAACAGAGCGCCGACATCATCTTCTTCATCTTCATGATGGGCGGCGTGTTCGGCATCTTGCAGGCCACGGGCGCCATCACGGCGGCCCTCGGGCGCCTCACCGAGATCTTCGCCGACCGGGTGGGTGTGCTCGTGGTGCTGCTCGGCGTGCTGATGGGCGTGGGCGGCTCCACGCTGGGCATGGGCGAGGAGTTCATCCCCCTGGTACCCCTGTTCCTGTTGCTGTCGAAGAACCTCGGCTACGATCGCTTGTTTGGTCTGTCCATCGTGGTTCTCACGCCCGGCATCGGGTTTGCGGCGGCCACCACCAACCCGTTCACGGTCAACATCGCCCAGCGCATCGCCGAGCTGCCCCTCAACAGCGGCTGGCAGCTCCGGGTGGTCTTCTTCGCCGTGTGCATGACCATTACGCTCATCCACATCCTCCGCTACGGCGCCAAGGTGAAGCGCGACCCCAAGGCCAGCCTGGTACACGGACTGCCCGAGCCCGAGGCCGCCGACTTCGGGGAGGTGCCTGCGCTGAATGGCCGTCACATCAGCATTCTCGCGATGTGCGGCCTGGTGTTCGCGGGCATCATGGTGGCGGTGCAGACCGAGGGCTGGTGGCTCGCCGAGATGGGCGGTGGCTTCTTCTTGATGGGACTGCTGGCCGCGGTGTTGGGTGGACTGTCGTTGTCGCGGTCCACCGACGCCTTTCTGCACGGCATGAAGGACATGGTGGTGGCAGCCCTCGTAGTCGGCTTCGCCCGCGGCATCGTGGTGGTGATGACCGACGCCCAGATCCTCGACACCCTGGTCTATGCCGCGGCCTCCCTGCTCGACGGCACCTCGCGACACATCGCGGTGCAGGGCATGCTGTTCTTCCAGACCATCCTCAACCTGTTCGTGCCCTCGGGCTCGGGCCAGGCAGCGGTCACCATGCCTCTGATGGCACCCCTGTCCGACCTTCTCGGCATCACCCGGCAGACCGCCGTGCTCGCATACCAGTGCGGCGACGGCTTCTCCAACATGGTCATCCCCACCTCGGGCACGCTGATGGCGATGCTGCTGATGGCTGGTGTCCCCTACGAGCGGTGGCTCCGCTTCGCGCTGCCCCTGGTCGGGATGCTGCTGACCACCTCGGCGGTGTTCCTCGCGATCGCCGTGGCGATTGGGTACCAGTAGGGTCGCTCAGCCCACTGGCGCGACTTCTGAGCCGTTGCCCGTCCACAGGCGTCCGCGCAGCATCCATCCGTACATCCGAAAGTCGCCGGCCAGCGACCACAATGGGTAGACGAAGGTGGCTGGGCGGTTCTTCTCGATGACGAAGTGGCCGAACCAGGCGCCGGCATAGGCGAACACCACGCCGGCGAGCACGCCCGGGTTGGCGACCGCGCAGGCCACGATGACCCCCAGCAGGATGGGGGCGGCCGAGCGCTTCGACTCCAGGGCCATGCCGGCTGCGATGGCCCCCGCACTCAACGCAAGAGCCACACCCAGACGCACCGGCGTGGCGGCGATGCAGGCCAGGAGGATGGTGAGAAAGCCCGTGGTGCCGACGAAGTGCAACCACCGACACCGGGCGTCGCGGTGCTCGGAGATGTAGTAGGGCCAGAAGTCGTCGAAGGACTGGATGCGGGTGTCGGCCATGTGGGGCTCCTTGGCGGGGGCCTCCTATCGCCGATTCTGCACCGTGCTCACCATCGCCTTGACGCTCTCCAGCTGCGCGGTCGCGGCGCTGGGACCGTAGCCACCCGCCAGGAGGTGGAGCAGCGGAATGCCGTTGGACAGGGCGGTCTCGGCCACCAGCAGATCGCGGGCGACGAGGCCGTCGGGGGTCATGGACAGACCGGCGAGGGGGTCGTCGGACAGCACATCGGCGCCGGCCACATGGATGAGCAGCACGGGCTGGAGCTCGTCGACCAGGGGCTGCAGCTGGCGGGACAGGGCCGCGTTGAAGGTGTCGTCGTCGGTGCCAGCGCGCAGGGGAAGGTCGAGGTCGCCGCGCAGCTTGGGGGACGGGAAGATGCCGCCCTGGTGCATGGAGAAGCTGAAGACGGTGGGGTCGTCGGCGAAGAAGGCGTGGGAGCCGTCGCCTTGGTGGGCATCGGTGTCGACGATGAGCACCGGGCCGGCCAGGCCTTCCGCCCGCAAGGTGGAGATGGCCAGGGCCACGTCGCTGTAGATGCAGAAGCCATGGCCGAGGCCGGGGCGGGCGTGGTGGTAGCCGCCGCCGAGGTTGATGCCCACGCCGTGGTCGCGGGCTGCGCGGGCGGCGAGCAGGGTGCCACCGACCGCAGCCTGGAAGGGGTCGAGCACGCGGCGCTCGATGGCGCGGGTGGTGAACAGGTCGGGAAGGTTGAGCTCGAGGGCCTTTCCGAGGGAGTCGGCGTGGTGTAGGGAGGCCAGGTAGGCGGGGTCGTGTACGGCCGACAGGGCGTCGTCCCCCACGGGAGCGGCGACTGCGAAGTCCCCGTGGTCGAGCAGGCCGGCATCGACGAGGCCGTCGGCGATGCGGTCGTACTTGGCGATGTCGAAGGGGTGCAGGCGCTCGAGTCCGAAGAAGCTCACGCGGTAGCCCGGTGAGTAGGCGATGAGCACGCCCCCATCGAGCACCTGGCCGGGCTGCGGGTCCGGGCGGGGAGGCGGACGGAAGAACCACGCCAGAGGTGCGGTGAGGGCCACGGTGGCGGCCACGGCGGTGAGTGCGGACATGCGGCGGTCCCTGCGCTTTTGCTGGTTCCATGAGGCCACGATGGGATCCGGTGTCGTCATGCAGGCCCCGACATCTCGCGACCCGCGGGGTTCCGGGGGGAGCATGGCCGCGCTCGACCATGCCTGGGACTGAAGCTTCTTCTGGCCGCCGGCATCGGGCCAGTATGTCTCGCAATGTCATCGTGGTTTTCTGTGGTGCCGGGCTGGCGTGTGGTCCGGGCGACTGTCCCAAGGGCTCCGAACGCTGGGCAGACGGACTGTGTCACCTGCTCGAAGACGATGTGGAGCAGGTCGTTGTGGAGGACAGCGCCGTCCCTGCGGACACCGCACCGCCCGACGACACCAGCGCGCCTGACACCGGGGAGCCCGGCTGCGACGCCCTGCCCGACGGCATCGCCCGCGGATTGCCAGTGGTTCGGGAGACCTCCATCGAGACCGATGTGTTCATGGAGTACCTCGACGTCGCTCTGCTGGGCGATGGACGGGCGCTGCTCGGGGCCAACAACGGCTGGTCGGTGGTCGATGTGGCGTCGATGGCCTTCACCCATGTCGAGTCGGTGGGGCACCAGTCGGTGTGGCGGGTCGCGGCAGACCCCGCCTCCGGCCTCGCCTACTTCGGTACCCAGATCAACCATGTGGCCGTGGTCGACATCACCTCCGATCCGCCCACCACCGGACGCCGCATCGAGCCGTGGAGCGGCTGGCACGCCGATCTGTCCGCCGAAGGGGGTCGCCTGCTCGTCGCAGCCCTCGACGACGGCGCCTGGCTCATCGAAGGGGCCACCCAGGAGACTCTGGGGCGCATTCCCTCCCACGCCACCGCGGTGCAGCTCGACGGCGACCGTGCGTGGGTGGCGGGCACCGAGAGCGTGGGCCTGTGGGACCTTTCCGACACCCGCTCGCCCACCCTCCTGGCCGAGGCTCCCCTGCCGGTTCCCGCCATCGACGCCGCCGGCAATGGCGAGCGCGTGGTGTTGGCCCTGGGTGCCGAGGGGGTGGTGGGCGTCACCTTCGATGGCACCGGCCTCACCGTCCACCCGAGCTTCGACACCGATGGCGCGGCCTACGGCGTGGCGGCGGATGGGGAGCAGGTGTGGGCGGCGAGCTGGCGGGCGGTGTCGCTGGGCCGGTGGACCGACGCGGGCCCCGAGTGGCTGGGAGAGGCGGCGTCTCCGATGTTCGCGATGGGCGTCGACGCGCGGGATGGCACCGCGGTCGCCGCCGACTGGCAGCTGGTGTCCCGGTACACGGGCGATGCGAGCCTCGGTGGGCCCGAGCTGAGGATGGTCGACCGCATCGATGTGTCCGGCGAGGGTCCCCACACCCTGTCCGTGCGCGTCGAGAATGCGGGAGTGGGCGAGCTTTCCCTGGCCTGGTCCGGCGACGGTGCGCCCGACGACCTGAGCCTGTGTCCCGGCGAGTCCCGCAGCCTGTCGGTGGAGGTGTCCGCGGTGCCCCTGGCCCTGCCCTACGAGACGAATGACCTCGACGAGAGCAGTGGGCTGCTCAGCATTCAGCAGGCTTCGGGCCAGCTGGGTGCGGTTCACACCGACTTCACCTTGGAGGCCATCCAGGCGGGCAGCACCACGTCGAGCCCGTGGAGCCTGTCCGAGCACGCCGGCGAGCTGGTCTACATCGCCTGGTTCGCGCCAACGTGACAGCTCTGCAGTCTGGAGGTTCCAGACATCCAGCCCGCCATCCACGCCGCCCTGTCCGACCACCCCCAGTACGACCGCCTGGAAGTGGTGCTCGCGTCGCCGGACCCCCAGGGCATGGTGCGAGAGTTCATCGAAGCCCACGACGTCGCCCTGCCCGCGCTCCTCGACAACGAGTACATCTACGGCACCTACGACCGCGATGCCATCGGCGACACCTACGCCCCCTTTCCGCTGCACGTTGTGCTCGACGGCGACCGGGTCATTCGCCACCTGTCCGTGGAGTCCGATCCCGACGCCATCGTGGCGGTGTTGGAGGCCATGCTCGACGAGCTGTGAGCAGCCGGATGCGACACTGTGTCCATGCCTCCCAGCGTTCAGCTCCGCGGTCCCCGTGGACGGCTCCACCGCCTGCATCCTGGCGACATGGTCGGCCGTCTCACCGCTGCGGCCATGCACATCGACGACGCCCGGGTCTCCGAGGCCCACGCCATGGTCTCCTTGCGCGACGGAGCGCTGCGCCTGCTGAGCCTGAGGGGGGCCTTCTCGGTGCGGGGCAAGGTGGTGCGCGACGCCGAGCTGAGCACCGGCATGCAGGTGGTGCTCGCGCGGGGGGTGGTGCTGGAAGTGCTGGAGGTGGTGCTACCCGAGGCTGTGCTCGCCATCGAGGGTCCGCGCCTGCCGCGCACCATGTTGCCCTCGGTCTGCGGCCTGTGTGCCTCGCCCCAGCCGCGGCTCGTGCTGGGCAGCCGCGGGGAGGCCGACGCGTGGATCTGGTCGGTGGGCACCGGCTGGCGGCTGCAGCTCAGCGGCCACGGCACCACGCGAGAGCTTCGGGAAGGCGACCACTTCACGGTGGCCGGCGAGGACTTCTCAGTGGTCGCCATGCCCTTGCGCTCGGCTGGGCCCGCCGCGACCGACATGGCCCGCTCGGTCACCGCACCCCTGCACCTCGTGGCGGCCTGGGACAGCTTCCACATCCACCGCGACAACACCCCGGTCATCGCCCTTCAGGGAGTGCTCGCCCGAATCGCGAGCGAGCTGGCCTCGGTGGGGGCCCCGCTGGAGTGGCGGGTGCTGGCCCGCCAGGTGTGGCCGAAGGAGGACGACGACCTGGTGCTGCGGCATCGGCTCGACGCCAACCTGAGCCGGCTGCGCAAGAAGCTGAGGGAAGCGGGCGTGCGTCCCGACCTGGTGCGCACGGATGGCGGCGGGCTGGTGGAGCTGGTGCGCTATCCCCAGGACACCCTCGAGGACCGGGTTTGAGCGGTCCTCCCAGCCAGGATGCCCCGCTGAGTGGGGGGTCCTTCGGTGGTGTGGACGACCTGGCTCCCTCGGCCGAGCCTGCCGCTGCCCTCGATGCTCCCCTTCACGCGCGCCTGGAGCCCGGCGGCGTGCTTGGGCGCGGGGGAATGGGCGAAGTCCGCTCCGCCTGGGACCCCACCCTGTGCCGCCGGGTCGCCCTCAAGACCATGGCCGCTGGCGCCTCCGAGGCCCGCTTCCTCACCGAGGCCGCCCTCACCTCCCGCCTCGCCCACCCCGCCATCGTGCCTGTCTACGGCGTGGGCCGGCACCCCGATGGCCGGCCGTTCTACACCATGCGGCTGGTGGAGGGCCGCAGCCTGCGACAGCACCTGTCCGAAGGCGGGCAGGGCGACGTGGGTGCCTTGCTGAGACGCATTCTCGTGGTGGTGGAGGCGGTGGCTCTGGCCCACAGCCAGGGCATCGTCCACCGAGACATCAAGCCGGACAACCTGTTGCTCGGCCAGTTCGGCGAGACCTGGCTGGTGGACTGGGGCCTCGCCGCGGAGGTGGGTGCGCCGGGTGCGCCGGGCATCGGCACGCGGGGCTATCTGTCGCCCGAGCAGGCGGAGGGCGCCCCGGCAGACCCCTCGGCGGACGTGTGGTCGCTCGGGGTGGTGCTGCGGGAAGTGACGTCTGGCACGTCGTCTTCGTGGTCCGACCCGCGGGCCCTCGATGCCATCCTCTCCCGATGCACCGCCGCCCGGCCTTCCGACCGCTATCCCCACGCTGGCGCCCTCTCCACCGACCTGAGGGCCTGGCTCGACGGTCGGCTGGTGACGGCCCACCGCTACACCGCCCCCGAGGTCGTGGCCTGGGCACTTCGCCGCTACTGGCCGGTGCTGTTGGTGAGCGTCGCCGTTGGCGCGGTGCTCGCGGTGGTGGCGATGACCGGGGCCCTGCGGGTGTCGGCCGAACGGGATCGGGCCGTGGCCGCCGAGGAGCTCGCGGTGGGCGAACGACAGGCTGCCGTGGAGCACCTTGCGCGCTCCCTGGTCGACCGTGCCCGCGATGCCGAGCGCGAGGACCGCCGTGCGGAGGCCAGCCAGCTCGCCCTCGCGTCGCTTCGGCTGGCGCCTTCCGCGGATGCCCGCGGGGTGTTGGCGGGGGTGATGGGCCGGGTCGCCCGTCGTCTGTCTCGGGTGGACCTCACCTGCGAGCGGCCGGCCTTGTCTGCGGATGGTGCGCTGCTGGCGTGTGCCGACCGGACCGGGCTGCGGGTGCTCGCGGCGGATGGCACGGAGCTGACGCGCTGGTCGGGCCAGAGCTGGAGCCACGGCTTCTCCGACCGCCGCACCCTGCTGTTCCTCGGCCGGAACAACCTGCTGTGGCGGTGGCGTCCCATGGACGGGGACGGGGGACAGGCTGCGGTGCCCGAGCAGGTCTCGGCGTCGATCTTGCCCCGTCACCGGAGGTTGGTCTTCGGGAACGCCGACCAGGTGACCATCGTGGGCAATGGCGAGCGGTATGACCTGTCCCTGTCCGGGGGGGAGCCTGTGGCGCGGGGCTGTCGGGATGGGGGCCCTTGGCTGGTGGCGGTGGACGGGGAGGGACACGACGCCCTGGCCTGCTCGCGCGGAGGCGTGGAGATCTCGACGCCCGATGGGCCGCAGTTCTGGGATGTGTCGGGGGACCGGGTGACCGCCCTGGCGTGGTCCCACGGACGCCTGGTCGCGGGCACCGTAGACGGTGACCTGCGGGTGTGGACCCCCACGGGCGAGCGTGCGATGCCGCGCCGACGGGGGATGCGCCCACCGCGATGGTGGCGTCACCAAGCGGGGCCCTGCTCGCCTCGCTGACCGCCCGGAGCGGCCTGGAGGTCTGGCGCATCGACGACGGCACCCTGCTCGCCCGCCTGCCCTCCACCGCTGCCAGCCTCGCCTGGCTCGATGAGCACACGCTGCGGGCGGCGGGCTCGGATGCGCTGGAGGACTGGTGGATCCCGGCTGGACGCCCCGCTGAGATGACCGTGGACTCGGGGATCTCGGGCCTGGACCTGTCGGCGACCGCCCCCTTGGCGGCCACCGCTCACGGCGATGGAGGGGTGCGCGTGTGGGACCTGTCCACCGGTCGTCTCCAGGCCTCTGCCGAGCTCGGTCCTTCCGTGGCCAAGGACCTCGCCTTTTCACTGGATGGACGCCAGCTCGTGGTCGGCTCATCGGGGGAGCACGGCCCGTTCGTGCTCGATCCCGGCTCCGCAGAGCAGCTCCAGCGGCTCGATGTCGGCACCCAGCGTCGGGTGGAGGTGCTCGCGTCGGGGCGCATGGTGCTGTTGGGCTACGGGCGTCCGTGGGTGGTGGTGGACCCTTCGCAGCAGCCCGCCCTACATACCCACTACGACCTCGCCGAAGCCGCTGTGGAGAGCCAGGTGGCCGCCGACCGCACGGTCGCCCTGGTGTTGGACCGCTCGGGACTGCTGTGGACGCTGCGAGACGACGGGCGGCCCCCCGCTTCCGTGCCGGTCGGCATCGACGCCGAGAGCGCCGTGATGGTGGGTGATCGCATCTGCTGGTCGACCCTGCTCGACCTCATGTGTGACCCCCGACGGCCCCACCGCCTGACCCGCTGGTCGAAGCGTGTGTTGGACCTGGCGGCCTCCCCGGATGGTGCGCTGGTGGCGGTCTCCTTCATCGACGGAAGTGTCGAGGTGTTGGACCTCGACGGCGCCCTGGTCGCCCGGCTGGAGGGCCACGACGCCCGGGTGGCGCAAGTCCTCTTCAGCCCGGATGGCAGCCAGCTCGTGACCGCGGGCTGGGACGGTCGGCTGCGGGTGTGGCGGGTGGACGCCATGGTGGACCCGGTGGGGGTTGTGGCCGAGAACATTGAATGGGACAGTGTTCTCGCAGGTCTTTGAGACCCGTTTGAGATCCGCATGGGGCCCGGGCTCCCTACGGTGGAGGTGTGTCTGCCACCCGTGCTCCGAGGTCCTCCATGCGCGCCCCCCTGCTCTCGTCCGTGTTGTCCGTTCTCGTCCTGTCCACCTCTGTGGCCTGCTCAGGGGACAAGTCGGGGGGTGCCGGCGACAGCGTGGGTGACACCGGCGACGATGGCGGTGGGGACGACGGCGGAGACGATGGCGGGGGAGCGGACGGTGGGGGCGACGACGGTGGGTGTCCCGAGGTGCCCTTCTACCTGGATGCCGACGGCGATGGCTTTGGCGATGCGGACCAGATGGTGGAGGCCTGCGAGGCCCCAGACGGTCACGTCGACGATGCCACCGACTGCGACGACACCCGCGCTGACGTCCACCCGGGGGCGACCGACACCTGCGAGGACCTCGACTGCAGCGGCACCCTCGACTCGGGTGCCCAGCTCGTCCCCAGCGCGCATCCCACCTTGAAGGAGGCCGTCGATGCCATCGCCGACGTGGGCCTGGTGTGCGTGGAGGCCGGCACCTACGCGGACAACCTCATCATCGAAGGCAAGCAGGTGAGCATCGTGGGGGCCGGTGTGGGGGAGACCGTGCTGGAGACCGGCGCGGTGGGCAACCTGCTCGACCTGTCTGCCGGCGCAGCGGTCACCGTGTCCCACGCCACTCTGCGGTCGCAGGAGCGCCTGGCGATGGTGGGGCAGGCGGATGTGGTGCTGCAGGACGTCGCCATCGACGCCCTGGACTGTCCCAACCCTTCGGGCTGCGTGGGCATGGTCGCACAGGTGACCGACGGCACCGTCACCATCGAGCGGGCGGTCATCTCGGGCCTGGAGCTGCAGGCCAGCAACGACGTCCACGGCGGCCTCATCTACGCATTCGGCTCGGCGGTGCGTCCCGAGGTCGTGATGCGCGACGTGGTGGTGGAGGACAACGTCTTCCGCTCGAGCGTGACCGCCAAGATGTTCGACATCCGCCAGGGGGCGCTCGAGCTGGAGCGGGTGCGCCTCGAGAACAACGAGGTGGACGGTGCTGGCGGCGCGGCCATCTTCGACACGCGCTTCGAGTCCATCTTCACGGCCACCGACGTGGACATCATCGACAATGTAGTGCTGGCCGAAGATGTGGGCGCCCAGTGGCTCTACGCGGAGGGTCCCGTCACCGCCACCCGGCTGCGGGTGCTCGACAACAGCGTGGACTCCTCCGACGGCTACGTGGCTGGCTTCTACGTCGACCACGGCGACATGAGCCTCCACAACGCCATCCTCGCCAACAACATCTTCCGTACCTACGGCTCCGGCGGCTACACCTACGGCCTGTTCATGTATGGCGGCGGGGCCCTGTCCATCGACCACGCCGACATCGTGGCAAACACCCTCGACAGCTTCGTGTACTCGGGTGGCTTCGCCTACCTCAACGACTGGGAGGGAGCGGTCGACTTCTCCATGACCCACACCAACGTGCAGGAGCTCGCGCTCGGCAATGGCACGAGCGGAGAGGCCGAGGCCTTCGCCGTCATCTGGGACGGGACGGTGGACATGGAGTGGAACAACATCTGGGGGGTGAACTACACCGACATGTGGTGGGACGGGCACAGCTTCGATGTGGCCGATGGACTCAGCCTCGACGCGCTCTACGTCGACCGCAGCGCGCCCGATGCCGCCGACTGGGACCTCCGCCTGCAGGAGGCCTCTCCAAGCCGGGATGCCGGCGATGCCGAGGCCCAGGACCACGACGGCACGCGCGCCGACATCGGTGCCTACGGCGGAGCGATGGCATGGACCGAGTGAGTGGCTGCCTCAAGTCGACCGGGAACGACTGCGGGGTCGGCCTTCAGCTTCGTGCTCTGAGCGCCCGCTCGCCGAAGGACTCCAGGGCGTCGCAGGTGGCCGCATTGGGGTCGTCTGGGAAGCGGGCGGCCAACGCGGCACTGCGGCTGCGGACGTCCGCCTGATCGACGGCGTCGAGGGCCTCCACGAGCCTGTCCACAGTGACCCGGTTGAAGACGACCTCTCGGGCCACCCCGAGCTGTTCGAGGCGGTGGGAGTTGTCGAACTGGTCGACGCCCCAGGGCACCACGACGAGGGGCAGGCCCGCCCGCAGGCCTTGCGCGGCCGTGCCGATGCCACCGTGGAAGACGAGGCAGCAGCAGCGGGGCAACAAGGTGCCGAGATCGGTGAAGGTGACGTGGTGCACGGTGTCGGGGAGGTTGGGTGGAAGGTCGTCGGCGAAGCGGGTGAGCAGGATGGCCCGGCGGCCGGTTCGGGTGCAGGCCTGCGCGGCGTGGGCGAAGAAGTCGCCGACACCTTGTGCGGGTGAGCCCACGGTGAACAGCACGGGTGGGGGGCCGCTGTCGAGAAAGGCCTCGAGGTCCTCGTCGAGGGTGCCGCCTCGCACCGTGAGGTGGGGAAAGCCGGTGAGCTCGACGGTCTCCGGCCAGTCCGCCTGCGGTCTTCCGAACCAGTCGGGGAACAGCCCGAGCACCTTGTCGGGGGAGTCGGCCCAGCGCATCGCGCCTCGGATGGGGGGGAGGCCGAGCTCGGCGCGGAAGGGGTTGAGGTCGGCGAGAACGGCTTTGTCAACGGCGATGTCGAGCATTGACAGGGCCCCCTTGAGCACGAAGTCGGGGGTCCAGCTCGGCAGTCGGCTGGCGGTCGGACGCACGGGCTCCTGCAGAGACCGAAAGGCCGATGGGGCGAGCTGTCCGCTCACGAAGGGGACGCCCAGGGCATCGTGGGCCAGCCGGGCGGCCACGGTGAACGGAAAGGCGAACACCACGCTCTCGCCGGGACGGTGGACCGCCGAGATGGCCCGGTAGAAGTCGCGGGTGGGCTCCACGATGAGACCGCGCATCAGGCCCTTCATGTTGGAGAACGACATGGTGCGGGACACATCGAAGGTGGCGATGGTGCGGGCCAGAGCCTCGGCGGTGCTGGCGGGCAGGAAGTCCAGGTCGCCGGCCAGCTCGGCGTAGCGGGGATTGCTGACCAGGTGGACGTCGTGTCCGCGGGCCTGGAGCGCGTGGGCGATGGCCACGAAGGGGTGGACGTCTCCGAAGCTGCCGTTGCTGGCCACGATGAAGTGCACGGTGGGCTCCGACGGGCGGGGTGTTTCACGGGGAACATGCCAGATGGCGCACGGGCATGGGGCGCCGAAGCTGCGCACGGGGTGGGCGTCTTCCGTGCAAGGACAGACAATCGGAGACGGTGCGGTGGGCCCAGGTGTGGGAGGCTTGCGCCGACATGTGGCACACCCTCCACCGCATCCTGACCGCCTTGTGGGTGGGTCTGCTGGTCCCCGTGGTGGGGCTTGCGGCCCTGCTTGCCGTGGTGGCGGAGACTGCGGGTGGACGCTTGTGCGGGGTGGGTTTCTTCGTGGGCGGGCTGGCTGCGATGCTGCTCGCTGTGGCGCCTCTGCTGCCGAGTGGGCGGCAGGCGGTGCGTCCGGGCGCGGCGGGTCTTGGGGTGTTCGTGGCGTGTGTGCTGGGGGCGGCCGGGGTGGCGCCGAGCGGTGTGTCTCCGCCGGGCGCGCGCATCACGTCGGTGTGGGCGGGCGATGCGACCTACCCGCGCTGGTCGCTGGCCAACCTGGTGCCGGAGATCGACCAGTTCAAGATGGGCACATGGCTCGTGGCCGTCGACCCCCACATCGACCTCGCCCAGAGTGCTGCCTTGAGGGACATGTTCCTCGCCGTGTACCGCGACATGCGCACCGACCCCGACACGGTGGAGGCGGGCTCGTCGATGCACTTCGCCTACCGCGACCTGTTCACCGGACGGGCGAGCAGCGGGCACCTGTATGTGGTCCGTCCGGCGGTGGAGTCATCGAAACCAGCCTCCACCGCGCTGTTCTTGCATGGCACCCTCGGCAGCTTCAAGGGCTATGCGCACGTCTTGAGGGGACTGGCCGACCGATGTGGGCTCACCATCATCGCGCCCGACTATGGAGCGGGCTTCTGGTTTCGCGAGGGCGGACCCCGGGCCGTGGCTGACGCGGTGGCCTGGGCGGACTCCCAGCCCGCGCTCGATGCGCCGCGCACCCTCATCGGCCTGTCTGGAGGGGGCTTCGGAGTGAGCCGGGCCGCTGTCGACATGCCCCACCAGTGGGACGAGGTGGTCTACCTGTCCGGCATCTTGGAGTCCGACTGGATGGGACCGGTGGCGACTGCGGCCAACCGACCCATCACCGTGGTCTGGGGCGAGCAGGACCGGCGGCTGTCCCACGGCCACACGCTGGCGGGCATCGAGGGGCTGGAGGCGGCGGGGGCCCGGGTCCGCAGGCTGTCCTGGCCCGAGGAGGACCACTTCTTGTTCTTCAGTCAACCCGAGGCTGTTCTCGACGCTCTGGCGGCCAGCCTGTCCACCTGCGGGGCGCCCTGATGGATGCGCGCGCCGGACTGTCCGCCGCGGTCCGATAGGTGGGGGGCCCCTGCCGCGGTCCCTGGAGTGTCCATGAGCTGGCTCGACCTTCCCGATGACGAAGCCACCCCGGAGGTCGCCCGTGCGACCCGCAGCTGGCGGAAGGAGGGCCGGCCCGTGCCTGCGGTCATCGCGCCCATGAAGCTGAGCCCACGGGCCCTGCGGGGCGTGATGCAGATGAACATGGCGGTCACCTTCGGCGGCTCGACGCTGGGACGACGCGAGGAGGAGCTCATCGCGGTGACGGTTTCAGCGGCGAACGAGTGCTTCTACTGACTGGTCGCACACGCGGGGTACCTGCGTGACCACAGCGAAAACATTGATGAGCAGACCGTCTTCGGGCAGGTTCGCGCCATCCGCGAGACCGCGGGAAGCGCCACTCCAACCGCCCGCGCGGTCGCCGGGCTGAGCGAGCGAGAGCGGGCGGTGGTGGACTTCAGCTTCAAGCTGACCCGGAGCCCCGGCAGCGTCACCGCCGCCGACCATGTCCCCTTGCGGGCGGTGGGCCTCGACGACCGCGCCATCCACGATGTGGTGCAGGTGGTGGCCTGCTTCTCCTTCATGAACCGGCTGGCAGACGGGACGGGGGTGACACTGCTGCCTGCACGGCATGCCCTGGCGGTGGATCTGTTCGGGAAGGCGGCGCTGTCCGAGCACCTGGCCTGGGGGGCCTGATGGACCCGCGGTGACGGATCGCTAGTGGGTGCGCGAACACACCCACCGCCAGCGCGCCAGGTCGGCCCGGTCGAGGTGCGCTTGGGGCAGGGCACGGTCCGGGCGCCTGAGGTGGGCCCGCACACCATCTGTGGCCGCGGCCGCGGCCACGGCCAGCTCCAGGTGTCCGCGGCGGGCGTCTTCTCCGTGAACCAGCCGAGACAGCAGGGCCAGCCCCAACCAGCCCCCCTCGGCGGCCTGGCTGTCCACCCCGGCGAGGCGGTCGAGGCCGGTGCGAAGGCGGGGCAGAGCCGGTTGGCCTCGGGCGAGGTCGACGCAGGCGCGGCGCACGTCGGCCACGCCCATCAGCTCGTCGGAGCCGAGCACCTCGCCGTGGCTGCGCGCGGCCTGGAGGTGGGTGTCGGCCGCATCGAGGTCGCCAGACAGCAGCGCGAGGTCTCCGAGCTCCAGGCGTGCCACGGCGGAGACCCGACGGTAGCCGCAGGCCTCGGCCAGGCGGAGGGCGGACAAGAGGTGGACGGTGGCGGCTGCTTCGAGGCCCTGGGCCCGGGCGTTGTGGGCGCGGTTCACCGCGGTGCTCGCCCGCTGGACCACGTCTCCGGCGCGGGCGAACAAGCGGTCTCCTTCGGCGAAGGCGCGCTCGGCCTCGGCGAAGTGGCCGTGCCGCCAGGCGTGGATGCCGCGGTCGCCGTGCGCCACCGCCCGGAGCCGGGGAAGGCCGTGGCGGATGCCGATGGCATGGGCCTGCTCCAGGAGCGCATCGGAGCCCGGTCGGCCCAGCAGGTCGCGCACAAAGGCGAGCCGGACCGCCGCCATGCCCGCTGCCTCGGGGGCGTGCTCGGCGTGCGAGTGGGCGATGGTGAGGTCGTCATCGGCCCCGTCGAGGTCTCCGCTGGCCAGGCGTCGCACCCCACGCAGCTCGTGGGCGACCGCGATGGTGGCGGGGTCCGCTGTGGCCGCCAGCCGGACCGAGGTGTCGGTGAGCGCGGTCCACCGGTCGATGGGCCCGCGCGTGCGCAGGAGGGGTTGCAGGGCGGTGGCTACTGCAACAGCTGCGGCGGCATTCTCGGTGGCGACGGCGTGGGCGAAGGCGGCCTGGAGGTTGTCCCGTTCGCGGACGAGGCGCTCCCAGGCTCGTGCGGAGGACCGCCCGTGGATGGCGGCGGCCCAGGCCGGGGCCTGTTCGGAGAACCAGGCGAGATGGCGGTCGCGGGCGTTGGCGTGGATGTGGTGGCGACGGGCGAAGGCGGCGATGCTGTGGTGGAGGTGGAAGCGGGCGGCGGTGTGCCCGGGGAGCCGGTGGACCAGGCTGGCCCGCGCGAGCACCGGCAAGGTGTCGAGGGCCTCCAGCTCGCCCAGCACCGCCTCGGCTGCGGCGAGGTCGAAGCCGCCGACAAACACCGAGCAACAAGCGAGAACGGCCTGCTCGTGGTCGTCGAGGAGCTCCCACGACCACTGGATGGCGGCCTCCAGGCTCTGTTGGCGGGGGGGCCGGCCGGCGTCGCGGGTGCGGAGCAGGTGGAGTCGCCGGGGCAGGCGCTGCAGCAGATCGGCGAGCGTGCAGATGTCGAGTCGGGCGGCCGCCAGCTCGAGCGCGAGGGGCAGGCCATCGAGCTCGGCCACGATGGCGTCGGCAACGGCCGGGTCGACCTCGGCTGCATCGAGCCCGCCCCGCTCCACGAGCAACGCGCGTCCGGCCTCTGCATCCAGTGGGCCGACCGCGATGTGGTGGACCTGCGGGGTGAATGGAAGGGTGATGCGCGAGGTGAGCAGAATGCGAAGCCGGGGGGCGGCGTCGAGCAGCTCCTGGACGAGGACGGCCGCTGCCTCGGTGATCTGCTCCACATTGTCGAGCACGAGCAGGCCGTCTTGGAGGGCCCTGGCTGCGGCGGCGTGGCCGTGTGGCGCCTCGGCTCCGAGGGCGGCCCGTACCGCGGCCCTGGCCTCGGCACCGTCGGTGCAGGCGGACAGGTCGGCGAAGCGTCCGCCAGAAGGGTGCCGGTCGAGCAGGGCCCGGGACAGGGTGGTCTTGCCGACGCCGCCAGGGCCGTGGAGCACGCGGGCGCCGGGGCTGGACTGCAGGGCGTGCCGAAGCTCGAGGAGCAGGGCGTCTCGGCCGTGCAGGCGGGGGCCGTCGCTGGCTGGAGCGGCGTCGAGCGGCGAATAGCGGTAGCCCTCGCCGGCAATGCCCTGGAGGTGGGTGGGGCTGGCGGGGGTGCGCTCCAGCTTGGCCCGCAGCCTCGACATGGTCTTGTCGACGGCCCGGCTCACCACGCCCGGCGCATAGCCCCACACCTCGGTGAGGAGGGTGGCGCGGTCGACGACCTGTCCGGGTCGGGCGGCCAGCCAGGCGAGCAGGGCCGTCTCTTTGGGAGTGAGGTGGATCGTGTCGCCGGAGTCCTTGCGCAAAATGCCCTCATGCAGGTCGACCTCGCCGATCTGCACGCGGAGCAGGCGTCGGGCGTGGGGCTGGGGCATGGGACCGCCTGGGTGGGGATTGAAGTCTATCCGCCCAGCACCTTCACCACGCTGCGTCCGCCGCCTTGGGGCTCGACGGCCACGCGCACGCCGATGCGCTCGGCGAGTCCGCCGACGTGGGAGATGATGCCGACCTGGCGGCCCTCGGACTGCAGGCTGTCGAGCACGGACAGGGCCTTGTCGAGGGAGCTGGAGTCGAGGGTGCCGAAGCCTTCGTCGATGAACAGGCTCTCCACCCGCACATCGCCTGCCGACAAGCTGGACAGCCCCAGCGCGAGGGCGAGGCTCACGAGGAAGCCCTCCCCCCCACTCAAGCTGCGAATCGTGCGGACCTCATCGCCCAGATCGCTGTCGACGACGAGGATGTCGAGGTCGGTGCCTGCAATGCGGGCAAGCCGGTAGCGGGGGTGCAGGCGCCGGAGGTGGGCGTTGGCCTGACCGAGCAGCAGCTCCAGGGTGAGCGACTGGGCGTACTTGCGAAACTCCTTGCCTGTGGCGGAGCCGATGCAGCGTGCAAGCTGCAGCCAGGGCTCGGCGGCCTGGTCGTGGGCCTCCAGAGCCGCTTGCAGGCGTTGGGCGGCGCCGCGGGAGCGGTCGTCGCGGTCGATGCGTGCCCGGCAGGTGCTCCACTGCTCGTCGGCTGCGGCGCGCTCGGCCTGGGCGGCGGCGAGGCGGGCCTCTGCGGTGGGGGCGTCGGCCTCGGGGCGCTTGGCGAGGTGGACGCGGCACACCTCCTTGCGCTCCTGCTCCCGCACCATGGCCGCCTGGAGTCGCTGGTCGAGTGCGCCCAGAGCGGCGCGCTCGGTGTCGGTCCAGCCCTCGGGCAAGGCGCACAAGGCGGTCAGTGCGCCGTCGTCGAGGCCGTGGCGGACGGTCTCGGCGGAGAGCCGCTGTCGGGCGGAGTCTGCGGCGGCGGCCTGGGTGTGGTGGGCGGCCTGGGCGGCGGTGGCCTGCTCGCGGGCCTGTTGGGCGCGTGCCTCGGCGGCGTGGAGCGAGGCCGCGGCCTGGACCACGGTGCGGTCGGCGGCCTGGGCGTGCTGCTCCAGCCAGGTGGTCTGCTCGGGCGGCGACTGGAGGGGGGCGGCGACCGCTGCGGGTGCGGCATCGGGGGGAAGGGCCGCGCGGGTCTGCCGGGCGTGGGTGCGGGCAACCGGTGCGGCGGCCATCAGCTCCTCGGTCACCCCGACGGCCTCGGACAGGCGCTTGTGCTTGTGGGACACCTCGGCCGCCACCCGTCTCAGTGCAGCGAGCACGGGGGTGGGGGCGTTGAGGTGGTCGCGCCAGCGGAGGATGGCGGAGTCCTTGTCGAGCTCGGCGGCCAGAGGGTCGAGGGTGAGGGCCAGGTCGTTGTCCATCCCGTCGACGCGTTTGTCGATCTCCTCCACGTCGCGGTCGACCGCCACCACAGCCTGCTCCAGCGCGGGCACGTCGCGGGCGGCCGACTCGCTGCGGGCTACGGCCGCGTCACGGGCGGCGAGGGCCTTGCGTTCGGTGGCCTGGAGCTGGTCGTGGATGCCCCTCAGGCGGCGCTCCTCGGCCTGGTCGAAGCGGAGGCGGGTCTCGTCGGCCTCGAGCGTGCGCACGAGGTCGTCGAGGTGGGCGGCGGTGTCGTCGAGGCCAACCTGGTCGGCGAGCTGGCGCACCTTGTCGGCCAGGGGTCCGGGCAAGGCGTCGCAGGCGGCGGTCCACTCCGCGGAGAGCACGGCGAGGCGCTCGTCTGCATCTGCGATCTGGGCCACGGCGAGGCGGGTGGCCTCCAGCGCAGCCTGGTGCCGGGACTCGGCTTCCACCTGCTTGCTGCGGGCCGCATCCAGGGCCGTGCGGTGCTCGGCGACCGTGCGCTCCAGCTCATCGAAGACGGCCATCAGTGGGCTGCCTTCCGCCCAGGGATGGGCCTCGGAGCCGCAGACGGCGCACGGCTCCCCTGGCACCAGCCGCTGGCGCAGGCCATCGGCATCCACGGCGGCGCGGGCTCGCTGGAGGGTGTGTTCGGCGGTCTGGAGGACGCCCTGTGTGGCGGCGACGGCGGCCTTGGCGGCGGCACCATCGGCCTTGGAGCGGTCGGCCTCCACCCTCTTGGTGGCGGCCTGGACCTTGCCCAGCTTGCGCTGTCGGAGAGCGTCTTCGGCCCTCTTGGCCACCGTTCCCAGCGTTGTGTGGGCCTGCCGGCGGGTGGCGAGCTCGGCGGCCCGCTCGGGCGGAAGGCGCGCCTGGACCGCCTGGGCTGCGGCGTGTGCGGCAGCCGTGCGGGCGGAAGCCGCAGCGAGTGCGGTGTCTGCGGCGGTGCGGGCAGTGGTGGCCTCGGTGAGCTGCCGCCGGGCCTTCGCCAGAGCAGCCACGCGCTCGGTGCGCACCACGGTCTGGAGGCGGTGCCGACGGGCGACCAGCTCCACCCGCTTGTCGAAGATGCCGACTCTGTCTTCGTGGCCAACGAGCTGCCGCTGTCTGTCGGGAGCGGCCAGCTCCACCAAAATCTTGTGGTCCTCCAGCCAGTCCTGCAGCCGAGACCGTGCGGTGCGGGCCCGGTCGAGGCGCCCTTCGAGCTGCTCGGCCAGTGCATGCCAGGCCCCGGCGGCCTCCGACTGGGAGGCGCGGAGGCTGCCTCTTGCCGCCTCCAGGTGCGTGTTCGCGGCGGTGGCGGCGGCCTGGGTCTGGGCGGCCTGCGCCTGGGCCTTGGTGGCCCGCGCGCGCGCAGTCCGCTCATCGGCGGCCAGCACCCGCACCGGCCAGGCCTTGTGCCAGGCCTCGAAGCGCGCCTTGCGGGGGCCCGCCTCGGCGACGGCGCGGGCGGCGAGGGTGCGCTCGGTCTCGGCTTGGACGAACAGAGCGGTGAGCCGTTTGTCCTCGGTGTGCCAGGCGACGGCACTCTCGGCCGCCTTCTCCACCAGTCCGGCGCTCTGCCGCCGTGCGGCGCTGGTCTGCAGTGCGGCTTCGGCGGCCTGTCGGGCCTCGGTGCCCAGGACCGCATGCTCGCCGAGCTGGATCTCCAGCTTCTCCCGGCCCTGTTCGAGCGCGCGCTTCTTCTGGAAGGCGGCCCGCGACAGCCGCGTGTAGATCTCCGAGCCGGTCATCTGCTCCAGCAGCACGGCGCGCTCGTGTTCCGATGCCTGCAGGAAGGCCGCAAACTCACCCTGGGCAAGCAGCACCGAACGCCGGAACTGGTCGAAGTCGAGGCCAACCTGCTGGCGAATCGCTGCCTCGACCTCGGCCTTCTTGCCGGCAGCCAGCACGTTGTCGACGGCCTCCCCAAGGCGGCGCAGCGACCAGCTCTGGGGCTGCACATTCCCGGTGGGCGACTTCCTGGCCCGACGGACCTCCCACCGCGCGGTGTAGCCCCGGCCGTCGCGCCCGGTGAAGTCGACCTCGGCCCAGCCCTGGCCGGTCCCCCGCCGGAGGATGTTGCGCTGATCGTTGGCCTTGAGGGCGGTCTCGTCGACCACCCCTTCGATGCGAACGGGGTTGCCTCCCCGGTCGGCCAGGCGCGGTGTCTTGTCATAGAGACACAGGCAGATGGCGTCGAGCAGCGTGCTCTTGCCGGCACCGGTGGGGCCGGTGATGGCGAAGAGTCCCACCTGTCCCAAGATACCCTTGTCAAGGTCGATCTCGAAGACGCCATCGAGGCTGGCGAGGTTCTGTCCGCGGACGGCGAGGATCTTCATGCCGCACCCCCAGAGCCTTGTCCCACCGCGTCCACCAGCTCGTGAAAGCAGGCCAGCACGGCATCTGGAGGTGTTCCCCCGTAGTCTCTCGCCCACTTTCGGTGGAGCACTTCATGGGCGCCCAGCTCGGCGAGCTCCGTGGCCTCGACGCTGGACGCAAGTGCGCTGCCGTCACCGGCTCGCATGGCCACGAGCTTCACCAGGCGTGCGGCCTTGTCTGCCACGATGGCCTCCACCTCGCGCCGCAAGGCCGGACGGGGCCCCTCCACCCGCACCCGAACCTCCAGGTAGGGCCAGGTCTCGGGTGGCGCGTCGTCGCTGCGCTCGGGCAAGGCCGACAACGCCTCCGACACGGTCTGCCAGTCGGCGCCTTCGCGGCCAGGAATGCGCAGGATGTCGATGCTCCGGGGCACGCGCAGCGAGGTGACCGCGGCCGGCCGTCCCGCTTCGATGTCGGCCAGCACCACCTGGTGGGCGTAGGTGTCCTCGTTGAGAGCGAGGGGGATGGGGGAGCCGGCATAGCGCACCGACTCCCGGCCGCCGACGCGCTGGGCACGGTGGAGGTGGCCGAGGGCGACGTAGTCGATGTCATCGGCGAAGATATCGACAGGCAGGGCATGTTGGTTGCCGCCCAGCACCCGTCTCTCCGACATCTCCGACAGGGTGCTGCCCACCATGTAGGCGTGTCCCATCGCCACGAGGGCCTGTCCGTCTTGCTGTCTGGCCCGGGCCAGCGCCAGTGCCTCGGCGTAGACCGCGCGGACGCCAGCGATGAGGGGGTCCTCGGCGTCCCCGCTGTGCACGTCGCGGGCGAGGTCGGCCGTGCGCAGAAAGGGCACCGCCGCGCACCAGGCTGCGGTCTGTCCATTGGCATCGGAAAGGGGCACCACCACGCGGTCTGCGTCGATCCCGCGGTCGGCTTGCCGGGGCAACACGCCCACCACATGGATGCCGAGGGCGCCGAGGACCGGGTTGGCCGCCTCGAGGCGGGCGGGAGAGTCGTGGTTGCCGCCGATGACCACAATGTCGAGCTCTGGACACCGGGCCCGGGCCTGGCGCAGGAAGCCGAACCATGCCCGCATCGCCCGCGACGGAGGGTTGGCGGTGTCGAAGATGTCGCCGGCGATGAGCAGGGCGTCGACCGAGTGGTGGTCGAGCTGGTGGAGCAGCCAGTCGAGAAAGGCGGCGTGCTCTCGGTCTCTGGGCAGGTCGTGGAGGCTGTGGCCGAGGTGCCAGTCGCCGGTGTGCAGGATGCGCAGCAAGCTTCCCCCGAGTGCGGATGCGCGGGCTCCCTACTCCACCCTGTGCGCCGGCGTCGGACACAATCTGTCCGGCTGCTGACTCAGGCCAAGGCCAGTCCCACCAACAGCACCAGCCCGAACACGAGCAGGAACAGTGCCACCCAGGCCACCTTGGAGGTGCGGTACACGAGGTGGGGCGTGGCCACGCGAATCTCGCGGTAGGTGTCCGAGAAGACGGTGCGGCCCTTCTGGCTGTGCAGCAGGTACAGGATGTAGGCACCGATGCCGGTGCCCACGGGCGGCGACAGCATCATGAGGCCGGCCAGCACGGTGGTGGGGATGCGCACCTTGGCGTTGAGCTGGCGCAGGCCCCGGCCCACCCAGGCATACAGCACGGCCAGCCCGCTGAAGCCCGCGCCGAATGCAGCGGTCAGGATGCGGTCGTAGGTGGGCACATCATCGACCACGGTGGCGATGAGCGACCCGCCGCCGAGCAGTGCGAAGGCCGCCGCTGGCAGAAAGAAGAACAGCGACACCCCGCGCACGCGCGCTTCGTGGCCGAGGTGCTCCTTGCGCACCGCCACCCATTCCTCGAGCTCCCCGTGCTTGTCGGGCGGCACCTCCAGCTCAGCCCGGGGAGGGGCGTAGGGGTCGACGCTCATGTGGGGCTGAGGGTGGGCGTCTTGAGCCCGGCACTCGCGAGCCAGTCGACCGCGAGGCCCAGGTTGTCCACCTGGTCGGGGTGGAAGCCCGGGCGGGCGTAGGCACGAAAGGCGGCCATCAGCACCTCGCTGCGCTTGAAGACTTCTTTGTTGCGGGCGTTCGAGGATCGGATGGCGGCCCGGGTGATGCGGGGGTCCTGGCGGCGGAGGTGGCGCACTGCGGAAGTCCAGAAGAACAGCAGCCCGAGCAGCGCCACGACCATGCCGAGCATCCGAAGCAGCCAGCCGCCGCCGATGGCCGCGTAGACGTCGAAGGCCACGCTCTTGTGCTCGATCTCCTCGGCCGCGTGCCAGCGAAGCAGGTGGGCCATCGTGGGGCGGGCATGATCGAGCATGCCGTCGGTGAGGGCGTTTTCGCCAAGTGACGCGGTAAGGTGTTCGAGGGCGATGGTGACGCTCAGGCACAAGCGGGCCGGGGCATGGCGCTCCAGCACGCCGTAGGCCAGCCACCGATACCAGCGCAGCCACGACTTCACCTCGGTGCCGTGCCGGGCCATCATCTCGAAGCTGGCCTCGTGCTCCTTGCCGTGCATGGCCTCCTGGCCGACAAAGCCCTTCACACGGGCCTTCAGCTCGGGGTCCTGCACCCGGTGCATGTAGTGGCGCACGCTGCGGATGAAGAAGCGCTCGCCCTCGGGAAACACGAGGTGGAGGCCATTCGCGAAGGAGGTGACCACGGGGTCGTCCATGAACCAGTCGCGGGGGACCTCGGAGAAGTCGAGGCCCAGGCGGCGGATGATGGGCGTGGTGGCTGCGTGGGGCATGGCGTCCTCAGGCGGCTGAGCTATCGCGGAGGTCGGGGACGGGATTTCGTTGGCAACGGGATTTCGTCTCGATGGGGACGATATTTCGGTGACCGCCTCGTGGGACGGTCCCAAGAGAGGCTGTTCATCAACGTTCGGATCTGGCACGCAGGCTGCATTGACGATCTGCGAGCGGTCCGTCGACCGCGCGTCCAACAGGAGAATCGATCATGCGCTTCGAGAACCGAGAAGGCCACCGTGTCCCCGAGGTCACCTTTCGCACCCGCACGTCCACCGGCTGGAAGAACGTCGACACCGCCGAGCTGTTCGCCGACCAGACCGTCATCGTCTTCAGCCTGCCGGGCGCCTTCACGCCCACCTGTTCGACCAGCCATGTGCCCCGCTACGAGGAGCTCTACGAGCGCTTCTCCGCCCTCGGGGTGGACCGGGTGCTGTGCGTGAGCGTCAACGACGCCTTCGTGATGAACGCCTGGAAGCAGGACCAGGGCGTGGACAAGGTGGACTTCATCCCCGATGGCAACGGCGAGTTCACCGCAGGCATGGGCATGCTGGTGGACAAGCAGGCGCTCGGCTTCGGTCCGCGCTCCTGGCGCTACTCGATGCTGGTGCGTGATGGAGTGGTGGACAAGATGTTCATCGAGCCCGATGTGGACGGCGACCCCTACGAGGTCTCCGACGCCGACACCATGCTCCAACACCTGTCCCCCGGCGCGGCCCTGCCCCCCGACATCCTGATGCTCACCAAGCCCTTCTGCGGTCATTGTGCGCGTGCCAAGGCTGCTCTCGCCGAGGCCGGGCTGGACTGGGCCGAGGTGGAGAGCACCCCGCGGATGCTGCGGGCGGTGAGCGATGTGGCCACCACGCCGCGGGTGTTTGTGGATGGCGCCCTCATCGGAGGCGCCGACGAGCTGGTGGCCTGGCTGGGCCAGCGGGGTTGATGGGACGATCGGCCGTGCGACAGTTGTGCGAACGGTCGTGCAGTTTTTTGGGTGGACCCAACCACCATGCGAACGGTCGTGCTACCTTCTGCCGACCCTGGAGAGCCCCCGATGAGCAGCGGCAGCAGCGGACGTGACCGACGCCTCGAAAAGGGCGACCGCACGCGCCGGCAGATCCTCGACCATGCGCTCCGCATCGCCTCCACCCAGGGTTTTGGTGGCTTGAGCATCGGCGGGCTCGCCCGCGACCTCGAGCTGTCGAAGTCGGGCCTGTTCGCCCACTTCCGCAGCAAGGAGAAGCTGCAGCTGCAGGTGATGAAGACCGGTGAGCAGCGGTTCGTCGACTTTGTCGTGCGCCCGGCCCTCTCGGAGCCCCGCGGGGAGCCGCGCCTGCGGGCCATCGTTCATCGGTGGTCTCGTTGGGCGTTGTCGGATGGTCCTCCCGGCGGCTGCCTGTTCGTCGCGGCGGCCTCGGAGTTCGACGACAAGCCCGGCCCACTGCGCGAGAAGCTGTCCCGCACCCAACACGACTGGGTCGCCACCCTCACACGGGCCGTGGCCCTTTGCGTGGAGGAGGGCCACTTCCGCGCCGACACCGACCCTGCCCAGGTGGCCTTCGAGCTGTACAGCACCCTGCTCGGCCTGCACCTGTTCCACCGTCTGCTCGACCGAGAAGACGCCATCGACCGCTGTCAGCGGGCCATCGAAGGCATCTTCACCTCCCATCGCCGCCCCCCGGCCGCTCACCGCTGAACCCAGCAGGAGACCGCATGTCTGTTCCTCCCCGCGCCGCACGCCATACTCAAAGCACGTCCGTTCGTTCTTTTTCGGAACGGCAGGCCCCGCCAGCGCTTCGGTGGGGCATGGGTGCTCTGGAGGCGCTGTCCCCCAGCATGGCCGTGCACGTCACCCAGCGGCTCATCACCAGTCCGCAGCGCCATCGGCGGCCGGCCTGGGAGCAGGCTGCGCTGAAGGGCGCCTGGCCGGGCATGTTGAGGCGGGGAGGCCGGCGCATCGCGACCTGGGAGTGGCTGGGACAGTCGGTGCCGCCGCTGGGTCGGATGGGGGATCCACTGCCCACTCTCGTGCTCGTGCACGGCTGGGAGGGACGGGGCTCTCAGCTCGCTCGCCTCGTGCCGCCGCTGCTGGCCCGGGGCTGGCGTGTGGTGACCTTCGATGCGCCCGGGCACGGAGACTCGGCGGGTCGGGAGGGGCATGTGCCCGTGTTCATGAGCGCTCTGAGAGATGTTGTCGACGCGGTGGGTCCGGTGGACGGCATCGTGGCCCACAGCCTGGGCGCGGTCGTGACGGCTGCAGCCATGCAGAAGGGGCTGCCGGTGGACCGGGTGGCCTATGTGGCGCCCGGCATCTGGAGTGACGACACCGCCGATCTCTTTGCCCGGGCCGTGGGCGTGGGACCCGGCGTGATCGGCCGCGTGCAGGACCTCTTCGCGGACCGCACCGGCATGCGTTGGTCCGACCTTGCGCCCGAGCGGGTCTACGCGGGTCGCCAGGAGCCGCTGATGGTGGTCCACGATGCCGATGACCGCGATGTCTCCCGCGATGCACTGGCGCGCCTCACCGAGGTCTGGGCGCCCGAACGCACGCTGTTCACGGAAGGCCTCGGGCACCGTCGGGTGCTGCGAGATGAGGCTGTGGCGGCGGCTGTGGCGGACTTCTTCGGTCCTGCGCGCGGAGGCCTCGCGGCGAAATGAGCGGGGGTGGAGGGTCCGGGAAGTTCCGAGGATGTTGACAGTGACGCGGTCTTCAATAGGGAATGCCGCCGTCATCCGTCCGGTTGCTTCGCTGACCCGGTACGCTCGACCCCTTCTTGGAGCCCGGACGTGCGCCCCTCTCCGGCAGAACTGTCTCTGCACCCGCGCTCGCCGCGGCCCATCGACATGGGCGACCTGCAGCTGAGCCCGGGCGACGCCGTGGGTCCGTACACCTTCGAGCGGGCGGTCGGAAAGGGCGGCATGGCGTGGGTGCTGCTCGCGCGGGATGCCGAGGGCCAGTCGATCGCGCTCAAGGTGCTGCGCAGCAACCGGCCCGGCACCGGCCTCGTCCGCTTCAAGCGAGAGTTCCGCGCGCTGTCCCGCCTTCGCCACGAAAACATCGTGCGGGTGGATGACTTCGGCGACGTCAACGGCCACGCCTTCTTCACCATGGAGTACGTCGACGGCCGCGACCTGCACCAGGAGATCCGCAGCTGGAAGCGGCTCGACAAGCCCGAGCGCTGGCGCAGGTCCGAAGAGGCCCTCGCCGACCTCGCCCGGGCCCTCGGCTACATCCACCGCCGCGGCCTCGTCCACCGTGACCTCAAGCCGTCCAATGTGCTCGTGGATGCCCACGGCCGCTGCAAGCTCACCGACTTCGGCATCGTGAAGGAGCTGGAGCCGAGCGCCGACGCCTTCGTGAGCCAGACCCTTGTGGGCACCTGGGCCTACGCCTCCCCCGAGCAGATCTCGGGCGCGCCCATCGACCACCGCTCCGACCTCTACAGCCTGGGCGTGATCCTCTACGCCATGCTCACCGGGCGGCGTCCGTTCGTGGCCCGCGACATGGCCGGCTACCTCACGCAGCACCGCGATGTGGAGCCCCGCCCGCCGGTCGAGCTGTTCCCCAACGTGCCGGCCCACCTCAACGACATCTGCCTGCGCCTGCTCCGGAAGGCTCCCCGGGAACGCTTTCAGGCCGCCAGCGACATCCTCGCTCGCCTGTCTCGCACCGACCCCGGCAGCCGCGTCGACCTCGGCACCACGGTGTGGGCCTCTCCGGTCATCGGGCGGCGCTTCGAGGTGGGACTGCTCCACGATGCCGTCGCGCGTCTCACCCGTCGGTCGGGCGGCGTGGTGCTCATCGAAGGGGCAGAGGGACTCGGCCGCACCCGCATGCTGGAGGCGGCCCTGGAGCAGGCCCGGCGCATCGGCATCCCGGCCCACATCGCCCGGCTCACGCCCAACCAGGGGGCCTTTCGCGCCCTCATCAAGGTGGCCGACGACCTCGAGCGCGACCTCGGCGCCGATGGTCCCCAGCAGCTTCGCCGGGCCATGCGCGCCTTCACCGACGGTGGCGGACGTCTCGCCGGCGACCTCCGCTACCAGCTGTTCGACGGCATTCGGGGCGCGCTGCAGCAGCTCCTGGAGCTGGGGCCCGGCATCCTGGCCTTCGACGACCTGCACCATGCCCCGGCGCCCGTGCTGCAGCTCCTCGGCTACATCGCCCGCACCTGCATCGCCCGCGATGGCGGCCCGCTCCTCATCGTGGCCACGGTGCGCGCAGATGTGCCCACCCCCGGCCTGCAGGGCTTCCGCGACGGCACCGAGCTCGGACTCGCGCCCCTGCGCGTCGAGCTGAGTCCCCTGAAGCAGGCAGACGTCGGCGAGCTGGCCACCCACATCCTTCAGGACACCGAGCGGGCCGCGGCTTTGACTCCGCGCCTCATGCTGGAGACCGGCGGCTCCCCCCTGCTGTTGGTCGAGGCCCTCAAGACCCTCCGAGACACCCGCGACGACATCGACGAAGACGACGAGGATGCCGCCACTGAGGTCGTTCCCATCGACGCGCGGGTGCCGCCTGCCATCCGCCAGGCCGTGGCCCGTCGGGTGCGTGATGTGGAGACCGGCGAGCGGATGCTGCTGGAGGCCTTGTCCCTGCACGGGCAGGAGCTCGACCTCGACGTGCTCCTCGACGCCTCCGCCCGCATGGCCCAGCCCGTGACCCCGGCCGAGAGCACGCCCCGTCCCGCGGATGCCGACGACGCCCTGCTCGACCAGCTCGACGACCTCATCGACCGCGACCTCGTGGTGGAGCGCCGCATCGGCTTGCGCTCGGTGGTGGACTTCGTGCAGCCCCGCGATGGTGAGGTCCTCCGGCACGACATCCCGCCGGCCCGCCGCGTGCGCTGGCATGGCGTGCTGGCGCGCTCTCTCGCGGCTGCTGCAGGCGGACACCCCCTCGCGGCCGAGTCCATCGGCGAGCACTACCGCAAGGCCGGCGAGGACGGCCAGGCCTGGTGGCACCTCACCCGCGCGGCCCGCGGACTATGGTTCCGGTCGCTGGTGGGTGAGGCCGAAGCGGTGGTCGAAAAGGCCCGCAAGCTCGATGCTGTGGCCCGAGACACCCTTCCCCGTGAGGAGTTCGCGCGCGGCCGGGTCGACCTGCTCCAGGTGCGCAGCGCCATCCTGTTCAACCGGGGCCGTTGGCTCGACGCCCGCCAGGCATTGTCCGCCCTGCGCGGTGCCGCTCTGGCGGTGGGCGACGATGCCCTCGCTGCATCTGCGGGCCTCGACCTCGGCACCACCTTGCGCCGGCTGGGGATGGAGGAGGACGGCGAGGCGATGGTCGACGCCGTGCTCTCGGGTGCCCGGGCCCGTGAGGAGCGGGGCATCATCGTCGACGCCTTGCACCGACTGGCGGTGTTCTCCTGGGAGAAGGGCGACCTCGATGCCTGCGAGGACTACGCCAGCCAGGCCCTGCGGCTCGCCCACGGTCCCGAGATGCGGGCCAGTCGGGCCAACATCCACAACGCACTCGCCACCGTGCAGGCCACCCGCGGTCAGCTCGCGGCAGCCACCTCCGGGCTGTCCGAGGCGGGGGAGATCCACCGTGAGCTGGGCAACAAGCGTGCGGAGGCGGTGGCTCTGGGCAACCAGGCGGAGCTGAGGTGCCTGCAGGGCGACCTGGCGGGTGCCATCAAGCTTGCCGACGAGGCGCTGGGCTTGTCGCGGGCGGTGCTCTACCGAGAGGGCGAGGCCTTTGTGCTGCGGGTGCGTGGCATGGCCAACCTCGAGCTCGGCCGCAGCGGACCGGCCGCCGCGGACTTCCAGGCCAGCCTGGATGCTCTGCTCGACATCGGTGGTGGTGGCGACACCGTGGCCACCCGCTACTTCTTGTCGTGGGTGTATGTCGACCGCGGAAACCTCGATGGGGCGGCCCTTCAGGTGGCCGAGGGACTGCGCACGGCCGAGCAGATCGACCCCGAGTCCTACGGTCCGCTCCTCAAGGCCCTCGATGCCCGCATCCAGGCCCTCCGCGGCGATGATGAGGGGGCACGCCGGCGGGTGGCCGAGCTTCAGCGCCTGCTGCCACTGCTTCCCATGCCGCGTCGGATGCAGGTGCTGCTGGAGCTCGCCGACCTTTGGCTCACCCTCGCCGACATCGAGCGCACTGCCGATGCCGCCCGCCAGGTCGCCCAGGTCACCTCCTCGCGGGGCCTGCGGTGCTGGGCGCTGCGGGGCTGGATGGCTCTGGCCGAGACGGCGGACGACCCTGTCGAGGCCGACAATGCCCGCCGCTCCGCCGCCTCGCTGGCCCGCTTGATCCGAGCCGACCTGCCCTCCGAGATGGGGGCGGTGTTCGAGTCTCGTCCGGGAATCGCGGGCCTGTTGTGGAGTGCAGCTCCTTGAAGGCGGAACTGTCCTGACAGCCCGTGGCAGGGGACCGCGCTACATCGGCGGCCTGCTCCGGAGTCGCGATGTCTGCTGCCGCCCCCATGCCCCATGGTCCCCTCGAAGTGCTTGTGCCCGGCATCCACTGGCTGCAGGGCACGGTGCGGATGGGACCCGGGGTGGTCATCAACCGCGTGATGGTGGTCCTCGAGAACGAAGGTGAGCTCACCATCATCAGCTCGGTGCGCCTCGACGACGCCGGCATCACGGCCCTCGAGGCCCTCGGCAAGGTGCGCCACCTCGTGAAGATCGGCACCCACGGGATGGACGATGCCTGGTATGCCGACCGCTACGATGTCCTGACCTGGGCAGCACCCGGGGTGCAGGTCGCCGGACGTCCTGCCGACCGGGAGCTGGTGCCCGGAGGGGACACCCCCGTCCCCTGGCTGTCCACCTTCGCCTTTTCGGCCACCAAGGATCCCGAGCTGGTGTTCCTGGCGGAGCGCGGTGACGGCCTGCTCATCACCTGTGACTGCCTGCAGTCGTGGACCTCGGTGGACCGCTGCTCCTTCATGGGTCGCATGCTCACGCCGGTGATGGGCTTCACGGCGGGTCCGGTGGTGGTGGGTCCGCCATGGCGCAAGGGGATGACGCCGAAGGGCGGCTCGCTGCAGGGGGACTTCGAGCGGCTGGGGGCGCTGTCCTTTGACAGCCTGGTGGGCGGGCATGGGCGTCCGCTGCTCGGCGGGGCCCGCGGGGCGGTGCATGACGCGATTCGCCGGGTGTGGCCCGACGCTGCTCTGTCCTGACGGTTGCGTCAGGCCGGCTCTGCGTAGGGCGCCAGGGGGTCGGTGATGTGGCCTCGGGCGTAGCGTCGACGCACCAGGCGCTCGGCCTCGAAGATGGTGTAGACGACGTCAGTGTCAGCATCTTCGGCCAGCAGGACGGAGCGGGCGGCGGGGAGCTGGTGCCAGGGAATCGACGGCCAGCGGTGGTGCGTGCGGTGCAGGCCGTTGTTGTGGAACAGCCAGTTGGTGAGCCGACCCAGGTTGCTGCGGGTGCCCGTGTCAGTGGCCACATGGTCGGTGAGCTCCGACCAGTACAACCAGATGCCCGACACCGAGAAGTAGGGCAGCCACCAGTACAGCAGCAGCTCGTCGAGCCAACCCAGCAGGCCCGCGGCGATGAGCAGCACCCCCCAGAAGCGCGCCACGGGGGCGTCGAGGCCGCGCTGGAGCGTGCCGAAGGCCTCCATGAAGCGATCGACGGTGGTGAGTCCGAGGAGCGGCCGGCCCCACCAGATCCACGGAATGCTGGCGGAGGGGTCGAACAGGCCGGCGTGGGTGTAGTCGACGGTGAGGTGGTCGTCGGGCTTGCCGAGGCGGCGGTGGTGGAGGAGGTGCTCCTTGCGGTAGCGGTCGAGCGACCAGAAGAAGGGCCAGGCGTAGAGCACCTGGAGGCGGTCGTTCCACTTGCGGTCGGCCACGAGGTTGTGGTGGCTGGCTTCATGGAGCAGCGCCTCCCCCACGGCGAACTGGAAGGTGCCGACCACAAGAACCGCGAGAATGCTCACCCACACGCTGTCTGCGAGAATCGCTGCGGCGATGGCCAGGGCCATGATGCCGAAGTCTCGAAACAGGGCGGCGAGGCCCCGCAGGGTGGACCGCTGGACGAAGGACCTGGGCGAGGCGTCGGCAGGGGCCTCGTGGAGGGGTGCGGTGGTGTCCATGTTCAGCCCCGCATCCGCTCGACGACCGTGAACAGCGCCGCCACGTTGGGTGTCTCGACGAAGAACGGTCCCTTCTGGCCCACAGGGACCCCCCGCTCCTTCGCAGTGAGTCGGTTCATGCGGCCCACCCCGATGCCCTGCAGGTCGGACCAGGAGATCGAGCCGATGCTGAAGCCGCGGATGCCATCGGGGGTGAGCGTGAGGGGACCAAAGCGCACCGACTGGCCTTGTTGAAGCTGTGAGAGTGCGGCCTCCACCCGCAGCGGGGTGAGCCTGGCTTCGATGAGGCGGCCCATCTCGGGTAGATCGGCCATTTTGCGGGCCTCGAAGCTCGCCCCGCCGCCCTCCACTACGAAGAAGCTGTAGGGCACGCTCACCTTCATCCCGTAGACGGGACTGGAGGAGGGGGGGCAGCGAAAGCCCTCGATGTCGGCCCACGCGAGGGTGGTGAGCGTGCCACCCTGGGCGAAAGCCACGCCGCCTTCGTAGACCGCGATGGCTGCGGTGGTGGGTGTCATGGCCGACAGCTTCTTGCGCCACCACCAGCCACCGCCGCCCACGACCACTCCGCCCCCCACGCTGGCCACCCCGAGGAAGGCCGCCATGCCGATGGCGACCGCGGGGTCTGGCGGGTCGCCGAACAAGGCGAAGGCGAAGAACAGCAGCGACAGGCCGAGTCCGCCGAGGCCGCCGAGCACGCCGCAGGCCAGCAGGGCGGTGGCGAGGAAGCGGCTCGTTGTGCTGGCGCCGGGCAGCTGCCGCAGGCCACTGTGGAGGCGGCCACCGAGGGTGGGGTGGGGGTCGGGCAGCGACATGGTTCGCGACTCCGGGGGGCAGGACGCTACTTCAGGATGCGGAAGCCATCGGTCTCCCAGTCGTCGCGGGGCCAGAGGTGGTGGGTGTCGCCGCCGTTGTCGTCGACGCAGCCCAGCCAGTGCTCGGGGTCGGACAGCACGCGGCACATGGCATCGATGCCGTAGCGGGCGTTGAGACCGTCCTCGATGCGCTCGTCGAAGGAGTAGCGGAGGTGGAGGGTGGGAATGGCCTCCACGACGCCGTCTTGACTCATCTTCAGCTCGTCCTTCACCTGGCCCACCATGCAGAACAGCGGGCAGTTTCCATACTCGTAGAGGTGGTGGTAGGCGGGGTCCATGCCAAGGCTGCCGAGGTTGGCGATGAACATGCTCGTGAACATGCCGTCGCTCTCGATGAAGAAGCCCGGCAGCAGGTTGTTGCGGTCAAGCCAGAACACCAGTGCCGTGGCCAGCTCCATCAGCGGACGCGGCAGCATCTCGAACAGGCCGTATTCCTTGTCCTCATAGGTCTTCTCGCCGCTGCGGTTCACGCCGATCTTCTCGTTGATCTCCCGCACCAGCTCGGCGAAGGTGCGCGGCGCCTCGGTGTGCAGCTTCACCGTGGCCAGCTTTTCTTTGTGCACGCCGTCGGCCCGCAGGCTCTTGCGCTTCATGCTGAAGGTGAGGGCGCGGCCCTTGCGTTGGTAGAGGCGCTTGCCGGACACGAAGCGGTTGAGGCGTGGGTTGGCTGCGATGCCGATGTCGCCGGCGGCCACGATGCAGTGGGTGATGTTGGCCCCGAGCGCGGGACGGGCCTTGTCGAGGTAGGCGAGAAGCGGCCGGGCATCGATCTTCTTGTCGAAGTAGACCACCGACTCGTTCCGGCCCTTCATCACGTAGAACATGATGCGGCGGATGGGGTGGGGACGCAGCAGGGTGCCGTCTGGGCGGCCGGTCTTGAACTGGACCGCCAGCCAGAGGAGGCCGAGCACGACCAATCCGATCCACAATGCGCTGCCCATGGGAGCCTCCGGGCCGCCCTGCTGCATGGTGGGACGGCGGCGGCGACGCCTATCACGCGGTCATCGACCCGGGCTCACCGCGCGGGGACGCTGATGCCCTCCACCCCTTCGGACACACTGCGGGTGATGCGGGGGTCTCCGAGGCGCGCGGCGGCCCGCATGGATTCCCGGCGGCGCAGCATGGCCTCGGAGGTCTGGCCGGCCCGGGCCTCGACGACGGCCTGGGCGCTGGCGGCGACAGCGATGACGGCGAGGTCGTCGCGTTCCCGGGCGAAGACGAGGGCGGCGTCGAGGTGGTGGCGGGCGCTGAGGTCGTCGCCGAGGCTCGACGACAGGCTGCCGAGGGCGGCCTGGGCATGGCTGGCCCAGCCGGCGCGGTCGGCGCCTCTCAAGCGGGCGACGACCTCGGCCAGGAAACGCACCGCAAGGTCGGTGGCGCCGTTCTCGACGGCTTCTTCGGCCATCGACAGGCGGGTGGCGGCCACGCCGAGCTGGTCTCCACAGGCCTGGTGCACCAGCAGTGCGTGCTGGGAGAGGCTGCGCGCGGAGCGGGGGTCGCCGGTGCGGGCGGCGAGGCGGGCCCGGAAGGTGAGTGAGGCGGCGGCGAGGGCGTCGAGGCCGCGGGTCTCAGCGATGCGGTCGACGGCATCGAGGTGGGCGGCGGTGGCGGCGGGGTCGAGGGGAATGCGGTGGGCGGTGGCGCCTCGGATGCCGAGCTGCACGGGGTCGGGCATCGGCACGGCCAGGCTCGCCAGGGCGAGGTGGGCCAGCGCGTTGAGCTGGGGGGACACCTGGGTGCGCTCCAGCAGTCGGGTGCCGCGGGCCCGCAGCCATGCGCCCATCATCGCGTGGGGCAGGCCGATGCTCATCATCGTGAGCGCCGATACCGCCAGCTCCAGGTCCCGCATGCGAGAGTGGGGACCCACCGTGTCGACGGCGGCCATCAGCAGGGGATGGTGGCGCACGGCCCGCACCTTCACGTCGCGTTCGGGCAGCATCAGCTCCCACGGGCGCTCTCCCCGGGCCGGCGGGACGAGCGTGGAGACCACCTGACGAGAGCGGATGGCGCCGTGGTGCAGGTCGTTGGCGGCCATCACCGACGACACGGTGGCCTCGGCGCCGGCCAGGAGGGTGGCCCGACGTGCGCTGCCCCGGCCACTGACCCGCACCAGGCCGCTGCGGTCGAGCTCATCGAGGGCGGTGTCGTCGGCGGTGTCGCTGAGCAGGTCGATGTCGATGGGACCCGGACTCGCGAGCAGGTGGGCGAGCATCACGCGCGCGGCGGGGGTGCCGCCGCTGCGGAAGCGCTGGGTGGCCTCGGGGTCGCTGGGGGCGCCGAGGTCGAGGATGGCGTCCCGGTCGAGCACGAAGGGCTCTGCCGTGATGACCACCCAGTTGAGGTGAGGCGCGGCAGACCGCCACCGGGCCAGGCGCTGCAGGAGCGGGGAAGGGGCCTCGACCAGGGCGTCCACCACGAGCAGGGTGGGGGCCCGACCGCGCAGCAGGGCATCCAGAGACAGGTCGCTCGGCAGCTCGGGACCACAGGCGGCGGCGACGGCCAGCATGAGGTCGTCGGCGTCGCAGAAGCGGCCGGGTATCCACAGCACGCCCCCTGGAGGCGCCCCCCCGAGTTCGTCGACAACGGCCCGTACGAGGCCACTTCGGACCGGCGCCAGCCCGCCCACGAGCTGCACGAGTCCGCCGGGTCGGGACAGCGCGCGGGCCAGGCGGCGGGTGGCCTCGGGGTCGGTGCCCTGGCGGCGGGCGCGGGCCTCGGAGCGCGGGGGCGGACGAAAGCGGTAGCCCTTGCCCCGCACGGTGAGCAGCAGGCGCGGGCAGGCCGGGGTCGGCTCGATCTTGAGCCGGAGCCGCCGGATGGCGAAGTCGACCGCGCGCTCGGGCAAGGCCTTCGTGGCGCTGGCCGACCGGAGCGCGAAGCCGAGTCGCGCCCGGCTGACGGGCTCCCCGCCGTGGGCGATGAGGCAGGACAGCAGGGCCGCCTCGGCGTGGCTCAGCTCCACCCGTCGGCCGTCGACGAAGACGAAGCGGGCATCGTGGGAGATGCGCAGAGACGGCGGTGGGGTGCGGGGTGCGTCGAGCATGGGGGTCCACGGGGCGGGATGGGCCGCGCGCAGGCCGATGTCAGCGGAACCTGCGCTTCCTTGTGGGGGGAAACGGAGCCAGCGGACCCGGACATGAGGTGGTGGCGTTCCCGGCTGGAAGGGATCGGTTAGGCCCCGCCGCCCTTGATCGTGAGGTCCCCCATGTCGACGCCCCCCACCGGCAACCAGATCCGCCGGGAATTCCTCGACTTCTTCGGCAGCCGCGGCCACAGCGTGCAGCCGAGCAGCAGCCTGGTCCCCAACGACCCCTCGCTGATGTTCGTCAACGCCGGCATGGTGCAGTTCAAGGACGTCTTCACGGGCAAGGAACAGCGCGACTACAACCGCGCCACCACGTCGCAGAAGTGCCTGCGGGTGTCGGGCAAGCACAACGACCTCGAAGAGGTGGGCCGCACCCCTCGACACCACACCCTGTTCGAGATGCTCGGCAACTTCAGCTTCGGCGACTACTTCAAAGAGGAGGCCATCGGCTACGCCTGGGAGCTCGTGAAGGACGTCTGGAAGCTCGATCTGGAGCGCGTGTGGGTCACGGTCCACCACTCCGACGACGAGGCCTGGGACCTGTGGACCCGCAAGTTCGGCGTGCCCGAGGCCCGCATGCAGCGGCTCGGCGACAAGGACAACTTCTGGAGCATGGGCGACACCGGCCCGTGCGGTCCGTGCACCGAGATCCACTACGACCTCGGCCCCAGCATGGGCGACTGCACGAAGGGCCCGGCCGGCGAGTCCGACCGCTACATGGAGTTCTGGAACCTCGTCTTCATGCAGTACGAGCAGTTCGCCGACGGCTCCCGCCAGCCGCTGGCCAACCCCTCGGTCGACACCGGCATGGGCCTCGAGCGCATCACCGGCATCCTGCAGGGCGTCACCAGCAACTACGACACCGACCTCATCCGTGGCCTGATGACCGTGGGCGCCGAGCTCGCCAAGGTCGACATGGGCAAGGCCGACGAAGAGACCATGACCGCCCTGCGCGTGCTCGCCGACCACAGCCGCGCCACCGCCTTCATGATCGCCGACGGCATCATCCCCTCCAACGAAGGCCGCGGCTACGTGCTGCGCCGCATCGCCCGCCGCGCGATTCGCTGGGGCGTGAAGGTGGGCCTCGACGCCGAGCCCTTCTTCCACCACGTCACCGCCGCGGTGGTCGACCAGATGGGCGGCGCCTTCCCCGAGCTCAAGGAGCGCGAGCAGTTCATCCGCGAGGTGGTGAAGGGCGAGGAGGTGCGCTTCGGCGAGACCCGCGACAAGGGCCTGGCTCTGCTCGACGAGGCCCTGGCCAAGGTCGACGGCGGCGTGCTCGACGGCACCACCGTGTTCAAGCTCCACGACACCTACGGCTTCCCCTCCGACCTCACTGCCCTCATCGCGGGCGAGAAGGGCGTGAAGGTGGACATGGTGGGCTTCGGCGTGGAGATGGAGGCCCAGCGGGAGCGCGGTCGCGCGGCCTGGAAGGGCTCGGGCGCAGCGGGCGTCGACAAGCTGTGGCACGACATCGTGGCCGACCACCCCTCCGAGTTCACCGGCTACACCGCGCTCGAGGGCGAGGGCAAGGTGGTGGCCATCGTCCAGGATGGCGTGCAGGTGAATGTTCTCGAAGATGGTGAGGGTGTGGTCTTCCTCGACCGAACCCCCTTCTACGGCGAGAGCGGCGGCCAGGTGGGCGACGAAGGCACCCTTTCGGCAGACGACGCGACCTTCACGGTCACCGACACCCGCAAGCCGGTGGCCAACCTCCATGCCCACCACGGCGCGGTCTCCGGCGTGCTCCGCGTGGGCGACATGGTGCAGGCCTCGGTGCAGGGCCCCCGCCGCGACGACATCCGCCGCAACCACACCGCCACCCACCTGCTCCACTCGGCGCTCCGCGAGGTGCTCGGCGAGCATGTGCAGCAGAAGGGCTCTCTTGTGGCCGGCGAGCGGCTGCGCTTCGACTTCTCGCACCACAAGGCGGTGTCGGAGTCGGAGGTGGAGGCCATCGAGGACCTCGTCAACCGGGAGATCCTCGCCAACGCCGACGTGGCCGCCGAGGTGATGGACATCGACTCGGCCAAGGCCCGCGGCGCCACCTCGCTCTTTGGCGAGAAGTACGGCGACGAGGTGCGGGTCATCACGGTCGGACCCTTCTCCATGGAGCTGTGCGGCGGCACCCACGTCGACCGCGCCGGCGACATCGGCTTGTTCCGGCTGGTGAGCGAGAGCGGCGTGTCGGCGGGCGTTCGACGTATCGAAGCGGTGACCGGTCGCGGGGCCATCGCCCGGGTGCGGGCCCATGATGCGGCTCTTGCGACGGCCACCACCGCTCTGCGCACGACCCCCGAGGAGCTGGCGTCGGCGATTGCGAAGCTGCAGGCGGACAACAAGGCTCTGCGCAAGCAGCTCGACGACCTGAAGCGGGCCCAGGCCCTGTCCTCGGCGGACGACCTGCTGTCGAAGGCCCGCGACATCGGTGGAGTGAAGGTTCTCGCGGCTGTGAGCGACAGTCCGAAGGGCCTGCGCGACCAGGCCGACAAGCTGCGCGACCAGCTTGGTTCCGGGGTGGTGGTGCTGGCAGCAGCGGCCGGCAAGAAGGCGACGCTGCTGGTGGCCGTGACGAAGGACATCGCTGGGAAGCGCGTGCACGCCGGCAACCTGGTGCGTGAGCTCGCCGCTGTGGTGGGTGGACGTGGTGGTGGGCGGCCCGACTTTGCGCAGGCGGGGGGCTCTCAGCCGGACAAGGTCGGTGAGGTCGTGCCCGCGGCCTATGCGGCGCTGGAAGGGATGTTGGGGTGAGCTGAGCTGGGGCGCCTGCAGAGCCTGCGAGCAGTCTCTTCCGGCGGCCCGGCGAGCCAAGGTCTCGCCGGGGGCGAACGAGCCGAGGTCTCGTTCGCCTTTGTTGGTCTTGGGGTGGGGTTTGGAGGGGCTACTCGGGGTCGAAGATTGGGATCCCCTCGATGTCGTGGGGAAGTGGGGTGTGGTTGGGGTGACGGGTGTCGTAGATGGTGTGGGTGAGGTTGATCTGGGTTGGGGTGGCCCCGCTTTTGCTTGCGTGCTTGGGTTGGCGCGCTGCGATGTCTCCCCCAACTCAAGCCGAACCAGACCCCGGACCACCAACCCCGGCCCCCCGTCCTCATCGGGCTCCCGCGCCCGATTCAGCCACCGCGCCATCGACGTGGCTTCCGGCCACTCCACACGCCACCGGACACGCCCCACTCGCGCGCACCCCGACACACACACCAGCAGGCCGACCTCCGTGTTTCGCGCCCGCCGGTCAGCCTCCTTGTGGGGTGGCCGCGGATCCAGGCGCTCCGTGGGGCAGCCGTGGCGCACCGCGTGGGTCAGCAGGGTGGGCAGCATGGCGCCCACACCTTCCCAGGAACCCACCCGCCGCCCGCCCGTCCAACCCCCCATGGACGACCCCACCCTCTCCCTGCCCTTCGTCTGGCTCTGGCACTTCACCTGCCGATTCGGCGCCGACCTGTTCCTCACCGGCGCATTCGGAGGGGCAGCCGGCGCCCTCGTCGCCACTCTCGGCTGGGGCTTCCGCCGCGCGCTTGGGTGGAGCCGGCACTGGCGCGCCTGGCCCGTGTACGTGGGCGCGCTGCTGCCGTTGATCCTGAGCGGCTGTGAGACCTTGCCGTGGGTCGGCTACACCCTGATCGGCCCGCTGGTCGTGCTGCTTGTGGCTGTCCCCACGCTGGCCTGGCTCTCCCAACGTAGAAAGGTGCCCACCATCGCAGGTTGGCTGCTCCCGTTGTGGCTGGTCTGGATCGCGCTGACCGTGGTGCCCCGCCGCTACAGCCTGCCGCTGACGGAGCTGGCCTGGTCCGTCCCGGCGGGTGCGGTCAGCGCGGAGTCCGAGAGCTACCACGCCGCCGTTGCCCTCTCCGATCTGCTCGGCCACTCCGTGCACCTGGGGGTTGTCGGTCTGGTGCTGGCGTGGGTGGCTCTGGGTCCCTGTCGCCACCAGCCCGCACGCAGCGCGGAGCTCGGCAGCCTCGCCGCCTGGACCTTCTGCGTCGCGGGTCTGCTCGACACGGTTCGCGCCCTGATGGCCGCCCACCTTCGCCATCGCTTCGACCTCGCGCGCATCGCCCACGATGCCCAGAGCGACCTGCTGTGGGGCATCGCCGCCGTCGCGGTGGTCAGTCTCCTCCGCCGACACCTGCGCAAGGAGCGGGCGCCGGTCGGCGAGGCGCTGGTGGGCCGGGGACTGTGGGTCCTCGGGCTGGGGCTCACTGTCTTGCTGGCCACCCAGCAACCGGTTCGCCTGCTCGCACCTCGGCAGCCCCATCGGATGGTGCTCGTGCGGCCGCCGGTCTGTCCCCAGACGTCTTGCAGTGGGGTGGCCGCCCTTGTGCCAGCCGACGGTCGCACCGACTTCCCGGTCTTTCCGCCCGATGTAGCCGTCGTCGATGTGCGCTTTCGAGCAGACTGAACGCTGCGCTCGAAGGCCATGGTTCAGTGCCGTCGGCATGGTAGCTTCCAGCCATGCAGGACTCCGGTGCCATCGACCGGCGCGTGTCGAACACGCCCGGTTCCCCTTCGGCCCAGGTTGCGCCGAATCCGGAGGTCGATCCATTGGCCGCGGGCGGGCTGTCCGACCCCCTTCGCACACACGCTCTCCAAGCCCGAGCGGCGACTGCCGTGCAAGGCGGTGTGGCGCCGATTCAGCGCTATGTCGACGACCGCACCCTTGCGCCCGGCAAGGTGTCGAATGGGGGCGAGATGGTGCTCGCGGGCCGTCAGCTGGCCTACGCCACACCCCGGCGCTTTGCGGAAGCCAACACTGCGCTGGAGGCGGCTGGCGCGGCTCGGATCAAGCTTGTGCCGGGAGCGGACTACACGCGACCCGACGAGCAGGCCTGGCGTGCGCAGTTCGGTCCTCAGACAGGACCCCTCCAAGCGCTGAAGCAGGTCATGCCGGTGTTCAAGCAAGGCAAGGCGACGGCCGCCCAAGCCGCCGTGAACCCGGTCGAAGGTGACAACGACCCAGCCCGACAGACCAAGCTGGCCCAATACAAGACCTCACTCGAGGCCAGGTCCGAGGCCATCAAGGCCGCGAAGTTCGACTTCCGGTTCCGGTGGAATGCCGAGGAAAACCGCCGAAAGGGCATCACGGGCATCGTTCACCGAGGCAATTCGGTCAGCTTCGTGGTGTGGAACGACCTCAATGGGGCCGTCACCCAGGTGGTCAAGGACACGGTGGGGCCCATGTGGCTGTACTCCGCCGACTACCTCGCCGTCGGCGGCAGCATTCCGATGGATCGGCGCGACGTGCTCACCCTCGACGACTACCTGCGGTTCTTCGACCAGCTCCACGCCGCCTTCGCCCACCGCCTCGCCACCGATCTCCAGCCGGAGCTCACTCAGCAGGAGCTGCAGCTGACTCTGCCCAATGACTGCAAGCAGGCCGCCTCCCAGCTCACCGGACTCGATGGGGTGGCGTTGAACAGCGGCGGCGCCGACCCCGCAGTGGGCCAGGCCTACTCCATCTCCGACCTCGACTCCAGCGCCGGGGAGGGCTGGGCGACCCACTACGCCACCGTCATCATGAAAGACCGCGGGGACAACCTCTCCTTCGAGACTGCGGCCCATGTCCTGGCGGCGCCAGAGGGCAAGAGCCTGGCGTTCTTCGAGATGTATGGCACCCAGAATGCCGCCCAGTCCTTCGACACCATCACCAATGCCAAGAACCGGGCCTATGCCCGGGAGAAGGCGGCCCTCCAGTCCTGACGACGGGAAGCGACCCGCCCAGAGGAGCCACGACGGCGGTGGGGACGCGCGCGCCGGTGTGGGGGAAGAGGCGGTACACTGTCGGCACCGGAGGCTCCGATGGCTGTTCCAGCGAAGAAGCGCGCCACCATCTAGGACTACCTGGCTGCCCAGGAGCGTGCGCCCATCAAGCTCGAGTTCGTCGACGGGCAGATCGTGACCCAGGCTGGAGAGCTGTGGGAGGAGCTCGAAGCGCAGTTCAACCACAACGAGCTCATCGCGATGACTGGCGGCACCTACGCGCACGCCCGCCTGATCGAAAACCTCTACTTCCACCTGCGGCTGTCCCTTCGTGGCACACACGGCTCCGAGAAGCGCTTCGTCGACCCCGTCTTTCGCCAGACCCGCTACCCCGACGCCATGGTCACCTGCGGCGAGCCGGACTTCGACGACGGCGACCCCCACGCCATCACCAACCCGCGGGTGGTCTTCGAGGCCCTGAGCGCGTCCACCGCGAACATCGACCGCGGCGAGAAGGCCCAGCAGTACCGGGCCACCCCGAGCGTGCAGGCCATCGTCTTCCTGGACAGCCGCCGCCGCCACTGTGAGTCGCTCACCCGTCAGGCTGATGGCAGCTGGCTGCTTCGGGAGCACGGAGAGGATGTGCCGCTGCCCTGCATCGACGTGCAGCTCTCCCTCGACGAGCTCTACGAGGGTGTGCCGCTCGAAAGCTGACTGGAGGCGGAGTCACCTGCGCTGCGTGAGGGACCGGAATGGCGGCGGAGCCGGTGCCCGCCGGGCACGGAGGCCCCAGCTGGGAGACCTCGGAGGCTTGCCGGAGAGGGCTCGCGGCGTCTCGGGGGCCGACAGGACCCGGAGATGGGGCCCGACCCGACCGAAGGGAGGGGGCACGTCCAGGACGCTCCGAGCTGCTACACTGACTTGGGTGCGCTGGGGGACAGATGAAGCGTTGGCTTGGCCTGCTGTTGACCGGATGTTGGGAGCAGTCGGCCTACCTGCCGGAAGGGGACGCGACGCCACCGCCGGAATGCCCGGTGACCTTCGAGTCGGGCGACCACAGCGCCGTTCCCTTGTATTGGGACCGCTCGGTGGATGAGCTGGTCGACGAGCTCACCGGCGCGTTCACCGGCACCTTCACCTTCGAAGACGGCACCGAGGTGCCCATGTGGCTCGATGTGGAGGTGGTCGCCCCGAGCTCGGTGCGGGTGCGCTACCTCGATGGCTACGTCGACGACTGGTTGGCCGGTGAGTGGGCCACGCCCTGCCCGAGCTGGGTGACGACCGACTTTCGCGGGGAGCTGGGCCTCACCGACGTCCTGGAGTCGGGGCCCTTTCATGGCCAGGGCAGCTTCGGGCCCCACACCTCGTTTCTGAACTACGCCGACGCGACCGGCCATCCATTGGGTCCGCCGGTCGACGATCTCTGGCAGGAGGGTGCCTACATCTGTGCGAGCCTGTCCCCCAGCTTCGGTGAGGGGGTCGAAGGCTCGGTCTGGTACGTCCACCTGAGCTTGTGCAGCTGGGACTCTGCCTTCAGCTCGGTCGGGCCCTACCAGCTCCAGCTTGGCCATGGCCATGTGGGGCGCGGATGAGACTCCAAGCTATCTCGCCTCGTTTCCGCAGACTCGGCGCACCTCGGAGAAGGTCGTCTCGCCGGCCAGCGCGCGTCCGATGGCGGCCCGGCGCATGTCGATGAAGCCAGACTCGTGGGCCCACTCCTTGATCTTGCCTTCATCACCGCCCTTGCGGAGGATTGTCCGCAGCTCGGGGGTGGGGGCGAGGCTCTCGTAGACCGCGACTCGGCCCCGAAAGCCGGTGTTGAGGCAGGAGCCACAGCCCTTGCCGCGCCGGTACATGGCGGTGCCGATCTGCAGCCCGGTGAGCTTGAACTCGGCGATGTCTTCATCGGGGATGGGAATCTTCTCGGCGCACTGGCCACAGATGCGGCGGAGCAGGCGCTGGGCGAGCACCAGCTCGACGGAGTTGGCGAGCAGGTAGGGGTCGATGCCCATGTCGACGAGGCGCGTGAAGGTCTCGACCACGCCGTTGGTGTGCAGCGTGGACAACACGAGGTGGCCGGTGAGCGCGGCCTTCACTGCGATGGCGGAGACCTCCTTGTCGCGCATCTCGCCCACGAAGACCACGTCGGGGTCCTGTCGAAGGATGGACTTGAGGGCCGAGGCGAAGGTGACGCCGCCCTTCTTGTTGATGGCGACGTGGTTGATGCCCGGAATGGCCGTCTCCACCGGATCTTCGATGGTGACGATGTTGATGTCGGACTCGTTGATGACGTTGAGCATCGCGTGCAGAGAGGTGGTCTTTCCGCTGCCGGTGGGACCGGTCACCAACACAAGGCCCTGCGGGAGCTGGATCACCTTGCGCACGGTGTCGAGCTGGTCTCGGGAAAAGCCGAGGCGCCTCAGGTCGGCGAGGTTGGACTCCTTTCGGAGCAGGCGCAGCACGGCCTTTTCGCCGTATACGGTGGGCAGGGTGCTCACGCGTAGGTCGCTGCTGACCCCATCCACCTTGGCGCGGATCTGGCCATCCTGCGGCTTGCGTCGCTCGGAGATGTCCATGTTGGCCAGCACCTTGAGGCGGCTGATGAGGGCACCGTGCATGTCGGTGGCCAAGGTGAGCACGGTGTACAGCTCGCCATCGATGCGGAAGCGCACGCGGAGGAAGGTCTCGTAGGGCTCGACGTGGATGTCGCTGGCCCGGTGTCGGACGGCGGCCTCGATGAGGCGGCTGACAACGGTGACGACGCCGCCCGCTGAGCTGGTGGCGGCCAGCTCGCGGCCGAGACGCTCGAGCTCTTCGAAGTCCCGGCGGGCGAAGCGGGTGTCGAGAAAGCGCTTGAGGGTGGCCTCGGTGATCATCTCCACGCGCAGGCGCAGGCCTCCGGTGAGGCTCTGGATCTGGGCGCGGAGGGCGAGGTTCATGGGGTCGACCATGCCCACCACGAGGCGCTTCTTCTCCAGGCGCAGCGGGATGGTCTCGTAGGTGCGGATGTCGTCTTCATCGAGCACACGCAGCACGTCGGGCGGTGGGTCGATGGTGTCGACCTCTCGCACGGCGAGTCCGAGCTGCTGACCGAGCTGGGACTCCAGCGTGGCTTCGTCGATCATGCCGAGAGACACGAGGATCTGACCGAGTCGTCCGCCGTGTACCTTCTGGTGGGCGAGGGCCTGGGCCAGCTTGTGCTGGTCGATGAGGCCGGCTTCGATGAGCAGCTCGCCCAGGCGCTTCTTGGGCTTGTGGCCACCGAGCGACAGCGTGGGCGTGGGCTTTTGGGGCTCGTCTTGCAGCACACTGAGCTCAAGAGGCTCCAGTGCCTGAGAGTCGAGCTCCAGGATGTCTTCTTCGGGCCCCGTGTGGCTGTTGGGCGGCAGGGCGCGCGCGGTGTTGGTGGACATCATACCTCCCGTTTCCCCTTTCGCACTGGAGGGGGGGAGGTTGAGGCGAACACCGCGGGACTGTCCCAAGTGGGGGGGGACGCGGGGGCTCAGGTCTCCACGGGTTCGAGGATCTGGGCGACCACTCCACGGGCCCCTTGACGGAACAAGGAGCCAGCGACCACCAGCCCGAGGAGCCCCACTGCGACGAGCTGGTAGAGGTGTGCGCCGTGGTCGTGGTCGTGCTCGGTCTCGGTGGGCAGGGGCACCGCCACGCCGATGGCATCCACGGTGAGGCCGGCGACGATCGCGAGACCCACGACGGCGAGGCCGAAGCGCAGGGCGACCTTTCTGCCGTGAAGGACGGTGAGCACACCGAAGGTGGTGATGTTGGTGGCGGGACCGGCGATGAGCAGGGCGAGGGCGGCACCGGCGGACACCCCTTGTTGGACCATCACCGCAGCGAGGGGGGTGGCTCCTGTGGCGCACACGTAGACGGGAATGCCGACGATGGCGAACAGGGGGACCTGGAGGACGGCCGGCAACTTCACGAGCCAGCCGCTTGAGAGCACGGGCGCGGCGAGGGCGGCGGCGACCAGGCCGAGCCCCACCCAGGGCATGGTGTGGTCGACCAGCTCCTTGAAGCCGTAGGACAGGCCATCTTGGAGGCGCTGGCCCAGGGGGGCCGGGGCCTGCGTGGTCGCGTCGGGAGTGCATTCGTGGGCGGGGAGGTGTCGGCCGACGAGCACGGCCACGAGGAACGCGACGAGGAAGGCGGCGACCACGCGGGCCACGGTGAGCGGCAGTCCGAGGAGGGGGACCGACAGGAGGACGGCGTCGAGCCCGAGCTCTGGAGTGGCGACGAGAAAGGCCATGGCGGCGGCGATGGGGGCGCCACGACGCACGAGGGTGTCGTAGAGGGGCAGCACGCCGCAGGAGCACACGGGCAGCGGCAGGCCGAACAGCACGCCTCGAAGTGCGGAGCCGGCGGAGGTGCGACCGTGGAGCCAGCCCGCGCCGGCCGCGGGGATGAAGGCGACGGCGAGGCCGGCCAACAGGTAGCCGAGGAGCAGGGCGGGCGCGCTCTCGAGGGTGAGCATCCAGAGCGTGTCGATGACACTGACGCCGTGGTCGTGGTGGGTGTCGGTGCGGGTGAGCAGGCCCACGACGACCGCGCCCGAGAGCACGCCCACGGCCGACCACCCCGAGCCTCCGGCCGCAGCAGCCACCTCGCGGGCGGAGTGATGAGCGTGTCCGTGGCTGTGTCCGTGCACCGGCTTTGGTGGCGGTGGAGGGGCTGCGTGACCGTGACCGTGACCGTGACCGTGACCGTGACTGTGACTGTGACCGTGACTGTGACCGTGGTCGTGGTCGTGGTCGCGGCCGTGGTGGTGTTTGTGCGGGATGGCGGCGGCCTCTCCCGGGGACGGGAAGACAGGCGCGTGGTCGAAGACGATGTGGAGGAGCACGCCGGCCACGAAGGCCTCGAAGATACCGTGGAGGACGGGACCACCAGCCTCCGCGAGGGGACGTCCGGCCGCGAAGCCGACCACGGTGGCGACCATGAGCACCAGCACCGCCGCGAAGCCGCCCCACACCCGCCCCGATGTGCGCTGGGCCTCGGAGTAGACGGCGAGCCCCATCGGGAGGCGGTGGGCTACGACGGCGGCCCCCATCACGGCGCCGGTGTCCCCGTCGAACCAGGCCAATGCCGCCCCGTCGATGGCGGCGTGCACGGCCAGCAAGGCGAGGCCGGCCCAGGCGAAGGTGCGCTCCCAGCGACCGCTCAGGCGGTGCGTCCACGCGGGGGTGAGCATGCCCACGCCGGCCGCGACAATGGCCCCCACGCCGGCCGTCTCGATGGCGTGGGGCAGCAGGAGCAGCAGGCAGATGCCGCCCACCAGCGCGAGGGACAGGCCGTCGACCAGCGAGCGCCAGGCCTTGCCGCGGGCCCACACCCAGGCGAGCCCGGGACCCACGAGCAGCGCCGCGAGGGCGAGCAGCACCAGCAGCGACGACGACAACGTGGGCGAAACCCGGCGGGAGGAAGGACCGGGCCTGGCGTAGGCAGGACTACAGCGGGACACGCGACCCACGGACCGGAGCACCGCCACATAGCCGCGGCGGAGGGGGCGTGCACCGGAGCGCCACATCGCCGGTTAGCCTGGGTCGTGCTGGTGCGGTGGCTGGCCGTGCCTGGGAGCTTGAGATGCCCGTTCGCCGAGCCCTTGTCGCCGCCCTCCTCCTCCCGCTCGCCGGGTTGCCTCGCCTGGCCGAAGCACAGTCCGAGGAAGAGGAGATCGCCACAGAAGCCACCGACATGCCAGCCAGCAAGCCGGTCGCGCTGGAGCGTTGGGTGTCGGGACCGTCTGCGGGTGACCTGCGGGTGGGCGACCGGGTGCGCCGCGGTCCCGACTGGAAGTGGGACGAGCAGGATGGTGGCGCGGGCCGGATGGGCACCGTCACCACAGCACCCTCCTCCACCGAGTGGGCCCGCGTGGAGTGGGACTCGGGGGGCGCGAACACCTACCGCTGGGGCAACAGCGGAAAGTACGACCTGGAGCTGCTCGACCACTCCGACCGTCCGGCGGCTCAAAAGGTGGTGGTGGGCCTGACCGCTTCGGGCAGTGGGGTGCCAGCTCAGATCCGCGGTGCCCGCAACACGCCGGGCGACAGCAGCTGGGACGCCGAGATCAAGACCATCCTCGTGGCGGCCTACGACACCGATGGATCAGGTGAGATCGACCGCGTGGTCGAGGTCTCGGGCATTCCCTGCGATGTCTTCACCACGCTGGAGTCCCAGTTCGACCGCTCCCCCACCTACTCGTCCTCCATGCGGGCGGTGTACGGCTTTCCGCCCGACCTCGGCTGGGTGGGCTACTCCATCGGGTTTGCCGAGAATATGCGCGCAGAGGGCAATTCGAGGTGGCAGACCTGCGCGCCCGAGGATGGGTTGGGCGTGGTGGGACTCTCAGGTGGTGGAGTCGTGGGGGGAGTCGTGGGTGGCGTCGTGGGCTCGGTGCCCGCCCCGGGCCTGGAGGTGGGCCTGCGGGTGAAGCGCGGACCCGACTGGAAGTGGGACCGTCAGGACGGCGGCAGCGGCAAGCTCGGCACGGTCGTGGGCGTGCCCACCGAGGCCGACTGGGCCCGCGTACACTGGGACGCCGGGGAGACCAACACCTACCGGTGGGGTCACGAAGGCGCGTCCGACCTCGCCATCGTGTCCGGCAAGAAGCCGACCGGCGCACTCATGCCGGCCCTCCTGCGGGCGGTGGACCGCACCCCCGGCACCACCGACTGGGACCACACCGTGCGCGCATTGCTGCTGTCCGCCTACGACCGCGACAACGACGGCGTCATCGACTCTTCCAGCGAGGCGCGGGCCATCTCCTGCGAGGTGTTCGAGACCTTGGAGAGCGAGTTCGACGAGTCCACGGAGTACACCAAGCCACTGCGCGTGGTCTATGGCTTCAAGGCGGGCTTCAGCTGGGTGGGCGACGCACTGGGTTTCAGTGAGAAGGTGCGTGAGCAGGTCGACTCGGAGTGGCTGCGCTGCACCGGGGAGGACGTCGCCGAGGGGGTCTCTGCAGGGGTTCTGTCGGTGGGCACGCGGGTGACCCGTGGCCCGGACTGGAAGTGGGACGACCAGGACGGTGGCTCCGGCGGACTCGGCACCGTCGTGCGGGCGCCCACTTCCGAGGAGTGGGCCAAGGTGGAGTGGGACGCCGGCGGCTCCAACACCTACAGATGGGGCCACTCCGACGCCTACGACCTCACCGTGGTGGGCGCCGTCCCCTCCGGCCCGGTCGCCGCGGGCTCCGAGGGCGACCTGGTTCGCGCCATCGCCGCCACCCCCTGGACCGGCCAGGCCAGCGGCGCCCGGGAGCATGTGCTGCCCCTGCTGGTGGGTGCCTACGACGCCAACGGCTCGGGCACCATCGACAGCCGGGAAGAGGTCGCGGCCATCAGCTGCCCCGTCGTGGTGGCTGTGCGGGACCGCTACGACAAGGGGGGCGCCTTCTCGAGTCCCATCCGCGCGGTCTTCGGCTTCGAGGCCGGCTACGGCTGGGTCGGGGGCGCGCTCGGCTTCGACGAGTCCATGCGCACGCAGATGGACGCCAAGATGCTGGCGTGCGGGCTGGAGTAGGCGGGGGCGGGCAGGCCTCGACCGCGCGGAGCGGGAGGCGGCCTCTGCTCAGATGACGGCGCTCAGCACGAGCATCGCGAAGCCCAGGACAGCGGCGACCACTCCGGCGTGCGACGCAATCGTGGGCAGGTCGAGGGTCATGGGGACTCCATTCGGGGGGGGCGGCCGCGGCCCTGACGGATGGTACGGCACGACACGGTCCCGAGGTGAGTCTGAGACCTTTGTTGACATTCTCTGCGAAACCAGTCGCCAGCAGCGTGCAAGCGAGGGTGACGACCCGGTGGGCTGGAGGGTAGGTGCATCGTCCACCGGGCCCCGCCCGACTCCCAGGAGATTCATCCATGCCCGTCACCATCAATGGCGCCGCCGACCTCTTCGCCCGTGCCAACTCCCCCATCGGGGCCACCGAGTGGGAGGAGATGACCTTCGAGCGCATCGTGGCCTTCGCGGACGCCACCGGCGACCACCAGTGGATCCACGTCGACCGGGAGCGCATCGCCAAGGAGTCTCCCTTCGGGGCTCCCATCGCCCATGGCTACCTCACCCTCGCCCTCGTCGCGGGTCGCTTCTTCGACCTGCTCGACCTGCAGGGCATGGACATGGTCATCAACTACGGCACCAACAAGGTCCGCTTCCCCAACCCGCTGAAGGAAGGCGACAAGTTCCGCCTGTCCATCAATCTCGGCGACGTCACCGAGAAGCGCAAGGGCTGGGTGGAGGCCATCTTCCTGGCCAGCATCGAGATCGATGGCGCGCCCAAGCCGGCGTGTGTGGCCGAGTGCGTCTTCCGCTTCCTGCCTGCCCAGAGCTGAGGCCTGCCCCTGTCTGTGGTCACCCCACCCCCGCGGGTGGGGTCTTTCGTTCTCGGGGGCGGACCTGCGGCCAGAACAGGTGCATGAAACGCCCATTCCGGATCCAGATCTTCGTCTCAAGGGCACTGCATGGGTCCCGAAAGATTGGGCAGCAGCGCTTGATGCACGGTGCACGCCGGCGCTGTCGCAGGGGAAGGCTCGTCATGGCCATGGCCACTGAATCGCTGTTGGACCACCTCTTGACTCCGTCGACCGCCCGGGCCTTTCGATGACCGCATCCCCCTCCCGCCGGCGCACCAGCCGGGTGCTCGATGTGCTGGTGGTCGACGACTCCGCTCTCATGCGGCGCTACATCCGCCAGTCGCTCGAAGAGGCCGGACACCGGGTGCGGGTCGCCCGAGATGGCAGCGAGGCGCTGATTGCGGTCGCCCGTCAGAAGCCCGATGTCGTCACGCTCGATGTCGAGATGCCCAAGATGGACGGCCTGACCTGCCTGGGCCACCTCATGTCCGAGGCGCCGGTGCCGGTGGTGATGGTGTCCTCGCTCACCGAGATCGGCGCGAAGACCACCTTCGATGCGCTGGAGCTGGGTGCGGTCGACTTCGTGTCCAAGCCGACCGGTGGGGTGTCGCACAGCATCCTCAAGATCAAGGAGCTGCTGGTCTCCAAGGTGGAGAATGCGGCCCGGGTGACCGTGCGGCGCAAGGTGCGTGTGCCGCGTCCGGCGGCTTCTCCTTCTCGGGAGGCGTCCTCCCGCTCCTTTCGGCCCGTGCGTGAGGGGGTTTCTCGTCCGCTGATGGGGGGGGCCTCTGAGGTGGCCACCCGTCCGCTGCGTCCCACGCGAGAGGCCTTCTCGAAGCCCTTGAACGGGGGGGGGGGCCGCGAGTCCTCCTCCCGTCCGCTGCGGTCGTGCCGGGAGGGCTTGTCTCGTCCCATCCACGCGGTCCGCGAGTCCGCTTCTCGGCCCCTCCGGTCGCTGGAGGAGGCCCGCACAGCGCCGTTGTCCCCGCTGAGCGAACGCACCACCCGACCGCTTGCCCCGCCTGCAGGCGCCGCGGGCAGGCATCCGGGTCACCATCCCTACGGAGCCCCCACGCGCTCGGCCGATCTGGTGGTGGTGGGGGTGTCCACGGGTGGGCCGGGCACGCTGGAGACCATCCTCGCCGACCTGCCGAGCGACTTTCCGGCTCCCATCCTCGTGGCGCAGCACATGCCGGAGAACTTCACGGCCATCTTCGCCGGACGGCTCGGACGCTTCTGTGCGCTCGAGGTCGTGGAGGTGACTGGTGTGGAGGTGCTCCTGCCGGGCACGGTCTACATCGCCCGCGGCAGCCACGACATCGTGGTCCGCTCCAGTCACGGACGTCTGACCGCGGCCAGCGTGGCCTCCGACCCCCGCTTCACCTGGCACCCCAGCGTGAGCCGCATGGTGGCCAGCGCCCTCGAGGTGGTGCCGGCCAAGCGCCTGCTCGGCATCCAGCTCACGGGCATGGGTGACGACGGGGCCAAGGAGATGGCGGAGATCCGCTCCCGGGGCGGGCGCACCATCGCCCAGTCCGAAGACTCCTGCGTGGTGTACGGCATGCCCCGTGCGCTCGTGCTTCGAAAGGGGGCGACCGCGGTGCTGCACCATGAGCACATCGGGCCCCGGCTGATGGCCTGGATGTAGGCCGGACCGGGTCGGTTGCTATCCCACAAGCATCTTCGGTACGCCATTGTCGAGCAGACACCAGGTGCGGTCGTGGCCCCAGCCGCCCAGCCGCACCAGCGTTCCGCCGTCGAGGGAGACGATCCCGGGGTGGTGCAGGTGGCCCACGACGACGAGCTCTGCACCTTCGGCGATGCGCCGCTGTGCCCAGGACTCCTGTGCCTGGAGGAGAGGGCCTGCGGCGGCCATGTGTTCGCGGGAGCGTCCGGCCAGCTGGTGCAGAAAGCGCATCCCCCGGGCGGGTCCGAGCGCGCGCATCAACACTGAGAATGGCCGTCCTCGCAGTATTCTGGTGGTCCACCGGTAGCCGGCTGATCGGTCTGCTTCGTCGCCGTGGGCCATGCAGATCTGCCGTCCGTCCACCTGTCGTACATGGGCCCCGCGCACCTCGGCGCCGAGGGTCTTGGTGAAGAAGGGGCCGAGCGCGAAGTCGTGGTTGCCGGGCACCACCACCAGACCGATGCCCCGTGCGCGCACGCGCTGCAAGGCCGCACAGGTGGCCAGGTAGTCCACCGGCACCGTCCCCTCAAAGCCCCACCAGGCGTGGAAGATGTCGCCCAGGAGCACGAGCTGGTCGACGTACAGGGCATCGAGCCAGTCGACGAAGGCCGCCTGGGTGGGGTCGTCGGCACCGTCGATGTGCAGGTCGGAGATGAGGGCTACACGCATCGTTGTCGGGCGCCGGCAGACAAGTAGAGGCGGATGCGGGCCTGGGTGGACGCCGACACGGAGCGATAGCCGAGCGGGGGCCCCACGGTCTGGAGGTCGTAGGGGGCGAAGGCGGCCTTGAGCGCAGAGTCACGGCTGGAGATGTAGCAGAGGGCGAGGGCGGGCTGAGGGTGGGGCTTCATGGCGGTGGACACGAGCAGGTCGAGGGTGTCGCGCAGCTTGTCGAGGGTGACGTTGGCGAAGGGCGGATCGCACATCAGCAGGTCGTGCTGGCCATCGACATAGTCGGGAGCGTGCAGGTCGAAGGTCTGCATGCGGGGCAGGCCCGAGAAGCGCTTGTCCCGGTCGAGAAGGCGCGCAGGGTGACCATCCTGGTGTAGGGACACCGCAATGCTCGGCAGGCACACGAGCAGGGGGTCGCGTGCAGTGCGGGCAAGCTGGCTCAGGCGCCGGGTGGTGGCTTCGTCGAAGAAGAACTGCTCGAAGCGGTGGTCTTCGCGGAGGCTGGCGAGCTCGGGGACCGGTCGGGCGGCGCGCTTCTTCTTCTTCACCGGAGGGTCGGCCAGCAGTTCAGCTGCTGCTGCTGCTGGACACCACGCTGTTGAGGAGGGCGTCGGTGCTGGTGCTGCCGAAGTAGGCGCTGAGCAGGGCGCTGTCGTTGGTGCTGTCGAGCAGTCCGGACAGGGCCATGGGGGACAGGTCGCCGACCAGGCTCTCGAGGTCGACGCCTTCGCCGAGGCCGGTGACATCGCTGGCGTCGTCGACCAGGGCCTGGGCGGACAGGGCGACGAGGTCGATGCCGTTGGAGGACACCGACGACAGGCCCGAGCTCGTGGCCACGAGGCTGTCGATCGACGCGGAGGCCGATGCGCTGCTGGTGGACAGGACGCTGCCCGCCGAGGAGGTGGTGAGACCTTGCCAGGTGGCGGCGTCCATGTAGGCGCTGATGTCGATGGGCATGGTGGCTCCGTCCCCCCCACCGTAGCCGATGCGGCACGCTCCGGGAACCGACGCCTGTCCTACATCCGGTCCCACAGGATAGGGTGGCCGCCTCAAGCTTCCCGGGTTTGTTCGTGCTCCCGACGCTCCTCTCCGCCGCCCTGTTGCTGGCCGGTCCCGCCCACGCCGGCAAGGCGCAGGTCACGGGCTATGTCCGCGCAGGCGCCCGGCCCGACTTCCAGGGTGCTGGCGCCACTCTCGGCTACTGGAACCTGTATGGCCGCCTCCTCAACGAGGGGCCCTACGCCATGATCGAGCTCGACTACGACGTCATCGAGCGAGAGCCCCAGTCCCGCGAGCCCTGGACCGACCTGCACTTCCGCGTCGAAGGCGGCGCCATCAGCCGGGCCAGCACCGAAGGCTCGCTGGGCAGCTTCATCACCTCCCAGCTGTATGTGCGCGGCGGCAATGTGCTGCTTCCCGACGTCACCTGGCAGGTGGGCACCCTCGACCGCTTCCTCGGCGACCTGGGCCTCTACGACATGCGGCCGGCGCAGATCTTCTTCGAGACGGTCGGTGCCAGCGCGTTGTGGGAGCGCCCGCGCTTCGAGTGGTTGGTGGGCTTCGGCGACTCGGGCTTCTTCATCGACCCCACCGCCTACTCCACCGTGCTCACGCCCGGCACCTTGTTCCGCTTCCGGGTGCTCGACCAGCTCGAGCTCGGCGGCGGCGGCATGTACCGCTACGAGCCGGCCGGCGAGGGCAACCGCAACGCCCCCCACCACACCCCCGGCATCACGATGGAGTCGTGGCTGCGCGGTGAGGCCGTGCAGTCGTGGATGGAGCAGAACCCCAACCGCGAGATCGACTTTCCCGACCCCGAGACCACCGACGCCAAGAGCTACAAGCTGGTCGGCTACCTCGGCACCGGTGGCTACGGCCCGGTCATCTGGAACAACTTCTTCGTCTCCTACGAGAAGCTCCACCCGCAGCACGCCACCACCGAGTGGTACGAGGGCGACGAATACACCCTCTACGTGCACGACTTCACCGATGAGCGCACCGTGTTCCTCATGGGCGACGAGCTGCAGCTTCGGGTGGTCCCCGGCCGCTTCGACATCGCCTGGGGTGGCCTCTACGGACGCCACAAAGACGGCGACAACGCCCTGGCACCGAGCGACCACGCCCGCACCTACATGTCCACCGTCCTGCGGGGACAGGTCTACATCACCGACACCGTGCACTGGCTCACCGAGACCTCCCTCGCCAAGGAGGTCAGCACCAACGGCAACGCCTACCGCGAGCACCAGGACTCTCTGTTCGCCAACACCGGCGGCCTCCCTGACACCCGCGGCCTCGAATACGGCGACACCGACACCCGCCACACCTGGCAGGGCAAGGCCGGTGTGGTGCTCAACCCGCTGGGCAAGGGCATCTACTCGCGGCCGTCGCTGCGCTTTCTGTACGGCGCCCAGTACTCCAACCAGAACAACGCCTTCGGCAATAGCTACGTCGAGACCATCGACCAGTTCAATGCTTTCGGCAATGTGGAGCAGCATTGGCACCATGTGCTCTCCCTCGAGACGGAGGCGTGGTTCTGATGCGCAGCCTTCACCGACGCGATGTGTTGGCGGGCCTGCTCGCCCTTGGTGCGGTCGCCTGCATGCCGAAGACCGCTCCCGTGAAGCTCGACAAGGCCGTGAAGGTGCGCCTTGCGGGTGTTCTCAGTGGACAGGAGGACGGGGTCTCCGGCCTGCCCGATGGGGTGGACCGGCGGCTGAACAAGGCCCTGGAGGCCCGTGGCTTCTCGGTGGACGCCCTCGCCGGCAAGGACCTCGAGGCCGCCATGACCCGACAGCGCGACTCGGGTCGGCGCGTGGCCTGGCTCGCCGACAACGCGGCGGGCTCCGAGGCTGTGATGCTCGTGGAGGTCGCGGCCTTCTACGACACCCAGATCCAGGGCCGCATGCGCTGGACGGTGCGCGCCACCTTGTCCATCGCGCCCGCCGACGCCCCTGAAGACGCGATGCGCCGCGAGGTCGACACCGCCGTCTTCCTCCAGTTCCTCCACCAGCGCGAGGCCGAGGCCGCCCTCGAAGCCGCCACCACCATCGAGCGGGCCGCCGCCCGGCTCCTCGACGACTGGGTGCGCGCCCAGGGATGAAGCGCGGTATCGGCCTCCTCATCGGGCTTCTGGCAGGCTGTCGTCCCCACGTCGTGCGTCCGATGGGCGAGCGGGCGACGGTGAGTCTGCGGGAGCCTGCGGAGGCGGACCTGGTCTATCTCGTGATGGTGGACCGCTTTGCCAATGGCGACGAAAGCAACGACCACACCATCGATCTCGACGACCCCCACGGCTGGCATGGCGGCGACATCGCGGGTGTCCGGCAGCGGCTCGACCACCTCGAAGCCCTGGGGGTTCGCACGGTCTGGCTCACGCCGGTGAGTGATGCGCGCGATGAAAAGGTCGGTGAGTGGGGCGCTTTCCACGGCTACTGGCTGCAGGACCCCTGGCGGGTGGAGCCCCGCTTCGGCACCGTGGAGGAGCTGCGGGCCCTGTCCGACGACCTGCACGCCCGCGGGATGCGGCTGGTGGTGGACATGGTCTGGAACCACACCGACTACCAGGCCCCGGTGCTGCTCGAGCACCCCGACTGGTTCCACGAGACTGGCGACATCACCGACTGGGACGACCCGGTGCAGCGGGTGGAGGGGCGGGTCCATGGCCTGCCCGACCTCGCCCAGGAGGACCCCCGCGTGGCGGCCTGGCTGGAGGGCTCCGCCTCGGCCTGGATCGACCGGGTGGGCCTCGACGGCATGCGCATCGACGCAGTCGGCCACATGCCCCGCAGCTTTCTGTCCCACATGAACAGCGCCCTCGATGCCCATGCCCGCAAGCGGGGCAACCCCGGCGGTGTGTGGACCCTCGCCGAGGACTTCACGGGCGACCCTCTGGCCCTGGCCCGGACCGTCGAGGAGGGTGGATTCGACGCCATCTTCGACTTCTCGATGCACTATGCCCTGGTCGACGTCGCCTGCCGTGGTGCCGACCCCCGCCGCCTGGGCGCAACGTTGTCCCTCGACCGCTACGGACCGCCCCCCGACGCCCGGGTCACCTTTCTCGACAACCACGACCTACCGCGCATCACCCATGTCTGCGGTGCCGAACAGGGAGGCTCCGAGTCCGAGGGACGGGCCCGCGTGGATGCCGCGCTGCTGCTGTTGTTCGCCATTCGGGGAACCCCGTGCCTGAGTTGGGGCACCGAGGCGCTGGTGGACGGCGGGGAGGAGCCCCACAACCGGCCAGACCTCCCATGGCAGCAGGTGGGGCGGCGCAGCCCTGCCATCGCTCTGCTGCAAGAGCTGCGCACCCGTCGACCGGCTCTGTCGAAGGGGACGAGCGAGGTGGTGGAGGCGACCGAACAGGGCCTGCGCATCTGGCGGAGGTCGGGTGCGGACGTGGCTGTAATTGACGTGAAACAGGACATCTCCGTAGCGTGGTCTCCCGCTGCCCTGCCGGCCTCCATCGAGGTGGACGAGGTGGTCTGGGTGGGGTCGGGGGACGAGGTCGACGGGCTGGGCCGGCTGTCGCATGCCACGGGGACGGCCGTGTCCTGGGATGGTGTCGACCTGTTGGAGCGTTCGGCGTTCGCGGTTCCGGATTGGACCGTTCGGGTCAGCTTGGGTCGACTGGGTGGGACAACTCCGCATGACTTGGATGAGTCGGATCCACAGCGTCTCACTGTGGTCGTGGAGGGCGTTCCAGCTGGCGGACAGCTGGGCATCGTGGGGGCGCATCCCGAGCTTGGAGGCTGGGATCCAGCCCGCGCGGTGGTGGCCGAAGCAGGGGAGGAGGCGGGGAGCTGGGTGGCCCACATCGACCTCGTGCAGGGTGATGTGGTGGCCTTCAAGCCTGTGTGGACCGACCCCGCGGGTGTCCTGCACTGGTCGCCTGCCGCCGACCGCTTCGCCCACCTGGCCGGCGATCTGGATCAGACGCGCGTTGTCGTGGACTGGAGCGCCGACTGAGCGAAGGAGGGGGTGAACGAAGCAAGCCGGGGTGGCGTGACCCGTTTCACGGTGCCCCTGGCTGACTTCCAGCCAGCTGTGCCGGTCTTGACTCGCCAACGTGCTGCGTGGAACGTTGGAGGCCGGTGTGGAACGTGCCCTCCACGCCCCGATTCCGTATAGTGCGTGGACGGCGATCCAAACCCCCGGCCAGCTTGTCTCGGCCGGCCCTCGTGAAGTGGACATGTCCTCTCTGCAGATTCAGCTCGAAGTGCGCGCCGTCGGCTCTGGCGGGAGCACGCCGAGCCAGAAGTGGTTCGCCGTGCGATGCGGGGGCGGGCCGGTGCATCCGGTGCGGATGCGCTGGGAGGATGGCTGGCGGGGAGACGTCGAGCACCTGGCCAACGGCCGCGAATCCACCGCGGTCGTCAAGCGGCTGGGCAAGCGCCTCATGCGCCTGGTGGCCTCCACCGGCTGGCCGAAGGAGGCCGTGCGCATCCGAGAGGCGAAGCAGCAGGGCGACAAGGTGCTGCTGTCGCTGGTGTCCGACTCGCCAGAGATCCTGTCGTTGCCCTGGGAGGCTCTGCCGGTCGGCGATGGTGGCGTTCCGCTCGGCCAGCTCCTCGACGAGCCGATTGCCTACTCACTTCCGGGTGCCGGGGTCCGGCCGAGGAAGCTCACCGACCATCCCGATGGCGGGCGCCTGTTGCTCGTGGCCTGCGGCGGCGGACTCGGTCGGCAGGCTGCGCTGCGAGGCACGGTGGCTGGCGTGTCTGCACGGCCATCCCAGGAGCTGCTGAGCTCACCTGGCCTGTCGGGACTCGCCGATGCCCTCCAAGCCGGCGCCCGTCGGGGTCGTCCGGTGAGCATGCTCCACCTCGTGAGCCGTGTGGAGGGACGCGACGGGCGCATCCTGGTGCGGATGGGCGGCGACGGACAGGCTGGGGAGTGGGTCGATGCCGAAGCGCTCGCCTCGGCCTTGTCCCGCTCGGCCGACACGCTCCGGGCGGTGGTCCTCACCCTCACCGGAGAGCCTTCCTGCCGTCCTCTCGCGGCGGCCGAGGCCCTGCACCGGGCGGGCATCGAGGCCGTCATCGTGCCGCGCGTGCCGCTGTCCTCCGAGGCGGTCCTGCCCTTCGTGGCACGGCTGCACGATGCGCTCGTGGGTCGGGCGATGTCCTTTCAGCGGGCCCTGCGTCACGCGGTCGCCCGCCTGCACTCCGACGGCCTCGTGTCCGATGCGGCCAGCCTCCAGCTGTTTCGCGTCCCGGGCGCGGCGGGCTCGGTGCGGCCGTTCGTGTTCGCGCCCTACCAGGGGCTGGCGCCCTATGGTCCGGGCGATGCGGCCCGCTTCTTCGGTCGTGCGACCGAGACCCGGCGCCTGGTCGACCTCCTCACTGCACTCACCACCCAGGGCCGTCCCCGCTTCGTGGTGGTGGCCGGCGCACCCAATTCCGGGCGCACCTCGCTGGTGGAGGCGGGGCTGTTCGCCTCCATGCGGGAGCGGGAGCCGCTGCTTCGACTGCACCGCATCGATCCCCGGGTGGCCCCGCTTGCCCAGCTCGACGAGGCTCTCGGCAATCCGCGTTCCGACGGCACCCCCTCGCTCGTGGTGGTCGATCCCCTCGACCCACTGCTGAAGGCGCCCGAGACCGCCGGCACCGCGCGGCATCTCGTGAACCGCCTCTGGCGCCTGGCGGCGTCGGGCACCAGTCGGGTGAGTGTGGTCATCGTGGTTGCGGTCGACCACCTGGCCGCTTGTGGGCGCATCATTGTCGACGACATGGGCGCCAGCCTCGAAAACCTCGCCTATGACGAGCGCCACCGGCTGTTCGTCACCGAGCCCGGTCCGCGTGGCATCCGGGAGATCATCGACCGTCCGGCCTTCATGCTCGACCTGCAGGTCGACCCCGCCTTCGCGGACCAGGTGATGCGCGCGGCTGCGCAGCGACCTGGCAGCCTTCGCGAGGTCAGCCTCGCCCTCGACATGGGCTGGCGGGCCCGCCGAAATGGCGTGGTGGGGAGTGGTGTGGTGGAGGCAGGCGGCTTCGAGCCGGGCCCATCCAACACCCCCCTCGACCTGCTTGCCGACCTGTTCGGCGTGCTCGCCCGGCGCCTCTCCGCGGCCCTTCCCGACGATGCCCATCGAAAGCTCGGCGTCGACCTGCTCCGCGCCCTCACCGACACCCAGACGGGTGGGCCGGTCCCGCTGGCCCTCGAGTCGGCCCGTCCGAGTGGGTCCGAGGCAAGGGCCCGGTTCGACCGGGTGCTCAGCGACCTCCGGGCAGCAGCGGTCGTCGACCAGAGGCGGGCGGATGGGTCGTCTTGGGTGCTGCTGCGGGTGCCGGAGCTCGCAGAGCACTGGCCGGGCTACGCGCAGCCCGAACAGCCGGTGGCCCCCGTCGCGCCACCTCCCCGTCCCGCTGCCCGTCCTGCCCGGTCCCGGGGCCTCGCCTGGGTGGCGGCCCTGCTCCTCTTCTCGGCGGCTGGCGCGGGCCTGTTCGGTTGGTGGGGGCAGCAGTCCCACCAGAGGCATCAAGCACGGGACCGCTTCGAAGAGGCCCAGCGGGTGTCCCACGACCCCACCACGGCGGCGGTCCTGCTGCGACAGATCCCGTCGATGTTGCGTCCCGACGGCTGGGCATCTGCAGCCAACCTTGCGCTGCAGTCTCCCCAGGCCGCGCGGGTGCTGCGCTTCGAGGGCGGCAATGTCCAGCAGCTCGCCTTCAGCCCCGACAGCAGCCACATCCTCATCCGCGTCGACGGGTCGCTGCGCCTGATGCGTCCGCAGAGCACCGATGCTCCCCGCAGCCTGCGTCCGCCGGCAGGAGACGGGGGCTTCGTCGCCGCCCGCTTCTCCCCCAGTGGCGCCAATGTGGTCACGGTCACCCGCTCGGGTCGTGTCTTGTCCTGGCCGGTCGACGGCGGTCCATCCACCGACATCGCTCCCGCAGTGGGTGGAGACGCCGGCGTGGTGGCGGCCTTTTCGCCCAAGGGCACCCATGTCGTGCGCGCGTGGGGAGAGCAGGTCCAGGTGCATGCGATCGACGGCTCGGATGTGCAGACCGCGCGCCTGCCCGGCTTCCGCACCGGTGCCGAGGATGCGCCTTGCTGCGCGGTGGTGTCCGGCGATGGGGAGCGCTGGGCCATCGGCACCGAAGGCGGTCGCATCCTGCTGTACAAGGCCGGTCGACGCAGCCCCACCACCCTGCGCCTTCAGGGACTGCGGCGCTTCCACCTCAACCGAGGTGGCACCCACCTGTTGGCCCTCGGTGACGGCACTCTGCGCATCATCGACCTCGTGCGGGGCACCGGCTCCACCCGCACCCCTGCCTCGGTTCGGGTCGACGCGGCGGTATTCAGCCCCGACGGCCGGCACATCGCGGTCGACTACCTGGAGCGGGAGTCAGGCGTACACAAGGTGCGCTCGGTCGCGGTGTCCAGTCGTCGATCCCAACGGGAGAGCCCTGAGCTCGATGGCCGTGCCACCGCCTTGGCTGCCGGGGAAGGCGGCAACCTCCTGCTGCGCGCCACCGATGGCACAGTCGCTGAGATTGACGTCGAGACGGGTATTCCCACCACCGAATACCGAGGTCATCGCGGGCCGGTTCGAGAGGTGCGGCAGAGCCCCGACGGCATGTGGCTCGCCACCTCGGGCGTCGACGGCTCGGTGCGCCTGTGGCGTCGACAGGCGGAGTCTCCGGCGCTGGTGGCCCATCCCCCGCGGGCCCTGATGGGCGCCGACCCGCTGGTGTTTGCGCCGGGCGGCGAGGTGGTCGGTGGGGTGTCGGTCACCGGTCGGTTCGTGGCAGCTCGGCTGGAGGCCGCCGCCGAGCCAACGGACCTGGGTGACGCCCCCGGACCCATGCAGCTGCTGCGCGTTTCGGCTGCAGGTGACCGCATCGTCGCAGTCGACGCCGAAGAGAGCCTGCATGTGCGCTCGGCACGCGACGACGACAGCTGGAGCCGCAGCCTGCCGGGCGCCGTGTTGTCCGTGTCTCCCCAGCTCGACACCCTGTTGGTTCGAGACGGCGCCCGGGGAGTGGCCAGCCTTGCCCTCGACCGCCCAGACGCCCGTCCCGAACCGCTTCCGGTGCCATCTGCGAGCGTCACGCGCGCGGCCTACACCACCGACGGACGCTGGCTTGCCCTCGGCTACGAAGACGGAAAGGTCCACCTGCTGGACACCGCCACAGGCGACGAACGCGGCGTGGTGCAGACAGACGCCGGCCGGGTGACCGCCTTGTGTGTGTCGGTCGACGGACAGCGGGCCGCCATCGGCTCCTCCACGGGCGCCCTTCGCTTGTGGCGTCCACAGAGTGGTGCGGAGACGCCTCTGGTCACCGACGGACCGGTCCCACGGAGCTGCACCTTCGCTGAGGACGACGGCACTCTGGTCGTTCAGACCGGCACCGAGGCCGAGGTCTGGACGCTGGCTGGGCCGTCCCCCCGTCGCCTCATGGTCGCCCCGACCCGGCGTCCCGCTGGCGGTGCGACCGCGTGGATCGACACCCAGGAAGACGCCCTCGTCACCCTCGACGCCCAGGGACGCGCGAACAGCTGGCTGCTCGACCCTGAAGAACTGCACGCCCGCCTGTGGAAGTCGACCCCCACCTGCGAGCTGGGCGGAGAGGAGCCGGTGGACCTCAAGCGCTGGTGTGCCTGTGAGGCCTGCTTCGGCCGCACCCCCGATGCCTGTGCTGAGCAGGCCGACGACCCCCTCACCGCTGACCTCGACCGCGTGGTGAGCTGGTGTCCGATGGCCCCCGACGAGCACGGATGAGCGGAACCCTCGGCGCCGACCGCGGTCCGAGGCTCCATGCGTGCCATCCTTCCCCTCCTCGCCTGCCTGCCCTTCCTGATGGCCGTCGTGGTCATCCGTCCGCTGGCCTGGTCGCCGCCGGATGTGCCCCTGTCCGACCCGGAGCCGGGCGCGCCCTCGCTGCGGGTGGAGCCTCCGGTGGTGGACGGCTTCGACTACCCGGTCGGGCCGCCCGACGCCGTGGGCTACGTCGACGCGCAGCCCTTTGGACGCAACGACCACCTCGGCAGTGACTGGAATGGGGTGTCCGGCGGAGCCTCCGACCTGGGCGACCCGGTGCACGTTGTCGCCCACGGCATCGTCACCTACGCGGGGGATGCCGGTCGCGGATGGGGCAATGTGGTGCGCGTGGCCCATCGAACCGAGGGGGGCCACGTCGAGAGCCTCTACGCCCACCTCGACCGCATGGATGTGCAGCCGGGGCAGCTCCTTCAGCGAGGCGAGCCGGTCGGCACCATCGGTGATGCCCATGGCGCCTGGATCCCACACCTGCACTTCGAGCTGCGCACCGTCGTCGGCATGGACCTGGGACCCGGCTACGCCCGCGACCGCGATGGCTACACCGATCCCACGGCCTGGATCGACGCCCATCGCCCGTCGCCCTGACCCCAAGACGCAGAACGGCCCGCTGAGTCTCCCCAGCGGGCCGCGGTGCCTGTGGCGGGTTCAGTAGCCGCTGCCGACAAAGACGCTGACCTGTCCGGCATAGCTGCTGGAGCCGTAGGACCCCACGATGAGCTCGTTGTAGCCGTCGCCGGTCATGTCGGCGGCGGCGGCGTCGTAGCCGACGTATTCGTAGGTGCCGGACCCGGTCACGAGCGCATCCGCGGCGAGGATGGGGTAGGACCCCCCGGTCGCGCCGCTTACGCCGTAGAGCACGGCCATGCTGCCCGAGCTGGTGCCGCCGTTGTCGTCGCCGGTGCCACCGATGGCGAAGTCATCCACGCCGTCGCCATCGAGGTCGCCCAGGCCGACGGGCCGCGCGAAGTAGTCGCTCGCCGTGACGCCCGTGACGGTGAGGTCGGCGGTGTCGTGGTCGACGCTGGAGGCCCAGCCGGAGCTGTTGCCGAAGTAGATGTACGTGCGGCCGGCGTAGGAGGCCTCGTAGTAGGCGCCCACAGCCAGCTCGTCGTAGCCGTCGTCGTTGAAGTCACCGATGCCCGCGACGCCGTAGCCGAATGCCCCGGCGGAGGTGGAGGTGCTGGTGTTGAGCGTGGTGTCGGCCGACGCGGTGTCGGTGTCTCCGCTGAGTGGCCCGTAGTAGACGTAGCCCATGCCGTAGGTGGAGCCGTTGTCGTCGTTGCCGTACTCGCCGAAGCCCACGTCGCTGTAGCCATCGCCGTTGAAGTCACCGTGGCCCACCGTGCCGGGGTAGCCGAAGTAGTCGCCGGTGTCGTCGGCTTCGATCTCGAGGTGGCTCGACAGCTCAGCGTTGATGCTGCCCACCAGGCCACTTGCGGAGCCCGTGAAGAGGTAGGCGTTGGCGACGTAGGAGGACGAGCCGTAGTCGGTGATCACGAAGTCGGCGTAGCCATCGTCGTTGAAGTCACCCGCCGACTGCACTTCGTAGCCGAAGTAGTAGTTGGTGGTGGACGCCGTGAAGGTTGCGCCGGCGACCGTGGAGACGTCGTAGGACGAGGACAGGGCGGTGCTTCCGCCGTAGACCAGGTAGGCGGAGTCGTTGCCGTAGGCACCGATGATGACGTCGTCGTAGCCATCGGCGTTGACGTCGCCCGCGTTGTCGATGCCGTAGCCGAGGTAGTCGTAGCTGCCGGCGCCGTACAGCGATCCCGAGGTCTCGTCCGAGATGGTCGTGCCGCCGTAGATGATGTAGGCGCTGCCAGCGGAGTAGCCGTTGTCGTCGTCGCCGTAGGCTCCCGCCACCACGTCGTCGTAGCCGTCGCCGTTGAAGTCGCCGGCCGCCAGGCGCCGCCCCAGGTAGTCGGAGCTGGAGCCGGAGGGGCTCTCCACCACGTAGTCGGCGTCGTCCACCTCGGCCTCGTCGGCAAGGCCGCACTGGTCGGGGGAGCTGTTGCAGTTGTCGTCGACGCCGTTCTCGCAGATCTCTTCGGCGGCGGGGTTCACGGTGTCGACGGAGTCGTCGCAGTCGCCGCCCATCTCGGACAGGCCCTCGTAGGCCGAGCACGCGATGACCGTGGCAGCGTCTTCGTCGCCATAGCCGTCGAGGTCGACATCGACGTAGTACTCGGCGCCGTCGGTGAGGTCGACGCTGTCGTCGTCGTCGTCGGTGAGGGCGTCGCAGTCGTCGTCGATGCCGTTGCAGACCTCGGAGGCGGCGGGGTGGACGGCATCATCGTCGTCGTCGCAGTCGCCGCTGTCGGCCACCCAGCCCATGCCCGGTGTGCAGGTGACCTGGGTGACGAGGTCGGTGCCATAGCCGTCGTTGTCGGCGTCGAGGTAGACGGTCTGAGCAGCGCCGATTGCGGCATCGGTGTCGTCGCAGTCGTCGACGAGGGCCACGCCGTCACCGTCGCCGTCTTGCACGTCTGCGGTCTCGCCGTCTTCGCCATCTTCGCCGTCGGCGCCATTGGCGCCATCTTCACCGTCGGCGCCATCCGCGCCGGGGGCACCGTCTGCACCGTCTGCGCCGGCCGAACCGGGCGCTCCGGTCTTGCCGGGGATGCCCTCACACGCCGTGAGGGTGACGCCGGCGAGGAGGCTGAGCAGGATGTGGGCTCGCATTGGAACTCCAGAATCTTGGATTGGCAGGGCCACCGAGGGAGCTGAAGGACAGCTGGGGTCGGTTCCCTGCGCGAAGGGTGGGGACGCCAGGGCCGTCAGGCAGCCCGGCGCCATGGCAGATTCACCAGGTCTGGCCGAGGTAGAGGTAGGCGTCGTTGTTGCCGTAGGCGCCGGACACGAGGTCGGCGGTGCCATCGGCATTGAAGTCGCCCACTGCGAGGTAGTAGCCGAAGTAGTCGGAGCCGCCTTCGCCCTCGATTACCGCCATGGCGTCGTCGTCGGTGTAGACACCGCCAGTGGTGTGCGAGGAACCCCCCTCGAACACCCACACCGCGCCGGCGTAGGACGTGCCGCTGCCGCCCACCAGCAGGTCGGGCACACCGTCGCCGCTCACGTCCCCGGCGTCGAGGCCGCGGCCCATGTAGGCGTAGTCGTCGGACCCAGCGAAGGTGAGGTCGGCGTTGCTGGAGTCCATTCCAGTGGTGAGCCCGCTCGCGCTGCCGAAGAACACGTAGGCCGCGCCGCCACCATTGCCCTCTTCATCGGCGCCATAGGCGGTGGAGACGAGGTCGGCGTAGCCGTCGTCGTTGAAGTCGCCGAGGTTGGCCACCCGGTAGCCGAAGTAGTCGTAGGTGGCGGCACCTTCGATGTCGGCGTCTGCCGCGGTCGCGTCGGTGGTGGAACCGCTGTAGGCGGAGATGGGACCCCACCACAGGTAGGCCTTGCCTGAGCTCGAGCCACCATCGTCGTTGCCGTTGGCACCGAAGACGATGTCGAGGTCGCCGTCGCCGTTCCAGTCACCCGAGGCGGCGCTGTTGTCGTAGACGCCGAAGTAGTCGTAGTCCGTCCAGTCGCCCTGGAAGACGGCGTAGGCGTCGTCGTCGTCCATCGAGGAGCTGAGGCTGGAGCTACCCGCGTAGATGTACACACAGCCCGACCACCAGTAGGAGCTGCTGGGGCCGCAGTAGTACTCGCTGACGCCGAAGTCGTCGGTGCCATCGCCGGTGAGGTCGCCAAAGCCGTAGAGGCCACGGCCGAAGTAGTCGTAGTTGCCGGCGTCGAGGGTGACATCGGCCGCGGAGGTGATGGTGCCGCCGGTGACCGAGGTGCCGCCGTAGACGAGGAAGACGCCCTCGTCGTAGTCGGTACTCATCATGATGTCGTCGTAGCCGTCGCCATCGACGTCACCGACACCCTCCACGTCGTAGCCGAAGTAGTCGTAGGAGTAGACGCCGTTCCAGTCGGTGCCGGTGGTGGCATCGATGTCTGCGAACGAGGCTGCGCCGTAGACGAGGTAGGCCGAGCCCGCGTTGGTGGCGGAGGTGTCGTCGTACTTCGCGCCAATCATGATGTCGTCGTAGCCGTCGCCATCGACGTCACCGGCGTTGGCCACGGCGTTGCCGAAGTTGGCGCTGCTGTTGCCCGAGATGGTGGAGTCGGGCTCGGAGTCGCTGCTGAGACCGCAGGAGTCCGCGGAGTCGTTGCAGTTGTCGTCGATGCCGTTGCCGCAGATCTCCTCGGCGTCGGGGTTCACACCGATCGCGGAGTCGTCGCAGTCGCCGGCGATGGTGGTGAGGCCAGACAGCTCGGAGCAGGCCCACTGGGTGCTCTCGTCGTCGCCGTAGCCGTCGCCATCGAGGTCGACGTAGTACTCCCAGCCAGTGCTGGTGTCGACGGTGGTGTCGTCGTCGTCGACGAGGCCGTCGCAGTTGTCGTCGATCTCGTTGCAGATCTCGAGGCCGGCGGGGTTGATGTCGGCTTCGGTGTCGTCGCAGTCATCGGAGTTGTCGACCCAGCCGGTGATGGGCTCACACAGGTAGTTTTCGACGCCTGCGTGGCCGTAGCCGTCGCCGTCGCGGTCCATCCAGTAGATGGTGGCTTCGCCGACGCCCGCATCGGTGTCATCGCAGTCCTGGCTCCAGTGGATGCCGTCGCCGTCTGCGTCGGAGCTGGCGTCCGCGCCGTCGGCACCGTCAGCGCCGTCAGCGCCGTCAGCGCCGTTTGCACCGTCTGCGCCGGGGGCACCGTCAGCGCCGTTGGCACCGTCTGCGCCAGCTGCGCCGTCCTTGCCGGCTGTGCCGTCTTCACATGCCGCGAGGGTGCCCACCGAGAGCACCGCAAGCACCATCCAGATTCGCGTGTTCATCATGTCTCCAAAATCTGTAGGGGATGCGGCTCAGAGGCCCTGGCCAAGGAAGATACCGATCCAGCCGGTGTAGCTGGTGTAGCCATCGGCACCGACGGCAAGGTCGGTGTTGCCGTCGCCGTTGAAGTCGCCAGAGGCGGCTTCATCCCCGAGGTAGGTGTAGGTGCTCGCGCCGTAGACGACGACGTCTGCGTCGTCTGAGGTGAAGCTGCCGCCGCTGCTGGTGGAGCCGCTCATGAAGACGAACACACCACCTGCCGAGGAGGTGGAGCCGGTGGGAGCGTCGTAGTAGCGCGCGCCGAACACGACCTCGGCGTTGCCGTCACCGTCCATGTCGTCGATGCCGGCCACGCTGCGACCCAGGTTGTCGCTCGAGGTGCCGCCCTCCACGATGAGGTCGGCGCTGTCGTGCTCGATGGCGCTGGCCCAGCCGGTCGCCGCGCCGAAGTACACGTAGCCCGCGCCCGTCGAGGAACCGGCGTCGCCGTCCATGTAGTAGCCACCGACCACCAGCTCGTCGTAGCCGTCGCCGTTGTGGTCGTGGACTCCGGCGACGTCGTAGCCGAAGTATTCGTAGTCGGAGGCGTTGTTGGTGCTGATGCTCGTGTCGGCGTCGTCGGCGTACCAGTTGCCCGATGCGCTGGCCGTGCCCATGAAGACGTACGCCTTGCCGTAGCTGGAGCCGGCGTCGTCGTTGCTGTACTCGCCGATGCCGAAGTCGCTGTAGCCATCGCCATCGAAGTCGGCGGAGCCGATCGAGTCGCGGTAGCCCAGGTAGTCGCCCTGGTCGCCAGAGTTGGACTGGATCCGCATGGCGTAGTCGCCACCGTCGACGTCGAGCGATGCGCTGGCGGAGGTCGTGCCGGTGATGATGTAGGCATAGGCCGTGTACGACGAGCCGTAGTCCATCACGATGAAGTCGCTGTAGCCGTCGCCATCGAAGTCATCGAGCTCGGCGACGTCGTAGCCGAAGTAGTAGCCGGCGGAGCCCGCCATGGTGACGTCGGCGTCGGTGTCGGCGAGGCTGGCGGACAGGCCGCTGGCGGAGCCGTAGTAGAGGTAGGCCTCGTCGGCCCCGTAGCCACCGATGACAACGTCGTCGTAGCCATCGTTGTCGAAGTCGAGGACCGCGATGTCCTGGCCGAAGTACTGGTAGCTCGACGAGCCGGAGATCTGCGAGGAGGCCGTCTCCATGTTGGCCGCGGTGGCGGCTCCCAGGTGGAGGTAGACCGCGCCCGCGCCCGATGCACCGTCGTCGTTGCCGTAGGCGCCCGCCACGATGTCGTCGTAGCCGTCGCCGTCGATGTCGCCGACCGCGAAGTCACGCCCGAAGTAGTCGGATGTGTTCGACCCTCCCATGGTGATGTCTTCGTCGCCGATGACGAGCTCGTCGTCGAGCGAGCAGGAATCCGCGGAGTCGTTGCAGTTGTCGTCGATGCCGTTGTTGCAGACCTCCTCGGCCCCCGGGTTGACGGAGGGGTCGGTGTCGTCACAGTCGGCACCCACCTCGGCGAGGCCCTCGTACAGGTCGCAGGCCTCGATGAGGGCGAGGAAGTCGTCGCCGTAGCCGTCGCCGTCGAAGTCCGAGTAGTACTCGTTGCCGGTGGACAGGTCGGTGGACGGGTCGTCGTCGTCGGCCAGACCGTCGCAGTTGTCGTCGATCCCCTCGTTGCAGATTTCCTGCGCGACGGGGTTGACCTCGGCCTCGAGGTCGTCGCAGTCGGTGTTGTCGGACACCCAGCCGGCGGGCGTGTAGCAGGTGACCTGGGTGATCAGTGGGTCGCCGTAGCCGTCGCCGTCGTAGTCGAGGTAGAGCTCGGCGGGCGCGCCCACAGCGGCGTCGCTGTCGTCGCAGTCGTCGGGAGCGAGGACACCGTCGCCGTCCTCGTCGAGCTCGCCGGCGCTGGAGCCGTCGGACCCGTTGGCACCATCAACACCATCGGCACCATTGGCGCCATCTGCGCCGTCGGTGCCCGCAGCGCCGTCGCTGCCATCGACGCCACTTGCGCCGGCAGCGCCGTCTTTTCCAGCTTCACCTTCGCAGGCGGTGAGCGCGAGAATGCCGGCCAAGGCCAACAGAGTGCGAGCTCGCATCGAAGTCTCCTCAGTTCAATTCGCCAGGTGTCGATTGCCGATGCCGAAGCACCTGCACCGAAGTGGCGGGACTATGGCACAGGAGTGGCGGCCTGTCGCGACGGAAGCGCGCCAGACTGCGCCCTGGACCTTGCAGCATTCATACATTTCGGCGCAAGGGGCCTGATTGGGCCAAAACGACACTGGCGCCCGCGATGTGGGGCGCCGGTGGGTGGAGAGCTGGCGGGCACAGAACTGTGTTGATGTGCCTGTGCGGGAAGCGCCGTGCCTGCAGCAGGGCCCTGATGGGGACGGACCCGGTCCTGGTGCAAACACCATGGGTGGACGGGTTGCGGCCCTCCGGATGGGCGGACGCGTGGTGGTCCGTCCGCCTGGTGGAGCCTACCGCTGGACAGGGACCCGGATGGGGTGGTGCCATCGTGAAGTAGCCCGTAGGGGTGGGTACCGGGCTGGTGGCGGACGGGGGTGCGCCGTCTGGTGGACGGCCGAGCGCTCGACGCTGCGGACCCGGCGCGCCGGGCGACCGAGGTCGTACAAGGCCGGTTCCCGTGCGCCGGCGGTCGCCCAGGCGATACCGCGAGGATGCGGTGCCGGGCTGCTGCAGCCTCCGAGCAGGAGCGCCAGCGCCCTCAGTTGGCGGAGAGGGGCACCGGGACGTTCCATGACCGCACGACCCCCAGCTCCAGGTTCATTCCCGTGATGACCAGCATGGCCGACCGCGGGTCGATGGGCGTGCCGACCTCAACCGGGAAGGAGTCGGGACCTCCCTGCATGAAGAGGTCGACCCCGGTGCCTGGCCCGTACTCCACGATGTGCATGTCATCGCCCATGTCGACGACTTCGAGGGTGACTTCGAGCAGGTCGTGCTTGTCGGTCCAGCGGTCGGTGCGCCAGAAAGGCCGCTGACCGGGGACCTGGAGGGTGAGGTTGCCTTCGAGGGGATTGCCGGCGCCGGACATGATTTCGAGGTCGCAGCTTGGGCAGCCGTCGTTGATGGGCTGGGGCCAGACTTTCTCCAGTACGTCGGCTGTGGGCGGGTACTTGCCCAGGCACGGGGAGCCCGTGCTCGGCGACTTGCAGTCGTGGACGGTGGCCCCAGAGGTGTCGGTGACGCTGGTGGGGCTGGAGGGCTCGAAGTCGGACAGGGTGACGGCGGTACACGACGCTGGAGTCTTGGGATGCTTGGTCTGCACCGCTGTCTCACATAGGCGGACCACGCGCTGCGGCTCGCTGACGCCGAATGCCGTAGCCCCAACAACGGGCTTGATGGGGGCGCCGGAGGTCGCGTCGGTCGAGGTCGTTCCCGCGGCGTACACCTCGCGCACCCGGTCATCGCCCGACTTCGTGACATCGGCCGACCACGCGAGGGCGGTGGCCGCGGTGGCCACGGCGGCGGCGGCGGACGTACCACTCACGACCATGTGGTCGGCGGTGCCGGTGGGATCGTCGACCGTCACCCCCACGGCCAGGGCCGCCAGAGGAGACTCCGAGCGGGGCCGGCCCAGGTCGGCGGGGTGGTAGCCCTGGTCGACGCCCGACACCGCGTAGACCAGGGGCCGGGCCGGATCCCAGCTTCCTCCGAAGCCGAGCTCGGTGCAGGGGTCGCCCGTGGTGCTGAGGGCGATGCTCTTCACGGAGAGGTCCATCCAGGCCGCCGGATACAGCGCCCCCTGTTGCATTGTTGTGGTCGGGGTTGGATGGTTGGTGCGGTTCCCGGTGGCGGCGATGGGGAGAATGCCCTGGCAGCGGGCTTCCACGAGCGCTGCCATCACCGCCTGTTCTCCCGGAGCAAGTTTTGCGTAGGCGGTGGAGATCGACGGGGTTCGCCGGGCCGGGGTGCCGAGCAGCTTCTTGCGTGCGGCGGGGCTCGTCTCGGCGCGCAGTGTCGTGAGGTTCACCCGGGTCGACCGGGCGCTGTTCCACCCAAGCGAGAGGTTCAGGATGGTGGGGCGCGCATCGCCCTGGCGGCGGACGTAGTCGGTGGACCTGCGAATGGCCCGGGACAAGGTGTTGTGGGTGCCGAACGCGCCCCCGCTCGTGGCCTGATCCCGGGAGCGCTTCGTCGTGGCATCCACGCGGAAGGGAAGGGCCAGCTCGTTCCGAAGCTCCACGCCGCACCTGTTGGTCGGCGTGCTGGCCCCGCAAAGGAGGTTGTAGATGATGCCGGCCGTGCGCCGACCGTGGTCGTCGAAGCCCGCGGTGGATGCGGGGACGTAGGGACCGGAGGGTTCGGAGTCCGCCACGATGACGCGGACGTCCGGGCCGTCGGAGTCTCCCGCCAGCAGGGGTCTCTGCACGCCGACCAGCGACAGAGTGCGGATGCTGTGGGCATCGACCACGGTGGGGGTCTGGAAGTACACGACGTCGGGCACTTCGGCCGTGAGCTCGATGGCGGTGTCGTCCTCCCCGCCTGCGGCCTTGGTGGCCCAGGCCACGAGCGCGTCTGTCTCGCGGTCCCCCATCTCCAACGCACCCTCAGTGCCCGCTTCGACCCGGCAGAATCGTCCCAGCTCCGACTCGTAGAGGTCGGCGTTGTCCTTCACGTCTCCAGCCGTCTGCCGAGCATCCTCGGCGTCGACGGCGAACAGTGGCGTGCCCTTCCACAGGCCGTCGGTCGCTGCCGCGAGGCCCATGCACAGCTCCATCGCCTCAGCGGGGGAGGCGGTGGGAATGCGTGCAGTGAACGCGCCGGTCCAGCGGTGTTCCCATGGCATTTCGTCGACATCGGGGCGTTCATCGACGCCCTTGTCCGCTTTTCCCGAGCAGGCGGTGGACGCCAGCGCGAGCGTCGCGATGGACAGCAATAGGGTTTGGCGTCGGGACATGGGGGTCTCCACGGCGTTTTCGGGGCGGCAGCATGCCACAGTGGGTCAGGGGGTCCACATCTTGAAGGCCCACCAGGGTCCGTCAGGATGGGCCTGCCAGGTTGCCCGGGTGGCCTTCATCCATGCGAGGTCTGGGTGGTCACCTGCTGCGAGGGACCGGGCCCAGGCCTGTCCGAATGTGCTGGACAGGTCATCGGGAACGGGAATGTCCGCGGCCACCACGACATCGGTTCCCGCCACGATCAGCGCCTGCGCGAGGCCGAGGCGCTCGGCATTGCCGGACTCCGAGCGAGACGACTCACAGGCCGTCATAGAGACCACCTTCGGCGGGTGTTCCAAGCCGAGGAGCTGCCAGACGGCCAGTCGTTCGCCGTCGGCGAGCTGGATGGCGGCATCCCAGCCGTCGTCACCGAAGGTGGCGTGTCCAGCGAAGTGGGCGATGTCCGTGCCGGTGTCGAGGGCCCGCCAGGTGGCGCTCTCTGTGGCCTCGTCGCCCGTGAGAAGAGAGGTGTCCGCGACCATTGCCAGCGCTTCCGCCACCGACCGACCCTCTCGTCTTGCAGAAGCGAGGGTGCCGTCTGGATCGGCGATGACCGCGACGCTGGCAAGGCCGCTCCATGCGGCGCGGGGTCGGAGGTCCAAGCTGAGGGCAATCGGACGCTGCACCCCGAGGGGGCGCTCCTTCCAGGTGGCTTGGGCAAGCGACCAGTCGCGCGCCGCGGCCATCGGAAGCCATGTGACTCGCCCGGTCCTTTGAAGGTCCGCCTCCAAAATGCCCACCAAGCCATCCGGAACCGCCTTGGTCCCATCGTCCACCTCGAAGGTGGCCCGCCGCGGTGGGGCGTCTGCAGTCCACCACCACACAGTGGCCTGGTTGCCGTGGGCGTCTGCAAGGACGACCAGCTCATCCGCGCCAACCCCTCGGGCGCTCGGGTCCCAGCCAGGCGCACCGATGAGCAGGGTTTCCGCGATGGCCTCCTTCGAGACGGTGGGACCGCGTCCGCTGTCCTCGGGCGCACCGCTGTCGGATGCCCAGGTCTGCAGATCGCCGGTGTCGGACTGTGGGTCTGCCCAGCTGCGGTAGTCGGACCATGGGTGCCCCCGAAGCTCGCCCAGGCTGGATACCCGGTCGGCTTGTTGGAGGCTGTACAACACCTGGTTGCGGTTGCGGCGCAATGCCTGCAGAGCTTCGTCTGGCCGACCTTTCTCGACCATCAGCGCTGCCAGTCTGCGTGCTGCCTGCGTGCCGGTGTCGATGACGGCACCTTGCCCGTGGGAGAGCGGAGCGCGGGCCGAGACAGCCGGAAGGTCGCGCTCGATGGCCTGCAAGTGCTCGATGGCCTCGTTGGTGTCGCCGAGCGCCTGCCGGGCCTGGGCGGCCAGGGCGCGGGCCTTGAGGGAGAGAGGGCTGGCTCGCTCCCCGCCGAGTAGATGCGCGAGGATGGCCTCGACCTGGTCGGGCTGGTTGGTGGCCAATGCGAGTCTGGCCTGCGTGATGTGGTGCCAAGCCGCAGACAGGTCGTCTGGCGCCACGGCAGCCGACACCGACGAGAGCGATTCTGCGGCCTCTCTTGCGCGCCCTTGAGCAAGTAGGATGGCGGCAAGGTTCACGGACAGATGCCAGCCGGCCCTTGCGTGGGCTGGGCAGGCATCCGAGTTGGCGACCAAGGCCTCCAGTTCATCCGTCGGCAAGGGGTCGTCCCGATCGGCCGGTGCCGTTTCGCGAAGCGCGTCGATCCACATTCGATTGGACACGGAGAGGGTCAATTCGCACGACGGACGGTCCCCCGACTCCTGCATGGCCAACGCCACGGCAGTGTCTGCGACGCGTGAAGCGGCGTCGAGCCGACCGGCTTCGATCAGGTTGTTTATCTGGTTGGCCAACACCGCCCCGAGCCACCTGCCCCCATCGTCGCGGTCCAAAATGGCCGCAGAGCGGCGTGCCCCATGCAGAAAGCGTTGTGCATCCGCCAGATTGCCCATTGCATTCGCGGTCCGTCCATGATGCAGCAGCCACAGATACCGGGCTTCCAACCCTGTAGCACTTGGCAGCCACAGGCCTCCAGGTGGCTTGGAGCCGGTCTCCGCGATGCGCTCCCACTCTGACTGGTCCCACCCAAACCGCAACGTATCCCCCCGCTCCCGGTGCCCGGCAATCGCGGTCTCCAGCCACTTCAGTCGCTCCGCCTCGTCCCCACACCGACCCCGCCCCGATGCATAGAACACCAACTCGTCCGCATCAAAGTCCGCCGAAGCCTCCTCACAGCGAGCACCCTGGTACGACGCATCCCGCCACCCATCCGCCGTATTCTCCACCCCCAGGTCCACCCACACCCGACCCAGAGCGTCCTCCACCTTCAGAGTCCGCGACGCTTCGATGGGCACAATCCAACGCCACCCCCCCTCCACATACTCCGGCGTCGTCCCATCCAACACAAGCGTCTCCGCTCGACGCTCATCCTGCACCCACAACACCACCCGCCCCGTCTCCCGGGTGTAGCACCGGCCGCCTTCCAGCAAGCTGAAGCAGCCCCCGACCGACCACACCACGTCGGGCGGTGCCCCCACATCGGCCGAGCAGCCCAGCAGTCCCAGCGCCAGCACAGCGAATCTCACGGGTCGACCACCACCTCGAGCTCTGTCTCCACGCGGGTCCACCACCAGGCCCGGCGGTCGGGGGTTGCCCAGGACAGGTCGTCTCCGAGCAGCACCACCACCGTGTGAGTGCCCGGAGCCATGTCCTCTGTGATGGGCAATGAGATGCGGACCGCGCCCGTCGTGCCCTGCTGTGCCCGAAAGGACGCCGGCTCCCGCAGAGCACCGCCTTTCGGTCCCACGAACACCTTCACCTGCGGACGCTCGAAGGCCTCGCCGGGGCCGGGTCGCACCACCAGCTTGGCGACATTGGTGTGTTCATAGGTGCCCACCTGGGCCGGTGCGCCGCGCATCTGGGCCGCTCCGTTCTGCCAGGTCGACGAATACTCGGGGGCCGGGGGCAGCAACACGAACACGCTCACCGCTGCGGCCAGCAACATGGCGCCTCCCCACGCTCCTGGGCGCCGCACCCATGCACGGAAGCCCGCCCACCGGCTGGTCGATTCGCGGAGCTGTTCGATAGAGTCGTTCAAGATGGCGTCTACGTCGTTGTCTTCGATGTCGCCCAGCCCGGCTGCCTCCCCGGCGAGGTGCCCGCGAAGGTCGGCGTCTCCAAGGCATCGCAAGGTCAAGATGTCGTCGGCCAGGGCTTCCAAGGCCAGCCCTGTGTCGGGCGTCTCGGCCACCTCGTCGAGCAATGCGTCGAGCTCATCTGCAGAGGCTTCGCCCGTGAGGGCTGCCCAGGCGGCTTCTTCAACGGCTGGGGTGAGGGCGGGACCTCCACCGAAGCGGGCATCGTTGCTGTCGGGGCTCATGGGGCGCCTCCCTTCTGGATCCAACGGCGGGCGGTCTCGAGCCGGTCGGCCAGCTCGGTGGGGGAGATGTCGAGGTCGCGGGCCACCTGCGGAGCGGGCTGACGGTCGCCCACCACCCGCAGGAAGGCCTCGCGCACGCCCGGCGGCATCGCGCGAATCGTGCGCATGCGGGCCCGGGCTGCGCACAGGGTCTGCTTGGTGCGGGCCTGGGAGATCCCAAGGGCCTGTGCGACCTGGGCCGTGGACTGTCCATGGACCACCCGGGCCACGAGCACCTCGCGCTGACGGGTGGGCAGGGCCGACACCATACGTCGGGCTGCTGCCAGCTCGGTGCGGCGAGCGGTCTGCTCTTCGGCGGAGGGCGCCTCGATGGCGAAGGCCTCCATCTCATCCACACTCTCGGTGTCGGTGCGGGCGCCGCGCAGCTCGTCGAGGGCCCGAAAGCGCGCCTCACGCACCGCGAGCCCCGGCATCCTCAGTGCCTTCAGCAGCCCATCCCGCGCCTTGAGGTACAGCCGCAGCCAGAGGTCCTGGCACAGCTCCACCGCCCGCGGACGCGCGATGGCATAGCCGATGAAGATGCCCAACACGAGGGCGTTGTAGCGACCGACTATCGTGCTCCACGCCCCGCGGTCACCGGTGCGGGCCGCTTCGAGAACCCTGTCGGGAAGCGGCGCACGGGACGCAGGCTGGCGCGGGGCCGAGCGCGGACGAGTGCCAGGTGGCGTCATGCGAAGAACACCCAGGCGGCTTTGGCGGACCAGCGACATCATGCCGGGTCAACGAGCGGCGGCCGCCGAAGGTATCGGTCCCGGGTGCAGATTTCTACCGGGGTCCGGCGAGAAGGTGGATCCCGTCAGCGTCGCCGCGGTCGTCGTGGGGACTTCTTCGCAGGGGGACCGCCCAGGTAGAAGTTCATTCCGGCCACCGCAGCGATGTCGGTGGTGTTGAAGCGACTGGAGCCGAGCATGCCGTCCTCCTCGTAGCGACCGCCCAGGGTGCGGGTGAGCTCGAGGCCGCCGCTCAGCGAGGTGCGCGGGCTGGCGAACCAGTGCACCGAGCCGCCGACGCCCACGAAGGGAGAGCGGGTCTGGGCCTGGCCGTCGAAGTTGCTGCGGTCGAGGCCGACGAGGCCCGTAGCCGCGAGGTGCACCGGGCCGTCCACGCGGAAGTAGTGGGTGTAGGTGCCGGCGAAGCGGAACTGGCCGTAGCTCTGGTCGGTCGTGCCGTCGTCGACCGTCGAGCGCGCCATCTCCAGGCGGGCGCCCACCTCGGAGTGCGGGCGGAACAGGTAGCCGCCCTGCAGGCCCACACCGCCAGCCCCGGGACCGAGCTGGGTGGTCGTGCGTTCGTGGTCGCCTTCGTCCACGCGGGTGGCTTCGCGGCTGAGCACCCCGGTCTGAAGCTGCAGGTGGACCTGGTCTGGGCGGGGAGCGGCATCGGCGGTGGAGACGGCGAAGACGGCGGACAGCAGGGTGTTCAGCAGCAGCATGGGGTCCTCTCGGCAGTGCGCGGTGGGCGCGTCGGCGATCCAACGCAGCCGGTGCCGGTCCCTTCGATGACCGGGGGTGATCTGTCGAAATTACCTCGAAGAAGTCGAGCTGATGCCTTGTCTCGTCAATAGGATCGGGTGGGATCCTCGATCGAGGGGGACGAATCAGCGGTCCGCCTCCCGTGCCGTGCTTGCGGGGGACATCGATCTGCACGAAGATTGCCGCTGGAGTGGCGCAGGCCGGCTTCGGGCGAAGCTGGGCCGATTGCGTGCAGCGGATGTGCAGGCGGTGCCCCCGGGGGTCTGCGCGTGGAACATCTGGCGGTATCGCCCGTGTGGCCGCTGTCTTCGGCATCGGGGAACAGCAAGAGTGGCCCGGAAGGCGGCATCTGTGCAGACCGAGGCTGACTTCTGCTGCAAATTTCTCATTGCGCTGGCCCGAGATCGCAGAGTATGACGTGTCCAGACGTCCCAATGGGACGGAGGAGAAACGAGACAATGCGTACGATTCAGCTTTCCGCTCTGGCCCTTGTTCTTGGCGTGACCACCGTTGCTTGCAACGGCAAGTCCGATTCCGGCACCGGCCTCGTCGGCGAAGGCGAAGGCGAAGGTGAAGGTGAGGGCGAAGGCGCCGTCGGTCCCATCAGCGGTTCCGCTGGCGTGGCCATCCAGGAAGCCGGCTGCGACATCATCTGGGACATGAGCGGCGACCAGTGCTCCGGCTGTGACCTCGGCTGGGACGTGTCCCTCACCCTGACCTCCGCCGGCTCCTGCAGCTTCGGCGACGACACCAGCGGCACCTTCGAGGTCGCCAACGGCGCTGCTTACTTCAAGGGTGACTACTGGGGCGCTGCTACCGCCGCCGGTGGTGCTGTCGCTTGGGCCTCCGCCGACTACATCGCCGGAGCCGGTGGCTACAGCTACTACTACGCTGGTTCGGCTTCCTACTGAGCCTTCCAGTCGGTCGTCGGGTTCGCCCGACGGTCCCTTCAGGCGCCGGTTCTCCGGCGCCTGTTCTGGTTCTTGGGCCCTTCATGGGCCGGCGGGCACGCGCGGACGGGTGCCGTGTCCCCTCCAGCGGCGGTCCGTTATGCGGTGGACCTCCCCAAGCCGGCGTCTGGAAATGCGACTGCACAAGCTTGCCATTGCCCTGACAGTGGGTGTTCTGGGCGCCACCTTCGCGGTGGCCGCCCCCACGGGCCTGCCGTCGAAGCACTTTGGCACCCCCATCGGCACCCTCGAGCTGATGCTGCGCAAGCGGCAGACCTCGCGCTTGTTCAACGAGGCTGACAAGCGGTTCGCCGACGACCCCGACAGTCCCGATGGGCATGCCATCCGCGGCGCCGCCTTCGCCATCCAGGGCTGGCCCACCGAGTCCATCGTCTCCTTCGAGCTGGCTGCGGGGGGTGAGTTCTACGAGGAGGAGGGCCTGCGCTACCTCGCCGAGGCCCTCCGAGAAGTGGGCCGGGCCGATGAGGCTGCCGAGCTTCGCCGCGAGCTCCGCATGGTCCCCACCCCCAATCCCTACGCCTACATCGCGATTGAAGCGAACCTGGTCGACGACCTGCGGGCAGCCGAGGCCTGGGACGAAGCCCTGGAGGCGGCCGAGTTCCTGCTGGAGACCGAGCCCGGAAACTCCATCGTGCACAGCACGGTGGCCGACCTCATGTGGGCGATGGGCGATGTCGACGAGGCCCTGTTCCAGCTCTTTCTCGTGTCCGAGCAGGGCAGACGCAGCTACCGCTACCGCGAGGTGCTCGCCCACATGGCGGCCGATGAGGGGCTGCTCGATGATGCGGCGGAACAGCTCGCCGCGGCCCGCAAGCAGAGGGCCCGCCTGCCCCGCATCCGGGCCCTGCAGCTGGATGTGCTCTGCGAGCTGGGCGAAGAGGAGCACATCCTCGCGGAGTTCGACTACCCCCGCTTCCGAGACCATGGGCACCCCGACCTGCTGGCGGCGGAAGCCACCTGTCGGGCGCGACGGGGGGAGCTCGAAGTCGCCGCTGCGCTCGCCGACGATCTGCGGGTGATGTTCCCCGACCTTCCGCGGGCCCAGGCCTCGGTGGCCTTCGTGGAGGCGGCCCTCCAGAGCGAGTGAGCGCCATCGGGTCTCCCCGACAGCGCCCATCTACAGGCTGTTTTCGCCAAGCTACTTCTTGGCGTCCTCGTTCTCCTTGAGGCGGGCCCGCAGGCCGGGAGCCTTGCCAGAGCCGTCGGGGTTGGCCTTCTTGTGGGCCTCGCGCTCCTCGGCGGTGAGCAGAGGCTGCTTCTTCTCGCCCGGAGCGGGCGCCTTGGCGAGCTGCTCCTTCACCTTGGCCACCGACGGGCAGATCTTGTCTTCCGCGTTCTTGGTGCAGTAGGCGTCGAGGTCGGTGATGGCCTTGTTCCAGTCGTTGAGGGCGATGTGGCAGACCGCGCGGTCGACCAGGGGGTCGCCGGACTCGGGCTGCATCTCCACGACCTTGTCGAGGTGGACCATCGCTTCGGCGCAGCGCTTCTCGGTGTGCATGGCGACGGCGGCCCACTTGCGGGGGCTCGCGAAGCCGGCGTCGGCCTGGATGGCGAGCTCGAACTGCTCGATGCTCGGCACCACGATGCGCTCCTGCATCCAGGCGCGGCCCATCCAATAGTGGGCGTCGGCGTTGCCCTGGTTGGCCTTGAGGAATTCGGTGAGCTGGGAGCGGGCATCGGTGGCCTTGGCCTTGTCGCCGCTGAGGATGAGGTCGCGGGCGGCAGCCACCTCCGGAGCGACCTCGCGGGACTCCTCGGAGGCCTTGAGAACGCGCATCTCCAGGGCCTTGAGCTCTCCGCGGGGACCGTTGGAGGCAATCATGTCGCCGACGGAGGGCCCATCGGGCTTCCTCTCCTTCTTGGTGACGGCCTTGCGGGCCTTCTTCTTGGCGGCCTTGTCGGCGCCACAGCCGCGGCAGCCGGTGGAGACCACGAGGCCGAGGACGAGGGCCGACAGCAGGCCGCCGTGCCAGGGGGAGCGAGGGGACGTGCGGACGGACATGGGGACCTCCTGCGGATGTTCGGCGGGCCGGCGTATTCTGCCGTTGGGCCCGGGACTACCCATTCTGAGTGTCGGTGGCGGTTGCGCGGGGCCAGACGCGGCGGTCCCGCGGCCATTCGCATCGGGGTCGTGCACCATCTGTGCAGAGGCTGCGCACCTGCGGTCAGGCCTTCCTGATCTGTTTCGCCACGAGCGCCAGGCGGGCCAGCTCGTCCTCGATGGCGGCCAGTTCATCGTGCTTGTCGCGCAACGAGGCTGCGGACGCACCCTGGTGTGTGGCCTTGGCGAGGATGCGGGCCACGCGGCTGAGCTCATCGGAGAGGCGGCGGCGGAGGGCAGGGGCTGCACGAGCGCGAAGCAGCGGGCCGAAGCGGAGGTCGGCGTCGGTCCATTCGGTGTCGTCGACGCCCGGCGTCCAGGCGAGAGTGGTGTACCAGCGGCCTTCGTGGTGGAGCAGCTGCTCGTCGACCAGGCGCAGGCCGGCCCCACGCAGAGCGCGTCGCACCAGCGGCACGTCGGTGTTGGGCTGTACCACCAGGCGGTCGAGCTTGTGCACCACCTCGGGCGCCGCCGCCACGAGGTCCGCGATGCGCTTGCCCCCCATGCCGGCGATGGTGACCGCAGCCACCTCGCCGGGCGACAACACCTGCAGGCCGTTTCCGAGGCGCAGCTCGATGCGGGCCTCCAGGCGATGGGCGCGCACCCGCTCTCGGGCGCCCTCGAGCGGGCCAGGCTTCACGTCGGCGGCGATGGCCTGTGGTACGTGCTTGTCGTAGACCAGGTGGACCGGGAGCCAGCCATGGTCGGTGCCGACGTCGGCGAGCCTGGCGCCCTTGGGCACGAGTGCGGCCACCGCAGCGAGGCGGGCGGACAGTGGCTGCTCGGGGGCACGTCCCGGCCGTGGCAAGGCCTGGCTCAGGGTGTGGGTGAGGCGGTCGACGAGTCCGGACATGGCCGCGACATAGCCTGTCCCTCTGCGCTATCGGCCTGCATGCCCATTCAGATCCGTCCGCTTCTGGTCCACGAGTCCGCCCTGGTGTCCGAGGTCGCCCGTCGCATGCGTCGCACCCTCCAACATGTGCTGGGAGACGACGCTGGAGCGGCGCTGTACGGGCTCGACTGGCTGGAGGACCGGGTTCGCTTTCACCTCGATCCCACACGGTGCCGGGGAGAGGTGTTCCTGGCGTTTGGCTCAGACGTCCTGGTCGGCCACTGCATCGTGCGGGTGGAGGCCACGGAAACGGCGTCGTATGGACTGTTTTCGACTACATGGGTGGAGCCGGGCCACCGGCGCGCCGGGATTGCTCGGGCCTTGCTGGACGCCGGGGAGGCCTGGCTGCGGGCCCATGGGCAGAGCCGACTGGTCACCGACACCGCGACCGACAACCTGCCCCTTCAAGAACTCTTCATGGCCCGTGGCTACCGCATCGTCCTGCACTCCGAGGATGGTCGGATGGTGCGCCTGGCCCGCGACCTGGAGCCTGCGTCCTGATGTCCCCCCGTCCCCACCTCTGGCGACCCTACACGCAGATGAAGACCGCCCCACCGCCCGAGCGCGTCGTCGCGGCACACGGTGTCCATCTGCACCTCGAAGACGGCCGCACGCTCATCGACGGCATCTCCTCGTGGTGGACCGCCTGCCACGGACACCGCCATCCGCACATCGTGCAGGCCATCCACCGGCAGCTCGACGTCCTGCCCCATGTGATGCTGGGCGGCATCGTGCATCCCCAGGCCGAGGCGCTGGCCCGACGGCTCGCGGACTGGTGCCCGGGTGACCTTGACCACGTCTTCTTCAGCGAGTCGGGTTCCGTGTCTGTCGAGATCGCCATGAAGGCGGCCATTCAGGTGCACATCCACCGGGGCGAGCGCGGGCGCACCCGCTTTGTGGCCTTCCGGGGGGGCTACCACGGCGACACGCTCGGCACGATGTCGGTCTGCGATCCAGAAGAGGGCATGCACACGCTGTTCTCGGGTGCGGTGGCCCGACAGCTCATCGCAGAGGTGCCCGACACCGAGGCCCGCCGCGACGCTCTGACGAGGGCGGTGGCTGCCGAAGCCCACACACTGGCTGGCGTCATCATCGAGCCGCTGGTGCAGGGCGCCGGGGGCATGCGCTTTTTCGACGGTGAGGTGCTGCGCTTTCTACGCAATCTCTGCGACGAACACGGCCTGCTGCTCATCGCCGACGAGATCATGACCGGCTTCGGGCGCCTCGGGCACCGCTTCGCCACCGAATCGGCCGGCGTGCTGCCCGACCTCATGACCCTTTCGAAGGCGCTCACCGGCGGCACTCTGCCGCTCGCGGCCACCATCGCCCGCCGCCCGGTCTTCGATGCCTTCTGGTCCGATGACCCCGAACAGGCCTTGATGCACGGTCCGACCTACACCGGCAACGCCCTCGCCTGCGCGGCGGCCCAGGCATCGCTCGATCTGTTCGAGCGGGAGCCGCGACTGGAGCAGGCCCGGCACATCGAGGCGCGGCTGCGGGAGGGCCTGGCAGGTCTGCGCGCGCTTGCTGGGGTGGTGGACGTGCGGTGTCGGGGGGCGCTCGGAGTGGTGCAGCTCGACCGGCCGGCCGATCGGGACTGGTGGGTGCGGCAGTTCGTGGACCGTGGGGTGTGGCTGCGGCCGTTTGGGGACGTGGTGTACTGCGCCCCGCCACTGGTCATCGACAAGCCCGAACTGGACCGCGTGATCGACGCCATGGTGGGGCTCACCACACGGTGGTCCAAGCAGGTCTACTGAGGGTCGCTGGCGTCGATCGATCGGCGCCCCCAACACCGGAAGCCTGCTCAGAGTGCACCTTCTCGCGGATGGTTGGCGACTTTTTACATCTCCGAGAACGTGTTCTACCCGGGCATTTCCGACGACTGGGCCCTCGAATTCCCGAGAAAGTCGGGTGGCAGGGGCAAAAAGTGCTCGGCCCAGGTCCGATGGACGGAGTACCCTCGGCGTGAGCCGGAGGTGCGAAGGCGATTTCGCACCTGTCTCCCCGCCTCGGACACCAGGTCCGGTTGGGGAACGCCCGGGTGAGGAGCACTCCATGTCCGCAGCCTTGATCTTCGCTTTCGCGACCGCCGGATGGAACGTCACCAACACCGCCGACGGTTGCACCTACTTCAAGGGCAGTGCCGAGGGCGACATCACGCCCATCCGCGTCGAGTGTGAATGGACCGACGTGGATGCCGGCAAGATGCACCGGCTCCTGTCCCGCCCCGGCTCCCACGATGGCGTCTTCGGTGGGCTCGCCCAGGCCGATGTCGTCAAGCAGGAAGGCGGTCGCACCCGCGTCTACCAGCGCTTCGCCGCGCGCGGCATCTCCGACCGCGAGGTCGTGGTCGACTACAGCACCTCCTCGGTCGACGGCGGCAAGAAGTACCGCTGGCGCAAGAGCAGCGACCAGTCCGCGCTCCACGGCGACGCCGTCGAGGTCCCCGACACCTCGGGTTCCTGGCAGGTCACCGAGAAGGACGGCAAGGTCCAGCTCGTGTACGAGCTTCGCCTGAAGCTGGGTGGCATGCTCCCGAGCTTCGCCGTGAACTGGGCCCAGACCTCGGCCATCCAGGACACCATCGACGAGCTGAAGGCCAAGGTCCTCGCCGACTGAAGTCGGTTCGCCGACTAGAGTCGGTTCGCCGACTGAGGTCGGTTCGCCGACTGACTTCGGTTCGCCGCTTCGCCCGTCTCGTGCGGGCGTTCGTCGTTCTTGGGGACGGAGGCCTGCGTTAGCCCACCGGCATGTCCTCCTGTCGCCGTGATGTGTCCGTCCTCCTCCTGCTGGGGACGGTGGCCTGCTCGGGGCTGTGGGCGGATGAAGATGGGGACTGGAAGGCCATTGTCGTCAATGGGGGCGCCGACGCGGACAGCAACTGGGCCAGCCACCGCACCCACCTGCACCGCATGGTGGACACCCTCGAAGGCCGCGGACTGACCTCGGCCGACATCCAGGTGCTCGCTTCCGACGGCAGCGACCCCACACCTGACCTCACCGTGCTGGCTCCACCGCCCGACCCTGGCGACATTCCCGGCTGGCTGGTCGTGTCCGGCCCGGTCTTCGATCCCGGTGGTCCGCTCGCCCACCTGTTGCCCCAACCCCAACGGGTCGACACCGGCTGGACCCGCACGAGCGTCGCACCCGCCACCCGGGCCCACCTCGAAGCCGCCCTTGTCGCGGCCAACCTGAGCGCCGGTGACACCCTGCTGCTCACCACCACCGACCACGGCGGCCCCGACGGCTCCCTCGACCTGTGGCACGAGACTCTTGCGGCCGATGGCACGGTGCTGGCGGAGGTCTTCGCACTGGTTCCCGCGGACGTGCGGGTGCTGGTGGTGATGAGCCAGTGTCACTCGGGAGCCTTCGCCCGGCCGCTGCTGGAGCTTCGGCGGAGCCTGGGCCTCGACATCTGCGGCGTGTTCAGCGTGCCCGACGACCGACAGGCAACCGGATGCTTTCCCGAGACCGATGGCAAGGAGGTGGGCCATGCCTTCGACATCGCCGCGGCCTTGGCGAGCGAGGACAGCTTGGATGCCGCCCATCGGCAGGTGCTCGTCGCCGACCGGGGACCCGACGTGCCCATCCGCACCTCCGACGTGTGGCTGTGGGACCGCATTGTCGACGAGGTGGGTGCCGACGCCACCTCCGAGCAGCTCGCTGCCTGGGTCGACCAGACCGAGCCCCCGCAGTCCGCTGAGGCGCAGGCCCTTCGCGCGGCCATCGGGGTGCCGGTTGGTGGGCTCGCCGACCTGCACACCCGCACCGATCTGGCCATCCAGAGCATCGACGAATTCACGCTCCTCGCCGATTCTCAGGGTTGGGCTCGGCTCGACCTCGCGGTGCGTGTGCAGCAGACGGCCGCGACCTTGGAGGGACCGTGGCCGGAGCGATTGAGCCAGGCTGCCAAGCTGCTGGGCGTGGAAAGCAGGCGATTGCGTCCGAATGCCGCGGCGGCCGAGGAGGGCCTGTGGACCGCGTCGCTCCACGAGGCGGGTCTCGCGCGCCTGGGCTGGCTGACCGCTCGGGAAAGCGGGCTGTCTCGATTTGGTCGAGATGACGAGCTGCAGGCCATCTTGGACTGCGAGTCCACCGTGCTTCCGGGGACCTCCGTCCCGTTGGTTCCCGCCAGCTGGTCTGCCCCACTTTCCCACGCCAGTCCCCCGAATTGGCTCGGGGTCCGCGTGGAGGAGTCCCCCCTGGGTCCCCGAGTGGTGGCGGTGCATCCCGACGGGCCGGTGTCCGAGCTGCTCCGTGTCGGCGACGTCATCGCGAAGGTCGATGGCCAGCCGACCCCCCTGCCGGAGGTCTTGTCGGCCCACGTCCTGGCCGCGAACGGCTCCCTCGAGCTCGGCCTTGCCGACGGCCGCACGGTCCGCGCCCCCACGGCCCCTCTGTCCACCCGCATCGCCCCCGTGGTCCCCCCCGACCTTGGCGCCTCGATGGCCGGCGTGCTGGACTGGCTTGACCGACCGCCCGCGGGCGGCGCTCAGCTCGCCGTCTTCGTGGGTCCCCATTGCCCTGGCTGCGATGGGGCCGTCGCGCGCGGATACGACTGGGCGATGGCCGCAGGCATTGGGATCGTGGTCATCGAAGATGCCGAGTCCGCCCGCTTGTCTGGTGCGACGACCGATCCCGGGGGCTTCGTGGCCGATGCCTTCGGAATCACGGTCTACCCGAGCGTCGTGGCCATCGACGAAGAGGCCCGTGTGCTCTGGCGGGTGGACGGCTGGGAGCCGGGGGCGGGTGTCGACCTTCCGCCGGTCCCCTGAAGGCGCTCGCCGCGTGCTACACCGGTGCGCATGACGCCCATCGTCCTGCTTTCGTGGCTGCCCTCGGTGGCACCGGTCCTGGCCGCCGAGCCAGTCGACCCCTTCACCGAGCCCGACGAAGCCGCCCTGTACCGGGCCGAGGAGCGCGTGGTCACGGTCGCGACCCGCTACGCCCAGACCGTCGAGCAGGCGCCCTCCATCGTCACCGTCGTCACCGACCGGGAGATCCGCAACCGCGGCCACCGCACCTTGTCCGACGTGCTGCGCTCGATGCCCGGCATCTACGTCACGGTGGCCCAGGAGAGCCGCGGGCTCGCGTGGTTTCGCGGGGTGGCCTCGCCCGACAACAACAAGTTCCTGCTGCTCATCGACGGAGTTCCCTGGTACGACGGCGTGTACACGCATGCCTGGATCGACGCCTACATCCCCCTCGTAGACGTCAAGCAGGTCGAGGTCATCAAGGGGCCGGGCTCGGCGGTGTATGGCACCAACGCCTTTGCCGGCGTGGTCAACATCGTCACCTACCGGGCCGACGACCTGCAGGGGGGCTTTGCCCGCATCGAGACCGGCAGCTTCGGGCGACGGTCGGCCTCAGGTGTGCTCGCCGACACCGTGATGATGGGCTCTGTCCCCATCGAGGTGCGGGCGACGGCACGGGTGCTGGAGCTCGACGGCGATGGCATGGACATCAACCCCGAAGGTGAGCGCAACGTGCTGGGCACCAACCCCAGCCGGGCCATCAACGGTCGCTTTGGCCTGAAGGTGGGCAACCTCGACCTGTCGTGGACCGTGGTGGACTACCGCCACACCTACTTTGTCAACCCCCAGGACGACCCATTCGACGTGCTCTTCCAGCAGGAGAGCGCCTTCAACCTCAGCTACCGCGACCAGCTCGCCGCCGCGCGCCATGAGCTGCAGCTGGGTCAGGTGGGCAAGCTGCGCACGGAGGTGTCCTGGCAGTCCCACGACGACCCCGGTCAGTACGCCTGGTTCAACGACCCCGTGTCCACCGTCGATGCCGACACCGGTGAGGTCACGACCACCCTGTCTGGTGGCCTGGTGGAGACCGAAAAGCGCACCAACCGCCTGCACGCCGGGGTGTCTGCCGCCCTGCACCCGGTCTCCGCCCACACCACACTGCTGGGTGTCGGTGGGGATGTGTTGCGCATCGAGCTGCTCGAAGACCGCGACTTCATCGACTTTGCCGAGGCGCCGGTCACGCCGCCCGACTTCGCCGTCCGGGACCCCGACGCCCGCATCACCGACCTGTACGGCTTCATCCAGCACACCTGGACCGCCAGCTACTTCCTCGAGCTCACCGCCGGGGCCCGCGTCGACCAGCACAGCTACTTCGGCATGTTCGCCAGCCCCCGGGCCGGTGTGCTGTTGCTGCCGAGCGAGCAGCTGGTGGTCAAGATGCTCTACGGAAGGGCCTTCCGAGCGCCCACCGCCCGAGAGCTGCTGGTAGACGTCGGCACCAACTCCGATGGCGAGAACCGCTACGTGGCCGGCAATCCGGGGCTGCAGCCCGAGGTCATCGACACGGTGGAGTCGGAGGTCACAGCTACGCCGGTCGACCACCTCACGCTGCGCGGCGCGGGCTACTTCTCGGCGGTGGCCCAGGAGATCAACCCCACCACCGGCAACGATCCCAAGCTCGGCGACCATTTCTACGACAACGGTGGCACCACCAACGTTGTGGGCGGGGAGGCCCAGGTGGCCTGGCGCCCTGACCGCCTCGAGCTCGACGCCACCTACAGCCTCACCCAGGCGGTGGATGGAGAGAGCCAGCGGGCCCAGTATGGCGTGCCCATGCACATGATCAACGCCGTCGTGGGTGTGGAACCGGCCGAGGGCCTGCGGCTGAGCCTGTTGGCCGACCACTTCGGCACCCGTCCTCGGGCGGAGTGGGCGAAGAACTCGGGACGCCCGGATGGGCCGCCGGTCACACTGCTCCATGCGGCTGTCGCCACCGACGCGCTGGCCAACGGACGGGTGCGCGCCGACCTGTCCATCCGCAACCTGCTCGACACCTCCTACTCCGACCTCGTCTACCGAAACGACGCCGATGCCGTGATTGTCGACGACAACGGCGAGCCCGTGCGCGACGCCAGCGGCAATGCCATCGCGCGCTACCCCGAAGACATCGCGGCCGAGGGGCGGGCCGTCACGGTCGGCGTCGAGGTGGCCTTCTGACGGCTACTTGAGGCCGCGCTTCTTCAGCTTGCTCTGCAGTGTGGTGGGCTTGAGGCCCGCGAGCTCGGCAGCGCCCCCGGGGCCATAGATGCGGCCGCGGGTGTGGGACAGCAGGCCGGTGAAGTAGCGCCGCTCCTGCTCTTCGAAAGACAGCGGTGTGGGGTCATCTCGGTGGCCATCGGCGGGACGCCGGGCGGGCTGCAGGCCGAGGTGCGAGGCCTCGATGGGTCCCGTGGGCTGCAGGATGGTGGCGCGCTCCAACACGTTGACGAGCTGGCGGACATTGCCGGGCCACTGGGCGTTGTGGAGGTGGCGTCGGGCGTCGGGGGACAGCGACCAGGGTCCGTGTCGGCTGCGCAGGTTGCGGGCCTCGAGCCAGCGTTCCGCGATGGGCAGGATGTCGTCGCGGCGTGCCCGCAGGGGTGGAATGGCGACGGGGAAGACGGCGAGTCGGTAGTAGAGGTCCTCCCGGAAGCTGCCCTTGTGGACGGCGTCTTGGAGGTCGGCATTGGTGGCGGCCACCACCCGCACGTCGACCTTGTGGGTGCGGTCGCTGCCGACGGGCTGGAAGGTGCCGTCCTGGAGCACGCGGAGCAGGCGGGCCTGGGCGGCAAGGGGCATCTCGCCGAGCTCGTCGAGGAGGAGGGTCCCGCCGTCGGCGGTGGCGAAGCGGCCCTGTCGGCTGGAGACCGCCCCGGAGAAGGCACCGCGCACATGGCCGAACAGCTCGCTCTCCACCAGCTCGGCGGGAATGGCGGCGCAGTTGAGCTTCACGAAGGGGGCGGGGGCCCGCGGACTCCACGCGTGGACGGCCCGAGACACCACCTCCTTGCCCACGCCGGTCTCGCCGAGCAGCAGGATGGGGGCGTCGGAGCGCGCGGCGATGCGCAGGCGCTGCACGAGGAGGCGCATCTCCGGGTCGGCGCTGGCCTCGAGGGCGGCCACGGCGTCGAGCCCATCGGCTTGCTCAGCCTCCAGCACAGACACCTGTTCTTTGAGGCGGTGCCGGTAGCGGTCGAGCAGCGCAGCCTGTTCGGCGAACACGAGCGCCGTGGACACCACCTGGCCGAAGACGCCGGCCAGCTCGACCCGCTCGCTCGGGTACACAGCGCAGGCGGTGCGGTCGAGGGTGATGAGTCCCAGCGGACGGTCTGCGGACACCAGCGGCACCACCATGCACGAATGGCCGGGTGGAAGGTCGAGAACGCCGTCGTAGGGGTCACCTTCGTCGCTGTCATGGTCATGCGCGGTGAGCGCGATGGGACGACCCACCGACAGCGCCCGGCGAATTGTTGGAAAGTCGGCGAGCTTCAGTCGGTGCCCCAACACCGCTGGCGTCACCAGTCGCCCCTCGGCGGCCTGCACCCGAAGCGCGTCTCCGTCGAGCAGGTACAGCGCGGCCAGGTCGTAGGGCACGATGCTGTGCAGCGCATGGAGGGTGCCCTCCAGCAGCTGGTCGAGGCGCTCAGGCCGACTGGCCAGGGCCGCGACCTCATGAAGCTGGGCAGACAAGCGAGACAGCATGGCAGCGACATCCCGTTGTGAAGCGGCATTCCGTTGTACGCCGATCTCTCCTACCCCAGAGTGTTGCCCACGCTCAACATGGGACGAAATGCCGTTGCACGGGGGCTGCGCTGGACAGAACGAGCTTGACTGGTCAAGTGACCGGGCTGGAGGACACATGGCTGACCACCCCACGCTTGAAGCCCGGCCGGGGCCCCGGGAGCGCACCATCTACGTGGGGCAGGGCCGCGAGGATGTGCGCGAGGTGCCCGATGGCTGGGAGCTGCTGCCCCCGGGAGATGCGGGGCTCACGCGCCGGGTCAAGGCGCTCGGGCCGAGCTGGACCGTGAAGGAGAAGAAGGGCCGCCGCATGTTCTCGCGTGGCGTGTGGGCCGATGCCGGTCAGATCGCCGAGGCCCGGGCCGCCATCGAAGCCCAACGGGCCGACCCCGCCCACCAGCGCAAGCTCGAAGCAGGCCGGCGTCGCCGAGACAAGCAACAGGCCGAATACGTCGTCGAGTTCACCCTGGAAGTGCGCCGCTTCCTGCGCTTCCACGCCGCCCACCGTGCGCTCGAAAAGCAGATGGCCACAGCCATCGCCACCCACGCCACCCCGGTGGGCAGCGGCACCGTCGCCCGCACGAAGCGCATCTCCGTGGAGCGGCGGGCCGAGGCGGCCGTCATCGCGTGGATGCGCCACCAGACCACCGCCTACGACCACATGCACATCCCACGGGTGAAGGGCCGGCGTCGGGAGGTCCGCCGGATGCTGGCCGAGCGCTCCCGCAAGCTGCTGGACCGCTATCGCAGCGACGCACCCATTCCCTCGGACTGTCCGCTCCGGGCCGCGCTCAGCGACGCGCCGGTGGTCGAGGCGCCCAAGGGCCCCCGCGGCCGTGCCCCCATCGCCCCGACGTCCACCCACGAAGCCGAACAGCAGGCCAAGTACGAGGCCGTGCGGGCCCGGATGGCCTCCCGGCGTCGCCGATAGTCCTCAGCTGCGGCCCTTCTTGAATTCCTCGCCGTACTTCCACCACACGATGGGGATGGCCACCACGAAGCTGATGGCGAACACCCACCAAGGGGGCATCTCCTCCTTGGGCGGAATGTCCTCCACTACATCGTTTTCGTAGATTTCGGGTGCGGTGGTGGGCAGGGTCCAGCACAAGCCGGTGACCGAGCCTCGGGCTGCCTCGGGCACCACCCGACCGCAGGCTGCCAGGGGTTCTTCGGAGAACACCTGCATCCGCTCGAGCGGGCGCCACAGCACCAGCGGGGCCTGCGCACCGTGCATCACCTGGCGCCTGGCAAGGTCCACCAGCGGTGCGGCGACCGTCTCGTCGCACTGGTTGCCGACGGACACGCCGACGAGCTGGTGCTGGCCGTCTTCCGCCAGGTCCCGTGCCAGTGCCGGCAGGTCGACGTCCGGACCCACGATGACCAGGACCCGGGAGGGGCCCTGTTCCGCGAGCTCCTTCAGGAGTGCGTTCGCGTCTGGATGCGTCCACGGCACGGGCGCCTGTTCGGCACAGGTCGGTCCCACCGCGGCGAGCAGCAGCCCTCTCGGGTCCCGTGGCGCACCGGCGTGGTTCACGCCCTGCTCCAGGCCCATCTGCACCAGGTCGTAGCCGTAGGAGGCGAGGTCGGCGGCGTCGAGGGTGGCCTCCACCAGCTCCCCTCCGGTGGGGCGGTCGACAAAGGCTCGCAAGCCCCCATCGGGGCCTGGCCGCAGCTGCCACGGGCGGGGCTGCCCGGCACCGTCGACCACGCGCATCGCGGTGAGCTGTGCCCGCTCCCCCGACAGCAGAGCGCTGGGATGCACGTACACATCGCTGGCTTCGGCGGCCTTGAGCAGACCACCCAGCTCGTCGGCGCTGGACAGGCCTTCTCCCGCCCGGCTGGCCAGATGCCAGGTGTCGCCCTCTCTGGCCAGCAGGTGGGCCTTTCCGGCCAGCTCGTCGGGCAGCGCCCGGGCCAGCACCGCGGCCTGCTCCGCCACCGTGACCGCCGAGATGCGGCCAGCCTGTCGCGCCACCTGGGCGCCCGCCACCAGCGCCGCCCCTCCCTTCGCGGCCTTTGCTGCCGCGCCCGCCCCCCGCACCGCCTTGCCCGCCTTGCCCGCCTGACCCACGAGCTTTCCGATCTTCGCGATGGCCCGCAGGATGCCGCCAATCGCCGCATCCGCACGCGAGGGGGCCACCGCGAGTCCCACGGCGAGCAGGGGCAGGAGCAGTCGGCTGCGCGTCATGGTCGAAGTGTAGGGCGGCCAGGGCAGGTCGTCAGCCGACGATGGCGCCTCGGAGTGCGCTCATCAGGGCGTCACAGCCTTCGAGCTGGGGGTAGTGGCCGACGCCGGGCAGCGTCTGCAGGGTGCTTCCCGGGATCTGAGCGAGCACCGTGGCCCGCAGCAGGTCCGGTGAAAGCGGCTGCTCGTCTGCGCCACAGAACACCTGCGTAGGCACACCGAGGTCTGCGAGCCGGTCGGCAAAGTCAGCGGTCCGCCAGGCGTCGAGCCCCTCGCGGTAGGCGGTCGGGCTCACCGAAGCCGCGGCAGCCACCAGCATGGCACGCTCGGTGGAATCGACCTCTCCGGCCATCATGCTGTCGAGGACCTGGGCCATGCCCCCACGCGTGCCGGCGAGCGACTTGAAGCCCGCGACCGCCGCGTCGGGCAGCGGCACGCCCGAGGCCGGCACGGGACTCAAGAGCACCAGCTTGTCGATGACCTCCTGCAGGGACGAGGCGGCGAGCTGACAGATGGTGCCGCCCATCGAGTGGCCCACCAGGATGACCTCCTCGACGTCATCTTCGGCGGCGAGCTGCTGCACCACGCCCGCCACGCAGGCAGCCCAGCGCGACAATGTGTAGCCGCCCTCGGGCTTGCTGCTCCAGCCGACGCCCGGCAGGTCGATGGCCACTGCGCGGCCGAAGTCCGCCGGCCAGCGGGCGAGCAGGGGCTGCCACACCGTGCTGGTGGTGGCCCAGCCATGCACCAACACGACGGCGCGGGCTCCGCTGCCGGTCTCGGTGGCATGAATGTCGACTGTGCCCCAGTCGCTGTCGATCTCGACCTGTCTCCTCATCATTCCTGCCTGTGGATGGCCGTGTGCCGGCGTGGGGTGTTGGCGCTCTCGGCAGCGAACCTTGCCACTTGAGGTGGATTCGGGGGCCCCCGAGCTTCGCGGTTGGCAGTGGGCGAACTGGCCAGAAACAGCGTCAAGCAGGCAAGATGGGTGCCGATGGGCCCTGCGCCCTGCCCTGCGCCCGAGGTGGCCTCTCTTGACCTCCACTTGCGCCAACGGTCCCCCGGCTCTCCTGGAGGCCGACCTGCCCACACGCTTGATGGCGGTGGTGTCGGAGGGGCGCGACGCGGTGCTGCAGGAGTTTGCCGACTGGGCGGAGGCCAGAGCCATCCGCGTGGGCGAAAAAGACGGCCCAGGCGGGGTCTTCTTGTTTGGCGACCTCTGGCTGGAAGGCGGACGGAGGCCGCCCGGGGAGGTGCGCTCGGCGGTGTCCGTGCTGCGGCTGGCGCTGGAGGCCGCCGAGGCCGAGGCCCGCTATCATGCCCTGCTCGACGCTTCTTTCGAGGCCATGTGCCTGCACGAGGACGGCACGTTGGTGGAGGCCAACCGGGCGCTCTGCGAGCTGTACGGCTACACCCGCGACGAGATGATCGGCATGCACGTCGGGCTGCTCGCCGCACCCGAGGTGCTGCCCCGCATCGCCCGCATCGTCGCGTCTGGCTACGCCGGCGCCTACGAGACGCTGGCGGTCTGCAAGGATGGCTCCCGGGTGCCTCTCGAGGCCAGGGGCAAGGCCACGGTCTGGCATGGGCGACCGGTGCGGGTGGCTGCATTTCGAGACCTGCGGGACCGCAAAGCGGTGGAAGCCGAGCTGGTGGCGGCCCGAGAAGCCGCCGAAGCCGCGTCGGCCAGCAAGTCCCAGTTCCTCGCGAGCATGAGCCACGAGCTGCGCACCCCGATGAATGGTGTGCTGGGCATGGTCCAGGTGATGCTGCGCGACCAGCTCTCCCCTGCCCAGAGACGCCGTGCCGGGCTCATCCGGGAGTCCGCAGACCACCTGCTTCAGCTCATCAACGATGTTCTCGATCTGTCCCAGGTGGACTCTGGTCAGCTCGCCGTCCGCGCCGAGCCGACCGCGGTGAAGCCCTTGCTCCTCGGCTCTCTGGCCACGGTCCACGCCATCGCGGAGGCCCAGGGAATCGCGCTGCGGGTCGAACTGTCCCCCGCTCTGCCCGCGAGGTGGGTGCTCGACGGCCTTCGCATCCGCCAGGTGCTCGTGAACCTGCTCGGCAACGCCGCCCGCCACACCCGCAGTGGCCACATCTGCCTGCGGGTGGTGGAGGAGCCTGGAGGGCTGCGCTTCGAGGTGGAGGACACCGGCGAAGGGATGTCCGCCGACCAGCAGGCCCGCCTGTTTGTGCGGTACACCCCACGCGACGGACCCTCCCGTCGCACCGGTGGACTCGGTCTGTCCATCAGCCGCGGCCTCGTCGAGCGCATGGGGGGAGAGGTCGGTCTCCGAAGCGCGCCAGGAGAGGGCTCGACCTTCTGGTTCCGCGTGCCCTGCCGGCCCGTCACTCAGCCCCAGCCCGACCAGCCCCGTGTGGTGGTCCTCCACCCCGACCGTCATGCCCGCAGCCAGCTCACCAGCGCCCTGCGCGACCGCGGCGTCTCCGTGCTGAGCGTTGCGGAGGAAGCAGGCGCGGGTCCTGTGCTGCGCTCCTTCGCGCCCGACCTCGTCTACTGCTGGACCGTCCCCACCAAGGAGGTGATGGACGGACCCTGGCGCCTGGCCACCCACGCGCCCATCGACTCGCATCCGTGTGCGGAGATTGTCGACTCTCCCGTGCTGGTCGACGATCTCATGGAGGTGATGATGGGCGAGGCCTGCGTGGAGGGTGTCCGCGTGTCCCGTCCGGTACAGCCGCGGAAGGTGCTGGTGGTGGACGACAACCCGGTGAACCGACTGGTGGCCACCGAGCTGCTCCAGCGTGCAGGCCATGTGGTGACCGAGGCGCAGGACGGACTCGAGGCCGTGGAGGCCTGCTCCGGGGAACGGTTCGACCTCGTGCTGATGGACCTGCAGATGCCCCACCTCGACGGCCTGTCCGCCACCCGACAGCTGCGGAGTGCCGGCTACACCGCGCCCATCTACGCCCTCACCGCGCATGCCCTGCTCGAAGACCGGTCCGCCTGCGAGGAGGCCGGCATGGACGGCTTCATCACCAAGCCCATCCGGGTCGACCGCCTGCTCGACCTGCTCCGGGGAGCGGGCGCCCGAGACGCCTGACGGGTGGTCCTCAGGCCACCAGAATCACCGACCACCCGACGGCCTCCACGCCTCCGGGGTTGGCGTAGCCGTGCTTCTGGTCGCCGCGGAATACGAGCACGTCGCCTTCGTCGAGGGTCCAGCTGCGGCCTTCCACCGTGAGCACGAGCTGGCCGCGTTCGCAGGTGAGGTACTCGCGGGTGCCCCGGGTGTGGGGAGAGCCGGAGAAGCGGGCGCCCGGGCCCAGCCGCATGCGTTCGATGTGCAGGCCGGGCAGCGGGTCGGGCAGCATCTGTCGGATCTGGACCTTGCCCCGACCACGGGTGGGCAGCTCGTGGGACTTGTACAGCCGACTGCGGGAGCGGGGTGGGGCGACCAGCTCCTCGATGCCCACGCGGAGGGCCGCTGCCACTCGGCTCAGCACGCCCAGAGTGGGGTTGGCGGCGCCGCTCTCGAGATGGGACCAGGTGGCTCGGGGGATGCCGGCCAGCTCGGCGAGGCGGGTCTGGGACAGGCCGCGGCTGTCCCGCAGGTCGCGCAGGTTGCGGGCGAGGTGGGACGCGAGGTCTTCGGTGGACGGGGCTTTGGCGGGCGGGTCGAGGGGGGACATGGGACTCCGGTGGTCAATCCATCAGCAAGCCGCCGATATGTTGGCAGGATAGACGACTTGTTGGACACCGGAGCCTACAACAGAGGTGCGCCCACCGCCGGCGCCTTTGTCATCCTCCTCCGGAGTGTCCATGTCCACGCTGTCCTCGTCCTCCAGCCGTCCCTTCTCCAGCGCGCTTGTGACCGGCGCCAGCCAAGGACTCGGCCGCGCCCTGGCCCTCGCGCTCGCCCGCCAGGGGGTCCCCCTCGCCCTCGTCGCCCGCCGCATCCACCCGCTCCAGGCTGTGGTGGACGAGGTGACTGCCCTGGGGGGGCGGGCCGTCGCCATCGAAGCGGATGTGACCGCGGATGCCGCCCGCATCGTCGGCCGCGCGACGGCAGAGCTCGGTCCCATCGACCTGCTCGTTCACAACGCGTCCACCCTGGGTCCCACCCCCCTCGGTCCCATGCTCGACCTCACCGATGCCGAGTTTGCGCGGGTGGTCGATGTCAACCTGCTGGCGCCCTTTCGGCTCAGCCGCCTCGTCGCGGGGCACATGGCGCTCCGGGGACACGGCACGCTCGTCCACATCTCCTCCGATGCCGCCGTGGAGGCCTACCCCGGATGGGGGCCCTACTCCGTGGCCAAGGCCGGTCTCGACCACCTGTCCCGTCTGTGGGCCGCCGAGCTGGGCGCCCATGGCCTTCAATCCGTCGCCATCGACCCCGGCGAGATGGACACCGCCATGCACCGCGCCGCCCTTCCCGAGGCCGATCCCGCGGAGCTGCAGCGTCCCGAGGATGTCGCCCAGCGCCTGCTGGCGGCCCTTCCATTGCTCGAAAACGGCGCCCGCGTCAGCCTTCCCGAACTCTCCGTCCCTCGGAGTGCCGCATGAACGCCCCGATGCCCATTCACCTGCGGGCCGCTCCCGACGCCCACCGTCCCGCCCGCCAGACCCGCCTGCTCCACGTCGACCGCCGCGGACTGCCGCCCCGTGCGCTCCGGGCTGACGGCCTCGTGGATGTCCTCCAGAAGGGCGATGTCGTCGTCGTCAACGATGCGGGCACGCTCCCCGCGGTGATCCCGGTACAAGGAGGCGGCGAGCTGCGGCTGCTGCGTCACCTCCGCGATGGGGTGTGGCAGGCCATCGAGCTTGGAGAGCGCGGCTGGCGCCAGGACACCGACCACCGTGCTCGGCCGCCGCGCCGGAGGGTCGGCTCCAGGCTGTCCTTCGAAGATGGTCTCCATGCCGATGTCCTCGACGTCGACCCTCGGTCGCCCAGGCTGCTCACCCTCCGCCTGTCGCCCGCCCTGCTCGACCACCTCTATGCCCACGCCGCCCCCGTCCAGTACAGCTACATGGACGACGACGTGGCCCTCCAGTCCGTGCAGACCGCGTGGGCCGGCCGACCGGGGGCCGTCGAGATGCCGTCCGCTTCTCGCCTGTTGCACTGGAGTGGCGTGGTTGCCCTGCGCGAAAAGGGTGTCAAAGTCGTCTTTCTCACCCACGCGGCGGGATTGTCCGCCACGGGAGACCCCGCCCTCGATGCCCGCCTGCCGCTCCCGGAACGCTACGAGCTGCCCGAAGAGACGGTCCAGGCCGTGGACCAGGCGACTGGACGGGTGGTCGCCGTAGGCACGAGCGTGGTGCGGGCCCTCGAAGGCGACCTGCGGCTCGGTCGACCCGGCCAGGGCACCACCGACCTCGTGCTCGGCCCCCACACCCCGCTGCACCGGGTCGACGGAGTGCTCACGAACCTGCATGTGCCCGGCGAGTCCCACTTCGAGCTGCTCCAGGCCTTCGCCCCCCGTGCCAGCCTGCTCGCCGGTGTGCTCACAGCTGCTCGCCGAGGCTGGCTCGCCCACGAATTCGGAGACGGGATGCTGATCCTCTGAGGGTCCGCACCAAACGGAGGACGCCGGGGCCCGTGGTAGGGTGTTGCGCCCGATGCCCGATGAACGACGGCAGACGCGCCAGATCCACTCCGTTCGCGCGCACCGTCCCGAGGAGGTCCCGTGTCCCGTCTTTGTCTGCTTGCCCTCAGTGCGGGTGTCGCCGTCGCTGCCACGTCTTCGGTCGCCCACGCCGGCGCGGTGGTGTCCGCTCACCAGAAGGAGACCCGCAAGGGTGCGAACTACTGGGCTGGAAACGCCGCCCTCGACGGCAAGGACGAGACCTGCTGGCGCTTGCCTGGAACTAGTGAGAATGTCGGTGAGTACATCATTCTCGACATTCCCCGGGTGAACATCGACAAGGTGGGCATGAAGGTGGGCTGGCACCGCGACGAGGACACCTTCAAGGACTTCGCCCGCGTGAAGAAGGTCACCATCGAGGCGAGCTACTACAACGAGCTCAACGAGCTGGTGTCTGCGCCCGGCATGGTCGAGGCCGAGTTCAAGGACGAGATGGGCTGGCAGTTCGTCGACATCGAGGACATCCTCGTCGAAGACGCCCTCAATGGCGGCAAGGTGAAGATCACGGTCGCCGAGGTCTACCCCGGCAAGGACTTCCCCCAGCTGGCGGTCTCCGAGCTCGTCGTCCACCTGGGCGAGTTCGATGCTGTCGCCCAGATCAGCGGCTTGTCCACCGAAGACGAGGGCACCCGTGAGAGCATGCTCGACGAGAACACCCGCACGAGCTGGGTGGCCCCGGCCGACAACGCCAGCTTCACCGTGCGCGGCGGCGGCGTGATGCTCTCCAGCCTCGACATCACGAGCGGTCCCACCAGCCACGCCCGGCCCAAGACCCTCAAGATGACCGTGAAGAACCGCACCGAGACCGTCGAGCTGCCCAACACCGCGGGTCCCCACCACGTCGTGCTGCCCGCCACCGTAGGCCACACCGGCACCTGGGACGCCGTGAAGATCGAGATCACGGAGGTCCATCCCGGCAAGACCCACGCCGACAAGGTCGCCATCGCCGAGATCAAGGGCAAGGCCACCGCGCTCGACGGACTGTAGGCGGTCCCGGTGCTCACGGGCCTGGTCGGCGCCATCGCTCTGTCCGGCTCTGCGGTGGCCGGCGGTGACCCCCGTCAGGTGATGGTGGTCGCCAACGCCGACGACGCCGACTCCATGGCCATCGCCGACCACTACGCCCTGTCCAGGCAGCTTCCCGACGGCCATGTGTGCCTGCTGTCGGGGATCTCGCCAGACACCACCTCGCTGTCTCTGGCCGACTACGAAGGCCGCGTCGCCCCCGCAATCGACGCCTGCCTCGCCGCCTTGCCCGACCCCGACGCCATCCAGGTGCTCGTGACCACCCGGGGCCTGCCCTACCGCGTCGACCTCGAGGGGGCGTATGTGGTGGGCTTCGAGTCGATGCTGCAGGTCCACCGCGCCGAGTCGCGCGAGGATGGCAGCCCGCTGGCCGGCCAGCCCCAGAGCGATGCCGGTGGCTACTACGCGGCCAGTGTGGGCAACCCGGTGTTCATCGGCGGCGGCTACTCCACCGCCAGCTGCGACTTCACCGTGGAGAATGCCTACGCCGGCTCGTACAACACGAGCTGCACGCTGTTGTCGTCGGGGTCCCTGCCGGATGCCTTCGACCGCCACGACATCCGCGTGCGGGGCACCTGGGACTTTTCGTCCAACCTGTTCATCGTCACCCGCCTGGATGGCTTCGACGCCGACGACGCCATGGATCTCGTCGATCGGGCGGTGGCCGGGGACAGCACCTTTCCCGAGGCCCCGCTGATGTGCATGCACGGGGCCGACAGCGCGCGCGGAGCCCGAGACCCCGAGTGTGAGCTGGTGGTGCGCATGCTCGACCTGGCCGGTCTGCCCGCCGATTGGATCGACACCTTCGATGGTGCGCTGAGTGGCGAAGAGGTCGCCGGCTACCTCACCGGCGCGGCCTCCATGACCGGGGCCATCGCCGGAAACACCTTCGTGCCCGGCGCCATCACCGACAACCTCACCTCCTACGGCGCGGTCCCCAACAACTTCTTCTGCGACGACAGCGGCGAGACCTGCCCCGCCAGCGAGTCGCAGACCAGCGTGGCGCGCTTTGTGCGAGCGGGGGCCACCGGCGCCCACGGCACCGTCGCAGAGCCCCTCAACAACGTCTTTCCCAACGCCAGCCTCTACCTGCTCTACAGCTTCGGCTACAGCCTGGGCGAGAGCTACCTGCTGAGCACCCGCCACGTCTACTGGCAGAACCTCGTGCTCGGCGACCCGCTCGCCACGCCCTACGCCATCCGTCCCACAGTGGAGGTGGAGGCCGACGCGGTCGCGGCCGACGGCGTGCTCACCGTCGAGGCCGCGCATCCCGATGGGGTGGCCGAGGTGGCGGTCTATGTCGACGACCTGTTGTTGGCTTCGGGGACCGGCGAGCGCCTGGAGGTGCCCGCGGAGCTGCTGGGCGTCGAAGGGGACAGTGTGGAGCTCTACCTGCGCGCAACGGCCGAGCGGGCGACGGTGGAGCGCGCCGGCTGGGAGGTCGACGCGTGGACTCCCGGTGCCGACGTGCGGGGCTGGCGATGGCAGACCATTCAGCTCGAAGCCCCTGAAGGTCCCACCGACTCGGGCGATCCGGCTCCCGACGACACCGGACTTGTGGACAACACCGATGACACCGATGACACCGCTGTTGTCGACCAGTCCGATTCCGAAGGCGGCTCCCCTCCGAAGGGCGAGGGCTGCGCTGCCGCCGCGCTACCCGCCGGTGGCCTGGCGCTTGGACTGGCTTGGCTCAGCCTCGCCGCACGTCGACGCCCCGGATTCGATTCCTGACCCTCGACATCTTCGCTCAATCTGCTACTCGAAACACGAAACTCAGGTCACCCGTTTCATTGGAGTCCAGCATGGCCGTCGAAAACATCTCCGCCGAAGAAGCCCTCCAGCGCCTCGTGGACGGCAACGCCCGCGCCGTCGCCGATGGTCACACCCACCCCCACAACGACAGCGAGCGCCGCGCCAGCCTCGTCGGTGGCCAGAAGCCCTTTGCCATCATCATCGCCTGCGCAGACTCCCGCGTGGTGCCCGAGCTGGCCTTCGACCAGGGCCTCGGCGACGTCTTCACCATTGCGGTGGCCGGCAACGTGGCCAGCCCCGAGGTCATCGGCAGCGCGGAGTACGCCGTCGCCCACCTCGGCGTGAACCTCGTCGTGGTCATGGGCCACCAGAGCTGTGGTGCAGTGGGTGCAGCCTGCGCAGGCGGCGACAACGGCCCCCACCTCAACCAGCTCGTCTCCCACATCGTGCCCGCAGTGGCCAAGGTGGGCGAGCAGGGCCTCGACGCCGTGGTTCGCGAGCACGCCTCCCACTCGGCCCGCGCCATGATCGAGCGCAGCGACATCATCGGTGGTGCGGTGAACGAAGGCCGCTGCCGCGTGGTGCCCGCCTACTACAGCCTCGAAGACGGCTCGGTCAGCTTCCTCGACTGACCCGTGGGGTCCACAGCTCTACCGTGAGCCCCACCGTCGCTTCCTCGCAGCCGCCCTCGATGGCGGCCCAGTACGGCGCCCATCCGGGTGCCGTCTGTCGTTCCAGGAGAGCGGTGATCTGCGTGATGCCCCGCTGCCGAAGCGTTCTGGCGAGCGCCCTGGCGGCGGGAGCAGCCTCGATGGGCTGAAGCGCCTTGTCGTAGAGCGGGATGGGCGTATGGGCGTCGAGCAGGCCCAGGAATCCCGAGAAGATGAACAGGGGGAGCCTTCTCGATGCTGCCAGCTCGACCGCCGCTTCGATGCGCGGGTGGATGTAGCGGTGGATGGCCGGGAGGAGGTCGGGCGTGGGGTCCTTCTCGGCGGTGCAGGTGGTGAGCAGCACCTGCATCAGGTGGTCTCTCGGGAGAGGCGCAGCTCGAGGCCATTGAGTGTGCGGGCCTGAATGCGGAGCTGTCGACCGTTCTCGAGCAATGTCCAGTTCAGGGGGACGGTCTCGAGCATGCGCAGGAAGTGCCGCGCGGGCTCCAACCATTCTTCAGCCGGCAGGGCGAAGCCGCCGCCCCCCCGACCGTGGACCGTGGCCATGCCCGCGTGCAGGCCTTGGACTCGGAGTCGACCGGAGCGGGCGTCCTCGTCGATGGACACCAGGCGCCAGCTGCCGTCTGCACTGCCACTCACGCCGTACTGGTCGGCCATGTCGAGCACACCGCGGGTGGTGGGACCCACGAAGCCGTCGGCCGCGGTGAGGGTGGCCTTGCCGCTGGCGGACAGGGTGAGGGTGACGCCCCGGGCGGCGCCGAAGTGGTTGCCCATGCCGCCCGAGTCCAGGCGCCAGGCTCCAAGGGGGCCCTTCTGGTCGCGGCTCAGGGCCAGGACACCGCCTGCCACGCTGCTGAAGATGACCGTGTCGACACCATCTTGGGGGTGCAGGCGCTCAGGCAGCCCTGGTCCGTCGACCGACCACGCGCGGCCGGCGGTGCGCAGGGTGCGGCGCACGGGACGGGCAGACAGCGGCGCGAGCTGGAGCGAGCGCGAAAAGTCGGTGGGCTGGGCGGGGGGGACCGCCACGGGCAGGGTGCTGGCCGGTCCCTTCGCGCGGTCTCGGACGTGCTGCACAAAGGCATGCCAGCGGGCTTCGGACGGCGGGCCGGTCTCCTGGGTGAAGCGCCGCCAGAACAGCGCGCCACGGGGCTGGTCGTGCAGGGAGCGCTCCGGACTCTGGAGCAGGCGCACGGCAGGCGCCCAGGCGTGGCCGAGGTGGGGGTCGGCGGTGTCGACGAGGTGGGCGGCCTGGCCGATGCGCAGAGTGCGGTCCCAGGGGGTGTCGGGCACACCGTGTCGGGCGTCGAGGGCGTGCAGCACAGCGGCTTCGGTGAGGGCTGCGATGGTGCGACGCCAGCGGTCGAGGGGCAGGCCGAGCTCCGCCAGCCAGGTGTCCTGGGGGAGGAGGACCGCCGGACCGAGGGCGGCCCCGGACAAGCGGGCCCCCTTGGGCGTGCGGACCACCAGCGGAACCGCATCGATTGGCGCCGCCTCCACCGACAGCGGCACCACCGACAGCGCGTCGTGGGTGATGCGGGCGCAAAGGGCATCGACAGCAGGCTGTACCTGCGCGCGCAAGGCCTGCCAGTCTGGGGCATCGGGCCAGTGGGACATCGGGACCTCCGGGCCGCGGGCATCCTAGCGGCCGGCTGGCAGGCTGTAGCCGACAACGCAGTGTTCATCTTGAGCGGACTTCTATCGGCGGCGGCCAGCTTGCCCGCACCAGAGGGTTCGACAGACCGCCGGATGCTCCGACGGCGCCACCGAGCCGGCGCCTGCGACGGCGTCTGCCGGTCGTGCAAATGGGCGCCGGGTCTGGTCTCCACCTGCGACTTCGGGGAGCATGCAGCATGGCCAGCCCCCCCTCCAAGACCCGTCTTCGGCGCGACCTGGGCTTGATCGACGTCTTCGCGATCAGCACCGGCGCCATGTTCAGCTCCGGCTTCTTTCTGCTGCCGGGCATCGCCTTCGACCATGCAGGCGCGTGGATGGTGATGGCCTACGGCCTGTCGGCGCTGCTGGTGGTGCCGGCAATGCTCAGCAAGGCCGAGCTGGCCAGCGCTCTGCCCCGGGCCGGCGGCACCTACTACTACCTCGACCGCAGCATGGGACCCCTGGTGGGCACCATTGGTGGCCTGGGGACGTGGATTGCGATGGGGCTGAAGAACACCTTCGCCCTGATCGGCATCGGCGCCTACCTCGGCCTGTTCCTCGATGTGGACATGAACGTGCTGGCGGTGGCCCTCGCGGTGGGCTTCACGCTGCTCAACCTCGTCGGGACCAAGGAGACGGCGCGGCTGCAGCGCTGGATGGTGTACGCGCTGGTGGGCATCCTCACGGCCTTCGTCGCTTTCGGGCTGGCTGCGGTGGCCGAGACCGGGCTCATCGCGACCTCTGCCGAGCGCCTGGCCGCTGCACCGGCCACCGACATCGACGGGGTGCTCGGCACGGTGGGCCTGGTGTTCGTGTCCTATGCGGGCCTCACCAAGGTCTCTGGGGTGGCCGAGGAGGTGGAGCGCCCCGACCGCAACATCCTGCTCGGCATGGTGATGTCTCTGGCCGTGGCTGCGGGCATCTATGTCGCGGGCACCTGGGTGCTCGTGATGGTCGTTCCCCACGACACCCTCGCAAGCGACCTCACCCCCATCGCCACCGCGGCCAGCACGGTGTTCGACTTTCTGCCGGGTCGAGTGGGCGTGGGGCTCGTGGTGGTCGCCGCGGTCGCTGCTTTCGGCTCGACGGCCAATGCTGGCATCATGGCCGCCTCTCGCTACCTGCTTGCGATGGGCCGCGACCGGCTCATCTCCACCTCCTTCGCCCAGGTGGGTCGTTTCGGGACCCCCACCCTGGCCGTCGTGGTCACCGGTGGGGTGGTGGTCGGTCTGCTGCTCACCCTCGACGTGGTCAGCATCGCGAAGCTGGCCAGTGCCTTCCAGCTGTTGATGTTCGCTCTGGTGAACCTCGCGGTCATCGTGATGCGGGAGTCCCAGCTCGAGACCTACCACCCCACGGTGCGCACGCCGCTGTACCCCTGGACCCAGCTCGCGGGCATCTTCCTGTCTCTTGCGCTCATCATCGAGATGGGACGCATGGCGCAGCTGTTCACCCTCGGCCTCGTGGGCGTGGGGGTGGGCTGGTACTTCGTGTATGCCCGGGAGCGGGTCGTGCGTCGGGGGGCCATTCTGCACTGGTTCGAGCGGCTGGGCCGGGACCGCTTCGATGCCCTCGAAGAGGAGCTGTGGACCATTCTCAAAGAGACCGGCCTGCGGCCCGACGACCCCTACGACGAGCTCGTGGAGCAGGCCCCGCTCCTCGACCTGGATGGGCAGCACACCTTCGACGAGGTGGCCGCGCTCGTGGCCACGCCCTTGGCGGAGTCGGCGGCCCGGAGCCCCGCGGAGCTGCGCGAGGCCTTCTCGCGGGCGGTCCACAGCGGCCTGGTGCCGGTCTCTCATGGCTTCGCCGTGCCCCATGTGCAGCTCGACGCCTGCCGCAAGCACGCTCTGTGGATGGTGCGTGCGCGCGGTGGGGTGACCATTGCGCCGTCGGATGGCTCACCCGAGGGGACCCCGCCCGACACGGTCCAGGGCCTGTTCTTCCTCGTCGGACCCACGGTCGACCCCGGTCAGCACCTGCGGCTGCTCGCCACGCTGGCCACGCGCATCGAACAGCATGAGTTTCTCGACTGCTGGCTGAACCACCCGGGCGCTGGGGAGGTCCGCCAGAGCCTCACCGACGACCAGCTCACCCGCTTCGCCCGCCGCCTGACGCGGGAGCTTCGGCGGGGCGGCGGCTGGCGTCCCCACTCGCCGCCGGGCCGCTTCGAACACATCCTCGCCGTCGACCTCACGGGTGCGCTCGATGCGGAGGTGGTCACGCTCTCCGCAGATCTCGCGGTGTCCAATGGAGCCACCCTGACTCTGGCCGAGGCGCTCGAGTTCGTGCCCTCTCGCGCCCTGACGCCTGCCGAGGTCGATGCCATCGAGCGGTCGGCCCACGCCGAGCGACTGGCCCGGGTGGCGTCGGAGCTGGAGGACCGTGGCCTGGATGCGCGCTCCTTCGTGCTTCCAGGACGGCCGTGGCTCGAGGTGGTGCGCGCCGTCATGCGAGACCACCACGACCTCGTCATCGTGGATGCCAACGGTGCCCGGCAGGGCCTCGACCATGCCATCCACCACCTGATGCGCAAGTGTCCGTGTCCGGTCTGGGTGGTCCGACCGACGCCCCGCGCTCCCGTGCGTCGGGTGCTCGCAGCCATCGATGCCACTGCAGCGGATGCCGACCACCGGTCGCTCAACACCCAGATCCTCGCCCTCGCGGCGCTGGCGATGGAGCAGCTCGAAGCGGAGCTCCACCTTGTCCATGCCTGGCGCGTGGCCGACGCCGTGCTGGTGCAGGGAGAGGACACCGTGGGCCGAGACGAGCCCCCGGCCGACTGGCGGGACCGCTACCGTCTGCTGCTCGACGACATCGTGGGCGGTCATCCGATCGACCGCAGCCGGACCCACATCCACCTGGTCGAAGGCGAGCCACCCACCGTCATCACCCAGACCGCAGGGCGGCTGGGCGTCGAGCTCATCATCATGGGCACGGTCTGCCGCACGGGTGTGGCCGGCTTCCTCATCGGCAACACCGCCGAGCGCGTGCTCGAGTCGGCGTCCTGCTCGGTGCTGGCGGTCAAGCCGCCGGGCTTTGTGACCCCCGTGGCGACGGAGGACCCGTAGGGCATGTCGGCACTCCCCCCCCGGTCCTGGTTGTGGTGCGGTGCGTGTCTGGGGAGCGCCCTGGCCGCGGGTCCCACTGTGGCCCATGCCTCCGTCCACCAACAACACGCCTTGGAGCGGCCGGCGGTGAGCGGCTCCACGCACCTGCCGGCCTCGCCCGACACCCCGTCCCCAGAGCGGTGGGTGTATGGCTACTATGCCCCGTGGGCGGGCGATCTCGACGATCTGGACTGGGCCCGCCTGTCCCATGTGGCCATCTTCTCGGTGGACATGAACGCCGACGGTTCCTTCTCGGGCGCAAGCACCTGGAACAGCCTGGCCCCCGAGGCGATGGCTCTGGCCGAGCCCCATGGCACCAAGGTCCACCTCACCCTCACTTGCTTCGACGACGATGTGATGACGGCTGTTCTCACTGACTCCGGGCGCCGGTCCGCGCTGGTCGAGGGGCTCGGCGCGGCGGTGGACTCGGTGGGGGCCCATGGCGTGAGTGTCGACTGTGAGGGTGTTCCAGGGGAGCTGCGCAACCCCCTCACCACCTTCGTCGAGGAGCTGCAGGCGCGGGTCGACGAGGTCACCATCGCCACCCCCGCCATCGACTGGAGCGACGCCTTCGACAAAGCCGCCTTGTCTGAACATGCCGATGCCATCTTCATCATGGGCTACGGCTACCACTGGGCGGGCGGCGACCCTGGCCCTGTCGCCCCGTTGGTGGGCGGCGCGCCCTGGAACGACTGGAGCTTGTCCCAGACCGTCGAGACCTATGTGGATGAAGGCGCCGACCCTGCCCGCATCGTGCTCGGCCTTCCGCTCTACGGGCGCACCTGGCCCACCACCGACAACAGCGTGCCCGGCACGGCCACCGCGAACGGAAGCGCCGTGACGATGGTCGATGGAATCGCCCTCGCCGCCACCCATGGCCGCCTCTACGACACCGTCACGGACACCCCCTACACCTTCGTGTCCACCACCTCGCAGACCTGGTACGACGACACCGACAGCCTGCAGGTGAAGATTCACTGGGCGGTGGAGCGAGGCCTGGGCGGCATCGGATTCTGGGCGCTCAACTACGAAGGGGGCGACCCGTCCTTCTGGCAGATGGTGACCGACGAGACGACCGGGCTGGCCGCCGAAGACCCGACAGACGACACCGCCCTCGACGAGGACACCGCCATCGACGAGGACACTGCCATCGACGACGACACCGCCACTCTGGCGGACAGCGGTCCGGCCGACTCCGCTCCCCCCGATGCGGTCGCCGAGCCCCGGGGCCTGAACTTCAGCGCCGCGCCAGTGCGGTGTGGGTCGGCCGGCCTGCTTCCGCTGGGACTGCTCGGTCTGGCGGTGGCGCGACGCCGACGGTCAGGGTGTGGTGTGGACGCTGCCGGGCCCGCCAGGGGCTCGTCGGTGGACGATAGGATGCGGTGACGACCGACCACGCGGGGCACGACATGAAGCCGAAGGACCTGGCGAAGCTGCGAGTGTTTCGGGGGGTGCCCCTCGAGGAGCTGCGGCTGCTCTGCAAGCGATGCAAGCCCACCCACTTCAAGCCCGGCGAGGTGGCGCTGGCCCAGGGTGCCCAGGCCGACCATGCCTTGCTGCTGGCCGCCGGCGCCTTGCAGGTGACCACCCATGAGGGCGGCCGGGACGTCGTGGTGGCGACCATCCGCGACGTCGACATCGTGGGCGAGTCGGCCTGGTACTTGTTCGAGCAGCGCCGCGCGGTCTCTCTGGTCGCCAAGAACGACGTCACCTGCTTGAAGATCACCCGCGCCGACCTCGACGCCCTCAGCGGCACCCAGGTGCTCACGGCCATCCAGCTCCAGCTGCTGGAGTCCACCGCCCAGCGGCTCCGACAGACGCAGGCCGCCATGCGCAAGGTTCTCCGGACGGCAGAGGCCGAGCGGGTGGCTGCTCCCGTCGCAACTCCCAGCGCGCCTCCGGCCCGAGGCTCCGCGTGGAGGCGCTTCTTCGATGCCTTCGGAGGTCTGGCATGAGCACCCACCTGGACACCCGCTACGGTCGCCTCCTGTCGAAGATGCGCCTGCCCCGCAGCGGTGGTGCCGAGCTGGCCCGTGCGCTGTCGTCGGCGCCGGTGGTCGATGTGGCGGAGGGCGACATCGTGCTCCGTGAAGGCGACCCCGGCGACGCTCTGGTGGTCGTGCTGGAGGGCCGGGTCGACGTCATCGTGCGAGACCACAACCAGGCACTCGTGCCGGTGGCCCAGCTCCAGGGACCGCTGCTGCTGGGGGTCACCGGGGCGGTCGATGGCGGCGCCCGGATGGCCACCTGCGTGATGTCCCGTCCGGGCAAGGTGGCGCGCATGCCTCGGGGCGTCTTCCTGCAGCGCATTCGTGAAAACGACCATGGGGCCGAGCTCCTCCGCGACCTGATGCTGGCCACCATGCACCGGCAGCTCCAGCAGGGAAGTGCCCGCTTGCGCGAGGTCATGCGCACCTGACCCCGACCCCCCGCCTGTCCTCGGGGGGCCGGGGCAGGCTCAGCCCAAGGTGCCGTCGCAGTCCTCGTCGACCGCATTTCCAGCCACCTCGGCCTCGCCCGGGTTGATGGCCGCGTTGGAGTCGTCGCAGTCCCCGCCCGTCTCCGTCCATCCGTCGCCGTCGTCGTCCGCGTTGGCGGTGCCTTCGTCGACATCGCCGTCGCAGTCGTTGTCCTTCCAGTCGGCCAGCTCCGTGGCGCCTGTGTAGATGCTTCCGTCGGAGTCGTCGCAGTCGCCCGCCGCTTCGGTCTGTCCGTCGCCGTCATCGTCGTAGCGTTCGGTGCCTTCGTCGATGACGCCGTCGCAGTCGTTGTCGAGGCCGTCCGGCAGCTCGGGTGCGCCCGGGTAGACCGTGGCGATGCTGTCGTCGCAGTCGCCGCCCACCTCACTGTAGCCGTCGGAGTCGAGATCCTCGGTGCCCTGGTCGATGACGCCGTCGCAGTCGTCGTCGATGCCGTTGCCCATGACCTCGGTCGCCTCGGGGGAGACCTCGGGGTCGCCGTCGTGGCAGTCGCCTTCCTCCTCGGAGAGGCCGTCGCCGTCGTCGTCGTAGCACTCGGTCTCTTCGTCGATGATGCCGTCGCAGTCGTTGTCGGCACCGTCGCAGGACTCCACGGCGCCCGGGTGGGAGCTGGCATCGGAGTCGTCGCAGTCGTCGCCGCAAGCCGCGTAGCCATCCCCGTCTGCGTCGTAGGTGGCCGCCGAGCCGCCCTCGCAGTCGTTCATCAGCAGGGTGACCGGTTCCAGGCTCACCGCGCCGCCTGCGTCGAAGGACACCGTGCCCGACATCGCCAGGTCGTCCTCGGCCTCGCAGGTGATGGTGAGGTCGACCGTGTTGCCCGCCGACACCGAGACCGGCGCCTCGGGGAAGAGGCTGCAGGAGGAGGGCTCCACGAGGAAGTCGACCAGCACGAAGTCCACGCCGCCGGTGTTCTGGACGGCGACGGTGCCGGAGGCCGACTCGCCGGCATGGGCCGCCCCGAGGTCGAGCATCGACGGCCAGCGCTCGGCGGAGGCGCTCAAGGCCTGGCCCCGGACCTCGATGCGCGTGCCATTCGCCGCCTCATTGGGCGTGACGAGCTGCAGCTCGGAGCTGAAGCGCCCGGCGGCCTCCGGGGTGAAGGTGAGGCCCACGGGCAGCACGTCGCCCACCGGAATGGTGCCGCCCACGCCATCCCAGTCGAAGACGTTGTCGGTGTCGTCTGGGAAGGTCACCGACATGAGCTGGGACTCCTGCCCGTCGACGATCCACAGCTCGATGGACTGCTCGGCGGTGGTGCCGACCGGGATGGCCCCGAAGTCGATGAGCTCGGCGCTCACGCCAATCTCGGACTCCACCTTGTTGAGGTTGACGTCACCGCCGCAGGCCACGGCGAGCACGGGCAGGAGCGAGAGGATGCGGGTGGACATCAGGCGGCCCTCCGGCGGAAGGCGACGAAAAGGAGCGGCAGCACAAGGGCCAGGGAGGCGGGGGCGTGGGTGGCCGCGCAGCTGCAGCCGCCCTTGTCGTCTTCGAGGTTGCCGTCGAGGTCGCAGCCCTCGTCGACCACGCCGTCGCAGTTGTTGTCCACACCGTCGCACATCTCGGGGGTGTCGGGCGCGGCCCAGGGGTCGGTGTCGTCGCAGTCACCCTGGTCGGTGGTGTAGCCGTCGAGGTCGGCGTCGTCGTCGGACTCGTCGACCAGCTCGTCGCAGTCGTCGTCGACCCCGTTCATCTCCTCGGAGGCCTCCGGGTTGATGGTGCTGTCGGTGTCGTCGCAGTCGCCAGCGGCCTCGGTCCAGCCGTCGCCGTCGTCGTCGGACGCCTCGGTGTCGTTGTCGACTTCACCGTCGCAGTCGTCGTCTTGACCATCGAGCACCTCGACTGCGTCGGGGTTGGTCTCGGGGTCGTTGTCGTTGCAGTCGCCCTCCTCCTCGGTCCAGCCGTCGCCGTCGTCGTCGTAGACTTCGGTGCCTTCGTCGATCTCGCCGTCGCAGTCGTTGTCGAGGCCGTCGGGGATCTCGGGGGCGCCCGGGTAGCTGTCGGCGGACTCCTGGTCGCAGTCGCCGGCATCCTCGGTGTAGCCGTCGCCATCGGGGTCGTAGACGCCGCCGTCCACCGAGCCGTCGCAGTCGTCGTCGATGCCGTTGTCGTCGATCTCGGTGGCCCCGGGGCTCACCAGAGCGTCGCCGTCGTTGCAGTCGCCGTCGTCTTCGGTGTAGCCGTCGCCGTCATCGTCGTAGCAGTCGGTCTCCTCGTCGATGATGCCGTCGCAGTCGTCGTCCACACCGTCGCAGTCCTCGACCTCGGCGGGGGACACGGTCGCGTCGGCGTCGTCGCAGTCGCCGCCATCCTCGGTGAAGCCGTCGCCGTCGTCGTCGTACCACTCGGTGCCTTCGTCGACGGTGCCGTCGCAGTCTTCATCGACGCCGTCGGCCACCTCGGTGGTGCCGGGGCCGATGTCGGCATCGGAGTCGTCGCAGTCGGTGCCGAGGCAGGCGCCGCCGTCGTAGTCGAAGCCGTCCTCGTCGACGTCGCAGAGGTCGGCCCCATCGCAGTCCTGGTCGATGCCGTCGTAGGGCACCTCGGTGGCGCCGGGGTAGACCGTGGCGTCGGTGTCGTCGCAGTCGGTGGCGTCGCTGACGTAGCCGGAGGGCTCGGAGCAGTCGTCGGTGGTGGCGCTGGCATCGCCGTAGGCATCGGCGTCCAGGTCGGCGTAGAAGGTGGTGGTGACGCCCTCGTCGATGCTGCCGTCGCAGTCGTTGTCCACGTAGTCGCAGACCTCGGTGGCGCCGGGGTACACGCTGCTGTCGGTGTCGTCGCAGTCCGAGTCGTCGCTGACGTAGCCGGAGGGCTCGGAGCAGTCGTCGGTGGTGGAGCTGGCGTCGCCGTAGGAGTCGCCGTCACTGTCGGCGTAGTAGGTGGTGGTGACACCCTCGTCGATGCTCCCATCGCAGTCGTTGTCGACCTCGTCGCAGACCTCGGTGGCGCCGGGATTGATGGCGGCGTCGGTGTCGTCGCAGTCGGTGTCGTCGGAGACGTGGCCCGAGGGAGTGCTGCAGGAGTCGGTGGTGCTGGTGGCGTCGCCGTAGCCATCGGAGTCGGCGTCGGCGTAGAAGGTGGACTGGCCGACCACCGAGCTGTCGGCATCGTCGACAAGGCCGTCGCAGTCGTTGTCCACACCGTCGCAGACCTCGGTGGCGGCCGGATTGATGGCGCTGTCGGAGTCGTCGCAGTCGGTGCTGCCCGTGACGTAGCCGGTGGGCTGGGAGCAGGCGTCGGTGTCGACGGAAGGGTCGCCGTAGCCATCGGAGTCGGCGTCGGCGTAGAAGGTGGACTGGCCGGTGACCGAGCTGTCGGCATCATCGACGAGGCCGTCGCAGTCGTTGTCGAGACCGTCGCAGATCTCGGTGGCACCGGGGTTCACGGCCGAGCGGCTGTCGTCGCAGTCGGTGGTGTCGGTGGTGTAGCCGGTGGGCAGGCTGCAGTCGGCGGTGGTGGAAGAGGCATCGCCGTAGCCATCGCCATCGGCATCCGCGTAGTACGTGGACAGGCCGGTGACCGAGCTGTCGTCGGCGTCGACAAGGCCGTCGCAGTCGTTGTCCACACCGTCGCAGACCTCGGAGGCGGCGGGGTTGATGGACGCATCGCCGTCGTCGCAGTCGCTGTCGTCGGTGGTGTGGCCGGTGGGCGTGCTGCACGCGTCGGTGCCCGTGCTGGCGTCGCCGTAGCCGTCGCCGTCGGAGTCGGCGTAGAAGGTGGTGGTCAGCCCCTCGTCGATGCTGCCGTCGCAGTCGTTGTCGACGTAGTCGCAGACTTCGGTGGCCGCCGGATTGATGGCGGCATCCGAGTCGTCGCAGTCGTTGTCGTCGGTGGTGTAGCCAGTGGGGGTGGCGCAGTCGTCGGTGGTGCTGGTGAGGTCGCCGTAGCCATCGCCATCGGAGTCGGCGTAGTAGGTGGTGAGGCGCACGGCACCTGGGTCGTCGGCGTCGACAAGGCCGTCACAGTCGTTGTCCACGCCGTCGCACACCTCGGAGGCGGCAGGGTTGATCGACGCATCGGAGTCGTCGCAGTCGAGTCCACCGCAGGCCGTGTCGTCGTAGCCGTCGCCGTCCATGTCGCAGGAGCAGACGGGCTCGAGGGCACAGTCGGTGTCGTCGCAGTCCACGTCGCCGTCGAGGTCGTTGTCGAGGCCGTCGGTGCAGTCCTCTGGGCAGCCGGTGCCCGCGGAGATGTCGAAGTCGAGGGTATAGGCGCCCATCCCGGAGCTGCAGTAGCCGGAGTAGCTGCTCGACGCGCTGAAGCCGTAGCCCTCGATGACCACGTAGTAGGTGTCGCCGGCGGTGCAGGAGAAGGTGACGGAGTCGTCGGCCGTGCCCGCCTCGGTGGAGCCCGCGTCGCAGCCGCCGAAGGGGTCGCAGGTGCTGTCGAGGATGTAGATGTCGAGGTCGCAGTCGAGGCCCGAGATCTCCAGGGTGACCGAGCCCGTGGCCTGGCAGGTGAACTCGTAGACGTCCTCGTACTCCTCCTGGTACAGCGGCGCGTAAGGGGAGCCGCAGGTGTAGCAATCGCCGCCGGTGCAGGTGCCGCCAAGGGAGCTGGCGCTGGAGGTGCCGATGACCGTGGACACCGACGAGGAGCAGGTGAGCTCGTCGAGGATGGTCTCGGAGGTGGGACAGGTCGCCCACGCGGGGCCGGCCATGAAGAAGGCGGCCAACAAGGCGAGGAGGAGGACGAGTCCGCGGGACGGATGGGACATTGGCAGCCTCGGGTGGTGGTGGCCGAGTGGCGGATCGACTCCGATGGTCGCCAGGGCAAATTCCACATTGTCTCAGGTCGGTGGCTGTGTGTCCGCTCTGCGGGAAGCCCCCACGGAGTCGACATGCGTCTCATCTGCCTTTTCATCGTCTTGACAGGGAACGCGTGTGTGTCGTGGTCCGATCAAGATCGGGGCGCAGAGGCTGTTTCGGAGCAGTCGTCGGGCCTGGGAAGCCGTGGAACGGTGGTGAAGCCGGACGGTGGCATCGGCAGTGGCGGCGGGGGACCGGGCGGCGGTCTGGAGGTGCCCGACTTCGGTGGGGTGGACCTGTGGACCGAGGGCTCGCTGGAGCCCGGTGCCTACTGGCAGGAGGTGGTCGACGTGCAGGCCGCATGGGATGGACGCGACGACCTCTACGAGGGCGCGCTGAGCACGGTCACCATCGACGATGGGCCCACCGGGGCCAGTCTGCACGGCTTCGTGGACCTGCAGGTGGTCGGGCTGGACGTGGCGGGCAGTGGACTCCTCATCGAGGCCGACCCTGGCTACGACTGCACGGTGGAGTGGATGCAGGCCGTGGAGGGCCGCGTGCATCCCGATGGACTGGTCGAACTCGACATCGCCGAGGTGGTGGCCATCGCCGGCAAGCAGTGCGCGCTCACCGACCTGGGGGACCCGCACCTCGAAGACAACCGCTACTCGGTCACTCTCATCCCGTTGTAGGTCTCACCCCCGCAACACCGCCTGGGGGCGGACCCGCAGCGCCCGCACGTTGCCCACGACGCCCGCGAAGGCCGTGCCCAGCGCGCACAGGCCGACTGTGAGCCCTGTCGCGAACGGCACCAGCTCGAAGTCGAGTCGCATGAGCCAGGTCTGCACGCCCCAGGCCAGGGCGTTGGCCCCGAGGCTGCCCACCACGCCGGCCACAAGGCCGATGAGGGCATACTCTACGGCCAACATGCCCGCCGCCGAGCCCCGGGTGACGCCGAGGGTCTTGAGCAGGGCCACCTGTCGGGCGCGCTGGCTGGTCGTGGCCCCGACGCTCGCAAAGAGGATGACCACGCCGGCCACAGCGGTGAAGCCGCCGAGGGCGCGAATGGCCAGCCCGAGGCGGCCCAGGATCTCCTTGGCCTGGTCGCGGAACTTGCGCACCGAGATGAGGGTGATGTTGGGGTAGGCGATGGCGAGCTCGTCCTGCAGGGCGTCTTCGCTGTCGGCGTCCACCTGGAAGGTGACGAGGCGCGAGTGGGGGGCATCGTCGAGAACCCCCGGCTCCACCAGCAAGAAGAAGTTCATCTCCATCGACTCCCAGTGCACCTCGCGCAGGCTGCTGACGTAGAGGGGCACCTGCACGCCTTGCACATCGAAGGTGACTGTGGAGCCCACGCCGACCCCGAGCCGCTCGGCATAGCTGCGCTCCAGGCTCACCTCGTCGACGCCGTCGATCGACGCGAAAGCACCTTCCAGCACGTCGTTGTGGGGCGGGATGGCCTCGCGCACCCCGAGGCGTTGTTCGCGGGTGTAGGCCCAGCGCTCATCGTCGGGGAGGCCCTGAACAAGGGTCTCTGCGGTGGTGGCATCGATGGCGGAGAGGCGTCCCATGATCATCGGGACCGACTGCACCCGCTCGCTGTCGGCTTTGCCCAGGATGCCTTCCACTCCGGGCCACTGGTCGGGCTGCACGTCCATCAGGAAGGCGCTGGGGGCCGTGGCGGGGAAGGCGTCGCCGAGCTGAGAGGTGACCCGGTGTTGGAGCAGCCAGGTGCCCTGCACCACCACCACTCCGAGCGCGAGGGCCACCATGGCCGACAAGGTGCCGGCGCCCGGACGGCCGAGAGACCGCAGAGAGTGGCGCAGCACCCAGCTCTTTCGCCCTTGTCCCAGCCGGCCGAGCCAGGTCGAGAGTCGCCCGGTGGTGAGGGCCAGCACCAGGATGACGCCGGCCACCACGCCGCTGAAGAGAAGGCCGGCCATCGGGTCGCCCGCCTGGAGCACCGAGATGCCCACGAGGGCGGCGATGAAGAGCAAGCCGCCGAGCAGCTGCTGTCCCATGGACAGGGGCAGAGGCTCCACCGTGCGCCGCAACACGCGAATGGGGGGCACGTTGCGGGCTTGTCGCAGCGGCGCCCAGGCGAAGACGAGGGCGATGCCGGTGCCGAGGAGCGTGCCCTGGAGGATGGCGAGGGGCTGCCAGGCATCCACGGTGCCGTTGGGGAGCAGGTCGCCGAGCATCAGTGGCACGGCCATCAGACACAGGGTGCCCACGAGCGCGCCCACGAGGCTGCCCATGAGGCCGAGCAGGGCGGTCTGGGCCATGAAGACGCGGCCCACCTCGGTGGGGGTGAGGCCGAGGCAGCGGTAGGTGGCGACGGCATCGAAGCGTCGGGCGAGCCAGGCTCGGATGACCTGGGCCACGCCGGCACCGCCCACCAGAAGGGACAGCAGCGCGACCAGTCCGAGGAAGGTCTCGGCCTGGGACAGGGCCCGCTGCAGCCCGGGGTTGCCCTCCGTCCAGGTCTCTACGCGGGTCCAGGCGGCCAGAGACTCCTGCTGCTCCATCCACGCGGCCAGCTCGGAGGCCTCGCGAGCGGTGCGGGTCTTGTAGAGCGCCTTCCAGGTCATGCGGCCGTTGGAGTCGGCCAGACCACTGCGCTCCAGGCCTTTTTGCGTGAGGAACACGCGGGGGCCGGGGGACAGCGAGGCCTCCATCCGGTCGGGCTCGGCCAGCACCTCACCGGCGATGGAGAACGGCTGTCCGCCGATGAGCAGCGTGTCGCCGCGGGACAGGTCGAGGCGGGTGAGCAGGCTCGGCTCGACCACGACCGACTCGTCGGTGAGCAGGTCGAGCAGGCGGTCGGTGGGGGGCTCCAGGGTGAGTGCGCCGTAGAAGGGGTAGTCGCCTTCGACGGCCTTGAGCTCGACGAAGATGCTGTCGGGCGGGTCATCGCTGCCTTCGATGGGGGCCGTGGACACCATCGTGGCGAAGATCTGAAGCTGTGCCTCGGCCTCGATGAGCTCGGCGGGCGCGTCTTTCAGTCGGTCGGGAAAGGGCCGACGGGCGGTCACGCGCACGTCGGAGGCCAGCATCGGACGGGCCTCGCGCTGCATGGCACCGGAGATGCTGTCGGCGAGACCGGCGACGGCGACCACAGCGGCCACCCCCACGGCGAGACATGCGACGAAGAAGGCCACCCGTGGTCCCGAGCCCCGCATCTCTCGGCGGAGCAGGGTGAGCATCAAGCGCAGGTTCATCGCGCGGCCTGGGAGTCGTCGATGCCCTTGCCTTCGATGCGCTCGACCTGACCATCTCGGAGGTGGATGCGGATGTCGGCGCGGGCCCCCACAGCAGGGTCGTGGGTGACGAGGATGACCGTGGTGCCGTCTTCTTCGCGGAGCTGCTCCAACACCTCCAGCACCCGCTCACCGGTGGGACCATCGAGGTTGCCGGTGGGCTCGTCGGCCAGCAGGATGCCGGGACGTGCCGAGAATGCCCTTGCCACCGCCACTCTCTGCTGCTCTCCGCCCGACAGCTGGGAGGGGTAGTGGTGACCGCGGTCGGCCAGGCCCACGGCGTCGAGCAGAGCGTCTGCGCGGGTGCGGGCCTCCTGGGGGGCGCTGCCCAGCAGCTCGAGGGGGAACATCACGTTCTCCCGGGCGGTGAAGGTGTCGAGGAGCTGGAAGCTCTGGAAGACGAAGCCGAGGCTCTTGCGGCGCCAGAGGGCGAGGGCGTCTTCATCCAGGGCGTGGACCGGCTGGCCGTCGATGTGGACCTCGCCCGCGGTCGGCTGGTCGAGGCCTGCCAGCAGCGCGAGGAGCGTGGACTTGCCGCTGCCGGACGGGCCCAGCACGGCCACCGATGCGCCCTTCGGGATGTCGAAGGAGACGGCGTCGAGCACGGTGATGTCGCGCTGTCCCGACCGAAGTCTCCGGGTGAGTGCGCGCACGGAGATGGCGGGATCGGCGGTCGCAGCTGCCATGGGGTGTTCCTTGGGACTCGCGGAGGCGCTTCGATACGCACGCCAGCGGGAGCGCAAAGGCCGGACCTATCTGGATTCTGGTCATGGCCCCATTCGTCATCGGTGGCATGGGGCCCGGCGCGCATGGTTAGGGGCGGACCATGTCTCTGCGCTTGCTGCCTGCCATTGTCCTGTTCGCCGTCGCTTGTGGATCGGAGCCGGCTCCTGCGCCCGCGCCCAAGGTGGTCACCCCCGAGGAGCCCGTGGCGAAGGGCTTCAAGGTGGTGGTGTTGGGGGACAGCATCACCGCCGGACTCGGGCTGCCGGTCGACCAGGCTTTTCCTGCGGTCGCGGAGGCCACGCTGTTGGCCGAGGGGCTGAAGCTGTCCATCCAGAACGCCGGTGTGAGTGGCGACACCAGCACGGCTGGAGCGGCCCGGGTGGGATGGCTCCTCAAGCAGTCGCCCGATGTCCTGGTGGTTGAGCTGGGCGGAAACGACCTGCTGCGGGGGCAACCGGTCGATGTGACCGAGCAGCGCCTGCGGGAGATCGTGGCGGCCGGAAAGGAAGCCGGCGCTGCGGTGGTGCTGCTCGGCATCACGGCGCCGAGCAGCATGGGACCCGACCACAAAGCCGCCTTCGATGCGGTCTACGGCAAGGTGGCCGCCGACACCGGTGCGGTACTGGTCGACGACTTCCTCGGCCCGCTCATGGACCGCCCCGACCTCATCCAGGGCGATGGCCTGCACCCGACCGCCGCGGGACAGAAGGTGCTCGCGACGCGTCTTGCAGAGGTGCTTCGGCCGATGGTGCCGGGGGACTGAGTCGAGCGAGCATGGGGGTCGCTCCAGGCGGAGGTGGGGGGTGGACTCATCCGCCATGCAGGGCCTCGACCGCTTGCCGGGCGACGTCCACCGCCTCCGTCTCGTGGGCGTCGGAAGGACGGGACACGGAGACCTCTCCCGCCGGCCCCCCCGGAAGTCGGCCCTCGTCGTGCTGCACCACATGGGTGAGCTCGTGTGCCAGCAGCTCGTCGCCCGCGCGGGTGCCCGGCTGGTAGGTGCCCGAGGAGAAGAAGACGTCGTGGCCGAGTGCAAAGGCCCGTGCGCCGAGCATCCTGGCGGCTTTGTGGGCCTGGCTGTCGGTGTGGATGCGCGCATGGCCGATCTCGACTCCGAGCACAGCACCCAGCCGACGGGCGACATCGGCGGGGAGACGCCGGCCGTGACAGTCGGCGATGAGGTCGAGGGCACGGTGTGCGACGCCGAGCGCTGCGGTTCGGTCGCCGTCTCGGCTGACCGGCGAGGAATGCACCGCCGCTGGGGACTCGAAGGGCGCCTGCGACGACCCCTGGAGGGTCGCCATGCGGGTGAGGCGGGCCTGGTTGGAGGTGGCGTCGGGCCCCCGCAGGCCCGTGAGTTCCAGCGCCCACTCCGCAGTCATCGCCACACCGAGCGCCCCTTCTTCGCCACGAAAGGCACACTGAACGGCGTCGTTTCCGAAGCTGTGCTGGATGGCGGGGCCCGCGGTCGGTGGGGTGGACCGGCCCCGGGCGCGCTCATCACGCAGGACGTGGAGGAAGGCGTCTTCGATGGACTCGGGGAGGGCGCGGAGGCGGGCGGGGGAGGGTGCGGCGGACATGGAGACTCCGGGTCTGGTCGACCGGCGCCCAAGCAAGGCCGATGCCCGCGCATGTCCCCGTGGATTGGCCTGGGGGGGGGGCGGCGTCGACGCCACTCGCCACTCGCCACTCGCCACTCGCCGTTTCTGGAGGCGATAGCGGTCCTCCGAGTTCCGGAGGTCCCATGTCTGCTCCCGTCGCCCTCGTCACCGGTGCCACCAGCGGCATCGGACGCTCGACTGCACTTCGCCTCGCCCGCGCCGGCCATCGGGTCGCTGCTGTCGGACGGGATGAAGACGCCCTCCAGCAGGTCGTCGCCGAGGTCCCCGACCGCATCTCCGCGCACCGGGCCGACCTGATGGAGCTCGACGGCATCCCGGCGCTGGTGGCGGGCATCCGTGCGTCCCACGGTCCCGTCACGGCCCTCGTGAATGCCGCTGGCATCATCGCTTCGGGGGCCATCGCCGACACCTCCGACGCTGCACTCGAGGCGATGATGCGACTCAACGTGCGGGCCCCGTTTGCGTTGATGCGGGCCTGCCACGCCGACCTGGCCGCTGCAGAGAATGGCGCGGTGGTCAATGTCTCCAGCGTCACGGGACTGCGGTCCTTCCCCAACCTCGCGCCCTACTGCGTATCGAAGGCCGCGCTCGACCACCTGACGGGCTGCGCCGCCCTGGAGTGGGCGCCGGAGGGCATTCGCGTGAACGCCGTCAATCCGGGGGTCATCCGCACCAACCTGCACCGCCGGGGCGGGATGGACGAGGACGCCTATGCCGCCTTCCTGGACCGCACGGTCGCCGCCCATCCCATCGGTCGGGTGGGCGAGCCCGACGAGGTGGCCGCGCTCATCGCCTTTCTGCTGTCGGCCGATGCAGGCTTCATCACGGGGGAGTGTGTGCCCATCGACGGGGGACGACACCTCACCGCGGCGCGTTGACCGTCGGGTGGGATGAGCGCCTGGAGACCTGTGACAGGAGAGCCAAGACGACAACCGCCGCCTGCAGTTTCCTGAGGCGGCGGGCGGGGTCCATCCTGTCGCAGACAAGCGCGTCGCACATGCGCTGGTGGTGGGGTCGGGGGGAGTCGAACCCCCACACCTTGCGGTACTAGATCCTTAGTCTAGCGCGTCTACCAATTCCGCCACGACCCCGAGGGCCACCAACGAATGCGACGTGCTGCCAGGGCAGCGTTGTTGCGGCCGATGGAGTGGTCCGCAACGCACAGGATGTGATGTCAATGCCGACGGTGGGACACAGGGTCCGCGTGGGAGCGCTGGGCGCCCTCCCGAAGGCCCCGCCGTTTTAATGGACCCCGTCCGAGGTGCAAGCCCCGGTTTTCAAGATCGGCCGAAATCGAACGCGGAGATGTGCGTGGGTGGCGTGGACTCGGGCCGAAGATCGGTGGTGCTCTGATCGGGCGCCCGGGGCAAGCTGGGTGGATTAGGGGGGCCGGACCAGGAGGCCCGATGGCGGGACGCGAACGTGGCGGCGCCAAGACCGCTCCCCTTGCGGTGGTGCTCACCGCCGACCGATGGGACGGTGCACTGCGCGCGTGGGTGCGGGCCTGGCGACGCGAGTGTGCCGATGTGGCCCTCGTCATCGTCGATCGCAGCCCGGGTGGGGAGATCCTGGAGGCCGCGCCCGAGCTGGTGCAGGTGGTTCAGGGGCACCGCGGCACCTGCGCCATGGCGCTCAATGTGGGGCTTGAGGTGGTGGAGGCCACCCGGGTGCTCTTCCTCGACTCGCCCCGGATCCCGCCGGCCGGCTTCGTGGATGCCATCGAGGCCCAGGGCCGGCACCGCGACTGCACCTTCATCGGTCCGGGTGCCCCGCCCGCGGGTGTGGCCCGCACCGCCCTCGACATCCTGATGCTCCACCTTGTGCCCGCCGATGCCGTCGCGCAGGCGCCCAGCCGCTGGAGTGCCGTGCCCGGCGCCTTCTGGGCGGTCTTCGGAGTGGGCGCGCTGCGGGCCAGCGGTGGCCTCGATGCCGCGGAGTCCCACTTCGAGCTGGCCATCCAGGAAGCCTGCGTGCGCCTGGCCCGTCGTCGCGCGCCGGTGTTGATGTCCACCCTGCCGTGGTCGGTGGAGCGACGCACTGTGGAGGAGCTTGCCGAGGGGGTCCGCGAGCTCACCGCGGCTCGCATCGTGCGGCTGTCCCGCCGTCCCGACACCGCGCTCGAGGCCGGCTGGTCGCTCGCCACCCGCTCGGCCCTCGAGACCGCGCTTGCCCGCGACCCGATGGGCACCGACCGGCAGCGCATCCTCGAACAGATCGGTGGCATCGACCTGCGTCCGATGGCCCGGATGCGGGAGTGGGCGCCCCTTGCCCGCGACCAGCTCCGGCACATGCTCGTGGCCTTGCGCCAGCAGCAGCAGCGCTGGGTGCTGGAGGGCCTGCTGCTCGGCCTGGAGCGTGCCGAGGCCGACGGCATTCCCGCGCTGCTCGCCCGACATCCCATCCGCGTGGGCGTGGGTGCCACGGTGGTGCTTCCCGCCGAGCGTGACGACGTGGTCGGCCTGCATCAGGCCATCACGGGCTTCTTTCGGTCGAGCCACGCCACCCGGTGCACGCTGGCTGTCGTCGCGGGTCCCACCACCAGCAGCCGCCTGCGACAGGGCATGGGCCGGGAGTGGCGCAGCCTGGAGCTGATGGCCGCGCTCGCGGGCTCCGAGCTGGTGCTGCATCCAATGTCCCTCACGGCCTCCACCGCCATCCGGGTGCTGGCTCCGGCGAGTGCCTGGGTGCCCGTCGACCGCCTACAGGGCGAGGCCTGGGCGCTGCATGCCCGTGTGGTGGGCACCCGTCCACTCCTGCCGGCCCGTAGAGCGGCCTGGCCCCTCGATGTGGGGCGTCCGGTGCGTCTCATGGCCTGGCCCGACTGGTCGGAGGCCGGTGCGCTCACCCGCTTCGTGCGCGATGTGATGGGTCCCCTCGTCGGCCGCTCCGACGTCACCCTCGCCTTGCGGCTGGATCCCGAGCTCGATGGCGACGCCGAGACCGCCCAGGCCCGGCTGCAAGAGATCGTCTCGAGCCGCCTTCCCGAAGACGCCAACATCGAGCTGCTGGTGCTCACCGAGCCGATGGACGGTGACATCCCCGCGCGGGTGGGCCTCAGCGTGCATGCCTGGGTGGGCGAGGTGAGGCACGCCGACTTCGTCAAGCAGCTGGGGGCGCCAGTCTACCGTCGGCCTGAAGAGGTGCTGGCGGTGTGGGACCGCTTCGTGGGGGCCGCCAACTTCGACGCGCCGACCCTCCAGTAGGGCGCCGCATGCCGTCGATGGCGCTCACGGGGTCGTGAGCAGCAGTCCGCAGATGCGCTCCAGGCCGGCCACGTCCTCCGGACCAAAGGCGTCGAGCTCTGTGGAGTCGACGTCGAGAACAGCGGCCAGTCGACCGTCCCCATCAAACACCGGCACCACCACCTCCGAGCGCGAGGCGGCATCACAGGCGATGTGGCCGGCGAACGCGTGCACGTCGGGCACCAGCACCGTGCGACCCTCGGCAGCGGCTGTCCCACAGACTCCCCGCCCGAAGCCGATGCGCAGGCAGCCCAGGGTCCCCTGGTAGGGTCCGACCACCAGCTCGTCGGGCCGCTCTGGGTCGACGACGTAGAAGCCGGTCCAGAAGAAGCGCGGACCGAAGGCCTGCGACAGCATGCAGGCGGCTGTCGCATAGCGGGCGGTGACGTTGGCTTCCCCGGCCACGACGGCGACGAGCTGCTCGGTCACCGCGGCGTAGCGTTCGGAGAGGTCCTGGGGCAGGTCAAGCTGTGGCTCGGCCATCTGGGGTCCTAGAAGTAGTAGCGGACGCCGCCAGCGAAGCTCATGAACTCCATTTCCGGCAGGGGGGCCAGAATGAGCATCGGCCGCAGCTCGGCGTAGATGTCGAGGGGCACCACGTCGATGCAGAAGTCCACCCCGAGGATGGCGCTCGCGCCCAACGTGAAGTCGGTCGACCCGAGCGAAAGGGCTCCGCCGAAGCCGCCATACCAGCCGAAGGTGACGTCTTCGTCCTGGAAGATGGGGTCGAAGGTGTAGAGGTAGTCGGGGGACAGCAGCAGCGCGCGGCCTTCGTCGCGGATGCCGACAAGGCCCTGCAGCGCGTTGTGTTCGTTCATGAACCACTTGCCGGTGATGCCGCCGCCAACCGGACCGCCGCCGATGCCGACACCGATCTTGCCGGTCTCGTGGACGCGCCCGGCCTGGGCCGCCGACGGCAGAGACACCGCAAGGGCGGCGACCACCATGCAGGGGAGGAGTCGTTCAGACATCGGCACGGGCCTCCAGGGCTTCCCAGCGGGCATACAGCGTCTCGATCTCGGCGGGCAAGGCGTCGGCCCGGGTGGTGAGGCTGGACAGGGCATCTGCCGAGCCGTCCTTCCAGGTGGCGGGGTCGGCCATCTGGGCGTGCAGCTGCTCCAGGGCGGTCTCCAGCTCCTCGATGCGGGCCGGCAGCGCCTCGTACTCGCGCCGCTCCTTGTTGGACAGCTTCTTGGGGCGATTGCGCACGGAGCGGGCGGCGTCTCGCGCCTTTGCCTCGGCCCTCTTCGCAGCTCGAACGGCTTCTGTGGAGTCCTCGGCGGACCTGCGGCGGGCCTCTGCGGCGGCGATGGCCTGCTGGCGGGAGGCGTAGCGGACCACGCGGCCATCCCCCTCGAAGGCCACCACGGCTGTGCACACGCGGTCGAGGAAGGCGCGGTCGTGGGTGACGACGACCGCTGCACCGTCGTAGTCGAGCAGCGCCTCTTCGAGGATGCGCAGGGTGAGCAGGTCGAGGTCGTTGGTGGGCTCGTCGAGCAGCAGCAGGTTGGCGCCGCGCAGCATGAGGCGGGCCATCAGCAGGCGGGCGCGCTCTCCACCGGACAGGGTGGCGGCAGGCTGGTCGTGGCTCTCGCGCGGGAAGTGGAAGCGGTCGAGCAGAGTGGCGACGTGGACGGGACGCTCGCCGACGAACACATGGCTGTTTCCGTTGCCGGCCGCCTCGAAGACGGTGCGCTCCAGGTCGAGGCCGGTGCGGTGCTGGTCGAGCACGGCGGGCTTGAGGCGCGGGGCCTTGAGGCGCTCCCCTCGGTCGAGCTCCTGCTCCCCCTGGATGATGCGAAGCAGGGTGGTCTTGCCGGCACCATTGGGACCCACGATGCCGATGCGGTCGCCGGCGGCCACGATGAGGTCGAGGTTGTCGAGGATCTTTCGGTCGCCGAAGGACAGGTGGGCGCCGTGGATCTCGAGGAGCGGACCGCCCTTGGTGGCCCCGGTGTGCAGCTGCAGTGAGAAGGCCTCCTGCGGCTTGATGGGACGGACCTCCTTGAGGGCGTCGAGCCGCTGGAGACGGGCCTTCTGCTTGGTGGTGCGCGCGGCCGGCGACCGGCTGGCCCACTCGGCTTCATGGGCGAGCAGGGCGAGGTGGCGGTCGTGGGCGATGGCCAGGCGGGCCTGACGCTCCGCGCGGGCGGTGAGGTAGTCGGCGTAGCTGCCGGCATAGTCGACGCAGCGGCCGTCCTCGACCTCGGTGATGCGCGTGGCCACGGCCTCCAGCAGGTAGCGGTCGTGGGTGACGAGCACGAGGCCGCCCCGCCAGCCCACCAGCCAGCTCTGCAGCCACTCGATGGTGTCGGCGTCGAGGTGGTTGGTGGGTTCGTCGAGCAGGATGAGGTCGGGGGCGCCGAGCAGGGCGCGGGCCAGGGCGATGCGGCGCTTCTCTCCACCGGAGAGGCGGTCGAGGGGGGCATCGCGGGGGGGACAGCCCAGCCGGTCGGCCATGGCGGCGACGCGGTGGTCGACCTCCCAGCCCACGCGGTCGAGCCGGTCGTGCAGCTCGGATGAATTGTCGAGAACGCCGTCTACAGCAGCGGTTTCATAGTCCTCCAGCAGCTTCCGGTGCCAGTCGACGGCCTGGTCGAGGGCATCGGCCACCGTGCGACCGGGCAGGATGGGGTGCTGGGAGAGGTAGGCGGCGGCGCCTGGGCGGTCGACCCGGCCATGGTCGAGGCCGTCGAGTCCCGCGAGGATGCGCAGCAGGGTGGACTTGCCGGAGCCGTTGGGACCCACGAGGCCCACACGGTCGCCGACATCGACGGTGAGATCACAGCCCCGGAGGACGTGGCGGTCGCCGAAGGCCTTTTCGACCCCGGCGGCGGACAACAAGCGCGTGGACATTGGCCGCGGGCGTATCCCGTCTGCCGACCCACCGGCGCGGAGGACTTCCGCCCAGGGAGTATACGCAGGGGTCGCTGCAGCACGATGCCGAACTGGTGCTGGTTCTGGCACCTTCGGGACAGTTCCTCCGCATCTCTGCTCAACCCCCCACGGGAAAGTCCGAATGGTGCCGCGGGAGGCTCAACGATGACTCTTTCTGAATTGTTTCCAGGGAACGTCGGGCGGGTGGAGCTCACTCGTGTCGCGCTTCGGCTGCGTCGTCCCGACCTTCTTCGCATGAAGCCCAACGCCCAGCTGGACGCTGACACCGTCAACAAGCTCCAGTCGGCTCTCGCCCAGGTCCGGAGGGGATGATGACTCGACAGCTGATGCCGGTGACGCCGGCCGAACACGGAAAGACCCTCATGGGCGGAGAACCGCTCATCTTCCACTGCAACTACTACAACTACTTCCTGCAGAAGACCATCCTGCTCGACGACACCCTCGGCATGGAGGAGGTCATCCGTGCGGGCGCGGCCGAGGTCGCACGAGGACTGCTGGCCGACATGGCCGGAGAGTCCCCCGACAAGGTGCTTCAGGTGGCCACCGACTGCTTCGCGGAGCTCGGCTTCGGCACCATCGACCTGTCCGCACTCACCGCAGCAGGCGGCGCGGTCGACGTGCCCGTCAGCCACTATGGCTCGTGCCTTCGTCAGGCCTCGGGTGCCGACTTCGCCAACCCCCAGTGCTGGTTCGACGCCGGCTTCGCCGTGGGCGCTTGTGAGGTGGCCTTCGGACTGAAGCCCGGTGGCCTCGACGCAGACATTCTCGCCTGCCAGTCCCAGGGTGCGCCCGCTGGCAAGCTGCAGGTTCGAGCGGGTTCGTTGCCCGTCTATGACAGCGTCGGTCAGGGCCATCACGTCGACGGCATCGAGCTGCCCGGTCCCTTCGCGGACTCCGCCGACAGCCGCGTCGACGAGTCCGCGGTGCTCGCAGCCCTCGCCACGCTCGACTTCTCCGGCAACGAAGAAGGCCTGCTGCCCCGCTTTGGGGTCATGCTGACCAACCATCTCGGCAACTTCTACAATCGCATCTCCTTCGAGTTCGTGCGCCGCATGGGCGAGACGGGCCTGCTGGAGGCGGCCGAGATGCTGCTCGTGGAAGCCGGCTACCGCTGCGCCTTCCACACCTTCGGCGGCATCATGTCGAGCCCCGAGTGGGATGCGGTCGTCAAGCCCTCCTGCGACGAGTGGAAGGACTGGGTTCACGGCATGGTGGCCTGCATCAATGCGCTCGGCTGGGGCGTGTACCGGGTCGCTGAGCTGTCCGATGACAAGCTCGTCATCCGCATCTACGACGACTACGAGGCCTGCGGACATGTGGGCATGTATGGCCAGTCGGAGCGTCCTGTCAGCTACCTGGCGGCCGGTGCTTCGGCGGGCATCATGAACCTCATCCGGGTGGGCGACATCGCCACCAAGCCGCAGCTCGACTACGACTTCTACTGCAAGGTGTTCGAGTCCGACGGGCGTTACGAGGCCGAGCAGACGGCTTCCATCGCCCAAGGTGATGAGTACACCGAGATTGTCGTCGAGCGCGCAGCCTGATGAGTCTGGCCCCGGCATCGGCCGTCGCGTGGGTGGAGCCCGGTGGCGGACTCCCGTTTCAGGCAGAGCTCGACCAGCGCTGTCAGCGGGGTCTGCACTGGCGCTACGCCTTCGCGGACCCCCTGTTCGGCCAGGAACGGGGGGACGGGGATGCCGAGGCACTCGCTGCCGCTTCAGCCGCTCTGCACGAGCGCATCGTGCAGGACCCCCGCATCGTGCACTGTCACGAGAGTTGGGGGACCCACCGGCTCCACCGCTTCGTCCTGCCCTTTCGCTTCGAGCTGAGGGTGTGGACCCGGCCGGGGGAGCTGTCCTTCATTCACCGTGCCACCGCCCATCCCGACCAGCGTGCCCAGGATCGGGCCGCTTTCGAGGGACTACTGCGGGCCTGGTGGACACATCGGCGTGCCGTTCTATTGGGGGGAGTGGCGGCACCTCGACTGGAGTGAGACCGGATGTCGGTCGACCCGAGCAAGCTGCTTCGCGCAGCCGCCGCCCTCGCGGCACCTCAAGCCCTCGAAAGCCTCGTGGACCAGATCGTCCAGATTGGCGTATCTGTATCCGAAGATGGCCGTGCATGGCTGTTTCTCGATGAATTTGGCAGCCTGGCTCCCGCCCGCGGTGCGCCGGACTGGGTGGGCGAGGTCCCGCTGTCCCTGGCTCCGGTGGAGGGGGTCTCCTGGTCCCGCGGCTGGGAGCTCACCGCACTCACCTCCGACACGGGGCGAACCGGCCTGCTCGCGGTGGGCCGTCCGCTCGCCACCGAGGTGTCGGGCGTGGGGGACCTGGCGCTCCACATGGGACATGCCCTGGCCGCTGCCAGCAACTACGCCATGCTGGAGCAGCTCGTGGAGCAGGAGATGGCCACGGCGGTCGCCCGGGAGGAGGCCATCCAGCTGCTCCTGGACAACATGGCGGAGGGCCTGCTGGTGGTGGACCTCGACGGGGTGGCCACCTCGGTGCGCTCTGCCGCGGTGACCGGCTGGCTCGGTGACATCCCCGAGGACGGGCCGGTGTGGTCGTGGCTGGCCGGCGAGGATGCTGCGCTGGCGGTGTCCTTCGACATGAACTTCCAGCAGCTGTCCTGGCAGTTGCTCCCCTTCGAGGTCTGCGCGGACCAGATGCCCACACGCATCCGACGTGGGGAGCGCACCTTCTCGCTACGCTACGCCGAAGTCTTCGAGAACGGTGAGCTGGCCAGGGTGATGATTGGTGTGTCCGACATCACGGATGCGCTGCAGGCGCAGGCCGATGCCGAGGCGCGCCAGGAGATGGAAGCGGTCGTGGGCGCCTTGCTCGCGAACTCCAGGTCCTTCCGAAGTGGCCTCGAGGAGCTGGATCGCCTCGTTGCAGACGTGCTCGAGGCCCGCACCGACGACACCCGCGAGCGCCTTCTGCACACCGTCAAGGGCAACGGTGCGCTGCTCGGCTTTCAACGGCTCGCCCGCGAGGTCCACCGCATCGAGGATGCCCTTGAGAAGGGGACCGCGTGGTCTGATGGGCTCGCGGCCCGGCTCGAGGCGGCCTGGTCGCGGGCCCGTGGCTCGGTGCAGGCGTTGGTGTCGGCAGACCAGCCAGGGGTGGCACTCACGGTCGAGGAGCACGCGCGCTTTCGGGCGTCTCTGGTGCAGGCCGGGGTGTCGATGGCGCTCGTGGCGGAGGTCGACGCCTGGACCGCACCCACCATCGGCGCCACCTTCAGTCGCTACGAGCGGGAGGTGGCGCGCCTCGCGGAGGGCAGCGGCCGAAGGGTGACCGTGGTCACAGAGGGCGGAGATGTGCGGGTCACCGGAGCCGGGCAGCAGGCCGCCATCTCGGCGATGGTCCACGTCATCCGCAACTGCATGGAGCACGGCTTCGAGTCCTCCGAGGACCGCCGGGCGGCCGGCAAGATGGCAGAGGGCACGTTGACGCTGGTGGCTGAGAGGCTCGAAGATGCCCTGAAGGTCACCATCTCCGACGATGGACGGGGCGTGGACCGGCAGGCCGTGCGCCGCAACGCCGACCGTCTGGGTCTCCCGGCGAGCGCCAGCTTGTTCGACTGCCTGTGCGCAGGCTCGACGCGGACGGAGGTGAGTGAGCTGTCGGGTCGAGGCGTGGGGGTGGCCGCTCTGGCGGATGCCCTGGCCGACATCGGCGGCACGGCCGAGGTGTGGACCGCTGCGGGACAAGGCACCACATTCACCTTCCTTCTGCCGACCCTCCAGCTCGATGCGGAAGTGCGGGCCGCAGGCTGAGACCGCGACGACTGATAGGCTTGGAGGCTCCCCCGCCGTTTGGAAGGCCCCATGAGCCGTCGCCGCCGTCGCTCGGCGCGCACCCGCAGCGGATCCGGCCGACCCGCCCCAGTGGCCGATGTGGCCTGGATCCTGGGGGTCTGTGCGCTGGGCGTGGCCCTGGGCAGCCGGGTGGGGCCCCGCTTCAGCATGCCGGTGCCCATCGACCGCGGTGCCTGGCATGTGGTGTCGCCCGGCCTCGACGAGAGCATCCAGGACCCTGCACTGGGCCGCGGTGTGTACGTGGAGGACGGCGCTCTCACGCTGCGACAGCACGCCTTTCACCGGGCCGAGATCCTGTCGCCCCGGGCGCGCACGCCGGTCACCCGCGCCGAGGTGGATGTGCTGAGCGGCGAGGTGCGGCTCAACTTCCGCAGCAACACGGGCAACACCTTCGCCACTCTCGGCGCGGAGGAGGCGACCGCCGCGCGCGATGGGGGCACGGTGGTGAGCCGACCCGACGGCGAGGTCTGGTCGGTTGAGGTTGTCGATGGCGAGGCTGTTCTCGATACTTCGGGTGGTCCGGTCTCCCTGGGACCCGCGGCGGAGGGGCGCGTCGAGCTGACCGCGGTGAGCGACGAGGCGCGCCTCGGTCGGGTGGCCTTCACGTCGGCCGACGGGCGTGCGGTGCTGGTGGAGAGCTACGCGGACACCCGCCTGGAGCCCGTCCACCTCGTGTGGGGTGCTGTCGTCGGCCTGCTGCTCGGCATCGCCACCCGGGCGTCCTTTCGGGGAGGTCGCGGGGGTCCAGCACGCGTCGTGGAGGCGGCCTTGCTGCTGCTGCCAACGGCCGTGGTCTGTGCGATTCCGTCGGCGTGGTGGCTGTTTGCGGTCGAGCGCATGTACCTGGTGCGCACGCCGGCCTGGGGGCTCTCGCAGCTCTGTCTGGCCCTCAGCCTCCTGCCCGCGGCTTCGCTGGGACTGCTGCGGGCAGGGGTCCTGGTGCCGCCCGACCTGCGCGCTCCCCGGGGAGTGGGGGGACGGCACCTCTGGCTCGGGGCTTCGGTCCTCGTCTCGGTTGTGGCGGCCATCCAGACCGGCCTGTCCGTAGGGACTGTGCTGGTGTCCGTCGTGGGACTGGGCTTTCTGACGATGCCGCTGCGCATCGCGAAGGAGGCCCGCCTCGAGCCGACCGGTGCCTTGGTGGTCGACGCCCCCGCCCACCTCGCGGTTGCTCTCGGAGGCTGGGGACCCGGCCTGTTGGTCGCCCTCGCCTGGCGCATGCTCACCTTGATGGCTGCCGTGGGCGCCGGCTTGCTGCGGCAGGCGCCTCGACCGGTGACCGACCTGCTGTTCGTGATGCTGCTGCTGGCCCCCGTCTCGGTGGAGCTCAGCCTGCGGAGCACCTACCTCGACCATGGATGGGACATGGCCCGCTTGTCGGGCGACCTCGCCCCTTCGGTGGGGTGGCGGGACCCCCGGCCGTTCTGGGTGGGAGAGTGTGGGGACTCGACGACAAGCCGCTACCACAGGGTGATCTGGATGGGGGGTTCCTCCACCGGCGGCGCCTACCAGTTCCGGAGCGAGCCGTCGGCCTTCTACCCGGCCCAGGCTCACCAGCGGGTGTGCGACTCCGCCCAGAGTGGTGTTGCAGTGCGCATTCGCAGCGAAAACTACGGGGATGGCGGACGGGACACCTTCACCGTGAGTCGCTCGCTCACCGACATCGCGGACCGGGACGCCTTGGACCTTGTCGTGGTGTACACCGGCGTCAACGACGTGATGACGATGAGTGGCACCCGCAGCCGGGCCCAGCGAGAGGCGGAACAAGCCGAGCGGGATGCGGCGATGACCGGCCTCGCTGGCGTCGGAGCCCGTTCGCGCCTTCTCACGGGCCTGTCGCTGCTGGTGCGTCCACTGCACGCGGTGGACGGCCCGCGTGTGCCGGAGGTGCCGCTTCCCGACGCCGAAGACAACTTCGAGACCGTCGCGCGGGTCGCCGCGGAGCGCGGGGCGAAGGTGCTGCTGCTCACCGAGGTCGTCCGCTCGGAGGGGGCCGGGCAGCTGGAGGCCTACCGCACGATGCAGGCCCAGGTCGCAGACCGCCATGAGCACGTCACCTACCTCGACCTGCGGCAGCTGCTCGCCGCGCAGGGGCCCTGGGACGACCAGGAGATGCTGGTGGACCAGAACCACCTGTCCAGGCCGGGGTCCGCGCGGGTTGCCGCGGCCATCGCACCCACCCTGGCCCGTCTTCTGGACCTCGAGATGACCGGTGACCCAAGCGAGCTGGAGATGATTCCCGCCGACCGCATCTCGACCGTGCAGGCCAGCGGCACGGGTGCCCGATGAGCGGTCGCAGCCCCTCTCGCGCCCGGCCGCGGCGCAGCCTGCCCTGGCCGATGAAGCTCGGCTTCGGCCTCATCATGGCCACCACGGTTCTGGTCTTCGGTGAAGGCGCGGCCCGAATGGCGGGGATGTCCACCGCCTACCAGCCCGACCGCATTGGCGGCTGGCGGATGCTCCCGGCCCAGAAGGATGCCGTGGTCCCCACCCGGGAAGGCCGCAGCTTCCGGATGAGCACCAACGACGACGGCTTGCGCACCTCCCTGTCTCGGGAGCGCACCCCCGGCATGCGTCGGGTGGCCATCCTCGGAGACTCCATCGCCTTCGGCTGGGGCGCCGACGACCGCCACACCCTCGCCGACGGCATGCTGCTCGGCTTCAGGGAGCGCGGTGTCTCCGACATCGAGGTGCTCAACGCCGCCCAGCCCGGCTACTCCACCTCCCAGGTGGCCCGTCTCTTCGACCAGCTGGTTCGACACTACGAGCCCGACCTCGCCATCGTGTTTCTGCCCATGCACGACCACAACCTGGTGGTGGTGTCGGACCGGGAGCACCTCAAAGGTGCGGCGAGTCCGGTGGCGGCCGGCCGGGTGTGGCTCGCCAAGAACAGCCGCCTGTTCGAGGCCTTGCGCCGGGCGCTGTTCCCCTTCGCAGACCAGCCCTTCGTCGTGTCCCATCCCGATGCCCGGCCCACCGAGCCTCGCGTGCCTCGGGTCTCCGACAGCGAGCGCGGCCTCAACATGACGGAGATCTCCGACACCCTGCTCACCTGGGGCGGCCAGCTCGCCCTTGGCCACATGCCCTTCGAAAACGACCTCATCTCTCGCGAACCCCAGAGTCGGCCGGGAGCGGAGTGGGCCGCTGAGTATGCCGAACAGCACGGTGTTCCCATGGTCGATCTGCGCCCGTGTTGCGGCCCCCACGGCGGGCATCTCGTCTTCGAGCTCGACCGGGGACACCTCACAGGCGAAGGCAACCACCTCGCGGGCCGCTTCGCTGCAGGCCGGGTGCTGGAGATCCTGGGCGACTGAACGAGCGCCCTATTGGTGCCCGAGACGACGCAGCTCGTCGGGGTTCTTGCCGAAGGCGTAGTTGATGCCGCCACCGAAGATCATTGCACTGCCCGACAGCGTTCCATCGCCGATGTTGCGACCGGGGATGATCTCGCCGGTCTGCCAGTCGAGGGTGATGGCCTCCAGAGAGCTGTCTTCGATGACGGTCTCGGGAACGAAGCTCTGGAACCAGCCCACGTCGACAGCGATGCGCTTGTGGGCCTGGAAGGTGCCGCCGAGGCCGTAGCCCCACTTCTTGCCGTCGAGGAGGCTCACCCCGCGGCTGGCTGCCGGGATGGCGCCTTGCTCCCACAAGCCACCTGCACGCACCGTGGCCCGCTCGCCAATGAGCCATTCGCCACCGAGCCGCACCGACCAGGTGTCCTGGTACCCAGCCGGCAGGATGATGTCGTCTTTGATCTCGATGTCTTCCATCTCCAGAGCGCCCACCACCGGGTGCGTCTCGTCGACGGGGACCACCATGTCCACCTGGGTGACCACAATCTGGTCGATGACCGACCATCCTTCCCACACTGCGGCCAGCTCGATCTCCAGGGTGTCGATGGGACGCACCAACGCGCCCATCTTGAGGATGGCTGGCATCGACACATCGAAGGACACCTGGGGATCGCGCACGGTGTCTGCGGCGATGATGCCGAGGGTGTCGTCGGTGCGGAAGTAGTTGTCGGAGAAGTCGGCTTCCATCACGCCCACTCCGGTGAACTTCACGGGCGCCTGGTACATCAGTCCCACGGCCCACCGGTTGCTCGGGGGCTCCACCAGCAGTCCCGCGTTCCAGCCGAGGCTGCCCTTGTCGCGGCCGTCCATCCGAAAGCGGACGTCGAACTGTGGGTCCTCGTTGCCGGTGGGGTCGGTGGTGCTGGCGGGCACCGATACCGCGAGCACCTGCTCCACGCGCAGGTAGTTCCAGGACGCCCCACCGCCGACACTCACCCAGTCTCCGAAGCGGTGGGCCACGCTGGCGCCGGTGAAGGTCTGGATGATGAGGGTGTCGATGAGCGAATACCGCTGGGGACCGTCCTCAGGGTAGGCGAGGTCGGGGGCGTAGGGAGGGTAGAAGCCCGCGGCGAAGACAGTGTTGGGGAGGCCGAAGCTCCACGCGGCACCCATGTGGGGGATGACGTAGGCGGGCGCGTCATTCTCGATGGGAGCGTTGACCAGATCGGTGGGCTGCCCGCTGGCGTCGAGCGGACCCTCACCGGGGTAGTCGGCGCGGTCGAAGTAGACGGACTGCCACACACCGGCGGCATCGACGGTGACCAGGCCGTCGCCCAGGCGGGTGAGTGCGGCTGGGTTGTACCAGAGCGCCAACAGGTCGGAGGGACCGGCCACATAGGCGCCCCCGCGGGAGAAGGCGCGGACGCCGACGTCGCTGGTGTAGTAGCCGGCGGCGTGGGCATCGAGGGACAGCAGCGAGACCAGAAGCATCAGCATGGCGCGCACGATAGCAGCGCGGGAGCTGGTGGTGGTGGTGCATCCTGATGACGGATGGTGCGATTCGACCAGCCTGGAGGCACGGTGGCCTGGCTCGTGTTGGGTGTGGTTTCGGTGGCTGTGGTGGCGGGCCTCGTGGGATGGGTCCGCCGGCTGCAGGCCAGGCATCCCGAGCCGCTGTGGGACTGGAATGCCCTGGCGCCCGAGCTCGACCGGGTGGTCTTCCCGCCCGACTTTCGCTGGGGCACCGCCACGGCCCATCACCAGATCGAAGGCGGGCACACAGCCAACAATTGGGCCCGCTGGGAGACCGTTCCCGATGCCAGCGGGCGCTCCCGCATCCAGCACGGTGATGTCTCCGGGGATGCGGCCGACCATTGGAACCGCTGGCGGGAGGACCTCGACCGGATGGTCGACGACCTGGGCGTGGATGTGTACCGCTTCAGCGTGTCGTGGAGCCGCATCCAGCCGGAGCCCGGCCGATACGACCCGGAGGCCATCGCCCACTACCACGCGCTCATCGACCACCTCATCGCCCGCGGTGTGACGCCCATGCTCACTCTGCACCACTTCGCCCACCCGCTGTGGTTCGAGGACCTGGGCGGCTTCGAGTCGGAGGCGGCCCTCGCCCACCTCGAGCGCTTCACCACCCGCATGTTCGAGGAGTATGGGGCAAAGGTGCCCTTGTGGTGCACCATCAACGAGCCCGGGCCCTACGCGGTCATGGGCTTCGGGCTCGGAGTGTTTCCCCCGGGCGTGCGGTCGGCCAGGCGCCTGTTTGCGGTCATTCGCAACCTGTGCGTGGCCCATGTGCGCATGGTGGCCGCGATTCGTCGATGCCCCGGAGGCGACGCGGTGGAGGTGGGACTCGTCCACAACATCTTCCAGCTCGACCCCTGGAAGCGCCACAACCCGGTGCACTGGCTGCTGTGTCGGGTGGCGGACCACGTCTACAACGAGAGCTTTCTGCGCTTCATCCGCACGGGCCGGGTGCGGGTGGGACTGCCGCTGGTCGGCTTCGGAGTCGACGAGCGGATCGACGGCGACCGGGGCGACTTCGTGGGGCTCAACTACTACGCCAACCTGTTGCTCGACCCCTTCATGCCGCGAGAGCCCCCCTTTGATGCGCACCTGCGGCCGGGCCAGGTGCTCACCGACATGCCCTACACCATCTATGCAGAGGGCTTCTGGCGGGCCCTGCACCGCATCCAGAAGACCGGCTTGCCGGTGTGGGTGACCGAGAATGGCGCTGCAGACGCCCAGGACGACGGTCGACGGGCCACCTGGATCCGCCGCTACCTCTACGCCATGCGCCGAGCGATGTCGGAAGGAGTGGATGTGCGGGGCTACTGCTACTGGAGCCTCCTGGACAACTTCGAGTGGGCCGAGGGCTTCCAGATGCGCTTCGGCTTGTATGCGGTCGACTACGACACCCAGGAGCGCACTCTGCGGGCCGGCGCCCGTCCGTTGGTGGAGGCCATCGCTCGAAGCCGGGGGACCGCGACGTGAGCGTGGTGGCCGTTGTTCTGGCTGCAGGCAAGGGCACGCGGATGCGCTCGGAGCTGCCCAAGCCACTGGTGCCCGTGGGCGGTCGGGCCATCGTGCTGCGCCTCATCGACGCACTCCAGGCCGCCGATGTGGCCGACATCGTGGTGGTGGTGGGGCACGGTGCCGAGCAGGTGCGCGCGGCTCTGCCGACGGGTGTGCGCACGGTGCTGCAGGAGGTGCGGGATGGGACGGCGGGTGCCCTGGGCTGTGCCCGGGGCGCTGCGGCCGGCTTCGAGGAGTTGTTGGTGTTTGTGGGAGACAGCCCATTGGTGTCTGCACGGAGCATCCGGCGGCTGCTGGCTCACCGACGCGAGCATGACCTCCCTGCAGCCTTTCTCACCGCCCGCTTTCCCCTGTCGCTGCCCTATGCGCGGGTGGTGCGGGGCGATGGAGGCAGGGTGGCGGCCTGCATCGAGGAGCGGGACTGCAGTCCGGAGCAAGCGGCGCTGCGCGAATACATGACGAGCCACTACGCCTTCTCCGCAGCTGCGCTCTGGTACAGCTTGCCGCGGGTGCCTGCCCATCCGGTCACCGGCGAGAGATATCTCACCGACGTGCTGGGCTTGATTCTCGGTGATGGGGGCCGGGTGGACACCGTCGATGCCGACCGCTGGGAGGAGCTGGTGGGCCTCAACACGCCCGAGGAGGTGGCTTGGGCGGAGGGTCTGCTGGGGTGAGGGGACTCCTTGCGAAGGTGGAGCAGGCGCTCGGTAGGCGGGCTCTTGTCGTGGGCTACGCCCCGGGGCGCATCAATGTGATTGGTGAACACACCGACTACATCGGCGGTCTCGCGCTGCCTGCCGCCATTGACCGCGGCGTGTGCGTGGGGCTGGTGCGAGCGAAGGGGGCGAGCACCTTCCAGAGCGTGGACGAGGGGGGACAGGCCGAGCGAGACGCGACGGGACCGCGTGTCGGAGACCCGAATTGGCTCCGCTATGTGGCCGGGGCGCTGGCCGAGTTCTGCGTGGCGCGGCCGGATGTGGCGGTGCCTGCCTTCCATGCGGCCGTCGCCGGCGATGTGCCTCGTGGCGCGGGGCTGTCGTCGTCGGCTGCTCTGTGTGTGGCGATGGTGCGGGCGCTGTCGGCCTGGACCCGATGCTCGTTGTCCGACGCCGAGGTGGTGGCTGTCGCACGGCGTGTGGAGCACCGCTGGTTGGGAGTGCATTGCGGTGCCCTGGACCAGACCGCCAGCCAGTGTGGACGGGCCGGGCACCTGCTGCGGGTGGACTTCCGAACAGCTGCTGTGACGCCGGTGCCCGCTCCGCTCGACGCGCTCGCATGGTGGGTGCTCGACACGGGGGTGCGGCGCAGCCTCGCGGGCAGTGCCTACTCCGAGCGCGTGGCGACCGTGGAGCAAGGACTGGCGCAGGTGAGGCGGAGGCATCCGGAGGTGCGGCATTGGCGCGACCTCTCGGCGGACCAGCTGTCGGGACTGCCAGTGCTCGCCGCGAGGAGGTTGCGCCATGGCATCACCGAGAACGAGCGTGTGGACGCCATGGTGGACGCCCTTTCCCGCCGCGATGCCCCGCGGGCAGGCGCTCTGTTGGACGCGAGCCACGCAAGCCTCCGCGACGACTATGGCGTGAGCTGTCCCGAGCTGGATGAGATGGCTGCGGTGGCCCGGCAGATGGACGGCGTGTACGGCGCGCGCATGGTGGGCGCTGGCTTCGGTGGCTGCGTGCTGGCACTGGTGGATGGAACGGTTGAGGATGGGGTGCCGGAGACCATTCTCGACAGGTATGCCCGCGCCGTTGGCCGACGCGGCGCGGTTCACCGGCTGGCTGTCGCGGATGGTGCGAAGTCCTGGGACCGCCGGAACGGAGCTGCCGGATCCAAGATGCGGAGCTGGTGACACGTCGCGGCGGGAGCGGGGTTGGAATGCCAGGAGGTGCGCATGCGGCGTGGTGTCTGGCTTCTGGGGCTGTCGATCTGCACCGGCGGGTGCGTGGTCGCCAAGGAAGGCACCTTCTTCTACGACGGCATCGACCGCGTGGAGGTGGAGCTGGGCAACGGAGACCTCGCTGTGGTGCCCTCGCAGTCCGAGGAGACGGTGCTGGAGCTGTCGATGGGCGGCGTGAGCATGTCGCCGGTGGGACCCGAGCAGAGGGGACGCACCTTGGTGGTCGTCCTCACCTGTGAGGGTGTGTGTGGCGGGGACGTCTTCCTCGAGGTGCCCGACGGGCTCGATCTCGACCTGCGTGTACACCGCGGCGACCTGTCGGTGGACGACGTGGTGGCAGGTCGACTCGACCTCATCGTGGGCGCAGGAGACCTGTCTGGGGTGGGCCTCGATGTGGGTCGCCTTGGCGTCGCGGTCGGGGCCGGCGACGGCGATGTCCAGGCGGACGTCGTGGACTGCGTGTGGGCCGAGGTGGGTGCTGGGGATGGCTCGGTGGCCGTGCCGGCGGGTGACTACCGCATCGACGCGGACGTGGGGGCTGGGGAGCTCGACATCGATGCGGGTCTGAGGCACGCGGCCCAGGCGGACCGGTGCATCCATGCCGAAGTGGGCCTGGGCACCCTCGATCTCGTGGCGAACTGATGGCTTCGACAGAAGGGGCACACGCTGGTGACGACATGTGACCTGTTTGGGTTGCTGGCTGCCACAGAACAGGTAGACAGACCGGACATGGTGTGACATTCTCTTAGTGGGGCATCGCCCAGTGGCCGGAAGGCTGCGCAGCCGGTGCCCGCCAGGAGATGAGATGCAGGACGGATCCACGCTGCTCGCCCTGATTGCAGCCGGCTTTGTGATGGTCACCGACCAGCTCGACACCAAGGGGATCTCATGGCGTGCGCCGATTGTCGACGCCTGTGAGTGGCTGACGGGCCCTGCACCGGACAAAGTGGACATTCGTCGCGACTGACCATTCGGGGGCATGGGCGCCGGGCACACCCTGCTTCGGCCCGGTGGCATGGTAGGTGGGGAGAACGCCCTGCGCGTCATCCACCAGCGGGACTCTCCATGCTCGACCGGACTTTGTGGGCAGCCGTGTCGGTCATGGTTGGCTGCTCGGGAGAACCGCCCGCTTCGGTGCCTCCAGCAGACACCAAGACAGCATCCTCGGCCCCCTTGGTCGTCCCCGAGGCGCCCGAAGTCCTGCTCGACAGCGTGCGGGTGGACGTGCTCGACCCTGGCGCGCTGCTCGCCCTCGAGGCCAACGGCTGGTCGTTGGCACAGGTGATGTACCGGCTGGGCGGCGGAGCTGTGCCAGAAGCCGGACCCTCCAGCCTGGCCTGGATGTCGGCCCACCAGCCGGCCTGGACCGCGCTCGCGCGCCACCTGCAGCAGGACGTGGATGGCCTGGTGGACGGCATTCAGCGAGATCTGGTGGTGGAGCACGCCGATGCGGTGCACTGGCCCGCAGGGAATGTGGGACGCCGACTCGACACCCGGTGGTTCCGCAGTCGCGATGCCGGCTTTCGCCTCGCTGGGGTGGTGCAGCGCATCGACCGACGCGACCTCCACGCCGTCGAGACCTGCGGTGAGGTGCGCTTCTTGTTCCGCCTGTCCTACGCCATCGAGCGGGAGGGGGGTGCCGCGGTCGGGTCGAGGCTCCCCGTGCTCCTCAATGTGGTGACCGTGCCCACGGAGACCGACTGCGTGGCCTGGGCACGGCGCTGGGCTGAGCCTCCCACGGCGGAGGGTGTGCTCGACCCGGGTGGACTCACGCTGGACCGAGTGGAGGTGAATGCCCAGGTGGTGCGCTTTCCAGCCGGCGTGGCCACCGAGTTCGGGGGACAGGCGGCCTACCTGCTGGAAACCCTTGCGCTGACCGCCGGGCCCGGCGGGATGGTGACGGTGGACCGGCAGGGGCTGGAGAACACGCCCGATGTGACCCGGCTGCGGTCCGAGCCCGAGCTGCGGCGGCAACTGACCGCTTGGATTGCCGACAACGTCGACCAGATCGACCAGGGCACCTACCTGCTCCCCGACCGCTTTCTGGCGGACCGGGCGCTGTCGTGGTCGACTCTGGGGGTGAACAGGCTGGTCAATCGGCCCTTCAGCGCGATCTTCCCCCCGGGTGAGCGTGCCGGCCTGCCGGAGCCCTCGGACAACCTGCGTCAAGTGGGCAGCGTCGCGGGCCTGCTGGACCGGCTGGACAACGGCAGCTGCATGGGATGCCACCAGGCAGGGAGCGCAGCCGGCTTCCACCTGCTCGGCCCGGACGACCCAACCCAGACAGGGGTGACCAACCGGCTCGCCCAGGTGGTCTCTCCGCACCTCACAGAGGAGCGACATCGCCGGCGGGCTGCGACCCGGGACCTCGCCAACGGCGGGCAGGTGGACCTCTTCCGGGCGCACAGCCTCGCGCCGAACCTCGGCATGAAGGGCTACGTGGACGTGGCCATCGGACAGGCCTGCCCGATACCGGGGGACGCGCTTGCCCCGGCCGCCCGCTGGGGATGCTCCCAGGAGGCCGGCCCTGCCTCTTGCGTGTTGGTCGCCCGCGATCCGCTGTCGGCCTTGAATTGGGGCCGGTGCACGCCGGACAGCGTGGCCGGGCTGCGAGCGGGCATGGCATGCCGCACCGCGGAGGTGGAGTCGAGGGTGCTCGACCGGCGGCGCACGGCGGCTGTGTGGGGACTCCACGGCTACGCCGACCGGGTGGTTCAGCGGCAACGGTTCGACCTGCCCGAGGACAAGGCCTTCTCCGAGACCGCCTACAACTGCCGGCCGCCGGTGCTCGGGGTGCCGTTGGGCCGGGCCTATCGGCGCTGCACAGCCGAGGAGCGGTCGCTCGCCAAGGTGCAGGGCGAGCTGGGCGGCGTGACCTCGGACATCTGCGGCGTGGTGGGGGGCTCGCGCTTCGACAGGTGCGTGGAAGGCGACTTTCACGCCTGCATGGAACAGATCGTGGGCCGCGGCATGGTGGCCACCTGTGACGCCCACACGCCCTGCCGGGAGGACCATGTGTGTCAGGCGCTGCCCTGGCAGCTCGACGGCGTGGACGATGAGGCGGGTCGTGCGCTGGCCGAGGCTGGCATCGGCTTCTGCACCCCGACCTACTTCCTCTTCCAGCTCCGGCTCGACGGGCACCCGGTGCCGCGCCTCTGAGCGCCCGAGCTCGACCGCACTCGACACGCAATGGACCAGCCAGGCCCACAGCCATCGGGCCCAGACGAGCATGGGGCAGAGGCGTGCGGTCGCGGTCTCGGCATGGGCGCCGCGTGCCTGGCTTCGTGGGCAGTTTGTCACAGAGGGCCCTGGGGCGGAGATGTGCTTGGGTGTCTACCGGATACGCGGGGAATTGTCGGACAATTTCTGTCCTTGACATCTGATGCTGAACTGGACAGACAGGGGGTCGGTCTGCGTCCGTCCGCCATCCGTGAACGGACTGCCACACCCGCGGGGCCGCTCGGCCAGGGGCGTCCGGTTACACGCCTCGGCCTCGTTGGGAGCCCACATCATGGCCACCGCCTTCACCCTCCTCTGCACCCTGCCCGCGGCCCGTTCCGCCCTGTGTGAGCGCGTCGTCGCCGGCGGTGGGGTGCCCATGGTCGACCTCACCTGCGCTCCTCCAGGCATCGTGGTGCCCTCGGGTGCCTGGGTGCGGGTGCGCTCCACCGAAGCCGTGCCTGGAGACGGTCCGGTCGTGGTGGCGGCGGGTTCCGGCGAGCTGGGGCCCCCTGTTCCTGGTCGCCCCACCTGGCTGGAGCGCACAGAGGCCGGGCCCGCCCCGGAGGGCTACGCGGGCGTGGTGCTGCGGGGCCAGGAGGCCGGTGGTCCGTGTGGCACCCGTCCGGGCCTCGAGCTGCTGCGCGCGATGCCGGCGGATGTGCCCGTGTTGCTCGACGCAGGCGTCGCTCCGGGCGAGCTTGCCGAGGTGCGCCGGGCGGGGGCCTGGGGCGTCGTCGTGTCCGACCTGCTGCTCGGCCTTCCCGAGCTCGACCTTCCGCCGGGCCTTCGGGCGCGCCTCGACCGCGCCGACCCGTCCACCTCCCATGTCGTCAACGGCTTCCGCATCCAGGCGGCGCCGCTGGCTCTGGTGCTGCGGCGGCTGCTCAGCGGTGAGTCCTTCTGGGACCACACCAAGGGGTGGTTCCGCCTCGACAACCCTGCCGAGGTGGCCTTTCCCGCGGGTCTCGCCCTGTCCCGTGCCCGTGAGGTGGCCGACCGCTACGGCAGCCTTGCCGGCCTGCTCGAGGCGATGGGTGCTGAGGCGACCGCGGCGGCCAGGCAGCCAGTGGTCGAGCGTCCCCATGCGGCCGGCTCCGAGCCGGTGGCCATCATCGGACTCGGTTGCAGGCTTCCTGGCGCGCAGTCGGTGGCCGAGTTCTGGCAGCTCATCCTCGATGGCCGCAGCGCCATCACCGAGGTCCCCCCCGAGCGTTGGGACCCCTCCCTGTTCTGGGACGCCGACAGGTCCGCGCCTGACAAGACCTACGCCAAGATCGGTGGCTTCCTCCGGTCCTTCAAATTCAACCCCCGCCGCTTCCGCATCCCTCCAGCGGCCGCCCGCAGCATCGACCCCGTCCAGCAGATCACACTGGAAGCCGTCGCCGACGCGCTGGAAGATGCAGGCCTGAAGGCCGGTCCCCGCGACAAGTCGGGCAAGGACTTCGACCGCACCGCGTGCGCCGTCATCCTCGGCAACAGCATGGGTGGGGAACTCACCGACGACTACACGGTGCGGGCGCGTGTGCCGGCCTTCCAGGCCGCCCTCAGCGCGGTGCCGGAGTTCGAGCGGCTTCCCGAGGCGGTCCAGCAAAACATTCTCACCGCCTTCGGTGCCAACGTCGTCGAGGGCCTGCCCCCCATCAACGAAGACGCCATGCCCGGCGAGCTGGCCAATGTCATCGCCGGTCGGGTGGCCAACGCCTTCGACCTGTCTGGGCCCAACTTCACCACCGACGCCGCCTGTGCGAGCTCGATGGCCGCGGTCCAAGCCGCTGTGAAGGGCCTTCAGCACGGTGACTTCGACATGGCGGTCACCGGTGGCGCCGACCGCTCGATGGGGGTGGCCACCTACACCAAGTTCTGCAAGATCGGCGCACTGTCCCCTCGCCACAGCGTGCCCTTCGACGCCCAGGCCGATGGCTTCGTGATGGGCGAGGGGGCCGGCATCCTCATCCTCAAGCGCCTCGCCGACGCCCGCCGGGATGGCGACCGAGTCTACGCCGTCATCCGCGGCATCGGGGGCTCCAGCGACGGACGCGGCAAGGGCATCACCGCGCCCAATCCACGCGGCCAGAAGTACGCCCTGGAGCGCGCCTACGCCTACGCCGGCGTGGACCCCTCCGAGGTCGACCTCATCGAGGCCCACGGCACCAGCACCGTGGTTGGTGACAAGGTGGAGGTGGAGTCTCTCGCGTCCTTTGTGGGGCCAGGCCGCCGAGGAGAGCGCGGTCCGATGCGCATCGGCAGCGTGAAGAGCAACATCGGTCACCTCAAGAGCGCCGCCGGCGCCGCCAGCCTCATCAAGGCCTCGCTGGCCATCCACCACGGCATCCTGCCCCCGAGTGCTGGCTACGAGAGTCCCCGTCCAGACCTCCCTTACGATGTCATTCCGCTCCAGGTGCAGAGCCGCCCCGAGCGCTGGGAGGCGATGGGGCCTCGGCGGGCCGGCGTCAGTGCCTTTGGCTTCGGTGGCACCAACTTCCATGTGGTGCTGGAGCAGGATGGGGGGACGGCCGCCGAGCCGGTCCGAGTGGCTGCCCGCACCGCCACGCCAGTAGCCGAGGATGTGCCGGTTCCCAGGGGCCTCTGGGGACTGTCCGCCGAGACCCGCGACGAGCTCATCGCCCGGTCTGCCTCACCCGAGGGCCACGCCTTCGAACCCGGCGCGCCAGTGCGTGTGGTCGCCGCTGCTGCAGACGCGGAGGCTCGCTCGGCCCAGCTCGCTCGCCTGCGCAAGTCCATTGGCCGGGGCTCCGACGGCGCCATGCTTCGGTCCCGCGGCATCGCCTTCGAAGAGGAGCCCTTCGACGGCAAGGTGGCCTTCCTCTTCACTGGCCAGGGAAGCCAATACATCGGCATGGGGCTCCAGCTCGCCGAGCGCTTCCCCATCGTCCGCAAGACCTTCGAAGAGGCCGATGCGGTGATGCTTCCGGAGCTCGGACGTCCCCTCACCAGCTTCATCCGTCCCGACCCCACCCTGTCCCAGGCCGAGCAGTTCGCGCGCCTGCAGGACACGGCCATCTCCCAGCCGGCCACCCTCGCGGTGGACATCGCCATCCTGCGGTTGTTGGCTGGTTTCGGCGTGTTCCCCGACATGGTCGCGGGGCACTCGCTCGGTGAGTACGCCGCGGTCGTGGCCGCTGGAATCATGTCCTTCAAGGACGCCCTCATCGCCGTCAGTGCGCGCGGACGCGAGATGGCGTCGGTGAAGATCGACGACTGTGGGCGCATGGCGGGCATTGCTGCGCCGGAGGAGCGGGTGGTCGAGGTGCTGGCGGAGATTCCCGGCTACGTCGTGGCCGCGAACAAGAACTGCCCCACCCAGACCGTCATCGCAGGCGAGACCGACGCCGTGGAGGCTGCTCAGGAGGCCTTCCGCTCCCGTGGCATCACTGTCCACCCCCTGCCGGTCAGCCACGCCTTCCACACCCGCATCGTGGCGCCCGCGAGTGGGCCGCTTCGGAAGGTCCTCGACCGTCTCGATGTACGTCCGGCCCGGCGCCCCATCACCACCAACGTCACCAGCGGTTGGTACCCCGACACCCGCGAGGCCATCGTCGACCTGCTGTCGGAGCAGGTGGCCGCTCCCGTCGAGTGGATCGCGCAGCTGGAGAGGATGTACGCCGAGGGTGCCCGGGTGTTCATCGAGTGCGGACCCAAGCGCGCGCTGACCGGCTTCGTCACCAGCACCCTCAAGCGGCGACCCCACCGCGCCATCTTCACCAACCACCCCAAGGTCGGAGAGCTGGCGGCCTTCGACAACGCCCTCGCCGCCATGGTTGCGCTGGGCCTGCCCGTCCGCGAGACCCCGGTGGAGACCGACATCTTCGCCGCGCCGCCCGAGCGACGCTCCACCACAGCTGCCATTCAGGCCCGCCTGGCCGAGCGCAGTGCTGCCCCGGCGCCCTCCGCCGGAGAGTCCGCCACCGGGTATGTGCTCGACGAAGTGCTGCGGCTGGTGGCCGATCTCACCGGCTACGCCCCCGATGAGCTGTCGGCCGACGACGAGCTCGAAGCCGACCTCGGGGTCGACACCGTCAAGCAAGCCGAGGTGGTGGCGCGCCTCCGTGACCGCTTCCAGCTCGAGCACGACCCCAACTTCCGCCTGAGCCAGCTCAAGAGCCTACGCGACCTCGCGGACTACGCGGGACAGCGCCTGGGCGCCACCCGCCCCGCCCAGCTGCCGCCCGCCCGTTCGGTGGTGCGGACACCGGCACCGCGGGTCTCAGCTCCATTGGTGCACCGGCCCTCGGTCGCCTCTGCTCGGCCGGCCCCCGTGCCCCCCTCGCCCGGGCCCGCCCTTCCCGCCGACGCCCTCCAGGCGCTTGCCGAGGGTGCCGTTCGCGCGGGTCTTTCCGGAGACAATGCCGAGGCGGTGGCCCGGGCCATCCTGCCCGCCTTCACCGACCTGGTGGCCTCTCTGAAGTCGGCGCTCGCAGCTGCTGCACCACCAGCCCCTGTCGTGGAGGCCGCTCCCCTGCCGGCCCCCGCCGCGGCATCCGCTCCCGCTTCCGTGTCGGTGGTCGCCACTGGCGCCAGCATCGGCCTTCCGGGCGGCGACGAGGTCTTCTCCCCCGACAACGTCGCCCGCATCCTCGCTGGCGACAACCGCATCTCGCGCCTGGGTGAAGGCGACGAAGACGACCTGCTGGGGCGCAACATCGTGCGTCTCCGCAAGGACCCCAAGACGGGGCAGGGCACCTTCGAGCCGGTCGACACCCGCGACCAGCTCATCCACCTCGCCGGGGTGGGTGCGGGCATCGACCCCACTGCCTACGGCATCGACGCTCGGCTGGCCGCTGCCCTCGACATCACCTCGGTGCTCGCCATCGCAGCGGGCCTCGAGGCGCTCCGGGATGCTGGCATTCCCCTCGTCGAGGTCACCCGCACCACATCTTCGGGCCGCAAGGTCACCGTGGGCTGGCGCCTCCCCGAGGCTCTGCGCGATGGCACCGGCATCATCTTCGCCAGCGCCTTCCCCGGCTACACCAACTTCGCGCGTCACCTCGCCAACAATGGCGACGACGGCCAGGGGCGCTTCGACCGTCGCTTCCTGTTCCAGGTGTTGGGCATGGGCCACGCCCAGTTCGCCCAGTTCATCGGCGCCCGTGGTCCCAACACCCTGGTCAATGCCGCCTGCGCAAGCACCACCCAGGCCGTCGCGATGGCCCAGGACTGGATCCGACTGGGGCGGGCTGAGCGCGTCGTCGTCATCGGTGCCGACGACGTCACCAACGACCGCATGCTGTCGTGGATCGGGGCCGGCTTCCTCGCGGCGGGTGCCGCCACCACCGCTGAGAAGGTGGAGGACGGCGCGCTGCCCTTCGACGCCCGCCGCAACGGCATGATTCTCGGCATGGGTGCAGTCGGCCTCGTGCTGGAGCGCGAGGACCTCGCTCGGACTCGCGGCCTGGCTCCCATCGCCCGCTTGCTCGCCACCCGCATCGCCAACAGCGCTTTCCACGGCACCCGCCTCGATTCCGACCACATCTCCCGTGAGGTGAGTGCAGTGGTCGGCGATGCCTGCAAGGCGGCGGGGGTCCAGCCGGCGGAGATGGCCCGAGACTCGCTGTTCATGAGCCACGAGACCTACACCCCGGCGCGGGGGGGCTCGGCCGCCGCTGAGATTCATGGCCTTCGGGCGGCCTTTGGCGACGCCGCCCGCCATGTGGTGGTCACCAACACCAAGGGCTTCACGGGCCACCCGATGGGCGCAGGCATCGAAGACGCCATCGCCATCAAGGCCCTGCAGCACGAGACGGTGCCGCCGGTGCCCAACCTCAAGGTGCCCGATCCCGACCTCGGCGACCTCACCTTGTCGACAGGTGGACCGCGCAGTGTGCGCTTCGCGGTTCGTCTGGCCGCGGGCTTCGGCTCCCAGTTGGCTCTATCGGTCTGGGAAGCTGTCGGACGCGGCGACAACCGCATCACCGATGCTGCCGCTCAGCTGGCCTGGCTCCGAGACATGTCGGGGCTGTCGCATCCCGAGCTTGCCATCGTCAATCGCACCCTGCGGGTGGTGGCTGCCGCGGAGACCCCGGTGCTGGAGGCTGTGCCCGCGAAGTCGGCTCCACAGGCGCCTGCTCCGGCAGGTCCTCCCCGTGCGGATGTGGCGGATGTGGTCCGGTCGGTGCTTGCCGACAAGACCGGCTACGGCGCCGACGAATTCGACGACGACGATGAGCTCGAAGCCGATCTCGGTGTGGACACGGTGAAGCAGGCGGAGGTGCTCGCCGAGCTGCGCGAACGCCTGGGGCTCTCTGCGGATGGAGACCTCGGGGTCGACGGTCCGCTGACCATCCGGCGCCTGGTGGAGGCCATCAGTGGCGCGCTCGGCGACGGTGGCTCTGCTGCCGCTTCCGACGCCCCTCCTGCGGCATCCGCTGCACCGGTTTCCGACGCACCCTCCGCACCCCCGTCGACTGGTGCCAGTGGGACCGTGGACCGCGACAGCATTCTGGAGATGGTGCGTGGCGTGCTGGCCGACAAGACCGGCTACGACGCGGAGGAATTCGAGGAAGACGACGAGCTGGAGGCCGATCTCGGTGTCGATACCGTGAAGCAGGCCGAGGTGCTCTCGGAGCTTCGCGACAAGCTGGGCATCCCCGCCGACGCGCCGGTGGAAGCCGATGGCCCCCTCACTCTGCGCCGCCTCACCGACGCCATCGTGTCTGCTGTGGCCGGTGCTGCCGGCACGGTCCGCCAGACGCCTGCCGTGTCTGCCGAGCCCGTGGCGGCGCCGGTGCCCGATGCCGCCCCCCTGCCGGAAGCTCCTGCAGCCGACCGTCCTGGCCGCGCTGAGCTGATGACGCTGGTGCGGGCTGTGCTTGCCGACAAGACCGGCTACGACGCGGAGGAATTCGAGGAAGACGACGAGCTGGAGGCCGATCTCGGCGTCGACACGGTGAAGCAGGCCGAGGTGCTTGCCGATCTCCGCGACAAGCTCGGCATCCCTGCCGACGCGCCGGTTCAGGCCGACGGTCCGCTCACTCTGGGTCGGCTCACCACGGCCATCGAAGCGGCCCTCGACGGTTCTTCTGCACCGCAAGCCGCTGAGGCCGCGCCGCCCTCCGACCCCGTCTCCGAGGACGCCGCCACAGAGATTCCAGAGGATGCGCCGGCAGCCTCTGGCCCCTCGCGAGAGGAGCTGGTTGGCCTCGTGCGCCAGGCCCTGGCGGACAAGACCGGCTACGATCCCGATGAGTTCGAGGAAGACGACGAGCTGGAGGCCGATCTCGGCATCGACACCGTGAAGCAGGCCGAGGTGCTGGCCGAGCTGCGAGAGCGCCTGTCCCTTCCGCCCGACGCGATGCCTGACACCGGTGGCGCGGCCACGGTCGGACGCCTGGCCGACGGCCTGCGCGACCTCCTGGGTGCCGGCGCCGCTACGGGCGCTGAGCCGACAGGCGGCTCCACCCCCGATGCGGACACTTCCGAACCCGAGCCGGACATCGGCCTGGCCCCCAGCGACACCTTGGTGCCCGAGGGTGTGCCCGTCGAAGCGCCATCGGATGAGCTCCCTGCCAGCTTCCGACTGCGTCGACCGGTCATTGCCGAGACGCCCGTGATGGGCGGGCCGCGCGATGTGGCCGGCGACATCGTGGTGGTGCTGGGTGAAGGACCCTTCCCCGATGCGCTGCGCCAGGAGCTGCGGCGCCGGGGCTGCCACGTCGACCTCGACCTCGCCGAGCTTGGGGATGCCCCCGTTGCGGCCTTCTTCGATGCCGGCGACCAGGTGCTCGACACCTTCGAGGCTGCAAAGGCCACGAATGCCGTGCCGCCTCAGGCCTGGATCTGCGCCACCCGCCTGGGCGCCGACCCGAGCTGGGTCGACCCTGAAGTCGGGCTCGTGCATGGTGCCCGTGCGGGAGCTGCCAAGTCCCTCGGCCGTGAGTGGGCCGACACGGTGGCCCGGGTGATCGACGTCGACCCACTGCTCGACGATACCGAGGCTGCCCGTCTTCTCGTCGATGAGGCGATGAGCCCGGACCCCTCCATGGAGGTGTACCTCGATGGCCGCACCCGACACGCCGTGCGCCTTGTCGTCGAGGACCGACCCGAGCGGGGCGGGGTGCTCCGCGATGCGCCGGTCATCGTGATGACCGGCGGCACTCGAGGCGTCACCGCCCGCGTGGCGAAGGAGATTGCGCGGCGCGGTCCGGCCCGTCTCGTCCTGGTTGCGCGCACCGAGCCCGGTGGCAGTCCACTCGACGAAGCCGCGGAGAAGGCGCGCATCAAGGCCGAGCTCAAGGCGGATGGGCAGCGCGCCACCCCTGTGAAGGTGGAAGCTCGGCTCCGTCCGCTTCGCCGGGCAGAAGAAGCCCGCCAGACCATCGAGGACCTCCGTGCCTCGGGTGCCGAGGTGCGGTTCGTGAAGGCCGACATGCGCGACGATGCCAGTGTGGTGGCCGCGCTGGAGGCTGCGCGCGAGGCCTACGGCTTCATCGACGGTGTGGTGCACGGGGCTGGCATCGAGGAGAGCCGCCAGCTTGGCGACAAGTCCGCCGATGACTTCCGCCGCATCTTCGAGGCGAAGGCTGGGGGCGGCATGGCGCTGGCCCGCAGCCTGGAACGGGTTGCCTGGTTCGTTCACATGGGCTCGGTGGCCGGCCGCTTCGGAAATGCCGGCCAGATCGACTACTCGGCTGCGAATGAGGCCCTCGCCCGCGTGTGTTTGTCCCGGCCGCGGTCGCTCCACGTCGACTGGACGGCCTGGGGCGACACCGGCATGGCAGTGCGGGGTGGCATGCAGCACCTCCTGGAGTCCCGGGGCGTCGACCTGCTGCCGGCGGCTGCCGGGGCGGGCTTGTTGGTCGACCTCATCGCAGCCGGCGTGTCGGGTGAGGTGGTGGTCGCTGGAGCCCTGGGCAATTTCGACGAGCCCGTGGCCCATCCGCTGCTGGAGCGACTGCAGTACGACGGCGATGCGGTGGTCTGTGAGGCGCGCCTGTCCAAGGACCGGTCCCCCTGGATTCTCGACCACGCCATCGACGGCACGCCTGTGCTCCCCGGCGTGGTCGGACTGGAGCTGATGGCGGGTGCGGCCGCAGTGGCTGCGCCGGGTGCGGCCATCGTGGGCGCCGACTCGGTGAGCTTCAGCGCGCCGGTCAAGCTGTACGGAGATGCCGAGACCACCGTGGTAGTGCGCGCTGAGCGCACCGGTCCCCACACCGTCGTGTGTTCGCTCACGAGCCGCCGAGAAGGTCGCGGAGGCCGGGTGTTGGTCGCCGAACACTTCTCCGCCCGCCTGCAGCTCACCGAAGCCCCCGACGTGGAGGCCTTGCCCCCGGCCTTCTTCTTCGCCGACGACCCTGTCGCCCGTGCAGAAATCTACCGGCGCTTCTTCCACGGTCCGGGCTTCCAGGTGCTCAGCGAAGTGGGCGCCATCGCCGAGAATGGGCTGATTGCCGATGCAGTCGTCGACCACTCGGCCATTGGCGAGGGGCTGCTCACCCGCCCGCTCGTGCTGGAGGTCGCCTTCCAGGCTGCGGGGCTGCACCGCATGGCTGTTCACGGTCAGATGGCGCTTCCGGCAAGCGTCGAGGCAATGCGCCTCGCGGGTCAGGCCGCCGACGGAGACCGCCTCGGCGTGATGGTGCAGGTGCGCGAAGACGGTGCCTACGACATCGACGTCGATGGTCCCACCGGTGCCATCCTGCGCGTGCGGGGGTTCCGCATGATCGACACGGGACCGCTCCCCGACGGTGACCGCTTCGAGGTGCCGGAGGACGGCTGGCCGGTGGTGCTCAAGGGCGCCGCGGTCACTCCGGTGAGTCGAGGTGGCGGTGCGACCTCCGAGCACCCCTACGCCCCCATGGCCGCCCATTGGCATGCCAACCTCATCCCGGTGCCCCATGACGAGCGGCAGTGGTTGTCTGCGCGGGGCAAGGCGGGGCGCATCGCCGACCGCATGGCAGGCCAGCTGGCGGCCCGGGCGGCGGTGCGGGCTGCCACGGGCCGCCCCGACGACGCCTTCTCGCTGGTGCGCAGCGAGGCGGGCGCACCGATTGTCGAGACCGCTGGCGGCTCGGTGCTTGTCAGCCTCACCCACACCCAGGCCGGCGCGCTCGCCGTGGCGGGGGCTGGTGTCCGGGGAACCCTCGGACTCGACGCAGAAGCGGTGGTGCTCCGTCCGCCGTCTTTCGCTCGAAGCTGGCTCACCCCGGCCGAGCAGGCGCGCGATGCCGACAGCCCGATGGCCGTCACACGCGCCTGGTGCGCCAAGGAGGCGGTTCTCAAGGCCCTCACGGTGGGCTTGAAGGTCCATCCCCGCAGTGTCGAGGTGGTGGATGTGGTCGGTCCGCGCCTGCACATCGCCCTGCATGACGACGCTGCCGAAGCGCATGCGGCCCTGGGCGGAGGTCCGCTGCTGTGTACCTGGACCCGACGCAACGACCTGATCGTCGTCTGTGCGGCCATTGCGTCGAGCGAAGGCGCCGCTGCTCGGATAGGCCGGCCCGCGTTCCGGCGGCAGGCCGGCTGATTGGGAGACACGGCGCCTGGCCTCACCTGGCCTGGCCCCCCAACCGCGAGGACCCCCATGTCGACGGACCCCGCCGCCCGCACCCATCCCGAGTCGGGCATCGTCGTGGAGCGCGACGACGGCATCCGCATCGTCCGCCTCACGTCCACCGCCGATGCGCTGGCCTACCGCGCGAGCTTCGCGGGCGCCTACCAGACGGTCTTCGCCGAGCCGCCCTACAACGAGCGCTTCTATCCCAGCGAGGCTCAAGCGGTGCTGCGTTCCCATCTCGAGACGCCCGAGTCCATCGTGCTTCTGGCGGTGAAGGGCATCTCCCAGGTGGTGGGCTTCGGGCTGGCGCTGCCCGTCATGAGTCGCCCCGATGTCACCCGAGAGCTGCGCGGTCTGCTGCCGGTTCGTCGTTCCATGTACATGTCGGAGCTGGGGGTGCTGCCCCGCTACCGAGGCTCCGGGCTCGGCCGACTGCTGGTGCAGCTTCGCATCGACCTGGTCGACAAGCAGCGCTTCGACCATGTGGCTCTGCGCACCAGCGCCAGTCGCGACGGCGCCTACAACATGTTCATGCAGCTCGGCTTCGAAGACATGGGCGTCTACATGGAGGTTCGGTCGCGGCGGACCGAGGGGAATGTGTCGACCGACCGGCGCCTGTTCCTCTGCAAGCACTTCGGCGTGGAGAGCGTGGCGCCCGAGGCCGACGCCCACTCCTACGATGAGGACACCACCGATCCGGAGACCTGGCTGCCGGACATGTAGGTCGGCTTAGAAGCCGATGCCGGGCACGACGTAGACCGTGCCTTGGTAGTAGGAGCCACTGTCCTGCGCGCCGGCAATGAGATCGGGAACCCCGTCGCCGGTCACGTCGGCGGCGGTGAGGTCGTCGATGCTGTCATCGTCGAGGCCATCGCACATCAATGCACTGTCTGCGTCGGCGTGGTTCTGCAGAACCGCGCTGGTGCTCATGGGGCCGAAGAACAGGTAGACGCCGCACATCTCGACACCGGTGGCCGTGCTGGTGACGGCGAGGTCGGACACGCCGTTGCCGTCGAGGTCGCCGAGGTCGCGCACGACGTAGCCGAACTGTTCGTCGCCATTGTCGCCGCGAATCTTGATGTCGGCGTCGGACAGGGACATTGTGCCGATGGTGGCGGTGCCCCAGACCATGTAGGCGGTGCGGTAGTAGTAGGAGCCGACCACGATGTCGTCGTAGCCGTCGGCGTTGATGTCGTTGAGCCGGTCGATGTGCACTCCGGCCAGGCCCTCGCCCACGAAGTCGAAGTCCGAGTCGCTGGCATCCCATGTGCCGCTGATGGGACCGGAGAAGATGTTCACCTCTCCGAGGTAGCCACTGCGGTCCGACGCACCCACGGCGAGGTCGGCATGCCCGTCGCCGTCGAGGTCGGTGGCGGTGAGGTCGGAGCCCAGAAAGCTCGGCTCGTCGTTGCCTTGGATGATGAGGTCGGCGTCGGAGGCATCACTCAGGCCGGTGTCCGCGTTGTAGAAGACGTAGGCTGCGCCGTCGTAGGACGAAGTCTGGAGCCTCGGCGCGCCGACCCCGAGCTCGGGGAGTCCGTCGCCGTTCATGTCGATGAGCTCGCGCACCATCCAGCCGAATTGGTCGGAGTCTTCGATGCCATCGCCGTCAATCTGCCAGTCGTTGATGTCGGAAATGGCGTCGCCTGTGATGGGTCCGTATGCGATGACGACGCTCCCGTCATAGTTGCTGCCGTGTACCGTATTGGCGGACGCGCCGACGAGAAGGTCGGTGTTGCCGTCGCCGTCAAGGTCTGTTGCGACCACCTTGTCCCCGATGAAACTGACCGAGTCGCCAACCATGGCCAGCTCGGCATCGTCCAACGACTGGCTGGCCAGGGCTGCTGCCCCGAAGGTGTACACCCACCCCTTGCGTTCGTCGGAGGCCTCATCCAGCCCGTAGTACGCAGCGGCAATCACCTCGACATCGCCGTCCCCGTCGATGTCTCCGGCCGCCACCCCTCGCCCGAGCGAGTCGATGTCGTTGTCGCCGTCGATTGCGATGTAGTCGGCCAGGTCTGCCGAGCTCGGCCATACACACCCATTCGGGCTGCCATCACAGTCGTTGTCGACGCCGTCGTTGCAGACCTCGGTGGCGAGCGGATTCACCTCGTCGTCGGTGTCGTCGCAGTCGCCGCCTGTCTCGATCATCCCGGGCTCGGGGTCACAGGTGGTCTCGCTGCTGTTCTCGTCGCCGAAGCCGTCGCCATCCAGGTCGAAGTACCAGGCACCGTCGCCGGTCGTGGGTGGGTCGTCGGCCACGCCGTCGCAGTCGTCGTCGATGTCGTTGCAGGTCTCGGGCGCTTCGGGGTGGATGGCCGGCTCGCCGTCGTTGCAGTCGCCGCCTTGCAGCACGTAGGCGCCTTCGGGCCGGGTGCATTGGACGAGTGCTGCTTCGTCGTCGCCCCAGCCGTCGAGGTCGCGGTCGAGGTACCAGGTGTGCGGGTCGACGGTGGGGGCTTCATCGACATCGCCGTCGCAGTCATCGTCTTCGTGGTTGCACCGCTCGTCGGCCCCCGGGTGGATGAGTGGGTCGCGGGTGTCACAGTCCCCATCGTCCAACACATAGGCCCCCCCAGGTGGGGCGCACTGCGCGACGGGCGTGGTGCTGTCACCGTAGCCATCGCCATCTGCGTCTGGAAACCAGGAGCGGTCGGCGGGGGCCCCGTCGTCGATGTCCCCGTTGCAGTCATCGTCGAGGTCGTTGCAGGCCTCGGCGGCGTGGGGTCCGATGTCTTCGTCGTGGTCGTCGCAGTCGTCGGCGTTGTCGACGTAGCCGTCGGGGGCGTCGCAGGCGGCTTGGGACTGCGTGGGCGTGCCGCTGCCGTCGCCGTCAGAGTCGAGATACCAGTGGACGTCGGTGGGGTCCTCGTCTGTGTTGCCGTCGCAGTCGTTGTCGACGCGGTCGCAAAGCTCGGGGGCACCTGGCCAGGTGGCCGGATCGGTGGGCGCACAGTCGCCTTCGGCCTCGGTGAAGCCGTCGCCGTCGATGTCTTGGAAACGGGCGCGGGCTTCATTGAAGGCGTCCGGCGTGACAAGGCACCCGCTCTGGGTGGCGAGGAGCAGCAGCAGGGTCCCGGGGCGTCGACCGATCACATCTTCTCCATCTGGAGGACGAGCGGGTCGGGGAGGGCCTCGGCCGCGCCGCGCGGGCCTGCATGGGTGATGGTGACCACGAGGGCGTCCTCGGCCTGAACCACCGTTCCTTCGAAGGAGCCCACGGGGGTGAGCTCGTCGAAGGACCACTCGGCCACGCTGGTTGGTGACACAGACGCCTGCGGCTGGTCACCGGTCTGAGGGGTGAGTCGCAGCCAGCCCAGCGGCATCGTCCCCGCAAGCTCGACCTGGAGCAGGGCGGTTGACGGACCGTCGTGGAAGGCTGTGGGAAGCAGCGGTCTTGCACGCACGAGCGGTGCGTCGGCCATGCTGGAGCGGGGGAGCATGTTCTGACCCGCGTCCAGCCCGAGGGTGTTGGCCGCCGAGATGAGGGCGTCGACCGACATGCCGTAGCTGGCGATGGTGGCACCTTGTGACGAGGGGACACACACCGTGTCGATGCTCAGCGAGGGAGAGGCCGCGACCAGCTCCTTGCCCCGGAAGGTGTGCCAGGCCAGCTGATGAAGTGGGGTCGTGGTGGCGAGCGTGGCCATCGGGGCCGCCGGCGTGAGCACCAGGGTCTCTCCGGCCGGGGTGCGCGCGGTGATGCGGGTGGCCTCGCCGAAGTCATGGACGGTGAGCCTGGAGGCGTGGGACCCGGAGTACCGGGTGGATCCGGCCATTGGAAACAGGCCGAGGTGTCCCAGGGGGGACGGGAGGAGGGTGAAGTCGGTGGACCCGTGCGCGGCCTCTGTGCAGCCCAATGCGTCGGTGGCGGACGGGGGAGGCGCCGCGACATCATCCACCCCGGCGTAGAGGACATCCAACCGCAGGCCCTGGTGGGATGCCGATTCGTTGAGCTCGTCGCAGGTGCGGATGTCGCGTTGCTGGATGTTGGCCCGGGTCACCCGCATCGCGAGCTTGCCGCCCACCGTGGCGAAACCCGTCGTGTGCGTCTCATCTACGCTGGCGGTGAAGGACTCCCAGACCCTTGTGCCGCCCAGCGTCAGGTAGCCGACCTCATAGACGTCGTCGCCGGCGAGTGCTGCCCGGTCGCCTTCGGCGGTGTCCCACGGGACCTGCACATGGACCCCGCGGGCGATGGGATCAGTCGACCAGTAGCCGGCCACCTGCTGGTGGTTGGTCGTGGGCGTCCAGGTGTCGATGCCCAGCACGAGGAGATCATGGATCGACGCGATGGGCAGGTCTGCGGAGCACTCTGGACCGCCATTCGAGGGGTGGTACGTGAGTTCTGGGTAGTAGTCGCGAACGGTCGCTCCCACGACTGCAAAGGTGTCTTGGTCCTCCAACCCGTTCCACTTGTTCGACGACGCATACATCGGGGCGAGGCTCGCCACTTCGAATCCACCATCCGCCTCCATGCCGTGCCACGTCCTCTTCGTGGGGTCGTAGTAGCGCAGGTCGTCCTCGTTGCTCGTTGCGCCGGTGTCTTCATCGATGACGATGTCAGCAGCCCAGCAGGTGCCCATCCGATACTCGATCCCGTCGATGGTGCCCCCGTTGTCGGAGTCGATGTCCAAGGGATCGCTGGTCACGTTGACCCGACCACACCCGGCAAATCCGTTCACTTCGAACCCATCCTCGAGGCCATCGCCGTCGGTGTCTTCGTTCAGGGGATCGGTGCCGTAGTCTTCGAACTCGGAGTCATCGAGTCCGTCCTTGTCGGTGTCCGGCTCGCAGGGCCTGGTTCCAGCCTGGTGCTCGTCGTAGTCCCCCACGCCGTCGCCATCGGAATCGAATTGCAGCGGAGAGTGGCACGCGGCGTCGCCGGCCTCCTGATTGTCGTACCAACCGTCCCCGTCCGTGTCGTTCATCGTGGGGTTGGTGAAGTAGACTGTGAGCTCGTCGTGGTTGGTGAGTCCATCGCCGTCGAAGTCACCGGTAGGGTCGTACCAGGCGCAGTCGTCGGGCAGGTCGCAGGACTCGCAGTCGGCCTGGACGGTCAACGCGCACTGGGTGGGGCTCGTACCGTCGGACACCTCCCGGCCGTCTTCCACGCCGTCGCCGTCGGTATCCGGGCAAAACGGGAAGGTCTGCTGCTCGACGATCTCCTCCCAGTCACTGAGCAGGTCTGCATCGGTGTCCGCATCGAGGGGGTCGGAGCATGTGACCCGGCTCTCGACGTCGTCGGTGAGGCCATCGCCATCTGAGTCTGTGTTGGAGACGCCCTCACCTGAGGCCTCCGCACTGCTGGACGTGTCGTCCCCCGTGTCTGGCTTCTTCCCCGCATCGCATGCGACTGTGAGCAGGGGAAGTAGCAAGGCGAGGAAGCGGCGGAGACGGGCCATGGTGGAGTCCTGCGGAGCGGGGTGGTCCCATGCGTGGTTGGGCTCGGCAAAAATACCGAGTGAGGTCATCCCCGTAAAGGTGTGGGAATGGACCGGTGCCCGTGCAGGAATTGCGCTCGCGCAAGTTGCGATGGTTCAGGAAGGGGGGGGGGCTCCTGTCATCGCCGACTTCGCCGCTTCCTCCCGCCGACGCTGCCAGGAACCACCGGTCCCAGGGCGCGAATGCCGACGCAGGTATCGGCGCCGGCGCCGGTCGCCACGCGTCCCCCCCCTTTCAGCCCAGCCACCCCACAATCGCCACTGTCCGGTAGACCATGTCCACCCGCTCTCCATCGGCATACCGCGCAAACAAGCCATCCAGCGCGTCCACCATCTCCGCATGCCGGTCCTGGCCCACGCCCGGCAGGTAGGAGCACGACGACGCCCGCGCCACCAGCCCTTCGCGCGTCACCCGATGCACATGAGGCACCGCCAGCCGCCGTCGCTGCGCGCCCCCGAAAAAGGCATCGAGGGGACTGCGCTCCGACCAGCTGTCCGCCACCCGTCGATAGGTGCCGATGTCGAATTCCAACACAAGCGACTCGTAGTCTGCGAGAAAAGGCGTGAGTGCACTGTCCTCGGCAAGTCGAGGCCGCTCGTTCCAGACCAGGGCCACAGCCGCCTGTCCCCGAAGGATGCGGAGGGCTTCTTCCCGAGCCCTCGCCGCATCGAACCAATGGAAAGCCTGCCCCGCTGTGTAGAGATCGGCGGAGTTGGCGTCAAGTCCAGTGTTCTCGGCAGATCCCCTGCAGGCGGTCCACCTCGGCTGACCACCCAGCATCCGGGCCGCAGCCGCTGCCATCGCCGCATCGGGCTCCACGCCGTACACCGGATGGCCCGCGTCGAGGAAGGTGCGGGACAGCAGGCCCGTGCCCGCACCGATGTCCGCCACCACAGCATTGTCATCAAGCTGTAGGGCTTCGCGGACCACCGCGACCAGAGCCGCGGGGTAGCCGGGGCGTCCTGCGACGTAGGCGTCGACACGGTCGGAGAAGCGAAGGTCCATCTGGGTCTCCGGGCGGCGGGGGCTCAGTTGCCGTAGTCCTCTGGCTTGTCGTCGCCGTGCCGCTTGCGCCACTCCTCGGAGGGGTTGGTGGTGTCCCAGCCGTCGTCTCCGCCGTCCTTCAAGAACCAGAAGGGCTCGTTGTCACGGCCCTCCGAGTCCACCGGCCTGGGCTGCGCGGCCTTGGCGGCTTCGACGGCTTCGGCTTCCTTGCGGGCCTGGGCCTCGGCGATTCCCTGGGCGGCCTTCTTGTGGGCCGTGTCGTTGGGATCGTCCTTCCACACGGGATTGTCGGCGGCCATGCTCGACGGCGGCCGGCCGGGGTGGCGGCCTTCTTCCTGCACGGACTCGGCAATGGTGCGGGCGAGCTTCAAGCCACCCTTCACGCGTTTCTTCAGTCGATTCACGATGCCCATGGGACCATCCTGTCTGGCGGTCCAGGCTGTAACCCGCGTCGGAGCCCGCTCACCTACAGCAGCCCCGACCCCGTGCCCTGGTGGCAGACCGTGCAGCTGATGGCGCTGCCGAACACGGGCATCTCGGTGAGGTCGCGCACCTCACCCCGCGCTGGCGGCTGGGCGAAGCGGTCGGGCAGCGACGCCAGATCTGCGAGCCTGCGCTCGGCGACCGCCCGGTGAGGCCAGGTGCCATCGTCGATGTTCAGGGCGTTGTCGTACATCGCGCGGGCAGTGTCCAGTTCCCCGGCCTTCGCCAGGTGGTCGCCGAAGACCATGAAGAACCCTTCTACATTGTGGGGTGCAACCGAGGTGTTGGTGCAGGCACGTCGGTCGATCGGGCTGCCCTGGTGGTCGAGCTTCTCCGCATACGGTCGCCAGTCGAGCGGCCCGCGAGGCACAGGCTCCCCCGCGCACTCGTCGAGGTTGTCCCAATACAGCGCGATGCCGTCGTCGAATCGCCGGTGGTCGGTGGACAGCGTGACCAGTCCGTAGGCCTGGGTGAACTTGCCCCACTCCGGCCACGCCTTCGCCGCCGCCACGGTGTCGAACCATCCCGCTCGAGTGAGCTTGTCGTCGCCTTCGATGCTTCCACGGGCCTGGAGAAACGACCCGCGAAAGCCCACCAGCCGCGGGTCGTCTGGAAATGCGGCGCTTGCTTCTGCAAAGGCAGCGGCGGCCTTGGCGGCGTGTGCAGTGACCGTGGGGTCGTCGGGCTGTCGTTGCCACTCCGACAAGCGCCATGCATGGGCGAAGCCGAGCACTGCCCGGCTGGTGTCGTCGCCTGCCTCCGCCTCCTGGGCGAGCTCGGCGATGATGGCGTCGAGTGCGCTGTAGTCACCCGACAGCAGGGCCGCGAAGTAGGCGGTGCGGGCAGACGATGGACTGGCCGACACCAGTAGAGGCGGTGGGCTCTGGATGGGACGGACACAGCCTGTGAGGGCGATGGCGAGCACGGCTCGACGCATGGAGACTCCGGGTGGGGTGTTTCCGGCGGAAACTTCGTCCACCCTACCGCCAGGAGTTTCCAGTGGCAACATCTGTGCCGGGGTTAGTTGAGGCCATGGCCTCCGACCGCTACCACCACGGCGATGTGCGCAGCGCCTCCACACGCGCGGCCCTGTCCCTGCTCGTGCGGGAGGGGGCGTCGGCCATCACCGTGCGGCGGGTCGCCCGCGAGATCGGCGTCAGCCACACCGCTGTAGGCAAGGAGCTGGGCGGGCTCGAGGGGCTGCTCGTGGCCTGTGCCGCCGACATCTACACATCTCTGGCCCGGGCGCTGCGGGCGGCCCCAGAGGGGCAGGACGACGCCCTCATGCGCTTTCGCGCGGTCGGCCAGGCCTACCTGCGCTTCGCCACCGACCACCCCGCCTGGCTCGGCTTCGTGGCCCACCCCACCGTGCAGAGCAGCCCGGACCCTTCTCTCGAGAACGCGCGGGTGGCCGCCTTTCAGATGCTTGTCGACGAAGTGGAGCTGGCCATGGAGCGAGCTGCCATCCGCCGCGACGAGCCGGTGCGTGTGGCCCTGTATGTGTGGAGCACCTGCCAGGGGTTCGCGTCCCTCGTGGCTGCTGGGAACCTGCGGTGGACCAACGCTGATGACCCGGGCGCCGTGCTGCTCGACCAGATGTATCTCGGGTTGCGTCCCCTCTGAAGCCTCGAGTCAGTTTCATGTCCCACTCTGAAGACCCGGTCGATGTCACCCTTGCGCTGCTCGTGATGGTGCAGAATCGAATCGCCGATGTCGGACTGGATGCACTGTCCCCCATCGAACGTCAGGTCCTCGCCCTCTATGATGTGTGGACCCAGGTGCAGAATGGTGGGTTCGTCCAATACATGGGCAACTCCGCCTCCGACGCCGTCCACCACGCTCTGACGGGACTCACCGAAGTCGGCGGCCAACACGCCCGCCAGTGCATCGAACGCGCGATGGCCACCTTGGGCGCGGACTGGGCCGACCTCGACCACACCGTCCTCATCGAACGAATCGACGCCTTCGATGAGGACACCTGGGAAGCCCTCGACGACCTCGCCGACGAGCTTTTCGAAGGGCCAATCCACTTCCCGACGCTCATCGCGCGGCGGGGGACGGCTTTGCTCCGCTGAGTCTACTGCGAGATCATCTTCTTGATCGAGGCGTACTGGCGCACCTTGAACCAGGTCAGCTCGCCGTTCTTCCAGTAGCGCATCGCCACCTTGAACATCTTGGCGTAGTTGGCCGCCCACGCAAGATAGAAGACCGGCTCCACGTTCTTCTTCCAATACTCCCGCTCGTCGAGCAGCTTTCGAATGAACGGACGCGGCACGATGGACTTCGACGCCAGGCTGAAGATAGCGAGGTAGAAGCGGTCCTCGTCGGACCGGGGCCAGTCCATGCTCACCCGGAACTGATACCACGCCTTGGTGTTCTGTCCCTCCACCATGCTGGGGTCGAGGGTGCCGTCCTCCAGACCCTTCTTGGTGAGTGCGGTGCCTGGGAAGTAGTTGAGGCTGTAGAAGTAGATGTCGTAGGGCGTGGGCAGGTCGAGCAGGAACTCGGCGGTCTCGAGCTTCATCTCCTCGGTGGCGTGAGGATTGTCCACGATGACGTCGTAGACGACGTTGAGCTTCATCTCCTTGTTGGCCTCGGCAAAGCGCATGATGGCGTTGTTGCCCGGGGACCGGTTGTGGATCTCCTTGCTCTCCTTGCTGGAGCCCGACTCGATGCCCGTCTGCACCCGCACGAGGCCGGCCTTCTGAAGCCGCTTGAGCATGTCGGGGCGCATCATCGGCGGGATGAGCAGGCACTCGAAGGGGATGCCGACTTCCTTTGGATAGCGGTCGAGGAACTCCTCCATCCAGGTCTCGCCAAAGGCGAAGCTGGTGTCGTCGTCGATCTTCACCCGTGCAATCTTGGGGAAGGTGCGTTGGATCTCGGCCAGCTCGCCGAGGATGTGTTCGACCGACCGGGCGCGGTAGAAGCGCTTGCCCTTCTCGTCGTACACGTCGCGAAGAATCGAGACATAGCAATAGGAGCAGTTGTAGGGACAGCCCCGCGAGAAGTAGATGCGGTATTCTGCACCGCGCTTCCAGGGCTCCTCGTTGAGGACCTTGTCCTTCTCGATGTAGAACTTGTTTTCGTCGGCAGTGTCGGGGTAGGGCAGCCAGTCGAGGTCCTGGATGAGCGGACGTGGGCTGTTGCGGTGGATCTCACCGTCGATGTTGGCCCAGATGTTGGGAATGCCGGTGGTGTCCTTGCCGTCGCGCAGGGCGGTGAACAGGTCGATGGCCGCTTGTTCGCCTTCTCCCACACAAAGGTAGTCGGTGTCGCCGATGCAGTCTTCGGGAATGGAGGTGGGGTGGATGCCGCCCCACACGATGGGCAGGTTGGGGTGGGCCTGCTTGATGCGCTTGGTGGCCTCGAGCGCCATCGGGTAGAGGCTCGACATGAAGCCGATGCCCACGGCGTCTGCACCCCGCTCCCGAAGCAGCCGGTTGACGGTGTCGAACTCGGCTGCGGTGGGCATGGTGAGTCGGTTGTGTACCCAATCTCGCAGGAAGATGATGCTGGTCTCGAAGCCGGCGCGCTTGAGTGCTGCAGAGACGTAGCGAATGCCCGCGTTCTCCACGCTGTAGATGGTGAGCAGCGCGATGTGGTACGGCCGGCCACCAGCGGACGCCGTGGGGGCGGCGGCGGGAGTCGGGGCGTTTTCGTGTTCGAACATGGGGAGCTCGCTTGGGGTCAGCCGGCCAACAGACGCAGGCCGGCGGTCGCCTTGCGCTTGAAGTCGGTGAGGTTGCGAATCTGGAAGAGGTTGCGAGCGACGAACTTCGGGCGCCAGTAGAAGCGCCGGTAGGCGAGGTCGAGGAGCTCACGCAGCTCTTCGCGGCTGAAGTACTCGTCCCACACCTGGGCCTTGAAGGACTCGTCGGGGGCGCGCATGAAGGCCCACCAGGGGTCGATGTCCAACACACCGTCGCGGATGCCCTCGTCGTAGAGGGTGGTCCCTGGGAAGGGCGTGAGGATGTTGTACATCACGAAGTCGGGGTCGAGCTTGATGCTGTAGTCGATGGTGTCGATGACGTCTCGACGGGACCGCTCGGTGGGGGTGCCGATCATGAAGTAGGCGACCGTGTGGATGCCGACCTCACGACACAGCTTGAAGGCGTGTTCGATCTCGCGGGAGGTGACGTCCTTCTTGAGGCGCAGCAGGCCTTCTTCGGTGCCCTGCTCCACGCCGAGCTGGATGCGGCTGCAGCCGGCGGCCTTCATCTTCTCCAGCAGCGGCCGGTCGACGCCCTTCACCCGGAAGCGCACAGTCCACGAGAATTCCAACCCACGCCGCAGAATCTCGTCGCACAGCTCGTGGACGCGCTGGTTGGTGATGTTGAAGGTGTCGTCGACGAAGTAGATCTCTTTGATGCCGAGACTGATGCAGTGGGCGATCTCGTCGCAGACACGGGCCGGGGAGGCGACGCGGTAGCGGTGCCGCGGGGTGTTGCAGAAGGTGCAGCGGTAGGGACAGCCGCGCGAGGAGATCATCGTGGTGAAGATGCCGCCGTCGCCCATGACGTCGTAGTAGCGCTCATACTCGATGAGGGAGCGGTCGAGCAGAGGATACTCGTCGAGGTCGTTGCTGAAGTAGACGTCGTCGGTGGGCACGGGGTCGTCGGGGTGGGCCATCACGCCGGGGATGCCCTTGGCTTCCTCGCCTCTGTCCCACACGTTGCAGAGGTCGAGCATGGGCTTCTGGCCCTCACCCTTCACGACCGCATCGACGCCAGGCAGGTCGAGGCACTCCTGGGGGAAGTCGTTGACGTGGGGGCCGCCGACCACGACGCGGCTTGCACCACCGGCCCGTGCGGCCTTGATGGTCTTGTGCACGTCGACGAGCTGCACGGTGAAGGCGGTGATGCCGACCACATCGGGAGACCACTCGCGCACCTGGGCTTCGAGCACGTCGTAGGCGAGATCGTCGAGCTGGGCGTCGACGATCTTGACCTCGTGGTCGCTCTGGGACAGCAGGAACTGGGCGATGCTGAGCAGGGCGAGGGGCGGGTAGGAGAGGTTCTCGGCTTCGACAGCCTCCGGGACCTCGCTCTCGACGGTGTGTCGGGCGGGCGGGCGGATGAGCATCACGCGCACGGGGGTCTCCTGGGGTGGCGACGGGTGGGCCAGGGGTGACCCGGGGGCTGCGAAGGCGGATCGTGCCCAGCCCTGCAGCAAGGTGTCAACCGGCGCTAGCCCAGTCACGGGGTGTGGGCGAGCAATGCGGCCGCTGCGGGCTATCAGGAGGTCCGTCCCCCTCCGGAGCAGACCTTGGCGAGCCTCCTCCACATCGCTGTCGGGGCCGCGGCTGGACGTGCCCTCATGGGCCGACGTCACCTCGGGGCCTCGCTGCTTGGAGCCGCGCTCAGCATGCTCCCCGACGCAGACGTGTTGGCCTTCAGCGTCGGCATTCCCTACCACCATCCCTTCGGTCATCGGGGCGCATCGCACTCCATCGCATTCGCGGTGGCCTGCGGTCTGGTCGCGGCGGTCGTGGCCCGGAGCAGGGGGCACTCGGGGGTGCGGTGGGGCGTGGGCCTGGGCCTCGTGGTGCTGTCCCATCCCCTGCTCGACATGCTCACCACCGGAGGCCTCGGAGTGGCGCTGTGGTGGCCGGTGTCGGCGGAGCGCCTCTTCGCTCCCTGGCGCGTGATTCCGGTTGCGCCGCTGGGCTGGGGGATGCTGAGCCCTTGGGGACTGCGGGTGGTGCTGGCGGAGCTTGGTCCCTCTCTGCCGATGGTGGTCTATGCATTCTGGCCTCGGGGAGGAGCCGGGGACTGACGGTGCATTAGGGGGCCGTCCGGTTCGGCTTCGGGACAGAGTGGTTCCCGTTCATCAAGGAGTTGTCGATGGCCGACGCGCCGCCTCTGGTCCTCTTCTCCTTTCCGCCGGCCCTGGGACTCCCCATCTCGGAGAGCCCGCCTGCCGCAAAGGTGGAGCTCTACCTCCGCCTCACCGGCACCCCCTACTCGGTGCAGGTGGGCAGCACGCTCAAGTCACCCAACAAGATGGTGCCCTATGTGCGCTGGCCGGATGGTCGGCTGCAGGGCGAGTCTGGCGACATCATCGCGGCACTGGAGGCGCGCTGCCAGCTCGACACCGGCTGCGAACCCGCAGCCCTCGACAGCGGACGTGAGTTGGCCGAGAAGGTGGAGCTGACCTGCTATGACGCCTGTCTGCACGACCGCTTCACCCTGGCGGAGGGCTGGACCCTCCAGCGTCCCATCACCGCAAGCTACATGCGCCTCGTCCTCCCCGGCTTCATTGTCCCTCTTGCGTTGCCCTATGTGCGGTGGACGCAGATTCGACGGGCGGCACGCGTGACGATGGCCGACCCCGAGGCTGGGTATGCGGCTTCCGTGGCCCTCATCGAGGCGGTGTCGGCGCGGCTGGAAGATGGCCTGTTCATGTGTGGCGACCGTCCGTCCACCGTCGACTGTTGCATCTGGCCGGTGTTGCTGCATGTGGCGACCACCCCGAATTCCTCGCCCCCTCGCGAGGCCGTGCGCGCCGACACCCGACTCGTGCGTTGGATCGAACGTGTTGGCAGCACGGCGGGCTACGAGCTGGGGTCCGCCTGGCGGGGCGGCGGGTGAGTCGCTTCTGGGTTGCAGGCGGGCTCGGTCGAGCTGAACCGTCGTCCGGCCGATGCTCAAAGTCGTCTACGATGGTGGATACATGGACATTCTCGGGGTTGTGGGGCGCGTGTTGGCTCCCGTCTGGCCCATGCTGCATCCCGAGGGGCAGGACCTCGCGCGGGTGGTGTAGGTCGACAATGCCCGCACCATGGTGTTCATGAGCGAATACCAGGGGAGCTTCGACGCCTGGGCGGTTTTGTGACACCGCGGGCGGGCGGCTACACGCTGTTGCTGCACCGGCTGGGCTCCAGGCCCTGCTTCGGAGCTGAGGCCCCGCTGCAGCAGGCCTTCAGCCGTAGCCGCAGCGGTGCCAGCGAGCCATCACCGGCGAGACCTCGGGATGGGTGGTGTACCCCATGCCCAGCAGCACGGTGAGACCGCTGACTGCACCGCGCACTTCGGCAATGTCGTGCGCGCTGAGGCGGTGGAACACCCGGCGGGCCTGCTGGGGGTCGAGGCGGGTGAAGCGGGCGCCCGCCAGGGCCAGGCTACCCGTGTCGAGGGCGTGCAGCAGCAGCTTGAGGAGCTTTCGCTGGGTGTCGGGCATATGGGCGAGCACACCGTCGAAGAATCGGTCGAGGCCAGCGTCGGCACCGTCCAACGCGAGGACATCTCCGCCCGGGAAGGCGGCCCCGGCCCACGCCCGCACGAAGCTTGCCTCGTCGGCGGACAGCTGAGTGAGCTCGCCGTGGGCGGGTTGGTCCCACCAGCTTGCGACGGTGGCCCCCACCCCCACGACCGCGGCGGCGGAGGTGGCAGCACCGAGCGCGAGCAGGTGGCGGCGGGAGATCTTCATCGCAGGGGCGGACTATCGCAGCACCGCGCTGCCCATCGGTGGTCCGTCGATGGTTTTTGGACTGGCACCGCTCGGGGTGGACTCGAAGGGGTCGATGAGGACGGTGCGGCAGCGGGTGCGGAGACCGGAGGTCGCATCCGGACGAGGCCAAGGTCCCGGCGACGGTGGGCGAATATGTCCGAAAATGGCGTGGTGCTGGTTGTTGTCGCTGTTTTGGCTCTGGGTGGAAGGGTCCGATGATCTGCGTATGGTGACATTCGGTGACATCACATCTGGCTGGATGTGGCGATATCTTCCGTGTGTAGGGGGGGAACAGGCCTGGGCCGATTCCCTCGTGCGCGGCGAACAGCGGTCTCGAAGCTCTGCTGGAGCAGAGGACTCACCAGAGGTGCTTGCTCGGTCTTCACGGTCTGTGGGGACGGCGCGCGTGTCATCTCGGGTCTTCGCAACAGGAATGGATGTGTATGACTCGGATCAACAAGTCGATGGACCTTCGCTGCGGCGCTGCCCATCTCTTGTCAGGTTCCGTCAGGCGACTCCATCCGCAGCGAGTGTCAGTGTGAACACGAACCCCTCGAACCTCGAAGCCGCCAACCGCATGTGGGATGCGACGTGGCCTCGTCCGCACGGCTGGGAGTGAAGAAGTGGCGAATGGCGCGGAAAAGGGTGTGAGGCAGGGTGCTTCGCACGAATTGGCGCGGGTGCAGGGCCGCGAGTCGGTGGCGGGGCCCCTCCAGGAGAAGCTGGAGCTCATCGTCGAACCCAGCGCGCTGGTGATTCGCCGTGGGCGCGTTCTCCGGGCCCTGCGGGGCGGCCGCGAGGAGAAGCGGATTCCGTTCGCCTCCCTCGACCGCATCACCATGGGTTCCCAGGGCGGCGCCACGCTGGTGCCGAAGACCTCCGCCGAGGTCGGTCCCCCCCGCACCCTCCACGGTCCAGCGGCCTTGGTCGCCGTGGCGGCCTGGTGGGCGTGCCTCGGGCGGGAGGATGTGCGGCTGGTCGGCGCGGCTGCGACCCACATCGGGCCACTCGGGCTCCGTCGATCGGGCTTCGCCCTCGGTGGCCCGGCGGGCGTGGTCTTCGTGCCAACAGGCTGGGCCGGCACGGTCGACGACACGCTGCTGCGCATCCCCATCGATGCGGTGCAGGGTGTGGAACGGACCGGACCATCCAAGGTGCGCCTGCTCACGACCACGGAGGATGAGCTGCACCTCGACTCCGCGGTGGCCTCCCTGGACCAGGTGGGCGCCTGGCTCGCGCGCTCGGTGCGTCCGGCCGAGCAGCCCCCACGGGTGGGCGGTGTGCTGGTGCATCCGGTGGTGTGGCAGGTCGATGATCGCGGTGCCTGGCTGGCCGAGCTCACCGCCACCGGCGGGCGCCTCTCCTTGTCGGCGGTCGTGCCCGGCGCGCCGCGGGCTTCGGCTCCGGTGGGTCAGGTCGAGCGCATCCGACTGGAGGCAGGAGCGGCCAACCCTGTCTTCGTGCTGCGGTTCGGTGGCGCGGTCCACACCGTGCGGCCTCAGGGCTCGCTGTCCACCCTCGCCCGCCTCGACAGCGTGCTGCAGGCGGGTCTCGGTGACATGGGCCAGCGCATTCCCGACATGAAGCACTGGCGCGGTCTCGCTGGCAGCCACAGGGTCGCCCGCCTGTTCCGGGGCTCCGAAGAAGAGCAGTCGCTGTCGGATGTCTCCATCCGCATCACCCGCAGGGGCATGCGCCTGCGCGGCACACCCATTCCCAGCGCCAAGGGCTCTCCGCAGCTGGGGCCCGGGGTGCGTCTGCGGGTGAGCTTGCCGAGCGGTCGCGGCTGGCAGCACTTCGCCGCCACCATCCGTCGGGTGGTCCATGAGGTGGGGGAGGCCGCGGCCATCGCCACGGTCGATCTGCTGCTGATTCCGGTCGCCGAGCGTCCGCAGGTGGGCGATGGCCGGCGGGCCTACCACCGGGTCGAAGACCCCGACGAGACCTCCTTTGTGCTGTCTCGTCCCCGGGGCACCCGTCCGCTCTGGCTCGAGGCTGCCCTGCTCGACCTGTCCGCAGGCGGCTTTGCCGCGCGCATCGACCACCGGGCCAGTGTGGGCGAACGATTTGCCGTGGAGCTGCCCACCACCGAGTGGATGCCCGCCTTCGAGGCCGAGGTGGTCCACATCCGGGCCGATGCGGGCCGCAACAAGTGGCGTGCGGGCTTCCGGCTTCTGGGCCTCACCGAGAAGCACCGCAGCCAGCTCCAGCGCGAGGTCTTGCGACGCGAGCGCGACGTCCTCGCGGCCCGACGCCGCCGCGTGGAGGTCGACGAACGCACCGGCAAGTCCAAGCGGGGCACCTGGGCGTCCGCCTCCAAGTAGTTGCGGGCGTCCGCCTCCGGGTCGCTGCGGGCGTCCGCCTCCGGGTCGCTGTGGGCGTCAGCACTCCGCGCAGGCGCGCTCGGTGTAGAGGATGTGGGTGAGGGCTGCGAGCAGGTGGTCGGCCCGCTCCGGCACGCTGTCGAGCTCAAGGAAGGCCTGGCGGTCGTTGGTGTCCCGCAGGCTCATGTGGGCGAGGATGTCGACCACCTCAGCGGGGTCGCGCTTGCATCCCAGCAGGCGCTCCAGCTCCTGGGTGACCTCCGACCGTCCGTGGACGATCTGCATCGCCGCCAACCGGAGCTGGTCGAGCACGCGGTTGAGCTGGGTAGACGGAGGGGTGGGCGCCAGGATGTCGTCGAGGCAGCTGCAGCGTCCGACGCGGTAGGGTGCGGTGGACGCAGGCAGCTCCGTGCGAAAGCGGGCGCGTCCAACACCGAGCACCACGATGTTCGAGCGCCCGTCGGGAAGGGGCTGATGACGCACGATGCGGGCGAGTCCCATCACGCGCTCGAAGGGTGGACAGTCTGCACAGTCCGGACCATCGGGCTTGAGTCGGGGGATGCCGAAGACCGCGCCGGTGTCGAGGCAGTGCTCCACGAGCGCGCGGTAGCGGGGCTCGAAGATGTGCAGCGGTAGCAGCGTGTGGGGCAGCAGCACCACCCGTGGGAGCGGGAACAAAGGAAGGGCGTCGAACTCGGCTGGGAGGCTGGGATCTGGCGGGGCTGCGGACATGGAAGACAGCTACCCCAATGGGCGCCAGCCTCAAGCGCGGGCGACTGCGCGGGCCCACACTGCGAGCCGTCTTCCCACTTCAGCGTCGTCCATGGTGGGCGAGAAGCGGCGGTCCTGCACCCAGGCCTCGGTGATGGCGCTGGTGTCGGGGAACAGGCCCGCGCCCAGGCCAGCGAGGAAGGCGGCCCCCAGAGCCGTTGTCTCCAGCACGGTGGGGCGCACACAGTCCGCGCCGAGCAGATCCGCCTGAAGCTGCATCAGCAGGTTGTTCCGGGCCGCACCACCGTCGACCTTCAGCTCGGTCAAAGGGGTCTCGGCGTCGGCAGCCATCGCGCGGAGCATGTCGACATTCTGAAGGGCCACCCCTTCCAGCACCGCGCGGGCGAGGTGGGCCTTGGTGGTGCCGCCGGTGATGCCGGTGACCAGTCCGCGGGCCTCAGGACGCCAGTGGGGGGCGCCCAGGCCAGCCAGCGCAGGCACGAAGGTGACGCCGCCGCTGTCGGGCACGCTGCTCGCCAGTCCCTCGATCTCGGCCGCACTCTGGATGATGCCCAGGCCGTCGCGCAGCCACTGGACCGCCGCACCCGCGATGAATGCGCTGCCTTCGAGGGCGAAGGTCGTCTTGCCACCCAGACGCCAGGCGACTGTGGTGAGCAGACCATGCTCGCTCGCCACCATCTGGTCGCCGGTGTTCATGAGCACGAAGGCGCCGGTGCCGTAGGTGCACTTGGCCGAGCCGGGTGAGAAGCAGGCCTGGCCGAAGAGGGCGGACTGTTGGTCGCCCGCCATGCCCGCCACGGGGATGCCGTCGGGGAGGAAGTCGAGACCGCTGGTGGTGCCCAGCAGCTCGGCGTTGTCGCACACCCGGGGCAGCGTGGCCATCGGCACGCCCAACAGCTCGCACAGCTCGGGACTCCAGGCACCCGTGCGCAGGTCGAACAGCAGGGTGCGGGAGGCGTTGGCCGCATCGGTGGCGTGGGCGCCGCACAGGCGGTTGGCGAGCCACGCGTCGATGGTGCCGAAGGCGAGCTCGCCGGCCTCCGCGCGCGCTCGGGCGCCGTCGACGTGGTCGAGGAGCCAGCCCGCCTTGGTGCCGGAGAAGTAGGGATCGAGCACGAGCCCCGTGGCGGCCTTCACCATGGGCTCGTGGCCGGCGTCCTTGAGGCGGGCGCAGATGTCGGCGGTGCGGCGGTCCTGCCACACGAGCGCGCGGTGGATGGCCTGTCCCGACTTGCGGTCCCAGAACAGCGAGGTCTCCCGCTGGTTCGTGATGCCGATGGCGCGAATCGTGGTGCCCTTGGCCATGGCGCGCGCACCTGTCACCGCCTGCCGGATGCTGTCCCAGATCTCCTCCACGTCATGTTCGACGTGGCCGGGCTGGGGGTAGTGGTTGGGGAACTCGACGTTGTGGGCTGCGCGCACCTGCACGTTGCGGTCGAGCAGCAGAGCGGTGGTGCCGGTGGTGCCCTGGTCGATGGCCAGGATGACGTCGTCTTCGCCCATCGGGGCGGGGGTGCGGTCTGCGCTGCTCATCCGTCCTCCAAGGGCCGCCGGGTCCGGTCGGGGCGGCCGCCGTGCGGCGGGTTGTAGCATGCGCCATGACATGGGCCGAACAGGGCGCGTGCTACCGTGCGGGGGAGGCTGGCGTCGTGGATGCGACCTGGCGGGTTGGCGTGTCCTGAGCGCCAACCGAGATGGAGGCACAGATGGCGAACTCCCGGACCGCCCTTCGGCGGATGGGCGTGGTGGCACCGGTTTTGATGCTGTTCAGCGGGTGTGCGGGCGAGAGCTTCAAGTACCCGGGGGAGACCCTGTGGGAGCGTTTCCCCCTCGATGGCGAGCGCAAGTGGGTCTACATCCACGACGACCCTGGCGTCGAATACTCCCTGTCCATCGAGAAGGTGGCCACCTCGCTGTCCAACGGCAAGGACATCGTCACCCTCAGCTACACCGCGGTGGACAGCGATGGCGGTGAGGTCCTCCTGCACGAGATCGACTGGAGCACCCACGCCGACGATGGCGTCGAGATCTGGCGGTGGACCGACTACACCACCGACTCGGCCGGCCTCACCACAGAATTCTCGCCCCCCATCACCTTCGCCGAACGTCAGATGAACTCCGGCGACATCGTCGACACCACCACTGGCGGGGCCACCTACTCGGCCCAGTACAACGGCCTGCAGGACTGTCCCAACAACTGGTCCAACGAGCCGTGGGAGTGCGCGCGCATCGACCTCACGAGCGATGTGGGCGGCGAGCCCTTCACGGGCGAGTACTGGATCGCGATGAGCTACGGCACCTCGTGGATCGAGCCCGCCGAGCTGGGCGGTCGTTGGACCTTGTCCAGCGCGGTGTTCAGCGCGGGCGAATAGCCTCGATGGCCACCGACTCCCCACACACACCACCCGAGGTGGCGGGCCTTCTCGAGAAGGTCCGTCGCGGCGCAGCCGACATCGGAGTGGACCGTGCGGTGGCCGAGGCGGCCGTGGTGGCGATGGAGCGATGGCTCACTTCGCGCACCTTCCGCAGCTATCAGCCCCAGATCCGCGCCCTGGTGGAGCACGCGCGGTGGTCGGTGCTGGTGGACAGCTTCTACCGGATGCTGCCCTTCGGGACCGGTGGTCGTCGCGGACGGGTCGGCGTCGGACCGAACCGCTTCAACCCCTACACCCTCGGCGTGAGTGTGCAGGGGCACGCGAGCTTTCTGAGGCAGCGCTTCGGCGAGGGCGCCCACACGGTCGTGGTGGCCTGCGACGTGCGCGAGTTCCACGACCTACGCGGCGAGCTGGTCCCCGGCGTGCCCACCCCCGTGCTGGGCATGACCTCGCGCGACTTCGCCCACATCGCCGCCGAGGTGTACACCGCCGCCGGCTTCTCCATCGTCCTCCCCCCCGAAGGTGAGGCGCTGAGCACGCCCGAGTTGTCCTTTGCCATCCGACACCTCGGTGCCGTGGGCGGACTGCAGGTCAGCGCGTCCCACAACCACCCCGACGACAACGGCGGCAAGCTCTACACCTCGACCGGCGGCCAGGAGGTCCCCCCGAGAGACCAGGAGGTGGCCGACGAGGTGGCCCGGGTGGAGTGGATCGACCGGATGAGCCTCGACCGGGCCCGCGCGTCCGGCCTGGTCAGCACACTGTCCGATGACGTCGTCGATGCCTACCAACAGGCTGTTCTCGCCAGTGGCACCGACCCCTCGGCCCGCCGTGGCCGCATCGTGTTCACCAACCTGCATGGCACCGGGCGGCGCACGGTCTACCGGGTCCTCAAGCGGGCTGGTTTCCAGGTGGAGCTGGAGCCGACTCAGGCGGAGCCCGACGGTCGCTTCCCCGCTGTCCCCTTTCTGGCCCCCAATCCCGAGGTGCCGCGGAGCCTGTCCGCCGCGGTGGCCCACGCCGAGAAGGTGGGCGCCGACATCGTGATGGGCTGCGACCCCGACGCCGACCGCATCGGCCTGATGGTGCGCGAGCGGGCGAGCGACCCCGGTGCCACCGACCCCGTCCGCTGGCGCTTCGTCACCGGCAACGAGATTGCCGCGTTGGTCACCCACCAGGCCTTGAGGTTGCGCACAGGTGGCGGACCCGCCCCCATCATCATCCAGACCGAGGTCACCAGCCGACTGGTCCGACGGGTGGCCGAGCTCCACGGCGCTCGCGTGGTCGACGACCTGCTCGTGGGCTTCAAGTACATCGGTGAGGCCATGGACCAGATGGCAGACTCCGGCGAGCTGCGCGACTGGGACGACGCCCCCCTCTCCGTGTTCGCTGCGGGTGTGGAGGAGAGCCACGGCGTGCTCGTCACCCCGCAGCTTCGTGACAAGGACGCCGCTGGCGGTGCTCTGCTCCTGGCCGAGCTGTCCTCCCACCAGCTTCGCCGGGGCCGCACCCTGGTCGACACCCTCGATGAGCTTCAGCGTCGCACCGGGGGCGTGGCCAACCTCCTGGTGAGTGCGGTCCTGCAGGGCGCGCGTGGCCGCACCATCATCGAGCGCATCCAGGCCTCCTTGCGCAGCACGCCTCCCTCCGAGATCGGCGGCCGACGGGTGGTCGAGCACTTCGACCGCCAGGCCCCCGATGGACCCCACGGCCCCATCCGCTCCGGTACCGATGCCGCCAGTCGCGACGTGCTGGTGTTCGAGCTCGAAGGCAGCGCGCGGGTGGTCCTCCGTCCAAGCGGCACAGAGCCCAAGATCAAGGCCTATGTGGAGGTCGCCGGTCAGCCTGCAGACCCCCGTGCGTCCTCCGAGCTGGCCCGCGATGCCCGCGTGCTGGCGGATGCCTTCGTGCTGATGGCGCTCGGTCGGGGTGGCCTCACCGTTCCGCGTTGGGCCCTGCGCATCCACGACCTCGTGAGCGTGGAGGACAAGGTGTGGTTTGGCGAGACCGTGCTGCCGGGGCTGGTGGCACGGTTGGCCGAAGGGGGCGCCGAGTCGGTGGAGGCCAGCGAGGTGTGGCTCCAGCGCAAGCTCGCCCGCTTCGGCAAGGACGCCCGGGCTCTGTTCCGGCCCGGTGTGTCAGCGTGGATGCGCGAGACCGACCCGCCCTTCGGACGCCAGGTCCTCTCGCTTTTCCGTCGCTGAAGACACCCTACTGCAGGCTGTTTTCAGGTGCCTGGGGCCCAGCGGAAGCCGCGCGGTCCCTTGAGGCCCTTTTCTCGCCGCACATACGCGAGGTAGGGGCTGGTCGCGAGCTCGGTGGCGATGGTGGTGTCCGGGCCGTGGCCGCTGTGCACGATGAGGTGGCCGGGCAGCTCGCAGAGGCGCCGCAGGCTCTTGGCCGCAAGGGCGGGGTCGGACATCGGAAAGTCCACCCGGCCGATGCTGCCCGCGAAGAGGGTGTCGCCCACGACGATGTGCTGGTCGTCGTAGTAGCAGCCCTGACCGGGTGTGTGGCCGGGCGTGCTGATGAACTTGAGCGTGGTCTCGCCGAGCTGCACGGTCTCGCCGTCTTCGATCTCCCGGTCGATGCGCCCGCATGGCCGGTTGAGCTGCGGCATTCCGAACATGCTGCCCTGCATCGGCAGGGTCTCGAAGAGGGGACGCTCCAGTCGGGGCATCACGGTGGGCACATCCCATCGCTCCTGGAGCAGGGGCAGGGCGCCAGCGTGGTCGATGTGGGCGTGGGTGAGCAAGATGAGCTGGATGTCGGGCAGGGGGTCTAGGGCAGACAGACGCCGGAGCAGGGTCTCGTCTTCTCCGGTGTCGACGATGGCCGACGCGCCGGTGGCTTCATCGGTGAGCAGCCAGGTGTTGACCTGGAACATGCCGACTGTGAACCGCTGGACCTTCATGGCTGACCTCGATGGACGGGGTGCGCCCGCTATCCCGGTGGACGGGGGCTGCGACGGGACGGAAGCGCGATGGGGCCGCGTGTGGGACGATGCCGCGGCTGGAGTTGCCGTGGGTTCACTTGGACGGGTTGGAGTCGTTTTGGGCGTGGCTGCCGCTGCTCTTGGCTATGCCAGCTTGCTGGACCGCAGCTCGGAGTGGGCGCTCACCGTGGTGGAGCTCGATGGGCTGATGCCGACGCCGTTGTGGGCGATGGCGCTGGGCGGGGCCGTGCTGTGTGTCGGTGTCGACCGGCTTCAGGGCATGCTCGCCAGCGGCGACTCGGCGCCTGTGAAGCGGGAGCCCGTGGTGCGCAAGCGGGCCGCGGTCCACGAGACGGGGGACCGAGAGGGACTCGCCCAGCGCATCCGGGCCCTGCCTCTGCCCAACGGCGCCCGCCTGCTGATGGACGACCCACCCACCATCCCACTGCACCTCATCCTCGACGAGGCGCCCGAGAAGCGGGTCAAGCGGGCGGTCGGAGCCCTCGGCGTGCTGCTGGCAGGCCTCCCCCTGCCGCCTCGAATCCGGGTGTCGATGCGCCGCTGCCCCAAGCCGCTCACCCCCTGGCACCACATCGTGGGGGCGGCACTCGCCGAGCACATGCCTCGGTCGGAGTTCAAGGTGGTGCCGGGCCTCGACGGGGTGGACGTCCTGTTCCACCGGCCCGACCCTGTCTGGAAGCGGTAGCTCGGCCTCGGCGGGCGCTCAGTGCGTGCCTTCGGTGCGCGCCTTCTCGGTGGCCTTCGCCTTGGCGACCCGCGCCTCCTCCGCGGCGAGACGACTCAGCCTTGGGCCGGCTTCTTGAGGCATCAGCACGGTGAAGCCGGCGACCGGCCACCAGTGGTACCACCGGTTGTGCTCGACATACCAACGCAGCCAGTCGTTGCGCACACGCGGGCGCTTGCCCATCTTCGTGGCATGGCGGAAGAAGGGCTTGTCGGGGACGGCGCTGGAGACCTTGAAGCCCAGGTGCGTGACGATGATGGGCACATGGTCTTTGCTCTCGCGCACGGTGAGCACGATGGCGCCGTCGGGGATCTCGGGGGCGACGTCCCAGGCCGAGCCCGGCGTGAGCACCTGCATGCGGAAGGTGCCGGTAGGCAGCCGCTCATCGGGCAGCAGGAACAGCTTGCGTCCCTTCCACCACTGCCAGTTGCGCAGAGTGACCTTCTTCTGCATGAGGCGGGTCTCGCCCAGCTCGGCGGTGATGTCGCGCACCCAGCCAGCTTCGATGGCCTGGGGCACCCACTGCTGCAGCATGAAGTGGAGGCGGTCTTCGTAGGTGGTGGGCTGGCCGTCGCCGTAGCGCAGGCTGTTGCGGACCGCGGCGGCCCCTCGCACGTCGGGCGCGAGGCTCAGAGCCAGCACCTCCTCCACAAAGGTGAGGCAGTCGAAGGCATCGTAGCGGGCGGGAGGGTCGAAGTCGGGGGCGGTGCCTTCGCCGGTGGCGTCGTTGAGGTAGGGCGTGCCCATCATCGCTTCGGAGATGGCCGTGATGCGCTGGCCGATGGGCGCGTTTCGGTGGTCGTGGGCGGCCTTGGCGATGGGCTCCGGGATGGCGCCGTCGTCGAAGGGAATGCGCAGGGCTTCGGCGTCCTCGGGCAGTCCTTCTGCGGGCGGCGGGGGGGCGTCGTACTGGGGCGGGGCACCCGATGTGGGGTCGGGCACGCCATCTTCGGAAGCGCCCGGTGCGGCCACCGACTGGCGTGCGACCCCGATGACCACGAAGGTCACGACCATCAGAGCGGTCAGCAGGTGGAGGACACGGCGCACGGCAGATCCCAGGCTCGACCGCCCTGATAGCCTCGCGGGCCGTGTGGTGTCGGGTGGGGGATGGCCTTGTGTCGTGCCAGGACGTCTGGTCGGCTACACCCGCAGGCGCTGCTGGTAGCCGGCGATCTCCTCCAGCAGGGCATCGAGGGCCTCGTCGGGCAGCTCCTCGGCACCGGTGGACAGAGCGCGCTCGATGAAGTCCTTCACCCCGCGGTCGAGCAGGAAGCGGCGCTCGGCCTTGGGGCGCTGCTGGACGTTCGCCAGCACCCTGCGCTCGTCGATGCGGCCCAGCCGGTTCACGCCCACCTCATGGAACAGGCGGGAGTAGGGACCGGCGGCGGACTCGACCAGGAGCTGCACGGCGGTCTGGCCAGCGCCCGGACCCACCAGGAGGTCGAGCTGACGGGCCACTGCCTGGGCGACATCGGCACCCACGGCGATCTTCTGGAGGGCCTGGTCGGCGTCGAGCTGGGGGGCGCTGAAGGCCAGGGCCACCACACCGGCGGACTTCTCCTCTTCGGCAGTGGCCTCGCCCATCTCGATGATGTCGTCGTCGTCCTCGGGAATGGGCGCCAGCTTGGGTCGGGGACGCTCCACGCGGAGGTCGACCTTGTCGAGCAGCTTCTTGTCGAGGGTGAACTGGCCCTGACCCGCGCCTCGGTAGCGGTCGTGGTCCTCGAACAGGCCCATCTCGGTGTCGTCGATGTCGAAGTCGAAGCCGGTGAACTTCTTTTCGCCATGGCTGACCTGCACCACCTGGGGCTCGGGCTCCGGCGGCTTGCGGGCGGCGTCCTTGCGGCGGGCGTTGGCCTGCTCCAGGTAGCGGCGGGCAGCGGCGAGAACGTCGTTGTCGTCGTTGTCGTCGTTGTCGTCGTTGTCCTCGTCGTCGCCCTCGTCGAGCTGTTCGGTGGGCTCGTCGGCGGGCGCGGGCGCGGGCTCTTTGCCGAAGTGGATGCTCGGGGCGTCCTCGGCGAAGGACTCGGGATCGATGACGTCGTCGAGGGTGCTCACTCCGAACAGGGCATCCTCGTCGTCGACGAAGGGGACCGCGCCGACTGGGGGCGTGTGGCGAATCCGCAGGCCGGTGCCCGGGACCTCCTCGGGGGCGTCGTGCAACGAGCCGGCCTCGGCCAGGGCGAAGGAGGCGCTGACGGAGACCTCTTCGCTCTCGTCCTCTGCAATGACGAGGTCGGGTTCGTCGTCGTCGGTGGGCCCGTCGGCGAGGTTGGTGGGCGCGTCGGCCGCAGGAGCGGTCTCGGCGGCCTCTTGCACGGCTTCCGCGGCCTGGTCTTCCGGGGAGACGGGCGTGGCGGGGGTCCGCTCCGAGTCGAGCAGCGCCTCTGCCATCGCGAGCACCGCGTTGGCCTCGGCCAGGACGGCTTCTGCGGTGGCGGCCTCCTCTGTAGGCGGGGCCTCGGGTGCAGCGGCAACGGGGACGGACACTGCCGCGACGGCCTGGGCATCGACCTCGTCGGAGTCGCCGTCGTAGGCTGGCTCGGGGGCGTCGAAGTCGCCGTCGTAGGTGAGGTCGCCGGGATCGTTGTCGAGCACGGGACTGGCCGCGCCTACCCGGAGGCCCACTTGAGGGGCGGCATCGGAGAAGAGGTCGGCGTCGTCGGCGAACTCGGCGGCGTCGTCTTCCAGTGAGAAGCTGCTGTCCTCGCCGGCCATCGCGAAGCCGGAGTCGCTGGCTTCCAGGGCGTCTTCGTCGGGGATGAAGGCCTGCAGCGAGTCGGATGCGGCGTCGTTCTCCTCCGCCTTGACCTCGGTGGTGGGGTCCTGGTCCTCGGTGGTGGGGGCCTGCTCGGTGGGGGCATCCGCGGGAGGCGGCGGCGCGGTGGGTGCGGGCGGCGGCGGAATCAGCTCCGCCAGGGGTGCCGGGCGCGACGGCTGCAGGGAGGACAGTCCGCCAGGGACGCTGTCGAGGAGGCTCGGGTTGTTGCTGCTCAGCAGCGGGTTGCTCTCGTCCTCGGCCAGGTCGAGGCCGGCGCCGGCGGGGGGCACAAGGGAGGCTTCTGCTTCCACGAGGACGGGTGCGGGCGGCGGCTCGGACAGGGCGTCGTCGACCGCTTCGGGGGGGAGGTCCTCCACGAGATGCAGGTGGGCGACCTCTTCGGGCTCGTCGGCGGGGGCGAGGGGGGTCAGGAAGGCTGCTGGCGTCTGCCCGAAGTCGTCGTCGTTGGCCCGCTCGCTGTCTTCGCGCAGCAGTGCGACGAACTCGGGCGGGATGGGTGGGGCGGGGTGCCCTGCGGCCGAGGGTGGACTGTCGACGTCGAGCGAGAACAGCTCCTCGACGGCGTAGTCGGCGGTGGGACCGTGGCCGCGGGTCTGGCCGAGTCGGATGCCTTCGTCGGACACCAGAGCGCCACTCTCCAGCAGTCGCATCACATGATCGAGGGTCTCGCCGGTCTCGAAGGGGGAGAAGGTGAGCAGGTCGCGCAGCGCCAGGGGTGGGTCGCACAGGTCGACCAGGCGAGCTTCGTCGCGGCTTGCCGGCATCGACGGGCCTGGACGCAGCGTGAGCGGACCGCGGTGGCGCATCAGCGGACCGATGCGCTCTCTCAGGCGCACGATGGCGGTGAGCAGCGCCCGTGTGTCGTGGCCCGGCTGCAGGTTGGGCACGAACAGGGTGTCCATCGGCTGGAACTGGATGGGCGGCGGGGTGGACAGGAAGTCGAGCAGGTTCTGCCGGAATCGGCCGGCGAGAAGGGTCTCCAGCAGGCTGTCGGGGACGTGTCCGAGGATCAGCTCGTCGAAGGGCGTGCCCCGCGTGAGGCGCCGGATGAAGGCCTTGCCCTGGCGCTCGGTGAGGGCCCCGGTGTTCACCAGGCGGCGGACCACCCACGGACCATCGTCGGGGCCATGGGCCGCGAGGATCTGGCCCTGCATCACGTAGACCTCGCGTCCACCGCCCCTCGCGCCGCCTCGCCACAGCCGTCCGGTCACGCCGCGGGACAGAGCGTCCCGGAGGGTGTCGAGGGGTGTGGGGAGGAGGTGGTCGGCAGTCGCTGGCACCGGGCGGTCTCTCGAGTCGGAGGTCGGAGCGGACAGAGGACTTTCAGGCGGATTTCAGCCAGGTCCACTCCTCACGATACGACAGGCAGAATGGCCCATCAATGCCCGGCGGTGAGGTGGGTCGGCGTCTGGGCTGCGACATGGCAGGCTGCGTCGAGCTGGACGTCGGCCGGAAGTTCCCCGGGACTGACCGGCATGGGCCGTCCGACCGGCTGGCTCAACACGTCGGGGACGATGCCACCCGGGGCCCAGGAGTGGCCGTCGGGACCCCTCAGTCCATCCGCGATGACCTGCAGATAGAGGCCATCTTCGAGCTCCAGCCAGCTCGGCAGCCCATCGTGACCGGCAGTGGTGCTGCCCACCAACAGAGCCCCTCTGTGGTGGCGCAAAGCGGCCGCAAATGCCTCCGCGGTCCCTCCGGTGTCCCGGTCCACCAGCAACACGACAGACCCGACAGATTCGAGCGGATTCGCTCCATCCGCGGAGATGACGCGCTGCGCGCCAGACGCCTCATCGATCACTGCGACCGGACTGTCCTTTTCCACGAAGAGGGCCGCGACCTGGGCCATCGCGGTGATGCGCCCGCCCTCGTTGGTGCGCAGGTCGATGACGAGGGGAGCGCCGTCCGGCAGATCGGTCAGAGCGGACCGAACAGCAGCGGCGGAGCGGGGTCCGAAGAATGGCAGCCGCAGCACAGCCACCCCTTCGTGGTGCACGAGGCGCGCAGTGTCGAGTCTCCAGGGGCCCCGCGTGATCGGTAGGCGGCGCAAGCCTTCGGGTCGCAGCACATCCAGCACCAGGGTCTGGGAGCGGATGTCCGCCACCACTGCGAGGATGAGCTCCGCCGGCAGTCCCGTGAACGGCCGGTTGTCCATCGCCACGATGAGGTCGCCGGGCTTGAGGCCTGCCGCTTCGGCCGGGCCCCCCGAGTAGACGTCGGTGATGACGATGCCCTGGCCCGACACGATGGAGAATTCGGCTGCGATGCCGTGCCGGGCGCCATCGAGCCAGGTCTCGACACCCTGGCGGTCGTCCTGGGTGAGCACGGCGTGGCCTTCCCGGCCGGTGAGCGCGTCGAGCTCACGGGCGATGCCATCGAGCGCCGCCCGGTAGAGGTGCTCGGAGTCGGCGCGTTCACCGTAGGTCTCGGAGATGACCTCGATGGCGCGGGACACCTGCGCCGCGTCGTCGGCGAGGGCCAGACCCGACACGCACCAGGCGAACATGGCGGAGAGGACGAGGCGGAGGCTCACAGGTGTCCGCGGCCCCGGGAGTGAGCGACAGTGCGGTACTGCTGGGTGTCTTGAGGCAGGGGCACTGGCATTGCACGCAGCCGCTCGGCCCGCTCCAGCTCCATCCGCATCGCCTGCTCCCGCACGAGGGCATCTGCGGCCACCTCATGACTCCACCAGCCCCATGCCAGGGCCGCCCCCAGCAGTGTGGCGTAGGCAGCCAGGCCCACGCGAGACACCCTGTGGAATCGAGGCGGCGGCGGCGCAACGACCGGGGCAGGGGCCGGTGCCCGCTCCATCCGGTCGAGCTCGGCTTCGAGCGTGGCGTCCATCTGAGCGAACAGATCGCGGGCGAGCCCACCCGGCATGTTGGGCGGCGGGAGCGCGGAGAGCTGCACCGACTGGGCCTCGAGGCGCGCGGTGGCCGCACAGCAGGGCTCGCACACCTCATGGTGGGCCTCGATCCAGGCGGCCTGCGCGGGGGCGAGCTCACCATCGAGGTAGGGGACCAGGAGATTCCGAACGGTGTGGCAATCCATGGCGTCGGACTCGTGGGGCGGTGGGGGTGCGCGAAAGGTCACGCAGGAGCGGTCGAGAGGGTATCGACCGCGGCGTCGCTTGTCGCGGTGGTCGACGAGGTGGAGCGACTCTCGGAAGAGCCAGCGCACGCCGCGTCGCCGACCTGCGGCCCTACGACACCCTTGGAGGACAAGTCCATCCCCTCCACGGTCGGAGGGGCGGGTGTCTGCAGGAGAACGCGAGCGCCCCTGTCATCGGACAGGGGCGGCGGCGATTCAGTCGAGCAGGTGGGTGTCTTCGCCCATCGCGCCCAGCAGTCGTGCGCGGGCCCGGGACAGGCGGGACATCACGGTTCCGAGCTTGATCTCCAGCACTTCTGCAATCTCGGCGTAAGACAGGTCGTCGTAGTAGCGGAGGAGCAGGATCTCGCGGTGGTCGGGCGTCATGGTGTCGACGGCCGCCATCACCTCTTCGCGCCGCTCGCCTTGGAACACCCGGTCGAGCTGGTCGGCGTGGGCGCGGTCGACCTTGTGCATGCCTTCGAGGATGGCGCCGCGGCGCTTGCGGTCGCGGACCATGTTGAAGCACAGGTTGGTGGTCACCCGGAACAACCACGCCTTCATGCGGAATTCGGGCAGGAAGAAGCGCTTTTCACGCATGGCCCGGATGAAGACCTCCTGCACCACGTCGTAGGCCTCGTGCCAGTCCTTCACGATGGAGCCGGCATGGTAGAACAGCCGCTCTCGGTACTTGTGGATGACCATTTCCATGGCCGCGCGGGGATTCTCGGCGGCGAGGGCCTTGATGTCGGCCTCGGACCATTCGGCTGCCTGAGATGGGGCGACGAGTCGAAGGCTGGCGGGCATGGTGGCTCCTCGGTCGAGTTGCGGGCCTGGGGAGTGGGAAGACGCGGCGGATGCCAGGTGCTCCCGATTTGTCAGACGTCAACCGTTGGTGAAGGGTTCCTCGGATTGACGTCCCGAGACATCTCGGGGGCGGGCAGGGCTCCTGCCGCGGTTGCCGTGCGCCTGGACGCTCGGCACCCTTCAGCATTCACATGGATGCTTTCCCCTGAATTGCATCAACTCGCTCGCACCGCTCGATGCAGAGGGCGAGCAAGGACCGTGCAGGGCTGCCATGAGCGTCAGAGCGGGCTTGTCGGCCGTCGTCTGATACAAGGAACAGGCCGTGGAACGCGCTCGAGGGAGCACCGATCCCCCAACATCGGCATCGGATTCCACAGCAGCTGAAGCAGACAGCGGGGACCACCCGCAGCGGAGTGGGACATGGAAGTGCGCGAGCTCGTGGAGGAGCTGGTCAAGGCGATGGTGGACCGCCCCGACGAGGTGTCGGTCTCCGAGGTGCAGGGCACGCACTCGTGTGTGCTGGAGCTCGTCGTCGCTCGCGAGGACATCGGCAAGGTCATCGGCAAGCGGGGCGTGCATGCCGATGCCATCCGCCGCATCGTGAATGCCATCGGCGGAAAGAAGAAGACTCGCTACGTGCTCGAGATCATAGAAGACCGGTAGCAGATCGTCGAAAACAGCCTGCTATTCAGTAATTCCGGGGATTCGCACCCCGCGCTCATGGGCCACGTCGACCGCCCGTTGGTAGCCGGCATCGGCATGTCGGAGCACGCCCATTGCGGGGTCTGACGTCAGCACGCGCTCGATGCGACGGGCTGCGGCATCGGTGCCGTCCGCCACGATGACCTGACCGGCGTGCAGGCTGTAGCCCATGCCGACCCCACCACCGTGGTGGAAGCTCACCCAGGACGCACCGTTCACGGCGTTCACGAGCGCATTGAGGATGGGCCAGTCGGCCACGGCATCGGAGCCGTCCTTCATGCCCTCGGTCTCCCGGTTGGGGGAGGCCACGCTGCCGCAGTCGAGGTGGTCGCGGCCGATCACGATGGGGGCCTTGACCTTGCCGGTGCGCACCAGCTCGTTGAAGGCGAGTCCGGCCTTCACGCGCTCGCCGTAGCCAAGCCAGCAGATGCGCGAGGGCAGGCCCTGGAACTGCACCCGCTCGCCGGCCAGCAGCAGCCAGCGGGCGAGGCCGGCCTTCTCCGGGAAGAGGTCGCGAATCACCTGGTCGGTGGTGTAGATGTCCTGGGGGTCGCCGGACAGTGCCACCCAGCGGAAGGGCCCCATGCCCTCGCAGAACAGCGGGCGAATGTAGGCGGGCACGAAGCCGGGGAAGTCGAAGGCGTTGTCCACGCCGGCTTGCAGGGCGCCTGCGCGCAGGTTGTTGCCGTAGTCGAAGGTGGGGGCCCCCATCTGCTGGAGCTTGAGCATGGCGCGCACATGGCGGCCCATGGTCTGGATGGACCGCTCCGTGTAGCCCTCGGGGTCGGACTCGCGGAGCGCCTCGGCCTCGGCAAGCGACAGATCGGCGGGCACGTAGCCGTGAAGCGGGTCGTGGGCGGACGTCTGGTCGGTGAGCAGGTCGGGGACGACGCCGGCTGCCACGAGGGCCTCCAGTCCGTCGACCGCGTTCGCGACCACACCGATGGACCGCGCCTCGCCGAGCTTCTTGTATTCGAGCGCCCGCTGGATGCCGTCGGCGATGCTGTCCGCCACCTCGTCGACGTAGGCGGTCTCCAGGCGCCGCTGCACCCGGTGGGGGTCGACGTCGAAGGCGAGGCAGGTGGCGTTGTTCATGGTGGCGGCCAGGGTCTGCGCGCCGCCCATGCCGCCCAGCCCGGAGGTGACGACGAGACGCCCGGTGAGGTCGTCGGTGCCGTAGTGCTTGCGGCCCGCCTCAGCGAAGGTCTCGTAGGTGCCCTGCAGGATGCCCTGGGTGCCGATGTAGATCCACGAGCCGGCCGTCATCTGGCCGTACATCATCAACCCGGCCTGCTCCAGCTCGCGAAAGTGCTCCCAGTTGGCCCACTCTCCGACGAGGTTGGAGTTCGCGATGAGCACCCGCGGGGCGTCTTCGTGCGTGCGCAGGATGCCCACCGGCTTTCCGCTCTGCACCAGCAGGGTCTCGTTGTCTTCGAGGTCCTTCAAGGAGGCCACGATGGCGTCGAAGGCGGGCCAGCTCCGGGCAGCCTTGCCAGTGCCGCCGTAGACCACCAGGTCTTCGGGACGTTCGGCCACGTCGGGGTCGAGGTTGTTCATGAGCATTCGCAAGGCCGCTTCCTGGACCCAGCCCTTGCATGAAAGCTCCGTGCCCTTCGCCGCCGTGATCACCCGCTTCATCCGACCTCCTGACCCCGACCTGCTCGACGCAGGGGTGCATCGGGGGAGGCCCGGTAGTCCGGTGGACGGCCGTTGTCTTCTGCCGGCACCGCGGCGATGGGACGGGCGTGGGCTCGGGGCCAAGACGCAACAAACCCCGGCCGGAACCGGGGCTCGAGCAGACGCGGGACGTGGGGCTCAGCCCTTGTCCTTGTCCTTGTCGTTGCCTTCATCGCGGCGGCCGGAGGCGACGAACTCGATGGTGCTCTCGTCTGCGAGGTGCTCACAGTCTTCGAGGTTGTCGATGAACGCCTTGTACTCGTCCTTGGACACGACCTTGCGGCGGAGGTTGCGTTGAACGATGCGGCTGTCGAAGTTGCGCAGAGTGCGGTCGTACATGGGTCAGTCGCTCCGTTGGGCTCAGGCCTCGGGGGGCAGGTCGAAGTCGTCGTCGGCTGCGGGGGGAAGACCGAAGTCGTCGTCGGCTGCGGGGGGCAGGTCGAAGTCGTCGTCGGCCGAGGGGGGCAGCTGGTCGCCGTCCATCGGGGGGAGATCTTCGCGGCTCATGGGACCAGCGAAGGTGTGCAGCGCTTCGTTCTCGTCGAACTGGGACAAGTCGACGCCCACCTTGTTGGCCGCGATCTCGCGGAGGGCGAGGACGGCTTCCTTGTTGGACTGCTCGTTGTCGACCAGGGCCTGGTTGCCCTTGAGGAGCTGGCGGGTGCGCTCCGACGCCACGAGCACGAGAGAGAAGCGGTTGGGAAGCTGCTCGAGGCAGTCCTCGACGGTCACGCGGGCCATCGGGCCTCCGACAGGAAGGGGGGCGGGATGCGGTGGACGGAAGATCCGTGGGATGGGCGGTGAACGGGTCCGCCATCCAGCGGGGGACGACTCGGGCGGGAATTGGCCCACGCCGGGGACGTCCCCCATCAAGCCGCTGGGGACTAAGGCTACGCCCCTGAGACGTCAAGGGTGCAGCTTGGCCCGGCTCAGGCCGCCATGGCCCGCAGGCGCGCCATCCGACGTCCGCCGGGCTCTCGCCAGAAACGCCGCTGGGCATCGAGCAGGGCGCCCACATGGGGCAGGCGACCGAGGTGATCGCACCAGGCCCGGGCCAGTCGGCCGGCCTCTCGGTAGCGGCTGCGCTCGACCCGACTCAGGCCATCGTGCAGCTCGGCCGTCTCGAACAGAGCCCGTCGAAGGCGTGGGCGCTGGTCGGGACACCGCAGCCGGGCGCTCACGTACTTGTCCACCTCGGCCTGCACCTCCAGCTCCAGCAAGGTGAGGGGCTCCTCGCGTTGGGCGCGCTCCACCAGCAACAGGAAGTGGCTCACGCCCTCCACCGCGGCGCAGAACGACCGCAAGGCGGTGCGGACCACCGTTCTCGGGCAGTCGGCACGGCCGAGGGCGTCGAGGTGGACGCCATCGATCCACACCGCAAGGTCGAGTCCGTCGTCGCTCTCGCGCACCAGCACCCACTCGTCGGCCGGCCGGGCACTGCCCTCGGGACGCAGCTGTTCGAGGGCATCGTCGTCCACCAGGAACGGACGGATGTCCGGTGCGCGGGCGTCGTCGAGGCCGTAGATTCGCTGCAGGTGCGCCTGGATCTCGGCCACCGCTGCTTCGCCGGCCTGCCGGGCGGCCTCCGGCTCTGGACAACTCTCTGAAACAGCGTCCATCACGCCGTTCCCGACGACATGGCTGGCACGAGGCCAAAGCGCTGCAGCCGCCGCAAGGCCCGCCGGTTTCCGGTGACCATCCAGTCCTCGTACAGCTTCAGCAGCTCGGACTGGCTGGGTTGACCCGAGCTGCGCGCCCGCATCGCGTCGTGGACCTCGCGCAAGATCTCCGTGCAGGCGAAGAAGGAGTCCGCCAGCTCCGCGAAGATCTCCGAGAGGTCCTTGTGGCCGCTGTCGCTGCCCACCACCTCGCCGCGCGGCCCGTCGAGCATGTGCGCGAGACGGTCGTAGGCGGTGCGCCCCATGTCGACGTAGTACGACGACCTCACCGCCTTTCTCGACAGGCTCTCCGGGAAGAAGCCGGCGGTGTACAGCGCCTTGTCACCGAGGGTGCGGTAGCTGCGGATCGCCTCGATGCGCCCGCTGTTGGCCGCCTGGATGTGCAGCTCAGCGAGCGTGTCCGGGGTGTCCGTGGCAGGCGTGCGGGTCTGCTCCACCAGCAGGTTGGAGAGGTAGAAGACGCCCTCCTCGCTCACCTCCTTGCCCGTGATGTCCGCGGCTGCGTCGACCTCTTCGTGGAAGAAGTCGAACAGGTTGTCGTGGGACTGGAGCACCGCTGCGCCCATGGGCCACCTCCTGTTCGTCAAGGCCCTGCGTGAGATCGGGAGTGCAGTTGAGGACGTGGATGGACACGGTACCTTCGAACGCGTCGCTTCCGCTCGATCCCTTTTTGGGAGAGCTGGGGTTGACGCCGGCGCCTGTGTGCCTAAAGAGCCGGCCGTCGCTGGGAAGCGTGCAGTTTTCTGGCATCTGTCGACAGATCCATCCTGGGGAGCCGCCTCGAAGCGACCCCCCGAAAGTCCAAGGTGTTCCACTCCTCCCTACGGGCGGAGAAAACGGAGATTGAGCCATGACCACGATTCGTCCCCTCTTTGATCGCGTGCTCGTCAAGCGCAACGAAGAGCCCACCAAGACCAAGTCCGGCCTGTTCCTCCCCGACTCGGCCAGCAAGGAAAAGCCCGTCCAGGGCACCGTGCTCGCTGTGGGCAACGGTCGCGTCGCCGATGGCGGTGCGGTCACTCCCCTCGTCGTGAAGGAAGGCGACACCGTCATCTTCGGCAAGTACGCCGGCACCGAGGTCAAGATCGACGGCGAAGACCGCCTCATCCTCCGCGAAGACGACATCCTCGGCATCGTCGAGGGCTGAGTCCGTTCTGAGCGCCGACCCCACCGTCCAGGCGACGGGCAGGGGTCCCCGACAAATCCGGGCCTGTGGCCGAATCCGGTCCACGGTCCACCCCAAACTCTTCGCAGCGCCGGTCGCTGCGAGCCCAAACCCCAACGGCGCCCGCCGACCCCTACGAGTCGCTGCGCGCTGTCAGGAGCTGACATGGCTGCCAAGGAAATCCTCTTCGACGTCTCCGCCCGCAACAAGGTGCTCGAAGGCGTCGACACCCTCGCCAACGCGGTGAAGGTCACCCTCGGTCCCAAGGGCCGCAACGTCGTCATCGAGAAGTCCTGGGGCGCTCCGGTCGTCACCAAGGACGGTGTCACCGTCGCCAAGGAGATCGAGCTCGAGGACAAGTTCACCAACATGGGCGCGCAGATGGTCAAGGAGGTCGCCTCGAAGACCTCCGACATCGCAGGCGACGGCACCACCACCGCCACCCTCCTCGCCCAGAGCATCTTCCGCACCGGCCTCAAGCTGGTCGCCGCCGGTCACAACCCCATGGACCTCAAGCGCGGCATCGACCGTGCGGTGGGCGTGGTGGTCGACGAGCTCCACAGCCTGTCCCGTCCCATCGGCGACAGCAGCGAGATTGCTCAGGTGGGCACCGTCTCCGCCAACGGCGACGCCACCATCGGCTCCATGATCGCCGAGGCGATGGACAAGGTCGGCAAGGAAGGCGTCATCACCGTCGAAGAGAACAAGGGCCTCGAGACCGACCTCGAGACCGTCGACGGCATGCAGTTCGACCGCGGCTACCTCAGCCCCTACTTCGCCACCGACGCCGAGCGGATGGA